>Ga0335077_10002111_pt1 | contig 23728 bp, 19 predicted proteins | sample Lox_Sample_31_FD_207151 | JGI IMG/M metagenome (GOLD analysis project Ga0335077, IMG submission 207151) | Soil microbial communities from Loxahatchee National Wildlife Refuge, Florida, United States - Lox_Sample_3.1 | ecosystem: Environmental > Terrestrial > Soil > Wetlands | place: USA...
AGTGATGAGCCGCATGATCGGCGGCACGGTCGCGATCCAGTCGAGCCCATAGAAAAGCGCGAACACCGACAAGGTCGAGAAATCGAAGTGCGAATAGGGCAGATAGAGCAAGGAGAGACCACGTAGACCGAAGAAACACATCAGGAGGACACGCGGATCGTAGCGGTCGGAGAGCCAGCCAGAGAGCGTCGCTCCAATGATGTTGAAGGCGCCCATCGCAGCAAGAAGCCACGCCGCCTGTACCTCGGGAACACCGTTGTCGAAGCAGAAAGCGACGAGGTGTGTGCCGATAAGTCCATTGGCCGACGCGCCACATGTGAAAAAGGCGCAGAACAAGATCCAGAAATCGCGCGATTTTACGCAGTGGCCTAGCACCTCGGCGGCGACGACGAGCGGGTTGGCGGGCGGCGGCGCCGAGTCGCCTGGTCGCGCATCCTCGCCGAAGGGCCGTAGCCCGAGCGAGTCGGGGCGCTCGGGCAGCAGGAGAGCTACGACGGCTATGAGGGTGACGATGACGCCGGCCACCACGTAGATCGCGGCGCGCCAGCCTTCGCGCTCGGCGGCGTGCGCCAGGACCGGCAGGAAGATCAGTTGTCCAGCCGCGCTTGCGGCAGTCACGACACCCATCGCAAGGCCGCGCCGCGCCGTGAACCAGCGGTTGACGATAGTAGCGCCCAGCACTGGCGCCACCGCCCCCGCGCCGATCCCGACAAGCAGGCCCCAGAACAGCACCAAGTGCCACGGGCGCGTCATGAGCGTGCTCAGAAGCATGCCGGCAAGCACCACCGCGAGCCCGCTCATAAGCGTGCGGCGGACACCGATCCGTTGCATCAGCGCCGCGGCGAAGGGCCCGGTAAAGCCGTAGAGCACGAGATTGAGCGAGATCGCCGTCGCGATCGTCGCGGGGCTCCACCCGAACGCCTGTTCGAGCGGCACGATCAGCACTGCCGGCGAAGCGCGCACTGCCGCGGCGCAGAGGAGCGTCAGGAAGGCGAGCCCGAGCGCCACCCAGGCGTAGTGCATACGGGCGCCGAGCAGACGCGCGAGGAGGTTCATGTGGTTCTGATACATCGGCGGCGCTGGCGCGGCAATGATGCTACTCGTTCCGCAGGAACGGTGCGGCCTTGGCACCAAGCGCGCGCCATGTTCCGGCAAAGCCGACGGCGACCGTGAAGAGAGTTGCGAGCAAGAGCGTGGCAGCCACTGCCGCCCCCGAGAACCGCCAGGGCGCGTCCATCACGTGCGTCATGAGCAGCCAAGCGGCGAGCGTGCCGATTGCGCCGGCGAGAAGCGCGGCTGCAAGTCCCAAGAGCCCATACTCGATGACGAATGCGCGCGTCACGTCCGCACGAGTCGCGCCGAGCACTTTCAGGACGACGGCGTCGTAGACGCGGCGCCGCTGCCCCGCGGCGATGGCGCCGGCGAGCACGAGCGCACCCGCGGCAAGCGCCACAGCCGCCACTGCCGAGATCGCGGCACCGATCGCAGAAACGATCTGCGCGAGGCTTTGCAGCGCATCCTTCACGGCGATGGCCGAGACGTTAGGAAAGCGGTCGGTGACGGCGCGCTCGAGCGCCGATTCGTTTTCGGGCGCCGTGCGTGCCGTCGCGATATCGGTCTCGGGCGCGCCGGCAAGCGCCCCCGGCGAGAGCACGATCGCGAAATTGATGCCGAGCGAGGTCCAGTCGATTTCACGCAGATTGGCAATGGTAGCCGTGAGCTCGCGCCCCAGCACGTTAACGGTCAGCGTGTCGCCGAGCGCCAGCCCCATTCCGCGCGCGAGACCGGCATCAAGGGACAGGAGCGGCGTTCCCTGATAATCAGCCGGCCACCATTGCCCGGCGACGACGCGCGAGCCCTTTGGCACGGCGCCGGCGTAGGTGAGGCCTCGGTCACCGCTTAAAGCCCAGCGCGCCTCGGGCGCGACATGTGCCTCCTCGACTGGGACGCCGTTGATGCGTTCGATTCGCCCGCGCAAGGACGGCACCCGGTCCTCCTCGGTGACGCCCGGCATCGACTTGAGCAGCGCATCGAACGGCGCCGCTTGATCCGGCTGGATGTCGATGAAAAAGAAGGAGGGTGCGCGTTGCGGCAGGCGCAAATCGATCTCGTCGGCAACATTCCGCTCGACGAGCGAAATCGCCACGAGCACGGCAAGTCCGAGTCCAAGCGAGGCAACCACGCCCGCTGTCGGCGCCCCTGGCCGATGGAGATTGGCGAGCGCGAGACGGAGCGAAGCGGCGCGCGGGCGTCCGGCGCGTCGCGCTAACGCGACGAGCCCGGCGGCGGCGAGGCGAAAAGCACCGAGCGCTGCGGCAGTACCGAAGACGGCCCACGCGGCGGTTCGTCGGTCGGATGCGGTCGCCACCGCGAGTGCCGCGAGCGCCAGCCCTGCTGATGCCACCAAGAGCATGCACCAGATGGGGGGGCGGCCGAGCATGGGCTCAACCTTGGCCCGAAAGAGGCTCGCCGGCGCCACCTCGGCGGCCGCGCCCAGGGGCCAGAGCGAGAAGGCAAGCGTCGCAACGATTCCGAATACGGCCGCCTCGACGAGCGGCGCCGGATAGACATCCACGCGCGCCGTCACCGGCAGGCTCGCCGGCAGAAACGGCGCCGCGAGATAAGGCGCGACGGCACCCACGGCGAGGCCAAGGGTAATACCGACGGCGGCGAGCGACAGGATCTCCGCAAGATACGTCGCGAACACAATGCCGACGGGCGCGCCCAGGCATTTCAGGGTCGCGACCGTTTCGGTCCTGCTGGCGAGATAGCTCGTCACAGCGTTGCCGACGCCGACGCCGCCCACGACGAGCGCAGTGAGGCCGACGAGCGTCATGAACACGGTCAAGCGGTCGAGGAGCGTCGTGAGATTGGGTGCGGCGTTGCGGAAATCGCGGATGCGCCAGCCGGCATCGGGGAAGCGCTCCTTGGCGCCGTCGATGACGGCGTCGATATCGACGCCCGGGCCGATCTTCACACGGTAGCTGTGATTGATGAGAACGCCAGGCTGGAGCAACCCGGTCGCGGCCAGCGCGGCTTGCGACATAATGACACGCGGGCCGATCTCGATGAGGCCGCTGATGCCATCGGGTTCGTGCACAAGCTCCGCACTTATCGTGAGGGCGGCGTCGCCGATGCGGATCTTGTCGCCGGGCTTGAGGCCAAGCCGATCGAGGAGCGCGGGCGCGACCACGACCCCGAACGTGGCATTCCGTTCGGCGAGCGCATCGGAAAGATTGATCGCAGGCGCAAGGCTCACCTTTCCGTAAAGCGGATAGGCCGCGTCAACCGCCTTGATCTCGATCAGGCTCCGATGCGCGCCATCCTCGGTGCGAGCCATCCCGCGTAGCTGTCCCACATGGGAAACTTGACCCGCCGCGGCAAGATACGCCGCCTCTTCGGCGCTCGCTGTGCGGTGAACCAGCGAGAATTCGACGTCACCGCCTAATAGGGCGCTCGCGTCGGCGGCGAGGCCCGCCTGCACGGCTGCCCCGAGCGAGCCTACGCCAGCGATCACCGCCACACCGAGAGCAAGGCACAGAATGAAAATGCGGAAACCTCGGATGCCACCGCGCAACTCGCGCATCGCCAGACGGAGGGGGAGCGGCAGCATCATCAGGCGCGCCCGAAATGCGCGAGGGCGGACAAGATCGCATCGTCGCCGGCAACGCGCCCATCGGCCAAGCCCACGACGCGATCGCAACTCCGCGCGAGCTCGGCGTCGTGAGTGATGAGGAGGAGCGCCGTGCCGTGCTCGGCGCGCAAGTGGAAGAGCAATTCCATGACGCGGCGGCCGGTGGCGCCATCGAGATTGCCGGTGGGTTCGTCGGCGAGCAGAAGCTTCGGACCCGCGACGAAAGCGCGCGCAATCGCCACACGTTGCTGCTCGCCGCCCGACAGCTGAGCCGGATAGTGGAGGAGACGCTCCTCGAGCCCGACCCGGGCGATCCCCTCGCGCGCGGCCGCGAACGCATCGCGCCGGCCGGCAAGTTCTAGCGGGATCGCCACGTTTTCGAGCGCCGTCATGGTCGGCACGAGATGGAACGACTGGAACACGATGCCGATCGTCTTGCGGCGGAAGCGGGCGAGTCCGTCCTCGCCGAGCGACGCAAGGTCGGTGCCGTCAACGACGACGCGGCCACGGCTCGGCCGCTCGAGCCCGGCCAGCAGCATCATCAGCGTCGTCTTGCCGGAGCCCGAGGGCCCCACCAGCCCAACCGATTCCCCAGGCGCGAGCGTGAGTGAGACGCCGCGCAGCACGTTGACGGGGCCCGCCGCGCTTCCCAGTGTAAGATGGAGGTCATCGGCGCGGGCGATCGGATTCGACATGCTTTCTTCTGCAGGGTGCGGCCGGAGCGGATATGGCGGCAGGCGCATCCTTGTCAACTGCATCCTCGCGATGTTTCTCGCGCTGGTGCCGTTTGCGGTCTGGGCGGGGAGTTTGCGCATTCTCATGCTCGGCGACAGTCTCAGCGCGGGCTATGGGCTGCCGCCCGCGGACGCGCTGCCCGCGCAACTCGAGGCACGGCTCAAGGCGGACGGTTTCGACGTCGTCGTCATTAATGGCGGCGTTTCAGGCGATACGACCGCAGGCGGCGTCGCGCGACTCGACTGGGTCCTGGCCGATCGTCCGCAATTTGCACTCGTAGAGCTTGGCGCCAACGACGCGCTCCGCGGGCTCGACCCGGCCGAGGCAGAGCGCAACCTCAACCGCATTCTCGGCGGACTTGCGGCGGCGCACGTGAAGACGCTTCTCGTCGGCATGCGTGCGCCAGGCAATTGGGGGCGCGAGTATGAGAGGGCTTTCGATGCGATTTATCCGCATCTCGCCGAAAAATATGACGTACCGCTTTATCCTTTCATCCTCGACGGCGTGGCACTCGATCCGGCGCTGAATCAGGGAGACGGACTTCATCCGAACGCGAAGGGCGTCGCGGTCATCGTCGCCCGTCTCGCGCCGGTGGTCGAAAGCCTGCTGAAGAGCGCGGCTCGAAGCAAGGAAGGCTAGCGATGCTGCGTCTCTTCGTCGGCATCGATCTTCCGCCCGCGCTGAAGCTCAAAGTGTCAACGCTCGCGATCGGTGTTCCCGGCGCGCGCTGGGTCGATGCCGGGAACTATCACGTGACCCTGCGCTTCGTCGGCGAGGTCGATGAAGGCGCGGCAAGCGACATCGACGCGGCACTCATGCAGATTCGCGCGCCGCGTTTTTCGCTGGCGCTCGCCGGCGTCGGGACCTTTGGCACGCGCATGTTATGGGTCGGCGTTGAGCGCAACCCGGTGCTCGCGGCACTACGCGACAAGATCGAGAGCGCCATCGTACGCGCAGGCTTCGAGCCCGAGGGCCGGCGCTATGCGCCGCACGTGACCTTGGCGCGGCTAAAATATACAGGCGAGGAGCGTATCCAGACGTTCCTCGCACAGAACGCCCTCTTCCGGGCCGAGCCTTTCACAGTCGAGCATTTCAGCCTGATCGCGAGCTATCTGACGAAAAGCGGCTCGATCTACGAGGACCAGGCCGATTACGCGCTAACGTAGGTCATCCCCGGGCGAGCCATCGCTCGGTCTCGGCGCGAATGCGGGCCTCGGTTGGGCTGCCGCCAACAACCACGTCAGACGGCATGGTGCGGCCGACCTTCTTGTTGCGGAAGCGCATGAAGGCCATGCCCGCATCGGGTCCGGAAAGCTCGATGCCTTCGAAGAAGCCCGCGGGAACGGATCCCGGCACGACCGCATCCATGCGGTCCTTGTCGTAGATCACAGTCATGCGGGAGATGCGCCAGACGCCTTGGCGGCGCTCGACGCGGTCGTACATGCGCACCGAAGCGGTGAGATCGAAAAGACGGCCGTCAAACCAGTCGCGCACCTGCACCTGCGCATCGGTCTCGAGGATCGCACGGTCGCCGTTTACCGCGACGCGGGAGCTACCGAACCAGTGCTTGCTGCGCTCCTCGGGTTTGCGCTGCTCGGTCATCGCGATGGTACGTTCGAAGAACGTCGCGCACGGACCCGAGAACCATGCCACATGCACGGTGGCGTCGGGATGGAAGCAGGCGCGCATTCCCTCCCAGTCGCCGTAATCGCGCGCAAAGGCCCAACGCTGGCGCACTCGTCGCACCAACTCTTCATCGACGAAGCGATCAATATCCATCTCTTCCTCCTTGGGATTGCGCGATGCTATAGAGGCCGCCGGGCCCCGACAATCGTGGAGTCCCCGCGATGAAGTTCGGCATCTTCGACTATATCGATCGCCGCAGCGAGGCGCCGGCGCGCACCTTGGATGAGCGCATGGCGCTCCTGCGCGCAGCGGAGGATGCGGGCTTTCACGGCTATCATCTGACCGAGCATCACGTGACGCCCTTGTCGCTCGCGCCCTCGCCGACCGTGTTCCTCGCGGCCGCAGCGCGCGAGACGAAGCGGCTCAGGCTCGGCACGCTCCTCTATCTCTTGCCGCTCCACAATCCGGTACGGCTTATCGAAGAGCTTTGCATGCTCGATCACCTCAGTCACGGGCGGCTCGATGTCGGCGTTGGCACCGGTGCCTCGCCCTACGAATTCCGGGCGCTTGGCGCAGACTTCGACAAGGCGCGCGATGCGTTCGAGGAGCATTTCCAAATTCTCTACAAGGGCCTGACGCAGGATCGGCTCGCGCATGAGGGTCGGCGCTGGCGCCACGACGGGCTCACGATGACCTTGCGGCCGCTGCAAAGGCCAATGCCGCCGCTTTGGTACGGCCTCAGGAGCGACTACGGCCACTCGATGGCGGCGCGCTACGGCATGAACGTGGTTGCGCTGGGCTCGAGCGATCACGTCGCGCGCTCGATCGCGCGCTTCCGCACGGCGTGGCGCGAGCACGCCGAGGAGCGCCGCCGCCTTGCTACCGGCACTGAGACCCCCTTGATCGGCGCGATGCGCGCCGTCTTCATCGCCGACACCGATGCCGAGGCCCAGCGCATCGCCGGGCCCGCGCACGAGCAGTGGTTCGAGAGCCTGTGCTGGCTTTGGAAAGAGAATGCCGATTTTCCGCCGATCGCGCTTTCGCCCGATTTCGCCGAGGCGACGCGCTCAGGCGCGCTGGTCGCCGGCTCGCCCGCGACCGTACGGGACACGCTTCTCGCGCAAGCGCGGCAAATTCGATTTAATTACCTTGTATTGCACCTCGCCTTCGGCTCGCTTGGCCATGCGCACGAGATGCGCTCGCTCGCGCTCTTCCGCGACGAGGTGATGCCTGCGCTCGCGGGTATTGATGCGCCCGTCGCGGCATAGTGATCGCGGCCGGGGCGGTTGAGGGGGAGGCCGCCGCCGGCCGCGATCTTTCGCGCGCGAGAACTATGGATAAGGAGACGTGAAAATCGGGCATTCGATTTGCCCGCAAACCACGCGTGAAACCTAGCAGTGCGGGATTAAACGACCGTAAAGTCGCGTCGCGCCGCGGCCAGGCGACGGCGCCAGACCGGCAATTCGCTGTCCTCGGCCGGCTGGTAGAAGACGTCGATCTCGCGGAAGGCGGCAAGCCAGTTTTCGGCTAGTGCCCGCTCGCCGACGGCGAATGTCTCGAAACCGCAGCGCCGCATGAATAATAGCTGATCGCGCAGCACCTCTCCCTCGGCGCGCAGTTCACCTGTGAAGCCCAGCCGGCCGCGCAGCAGACGTGCCTGCGAATAAGCGCGTCCGTCCGTGAATTTCGGGAAGCTCAATACGATGAGTGAAAGTCGCGCAAGATCCGGCGCAAGTTTCATGGGCGAGACGTCGTTCGGGATACGGACGCCGAGGGCCGCGGGCAGCGCTGCGAACGCCTCGCGCTGCTCAGCCCAGCGCGCGTAAGAAAACGTGAGGCGCGTGGCGTCCGGCACGCCCTCGTCGTCGGCGAGATGGCGCCAAGTGTCCGTGACGAAGCGCTCGTTTTTAATGAGCGGCATAGAGCACATCCTTGAATGGCTTGTTGCCGACGCGGCGATAGGTTTCGGGGAGCTGCTCGCCCTCCTGCCGCAGCTTCAGATAGACATCGACGATCTTGTCGACCGAATTGACGACCTCGTCGCTCTTCACCGCGGGACCGACGATGGTACCCAGCGCAGCGTTCTCATCGGCGCTGCCGCCGAGGGTGATCTGGTAGAACTCCTCGCCATTTTTATCGACGCCCAGAAGCCCGATATGGCCGACATGGTGATGGCCGCAGGCGTTTATACAGCCGGAGATCTTGATCTGGAGATCGCCGATCTCCCGCTCGCGCGGGGCGAGCGCGATTGCAAGGCGCTGCGCCACGGGGATCGAGCGCGCCGTGGCAAGCCCGCAATAATCGAGGCCAGGACACGCGATGATAGCGCTCGCGAGCGCCACGTTCGCGGTCGCAAGCCGCGCTTCCTTGAGCGAGCGCCACACGACCGGCAGATCGATACGGCGGATTTGCGGCAGCACAAGGTTCTGCTCGTGCGTCAGGCGAATCTCGCCGAAGCCATAGCGATCGGCCAAATCGGCGACGAGTTCCATCTGCTCGGCGGTGCAATCGCCCGGCGTCACGCCAGGTTCCTTCAGGGAAACGGTGACGATCGCGTGGCCGGGGACCTTGTGCGGTGCAACGTTCTGCTCGACCCAGCGAGCGAAACCGCACTCGGCTTCGAGCACGGCACGGAAGGCCTCGTCGTCCGCGGGCGCGGGCGTTGGATCAGGCGCTGGAAAGAAGCGCGCCATCTCGGCGATCGCTTCCTCGGGCAGAGCGAGCGCGGCGTGGTCCATCGCCGCCCACTCGACCTCGACTTCCTCGCGCATACGGTCGATGCCGAGGCTTTGAACGAGAATTTTGATGCGGGCTTTGAATAGGTTATCGCGCCGGCCGTACTGGTTGTAGATGCGCAGGATCGCCTCGAGATATGACAGGATGTCCCGCTTGGCGATGAATGGGCGGATTGTCTGCGCCAGGATCGGCGTTCGACCAAGTCCGCCACCGACCAGAACCTCGAATCCCACTTCGCCTTCAGCGTTGCGGCGGAGGTAGAGGCCGATATCGTGAATCTTGATCGCCGCGCGGTCGTTTGGCGCGCCCGACAACGCGATCTTGAACTTGCGCGGAAGGAAGGAGAATTCGGGATGGAGCGTCGCCCATTGGCGAATGATCTCGCAATAGGGACGCGGATCCTCGATCTCATCGACCGCGACGCCGGCGAAGGGATCGGCCGTGGTGTTGCGGAAGGAATTGCCGCTCGTTTGGATCGAATGCATCTCGACCTCGGCGAGCGAGGCGAGGATGTCAGGCGTCTCCTCGAGCTTTATCCAGTGGAACTGGATGTTGGTGCGCGTGGTGAAATGACCGAAGCCGCGATCCCATCGCCGGGCGATGTAGGCAAGGCGCCGAAGCTGCCGCGAGCTTAGCGTGCCATAGGGAATGGCGATTCGCAGCATGTAGGCATGGAGTTGCAAGTAGAGCCCGTTCATTAGCCGCAGCGGGCGGAACTCGTCCTCGCTGAGTTGGCCGGCGAGGCGGCGGCGTACCTGGTCCTGGTACTGCGCGACGCGCTCGCCGATAAACCGCTGGTCGTAGGTATCGTACTGATACATGGCGTGCTCAGATCGTGGGACCGAAGGCGCGAATCGATTCGCGCAAGGTGAGCGGGCGGACCTTGCCCTTGACCCGCCGTGCCTCGATGAGATAGGGCGCAACCACAGGCAGCGGCGGCGGCCCGTCTTGCGACTCGGCCAATAATGTTTCCGACGCCTCAGCCGAAACCAGCCGCGCATCGTCGATGGCGGGCGACCAGCCGCCATCGACGGTGCGATAAACGGGAACGCCGTCGCGCAGGCGATTGCCCGTGACGAGATGGCTCACGTCGGTTTCGGCCATGACCTGGTCAAGGCTGCGCGGTCATGCGCAGATAGGGCTTCAGGGTACGGAAGCCCTTGGGGAAACGCTGCTTCGCCTGTTCATCGTTGACCGAGGTAACGATGATAACGTCGTCGCCTTGCTTCCAGTTGACGGGCGTCGCGACCGGATGCTTCGTCGTGAGCTGAAGCGCATCGAGCAGGCGCAGCACCTCGTCGAAATTCCGTCCTGTCGCCATCGGGTAGGTCAGGATCGCCTTGATCTTCTTGTCCGGGCCGACGATGAAGACGCAGCGCACTGTGGCGTTGTCAGCCGGCGTGCGCCCTTCCGAGGTGGCTCCCGCCTCGGCCGGCAGCATGTCGTAAAGCTTTGCCACTGCTAGCTGCGGATCGCCGATCAGGGGGTAGTTCACCGCAGTGCCCTGCGTGTCCTCGATGTCCTTCAACCAGCGCTTATGGCTGTCGGTCGGATCGACCGAAAGGCCAATGACCTTGGTGCCGCGCTTGTCGAACTCGCCCTTGAGCCGCGCGACGGCGCCCAGCTCCGTTGTGCAGACGGGCGTGAAATCCTTCGGATGCGAGAACAGGATTGCCCACTTGTCGCCGATCCACTGGTGGAAATCGATCTTCCCCTCGGTGGTGTCGGCGGAGAAATTGGGCGCTTCGGAATTGATGCGCAGTGTCATTGGTGCCTCCTTCGATGGACGGCCGAGAATCAGTGACGAGACGCGAAGCCGGAAAGCCAACCGCGCCGGCTCACCCACGCATCGGTGAGTTCGGCAACCTCGGATGGCGCCATACCGGCCTCGCGCCAGACGCGGCGCAGCCGCGACACTTCTTCGAGCCGGCCGCGCCATTCTTGCCCGAACAGGGCCCCGAGGAAATCCCTGACCCGGGTGGCGAGCGCCGGGCTCGCCCCACCAGTCGAAACCGCGAGCGTCAGCCCGCCTCGGCGCAGCACGGCCGGCATCTGGGCGTCGGAGAGCGTGGGCTCATCCTCTACGTGGACGAGCACGCCAAGGACCCGTGCCGCGCGCGATACGGCGGCCCGCACGGAAGCGGGCGCATCGGCTACGAACACGATTTGCGCTCGCGCAAGCTCCTCGTGCGAGGGCCATCGCCGCTCGAGCCGCGCGCCGGCCTCGGTCGCAAGCAAGGGCGACGGCGCCTCCGCAAACACGTCAAGCTGCACCGCGCCCGCCTCTTCGAGCAAGCCGAGACGGCGCCGAGCCGTCTCGCCGTTCCCGACCAAGGCGAGTTTCAGGCGCGAGATATCGACGAAAAGCGGCAGCACATGCATCTCCACCAGCAGCGATGTCATCGGAGCATATTCTACGGAAATGAAACGTCAATAGTTTTAATTAACATATATATAATGTTATTAACCTGACCGGTCCTTCGCACGCGTACGCTGGACGCCCTCGCGCGCCGCGCGCCATTATGGCGCGCACTCTTCCGGCAAGGCACAGATGGGCTGGGATCCGCGGCAATACCTCAAATTTTCGGGCGAGCGCCTAAGGCCCGGGTTCGATCTTTTGGCGCAGGTCGACGAACCCCCGGCGGGGCCGATCTGGGAATTGGGCTGCGGCACCGGCGTCCACGCACGGGCGATGGCCGAGCGCTGGCCCGACCACACCGTCACCGCGCTCGACAAGTCGGCGGCAATGCTAAAGGAAGCAAGAGCCGAACCCTCTTCGGTGCGGTGGGTTGAAGGTGACATCGACGCGTGGTCAGCACCCGAGCCCGCCGCCCTCATCTTCTCGACCGCCACGCTGCAATGGCTCGAAGGACACGAGCGTCTCTTCCCTCGCCTCGCCGGCGAACTAGCACCGGGGGGCGTGCTCGCTGTGCAGATGCCGCGCAATTTTGACGCGCCTTCACACGTGCTGCTGCGCGAGACCGCGGCCGAGCCCCGGTGGGCAGCGGCGCTTATGCCGCAGGCGCGCGCCGGACACGGCGAAAACATGCCGCTGCGCACCGACCCGGTACGCCCGCCCGCCTTCTACTACGACCTGCTGCGACCCTTGGCGCACGAGCTAGAAATCTGGGAGACGGAATATCTTCACGTACTCGAAGGTGAAGACCCAGTGCTCGAGTGGGTGCGCGGCAGTGCGCTTCGCCCGGTGCTAGAGGCGCTTACGGGGACCGAGGCAAGCGCTTTCGAGGCCCGCTACGGCGCAAAGCTGCGCGCTGCCTACCCGCGCCGCACCGACGGCCACACGCTTTTGCCGTTCCGGCGGCTTTTTATGGTGGTGCGCCGATGAATTACTGGCTCCTCAAATCAGAGCCCTCGGCGTACTCGTGGGATCGGCTCGTCACCGACAAGCGCACCGAGTGGAGCGGCGTGCGCAACTACCAAGCGGCCAACAATCTCAAGGCAATGAAAGTTGGAGATCGGGCCTTCTTCTATCATTCGAACGAGGGCCTTGCGATCGTCGGCGTTGCCGAGATCGTAAAGGAGGCCTACCCCGATCCCAGCGACAAGACCGGCCGCTTCGTCATGGTCGACATCAAGCCGGTGATGCCGGTCAAGACCCCGGTCACGCTCGCTGAGATCAAGGCCGAGCCGCGGCTCAAGGAGTTGGCGCTCGTACGCCAAGGCCGACTCTCGGTATCGCCTGTGACCGCCGCGGAATGGCGCGTCATCACTGGGATGGCCGGCATCAAGGCATGAGCCGCACGTTGCTCTGCCGTGCCGACGAGATTCCAGAGGGCTCAGGTCGTGGGTTCCGCCTCGGCAGCGGCACGGAACAGGTCGCTGTGTTCGTGGTGCGCACGGCGGGCGTGCTGCGCGGCTACGTCAACTCCTGCCCACACATCGGCACGCCGCTCGACTGGCTGCCGGACCGCTTCTTCGACAAATCCGGCGAACACCTGCTTTGCGGCACGCACGGCGCCCTCTTCCGACCGGAGGACGGGCTCTGCGTGCGAGGACCATGTGTCGGGATGCGCCTTCTTCCTGCGACGATCGCGGTCGAGGACGGCGCAATCGTCCTAGACCTCATGTCACACGAAAATTCTTAAACTGCCACGGGTCCGTGCGGTCGAGATCCTCTGGGAAGAGTCGCGCGCGCTCATCGAGCGGCGTCCAGCTGCTATGGACGCCAACCAAATCGCCGAGATAGGGCCGCGCGATCTCGAGGATACGCTCGTGATCGACCTCGTCGGGCTCGACGATCGAGCGATTGGGATTTTCGAGCGCCCAAATCACGCCCGCGAGCACCGCCGCCGTGACTTGAAGGCTTGTGGCGTTGTTGTAAGGCACTGCGCGCCGCGCCTCAGCAATGGTTAGGCGCGAACCGAACCAATAAGCGCCTAGTGCATGCCCCATCAGCAGCACGCCCAGCTCATCGATGCCGCTGTCGATCTCCTCCATAAGGAGGCGTTTCCGTTCTTGCACATGCCAATTTTTGCCGGCGAGCTCGTGCAGCGACAGAACCGCGCCGTCGCACGGGTGGTAGGCATAGTGCACGGTAGGGCGATATTGCGCGCCGCCGCTAGGGGCGGCGACCGTCAGATAATCGGCGATCGAAATCGCCTCGCTATGCGTGATGAGAAAGCCGTGATATGGGCCTTCGAGCGGTGTCCAGCTGCGCACGCGCGTGGCGGCACCCGGCCGGTTCAGGTAGATCGCGGCACCGCCGCCGAATTCGTGGCGCGCGCCGTCAACAGGAAAATGGCGCTCGTGAGTACCCCAGCCGAGTTCGGCCGGCTGCGAGCCCTCGCTGACGAAGCCCTCGATTGACCAGGTATTGACGAATTCACCCGGCCACTTTGGCGCGCCACCTATCTGTGTATCGCGCTCGGCGATGTGAATGACCTTGACGCCGATCCGTTCGGCAAGCGCTCCCCAGTCGGCGCCGCTCTTGGGCTTCGGCACGGGACCGCCCAACCCGGCTGCCACATCCAGCAAAGCCCTCTTGACGAAATGCGAGACGAGACCCGGATTGGCGCCGTGCGTCAGCACCGCGGTCGGCCCGGACCGCGCACTGGCACGCAGCGCCAGCGCGCGTTCCCGCAGTGCATAGTTCGAGCGCAACGACGGCGACAGGCTTGGATCGGTGTAACCGCCTGGCCACGGCTCGATACAGGTGTCGAGATAAAGTGCGCCCTTGCGCCGGCACAATTCGACGAGCGCGAGGCTCGAGACCTCGACCGACAGGTTCAGCAAGAAATCGCCGGCCCCGATCAAGGGCTCGAGTACATGGGCGAAGTTCGCCTCGGTGAGCGGCGCGATACGGAAGGAGACGCCAAGCGAGTCGGCCTCCTGGCGGCCGCGCTCCTCCGCAGTGATAATGACGATTTGCGACGGCGCCATGCGAATGTGACGCAGGATGAGCGGCAGAACGCCCTGGCCGATGCTGCCGAAGCCAACGATGACGAGGCGGCCGGAAAACACGGCGTGGATCGGGCCCTGCATGGCGCCCGCGTCTAAGCGGACGTGCCGGCTCTGTCAAGCAACGAAGCGCTAGTTTGCGGCGCCGACCGGTTGATCGAGCACGGTGCGAACGCGCTCAGCGAGATCGACCGAACGGTAGGGCTTCCGCAGCAGTTCGACATCCTCGGCGGGCCAGCCCTTCTCGACGAGCCGCGTCGTGTAGCCCGACGTGAACAGCACGCGAAGGTCGGCGCGACGGTCAAGCGCCTCGCGCGCAAGGTCGACCCCATTGAGTCGTCCTGGCATGACGACGTCGGTGAAGAGCAGGTCGATGGCTTCGATGCGTTCGAGAAGCTGAAGTGCGGAATCGCCGCTCGATGCTTCGAGCACGCGGTAGCCAAGTTCGCGCAGTACAGAGGCGGCAAAATCACGCACGCCGTGATCGTCTTCAACGACGAGCACCGTCTCGCTGCCGCGATAAGGCTGCTCGCGCGCCTGAGACGACAGCCCGGCGCCGGCCGCACCCTCGGCGCGCGGCAGGTAGAGGCGCACGGTCGTCCCCTGCCCTTCCTTGCTGTCGATCCTGACGTGACCTTGCGACTGGTTGATGAAGCCATACACCTGAGCGAGGCCCAGACCAGTACCCTTGCCGATCTCCTTCGTCGTGAAGAACGGCTCGAACACGTGCGCCAGAACATGCTCGGACATACCGCTGCCAGTGTCGGTGATCGAGAGCATTGCATAGGCGCCAAGCGCCATTTGCGCGTTGCCGCGGGCGATTTCGACGTTGGCCGTCTCGAGCGTGATGCGGCCGCCGCTGGCTATGGCGTCGCGCGCGTTGAGAACGAGATTGAGGAGCGCGGTCTCAAGCTGGTTGGGATCCGCCATCGCCGGCCAAATGTCGGGTGCGAGCGAGGAGCGGATCTCAATCGTCTCGCCGACCGTCCGGTGCAAAAGATCGTCGAGGCCAATAATGATCTGGTTCAGGTCCACCGGTTGCGGGCGAAGCTGCTGCCGGCGCGAGAAGGTAAGGAGCTGCTGCGTCAGCTTCTCGGCGCGGCTCGCGGCAAGCGCAGCGGAGGTGACGAGGCGTGACAGGCGCGGCTCGCTCGTGAGTTTGCTCTCGAGCAGCTCGAGATTGCCGGCGATGACCGTCAGCATATTGTTGAAGTCGTGCGCTATGCCGCCGGTGAGCTGGCCCACCGCCTCCATCTTCTGCGCTTGGCGCAGCGCGTCCTCGATGCGGCGACGCTCGGTCGTCTCACGCAGGAACCCAATGCCGCCAACAATTACCTGGCCGCTACTCATGAGTGGCGCGAAATAGGCTTCGTAGAAGCCGTTGCGCCCCGTGGCCGGCAGCGCGTAGCGCTGATCGAAGAAGGAGGCCTCTTGTCCTTCAAGGGCCCCCCGCATGGCGAGCTCGCACGGAGTCCCGGCGATAAAGGGGAGGACTTCGAAAGCCCTGCGGCCCAGAGCCAAGTCGGGCGCGATGCCGGTGATCGCCTCGATGCCGGGATTCCACAGCGTGATCTCGAAGGCCCGGTCGAACACGAGGATGCCCTCGGTTGTGCTCTTGATAAGAAAATCGGAGAATTCCTTCTCGCGGCGCAGTGCCTCCTCGGCGAGCTTGTTCGAGGTTACGTCGAGATGCATCGCAACCGCGCCCTGCCCGTGGCGCGGCGCCATCGGCGCGATCATGAGCCGGTACCAGCGCTGCCATCCGTCAGGGCGCCGACACGTATAGTCGGTACTGAATTCGACACTCTGCCCGGCGAGTACCGTAGCCACGCCTTCCGTCATCGCCACCCGATATTCCGGCAGGCAACACTGCTCGAGGAACGCGAAGTAGCTATCGCCAGCGCCGCTATCGGCAACACCGCAGGCATGCGCGAACTCGGCCCAGCTCCGGCTGACCGAAACGATCCGGCCATCGACGTCAATGAGACAGACGTGAGCCGGCAGTGCATCAATCACCGCGGTCTGGCGCTCGGCCAGACGGCGCAGGGCGCGCTCGCTGTTGCGCTGCGCCTCCTCGGAGGCTCGGCGCTCGGTGCGGTCGCGCATCACCGCGATCCAGTGCGACGCAGGCGCACTTCCCACCTCGATCGGCGTCAGGTCGATCTCGGCCCAGAAGGGAACTCCATCCTTGCGGTGGAGATACATCTCGACGTGCAAGGCTTCGCTGCGGTCGATCGCGACGCGCATGCGCTCGAGCGACGCGGGCTCGCTCTTTGACCCGCGCAGGATCGTCGGGAGGCGGCCCATAACCTCGTCGGCGGCGTAACCTGTCAGGGCCGTGAAGGCTGGATTAACGTACACGACGCGAGGCAGGTCACCCCCTCCCTCCAGCATCTCGGCCACGACCACGGCGTCACCGGTATGCAGTACCACTGACTGCAGGAGTGCGATCCGCTCCTCGCTCTGTTTCCGTGCTAGAAGGTCGCGCACACGGCTTGAAAGCGCTGTCACGGTGTCGGCGGCCGCGTCGATGTCGGGCGGCTCGCGGCGGAACAGGAAAGTCAGCGAATAGCGGCTGCCGTGACTTTCGCACGGTACAGACAGCAAGCTGCGCACGCCGTGCTTGCGCACCGCGTCCAGGAGCGGATAGCGCTGCGCGTCAAGGCCAGCGAGATCGCGCAGCACGAGCGGCCGGCGATCGAAGATCGTCGCGGCGACGATGCTGTTGTCGCGCGACACGGGCGTGGTTAGGAAATAGTCACGCAGCGGCTCAAGCTCGTAGGCGTCGGGCGCGGTGTAGCTCGCCTCGACCTGGAGCATCCCGGAACGCGGCGCAAGCCCGCGCGCGAAGGCAAGATCGGCGCCGACATGCGCCGCCGCGAGTCTAAGACAGAGGGCGAGCGCGCTCTTGAAGTCGGGCGCGGCTAGCGCCGCCTGGGTGATCTCGTTGGCGAGGGCAAGGCGCGCTTCGGCGAGAGTCCGTGCCACCTCGGTTTCGTCGAGCCGCAGCCTGACGTCGCGGCGCTCGAGTTCGGCTGCAGCCAGCCAAGCCAAAACCTCGAGCACGCGGGCCTCGTTCGCGCCAAACCCGGGCCGCGGCGTCGGATCTGAGACGGCCAGAACGCCGCGCCGAGTCCCGTCGCGCGCCAGGATCGGAGCCGCGGCAAAGAACCGCACGCGCCCGGACGCGACATCCGGATCGGCAGTGAGGGCGGGGTCGGAAGCGGCATCCGCCACGACGACGGCGCCATCGGCCGCGAGCGCATGGGCATAAAGCGGGGCTGCCGGCGCACCCCTCTCTGGCGCCAGCCACACCCGCCCAGCCGGTGCAGCCAACAGCCGCGCGGCGATGGCGGCGACCGCTTCGAAGTCCGTAGCGGCCACGGCGGCACCCCATGTTGCCGGAACTTCACCCATCACCCTTCACTCTGCGAAACGGCGCGGACCAGCCGCAGCGCGAAAGCTTAGGCACGATCTGCAGCGGTGCGGAAGTGATCCTTCGGGACGATCCTGGCGAACTGACGGCAATAGAGGCGAATTGTCGTGGTTCCCGCACACAGTATGGTTGCGATAAGGGGCCGAGAGCGCGTCCGGACAAGTGTTTGACTTGGCTTTTTGCGCCAATTACATCGGATGTGGAGGCCGGAGACCGGCAGGCGCCGGCGGCCCGCCCCCTGAACGCGGAGGCAGAAACGTGGCAGACACAGCGACCGCGAAGCGTGACACCACTACCGCCGAGGACACACTGAAGGCGAAGTCGCGCGATCCCAACGTCGTCTCGGGTGGTCATCTCGTCGCCAAAGCCCTCAAGAACGAGGGGGTCGATACGGTCTTCACGCTTTGCGGCGGTCACATAATCGACATCTATGACGGCTGCGTCGACGAGGACATCCGTATCATCGACGTCCGCCACGAGCAGGTCGCAGCCCATGCCGCCGACGGCTATGCCCGCCAGACCGGCAAGCTCGGCTGCGTCGTCACCACCGCCGGTCCGGGCTGCATGAACGCCATGACCGGGATCGCAACCGCGTTCCGCTCCGAAAGCCCGGTCCTGCATATTGGTGGCCAAGGTGCGCTGTCGCAGCACATGATGGGCTCGCTCCAGGACCTGCCGCATGTCGACATCATGCGGCCCATCACGAAGTTTTCCGCGGGCGTGCGCTCGACGGAACGCATCGCCGATATGATCTCGATGGCGGCGCGCGAGGCATTCGCCGGCGCGCCCGGCCCCTCCTATCTCGAGATCCCGCGCGACATCCTCGATCGTGAGATCGACATCGCCAAGGCAGTGATCCCGCAGCCTGGCCATTACCGCGCCTCGACGCGCTCGGTCGGCGATCCCGCCGATATTGAGACGCTGGCCGACCTGCTCGTCGCGTCCGAGCGGCCGGCGATCCTTCTCGGAAGCCAGGTGTGGACAACGCGGGGGCACGAGGCGGCGATTGCCTGCGTACGCGCGCTCGACATGCCGGCCTATTTCAACGGCGCCGGACGCGGCCTTCTGCCGCCGGGCGATCCCAACCATTTCGATCGAACGCGGTCCCTGGCCTTCGACAAGGCCGACGTCATTGTCATCGTCGGCACGCCGTTCGACTTCCGCATGGGCTATGGCCGACGCCTCGGACGCAACGCCAAGGTCGTGCAAATCGACCTCGACTACCGCACGGTCGGCAAGAACCGTGACGTTGCGTTGGGTCTCGTGGGTGATCCCGGCGCGATCCTGGGCGCGGTGCGCGAGGCGGCATCGGGCCGCATCAACAAGGGCGGCCAGGCGAAGCGCCGCGAATGGATGGACGAGCTGCGTCGGGCCGAGGAGACCGCGACCCAGAAGCTCATGCCGCTCTTTCGTTCGGACAGCCGACCGATCCATCCCTATCGCGTCGCCTGGGAACTCAACGAATTCCTCACTGACGACACGATCTATATCGGCGACGGCGGCGATGTTGTGACAATTTCGGCGCAGGCAGTGCGGCCGCGCCGCCCGGGCCATTGGATGGACCCGGGAGCGCTCGGCAGCCTCGGCATCGGCACCGGCTTCGCCCTCGCGGCTAAGCTCGCGCACCCGAAAAAAGAGGTGCTGTGCTACTACGGCGATGGCTCGTTCGGCATGACCGCGTTCGACATGGAGACGGCGAACCGGTTCGGCGCGCCCTACATCGCCGTCATCGGCAACAATTCGGCGATGAACCAGATCCGCTACGGGCAGCTCGCCAAGTATGGTGAGCAGCGCGGCAATGTCGGCAATCTCCTTGGCGACGTGCCATTCGGCAAGTTCGCGGAAATGCTGGGCGGATACGGCGAGGAAGTGCGCGATCCGGCTGAGATCACGCCGGCGCTGCGCCGCGCGCGCGAGCAGGTCCAGAAAAGCGGGAAGTCGGCCGTGATCAACATCTGGGTCGATCCCCGCGAGTATGCGCCGGGCACCAAGGCGCAGACCATGTACAAGTGAGAGGAAACGCAATGTCCAAAGCGCTCGACGGAGTCCGCATCCTCGATTTCACGCACGTCCAATCGGGACCGACCTGCACCCAGCTCCTGGCTTGGCTCGGCGCCGACTGCATCAAGGTCGAGCGGCCGGGTGTCGGCGACATCACGCGGGGCCAGCTGCGCGACGTTCCGAACGCCGATAGCCTTTATTTCACCATGCTCAACCACAACAAGCGCTCGATCACGCTCGACGCCAAAAACCCCAAGGGCAAGGAAGTGCTGGAGGCGCTGGTCAAATCGTGTGACGTGCTCGTCGAAAATTTCGGGCCTGGCGTCCTCGACCGCATGGGCCTCACCTGGGAGCACATACAGCAGCTCAATCCGCGCATGATCTATGCGTCGGTCAAAGGCTTCGGTCCCGGCCCCTACGAGGACTGCAAGGTCTACGAGAACGTGGCCCAATGCACGGGTGGGGCCGCCTCGACCACCGGCTTCCGCGACGGTCCGCCGGTCGTTACCGGCGCGCAGATCGGCGACAGCGGCACGGGGCTGCATTTGGCGCTGGGCATTGTCGCCGCACTCTATCAGCGCAACGCCACCGGACGCGGACAGCGCGTGCTCGCGGCGATGCAGGACGGCGTCCTCAATCTGTGCCGCGTCAAGCTCAGGGACCAGCAACGCCTCGCACATGGGCCGCTAAAGGAATATAGCCAGTACGGCGAAGGCGTCGCGTTCGGCAAGGCAACGCCGCGCGCCGGTAACGATTCCGGCGGCGGCCAACCCGGCTGGATCCTGAAATGCAAAGGCTGGGAGAACGATCCCGACGCTTACATCTATTTCATCACGCAAGCACCGGTCTGGGCCGAGATTTGCAAGGTCATCGGCCAGGAGGATTGGATCACCCATCCCGACTACGCGACGCCCGACGCGCGCCTGCCGCGCCTCAAGGGGATTTTCGCGCGGATCGAACAATGGACCACGACCAAGACCAAGTTCGAGGCCATGGACATCCTCAACAAGTTCGACATCCCGTGTGGGCCGATCCTGTCGATGAAGGAAATTCTCGAGGAGAAAAGCCTGCGCGAAACCGGCACGATCGTCGAGGTCGATCACCCGAAGCGCGGCAAGTATTTCTCTGTCGGGCTGCCGATCAAGCTGAGCGACAGCCCCGCCGAGGTGAAGCGTTCGCCGCTTCTCGGTGAGCACAATGACGAGATCCTGCGCGACGTGCTCAAGTTCGATGCAAAGAAGGTTGAGGAGATAAAGGCCTCGGGCGCGCTCGGCGGCTCGAAGTCCATGGCGGCGGAGTGAACCTCGCGCCGTAGCGGTTTCGGTTCGTCCCGCCGCCCGGCGGGACGGTTCAACGCATATGTTCGCGGGGAGAGCTCGTCGATGCCCAATGACAAGGCGGCAGTCCGCAAAGTCCTTGCTGATGCGAAGCGCGCGGGACGCACCGCGCTCACCGCGCCCGAAGGCAAGCTCCTGTGCGATGCTTACGGCATTCCGGTGCCGAAGGAAGGCGTCGCCAAAACGGCGGCGGAGGCAGCAAAGCTCGCGCGCCGTGTGGGGTATCCGGTGGCGCTCAAGATCGTGTCGCCCGACATCCTGCACAAGACGGAAGCAAGCGGCGTGCTCGTCGGGCTCAGCTCCCCAAGCGAAGTTACGAAAGGGTTCGCCACCATCACGGCCAACGCAAAGAAATACAACCGCAAGGCCAAGATCGATGGCGTCCAGGTGCAGCAGATGGCGACGGGCCGCGAGGTGATCGTCGGCGCCGTCACCGATCCAAGCTTCGGCAAGGTCGTGGCGTTCGGATTGGGCGGGGTTCTGGTCGAGGTGACGAAGGACGTGACATTCCGCTTGGCGCCCGCGAGCCGCGCCGACGCGCTCTCGATGCTCGATTCGATCGCGGCCGCAGACGTCCTCAAAGGCGTGCGCGGCAACGCCGGGGTCAACCGCCCGGCATTGGCGGAGCTGATCCAGTCGGTCTCGAAGCTTGTCTCCGATTTTCCCGAGATCGCAGAGCTGGATTTGAATCCGGTCTTCGCCACAGCAAAGGGCGTGGTCGCGGCCGACGTGCGCATCGTGCTGCAAGGTTCGCCAGCGGAACGGCCGCCGCGCATCCCGCGCGAGGAAATTCTGCGCGGCATGCGCCGCATCATGCGGCCCCACGCGGTCGCCATCATCGGCGCCTCGAGCGAGGACGGCAAGATCGGCAACTCGGTGATGAAAAACCTCATCAACGGCGGCTATGCCGGAACGATCTATCCGATCCATCCGAGCGCAACGGAGATCCTGGGGCGTTCTGCGTACAAATCGGTAAAGGACGTGCCGGGCGAGATCGATGTCGCGGTCTTCGCAATCCCGGCGAAGTTCGTCGCGGGCGTTCTGCGCGAAGTCGGCGAGAAGAAGATCCCGGGCGCGGTACTGATCCCGTCCGGCTTTGCCGAGACGGGTAACGTCGAGGGCCAGCACGAGATCATCGAGGTCGGTCGCCAATATGGCGTGCGGCTGATGGGCCCCAACATCTATGGTTATTACTATACGCCCGAGAATCTGTGCGCGACCTTCTGCACACCTTATGATTACAAGGGCCACGCCGCGCTTTCCTCGCAGTCGGGTGGGATCGGCATGGCGATCATCGGTTTCTCGCGCTCGGCCAAGATGGGCGTGTCGGCGATCGTGGGACTCGGCAACAAGTCGGATCTCGACGAGGACGATCTCCTTACATTCTTCGAGGAAGATGACGCGACCCACGTCATCGCCATGCATTGCGAGGACCTGAAGGACGGCCGCTCGTTCGCAGAGGTGGCGAGCCGTGTTTCGAAAAAGAAGCCCGTCATCGTGCTGAAAGCGGGTCGCACGGAATTGGGCGCGCGGGCCGCGAAATCGCATACCGCGGCGCTGGCCGGGAATGACAAGATTTATGACGATGTGCTGCGGCAATCGGGCGTCATCCGCGCGCCCGGCCTGCGCGACATGCTCGAATATGCCCGCGCGCTCCAGAAGCTGCCGACGCCCAAGGGCGAGAATGTCGTCATCATCACCGGCGCCGGCGGATCGGGCGTGCTGCTTTCAGACGCGGTATCGATGGACGGCCTCAGCCTCATGAAGATGCCGGCAGACCTCGACCAGGCATTTCGCAAGTTCATCCCGCCGTTCGGCGCGGCCGGAAATCCCGTCGACATTACGGGCGGCGAGCCACCCACAACCTACAAGAACACGATCCGCCTCGGACTCGAGGACAAGCGTATCCACTCGCTCATCCTCGGCTACTGGCATACCATAATCACGCCGCCGATGGTGTTCGCACGCCTCGTCGTCGAGGTCGTCGAGGAGATGAAGGCGAAGGGAATCGACAAGCCGATCGTGGCCTCGCTCGCCGGCGACGTACAGGTCGAGGAAGCGTCGGAATTCCTTTACGACCACGGCATTCCGGCCTATCCCTACACGACCGAGACCCCGGTCGCCGTGCTCGCCGCGAAATACCGCTGGGCGCGCGGCGCGGGGCTGATCAAATGACGGCACCCCGATGAACATTCACGAATACCAGGCGAAGTCGTTGCTGCAGAAGTTCGGCGTCGCAGTGCCGAAAGGCGGCGTCGCCTATACGCCTCGGGAGGCCGAGAAGGTCGCGGCCTCGCTTGCCGGCCCCGTCTACGTTGTAAAGGCGCAGATCCACGCCGGCGGGCGCGGTGCCGGCCGCTTCAAGGACGATCCCGGCGGCAAGGGCGGCGTACGACTCGTCAAGTCGGCGCCGGAAGCGGCCGCCGAAGCGGCCAAAATGCTGGGGCGGGTGCTCATCACCAAGCAGACCGGGCCGAAGGGCCGCGAGGTGAAGCGCGTCTATATCGAGGAAGGCTGCGACATCAAGCGCGAGCTCTATGTCGGCATGCTGATCGACCGCCGCACCGGTCGCATCACGGCGATGGCGTCTGCCGAGGGCGGCATGGAGATCGAGGAGGTCGCGGCGAAGCATCCCGAGAAGATCGTACGTGTCGCGATCGATCCAGCGACCGGCATGGAGGGATTCCATGCGCGCCGCCTTGCCTTCGCATTAGGCCTTGAGGGTAAGCAGGTGCAGAGCGCGACCAAATTTCTCCTGGCCATGTACGAGGCCTTCACCGCGCTCGACGCCTCGATAGTCGAGAT
>Ga0335077_10002112_pt1 | contig 23727 bp, 19 predicted proteins | sample Lox_Sample_31_FD_207151 | JGI IMG/M metagenome (GOLD analysis project Ga0335077, IMG submission 207151) | Soil microbial communities from Loxahatchee National Wildlife Refuge, Florida, United States - Lox_Sample_3.1 | ecosystem: Environmental > Terrestrial > Soil > Wetlands | place: USA...
CGCCGTCGATCGCGTCTCCTTCAGCGTGCGTGATCGCGAAGTCGTCGGGCTGCTCGGCCCGAACGGCGCGGGCAAGACGACCACGATCAACATGGTGCTTGGCGTGCTGGCGCCGAGCTCGGGTCACGTCCGCATCGCCGGCGTCGATCTGGCGCGCGAGCGTGCGCGAGCGCTCGCCTGCACGAACTTCGCCGCCGTGTACGCAGCGCTGCCGGGCAATCTCACCGTGGCGCAGAACCTGCGGGTCTTCGGCCTGATCTATGGCGTGCGCGGACTCGGGCGGCGCATCGACGCGCTGCTGCAGGAGTTCGATCTCGAGCGGCTGCGCAACACCAAATGCGGCGTGCTCTCTTCCGGTGAGCAAACGCGCGTCGCCCTCGCCAAGGCCATGCTCAATCGGCCGCGGCTGCTGCTGCTCGATGAGCCGACGGCCTCACTCGATCCGTCCGCCGCGCAGCTCGCGCGCGCCAAGATCCGCGCGCTCGCAACGCGCGGGGACTGCGGCATTCTCTGGACCTCGCACAACATGTACGAGGTGCAGGAGATGTGCGACCGCGTGCTGTTCCTCTCGCAGGGCAGGATCCTGCTCGAAGGTGACCCGAAGAGCCTGCCGCAGGAGCACGGCGCCGGCACGCTCGAGGAGCTGTTCATCCGGCTGGCGCGCGAGCCGTTGAGCGAGGTGCCCTCGCCGTGAGACTCAAGCCCATCGCCGGGATCGTGCTGCGCCAGTTCTATCTCATGCGCGGCAGTCCGGTCCGGGTGCTGCCGATGTTCGCCTGGGTGGCCATCGACATCATCGTGTGGGGCTTCATGACGCGCTATCTCAACAGCGTGAGCTCCGGTCGCATCAACTTCGTGGCGAGCCTGCTCGGTGCGGTGCTGCTGTGGGACTTCTTCACCCGCATCATGCAGGGCGTGACGGTCGGCTTCCTGGAAGACGTGTGGTCGCGCAATTTCCTCAATCTGTTCGCGACCCCGCTCGCGATCCCCGAATACCTCACGGGACTGGTCGTGACCAGCATCGCAACGAGCCTGATCGGCCTCATCGTCATGCTCCTGCTCGCGACGCTGGTTTTCGGACTGTCATTCTTCGCGCTGGGTCTCATGCTCATTCCCTTTCTGCTCGTGCTGTTCCTCTTCGGCATCGCGCTCGGGATCCTGGCGAGCGCGATGGTGTTGCGGCTCGGACCGGCCTCGGAGTGGATGGTGTGGCCACTGCCTGCGCTGCTGTCGCCCTTTGCAGGGGTGTTCTACCCGCTGACGACCCTGCCGCGCTGGATGCAGGCGGTAGCGCACCTGCTGCCGCCGTCTTATGTCTTCCAGGACATGCGCGCCATCGTCACGGGGCAGCCCTACCACCTGCAGGGACTCTGGTGGGGCCTCGGACTCGCCGTGCTGGAGGTCGTGCTGTGCGCCCGATTGTTCGTGCGGGTGCACCGCTACGCGGTCCGTACCGGCCTTCTGGCGCGGTATAGCGCCGAGAGCATCGGCTAAGCGTGCGAGGAAAGCCCAGAGTGTGAGGGGAACCCTGACCTTAAATAACTATTTGCTATATACTCATAACCATCGGGTCGAGGTTTCTGGAGATTCGACGTGATTCTGCAGCGACTCTTTCTCGAGCACCCCCGCACGGTGGGCGAAGGCTATCTCGAGCATCAGCGTCAGGCCTTCGGCTTCGGCGCCAGCATGATGCTCGCGGGCTTTGCGTGCCTGCTCCACGGGCTCTGCCCCGCCCTGTTCGTCAGTACAGGAAGTCGAACGATTTCAAGGCTTTACGAACGCATGGTGGCCCATCGCCGGGTCGCCCTCCCGCGAGACGCCAGCCCCGCCCATTGAGGTCGCTCTTCCGCCGCGCGCTGAGGGCGCGTGCGCTTGCCAGAATTTGCCCGATTTGCGCCACGACGCCGACCGGATGCTCAGCCACCCTCTCAATCGGGTCACCAGGAGGGTAACGGTGTGCTTCCGAGCCTCAAGATCTGGCTGAATCACTTCGAGTACCACTCGGATCACCACCGCAGCATCGGCACGGATGTGCCGCACGCTCTGAGCTCCGGCGAGCGGGCGGCGATCGCCTCCTCGATCGCGACCTTCCAGCTCGGCGAGCAGTCAGATGGCCAGCGCCTGCTGCGCGCGGCGCAGCGCTTTGCGGTCACGCACGCCGCGCCCGAGCTGCCGCGCATCATCGAGCTCCTGATTCGCGAGGAGCAGCGTCACGCGCAGCTGCTCGGTGCGTTCATGGACAGCCAGGGCATCGCGCGCAAGCGCCACGATTGGACGGACCGGGTGTTTCGTGCGCTGCGCCGCTTGGCAGGATTCGAGCTCGCCGTGCACGTGCTCACGACCGCAGAGCTCATCGGCATCGTCTACTATCGCGCGCTCGAGTCCGCCACGCGCTGCGAGCCCCTGCGACTCTTGTGCCGCATGCTGGTCGCTGATGAGCTCGCGCACGTGGGATTCGAGGCCGAGCTGCTGCACGCTTTGCGCGGCGCGCGACCGCGCTGGCAGCGCGCGCTGCAGCGTCTGGTCTACCGTGCGTTCTTCGCGAGCGCGGTGCTCGTCGTGTGGCTCACGCACCGCAAGGTGCTGCGGCGTGGCGGATACCACCTCGGCAGCTTCAGGCGCTCATGCCGCACGCAATCGAGCTTCTATCTGCGGCCGTGGCCGAGCGAGCCGGTGTCCGTCGAGGCACAGCGCAAGGCAGCCTGAGACAGCTCCGGGTCAGGTCGCAAACAGCTGCTGCTCAATATTGCGGAAGGACTTGAACTCGAGCGCGTTGCCGCTCGGGTCGAGCAGAAACATCGTCGCCTGCTCGCCCGGCGCACCCGCAAATCTCACGTGCGGCTCGATCACGAAGCGCACGCCGTGGCGGCGCAATCGCGCTGCGAGCTCGGTCCAATCCTGCATCTCGAGCACGACGCCACAATGAGGCACGGGCACGCTGTCCCCATCGACCGGGTTGAAATGCGACGCAATCGTGCCTCGCTTGCCCAGGCTCGGATTGAGATGGCAGACGAACTGATGCCCGAAGAGATTGAAGTCGACCCAGTGCGCAGCGCTGCGTCCTTCGGCACAACCGAGCACGCCGCTATAGAAGGCGCGCGCCTCGGCGATATCCCTCACCTGGACGGCAATATGAAATGGCGTCAGGTTCACGTGTGAGCGTCCGCAGCGAACGGGTGCGCAAAAGTATCGCCGCTCGGTCGCGCGATGTCGAACGCAGCGCGGCTGCGAGGCCTTGCGGTGTAGAGAGGCCTTGCGGTGTAAGATTGCCGCGCCGATGAAACCCAGGCCCACCTTTCGCGGCGCCGTGATACGCGGCGCTGGATCGCGTTCACCGACGCCTCGGGCAGCAAACACTTCCGCTCACACGGGAACTGCACGCGTGCGCGTCGGACGCGAGGTCGCAGGACGCGCCGGCAAGGGTGTGTCAGTGATCTCGGGACTGCCGCTTTCCGCACCCGAGCTCGAGGCGCTCGCGACGACATTGAAGAAACTCTGCGGCGCGGGCGGTGCGGTCAAGGAGGGCCGCATCGAGATCCAGGGCGAGCATCGCGATCGCCTGCTCGCCGAGCTCTCGAAGCTCGGCTACGACGCGAAGCGCTCCGGCGGCTGAGGTACAGCGACCCGCTCCATGCGCTCCGACAAGTCGCTCGCGCTGCTGCTGTGGCTCGTCGCCATCGGCTTCTTCATGCAGACGCTGGATACGACCATCGTCAACACGGCGCTGCCGGCGATGGCACGCAGCCTCGGCGAACGCCCGCTGCGCATGCAGTCGGTGGTGATCGCGTACTCCTTGACGATGGCCATGCTGATCCCGGCATCGGGCTGGATCGCGGACCGTATCGGAACGCGTCGCGCATTTCTTACGGCGATCGTGCTGTTCATGGTGGGCTCGCTGCTCTGTGCCGCATCGCGCAGCCTGCTCGAGCTCACCAGCGCGCGCGTGCTGCAGGGCATGGGCGGGGCAATGCTGCTGCCTGTCGGCAGGCTCGCGATCCTGCGCGCCTTCCCGCACGAGCGCCTATTACCGGCCATGAGCTTCATCGCCATTCCGGGCCTCCTGGGACCGCTCATCGGCCCGACGCTCGGCGGCTGGCTGGTACAGGTGGCCTCCTGGCACTGGATATTCCTGATCAACGTACCGATCGGCCTCATCGGTTGCTTCACGACGTTCACGCTCATGCCCGACAGCCGCGCGCCGGAGGTCAACCGTTTCGACTTGCCCGGATACGGGCTGCTCGCGCTCGGCATGGTCACCGTCTCCTTCGCCATCGACGGACTCTCCGAGCTCAGCCTGCATCACGCGACCGTGTTGATTCTGCTCGTGTTCGGGCTGGCCGCGCTCACGGCGTACTGGTTGCGCGCGGGTCAGCAGGCGCATCCCCTCTTCTCTCCGATGCTGTTTCGTACGCCCACATTCAGCATCGGCCTGCTCGGCAACCTGTTCTCGCGCCTGGGCAGCAGCAGCATGCCATTTCTCATTCCGCTGCTGCTGCAGGTGAGCCTCGGCTACTCGCCCTTTCACGCCGGCATGATGATGCTGCCCACCTCGGTCGGCGCCATCCTCTCGAAGCGCATCGCAACGCCCGTCATCACGCGCTTCGGCTACCGGCGTACTCTGGTCGTGAATACCTTCCTCGTGGGCATCGCGATGGCGAGCTTCGTGCTCGTCTCGCCGCACGAGCCGCTGTGGTGCACGATCGTCCAGCTCGGATGCTTCGGCATCGTCAACTCACTGCAGTTCACCGCCATGAACACCGTGACACTCAAGGACCTCGGCGGCACCGCGGCGAGCAGCGGCAACAGCCTGCTCTCGATGGTGCAGATGCTCGCGCTCAGTCTGGGCGTCGCGGCCGCGGGCGGCCTGCTCACTGCATTCGTCGCGGCGCTCTCGCGCCCCGGGACGAACGAGCTGCCGGCATTTCATGCGACCTTCGTGTGCGTCGGCTTGATGACCGCAGCATCCGCCGGTCTCTTCTGGCAGCTGGCCCCGGACCTTTCGGCGGCCGAAGCCGAGCCGGAGACGGCGGAGAAAAAGACGACGGAGTCGACCTGAGAAGGACGGCGTCCAGAGAGATTCGCGCACGGCCGAGTGGGACGGATATGATGCCCGCGGGGAAAATAGGGGCTGGTGAATGTGGAAGTCGATCGTGGCGATCTCCCTGGGAGCCAGCCTGGGCGCGCTGCTGCGATGGTGGCTCGGCGCACGCCTCAACAGTTTTTTCCCCGCAATACCGCCCGGCACCCTCGCCGCGAATCTCATCGGCGGCTACGTCGTCGGTGCCGCGGTCGCGCTGTTCGCATCACTTGCGGCACTGGCGCCCGAGTGGCGGCTGTTGGTGATCACGGGCTTCTGCGGCGGACTCACGACTTTCTCCACCTTCTCGGCCGAGGTCGTCAACCTCATCGGTGAGGGCCGCCTGCTGCTCGCCGGCAGCGCGATCGCCGCCCACCTGATCGGTTCCGTGCTGATGACCCTGGCGGGAATCGGCACGGTGCAATGGCTTCGAGGCTGACGCTCGAGCGCGTCTTCATCTTCTGAGGTCGAGCCATGCAAGGATCGTTGTTCCGCTTCTACGTGCACGAGAACCATCGCCATCACGGCCGGCTGGTATGGGAGTGGCTGCTCGAGCAAGCCAACAAGCTCGGCATCCGCGGCGGCTCCGCCTTTCGCGCCATGGCCGGCTTCGGCCGGCACCACGTGCTGCACGAGGCGCATTTCTTCGAGCTCGCGGGCACGTTGACCGTGGAGGTCGAGTTCATCGTTACCGAGGCCGAGGCGCAGCAGCTGCTGAATCTGCTGCACGCGCAGAAGGTGCGTCTGTTCTACGCCTACACACCCGCCTGCTTCGGGATCATCAATCCCGATGCGGCCGATCCGCCTTCAATCGAAGCCTGCGAGTAAAGAGCCTCGGGCGATGCTCGATCGCAGCCCGGTCCGCACGGCGTTCCGCTTCGTCCTGCTGATCGGCATCCTGAGCTTCTTCGCCGACTTCGCCTACGAGGGCTCGCGCAGCACACTCGGTCCTTATCTCGGCTCACTCGGCGTCACGGCCGCAGCGATCGGCGTCATCACCGGGCTCGGCGAGCTGCTCGGCTACGGCTTGCGTCTGCTGTCGGGCCGGCTCGCGGATGCCTCGCGCCAGTACTGGCCCATCACGATCTTCGGCTACGTGGTGCAGATGTCCTCCGTGCCGGCACTGGCGCTCGCGCACAGCTGGCCGGCGGCCGCGGCGCTCATCATTCTCGAGCGCATCGGCAAAGGCATCCGCAACCCGCCGCGCGATGCGATGCTCTCGCATGCCGGCAAGCACATCGGCGGCTATGGATGGGCCTTCGGGCTGCACGAAGGCCTCGATCAACTGGGTGCGCTCTCCGGGCCGCTGATCATTGCTTTCGTGCTCGCGCATCGTGGCACCTATGCGCGTGCCTTCGGCATCCTGCTGGTGCCGGCAGTCATTACTCTCGCGCTCGTCGTGACCGCGCGGCTGCTGTATCCGCGCCCGCAGGATCTCGAGACGGAATCACAGGCCGTGCGCAGCCAGGAATTGCCGCGCGTCTACTGGATCTACCTGGCAGGTGCCGCCCTGGTTGCGGCGGGCTTTGCCGATTACCCGCTGATCGCCTATCACTTCACGCACCGGCACGTTCTGGCCGTGGATCAGGTGCCGATCTTCTATGCAGTCGCGATGGCGGTGAGCGGCGCCGGATCGCTCGTGTTCGGCCGGCTGTTCGATCGCTTCGGCTTTTCGGTGCTCATCGCGCTCACGGTGCTCTCGATGCTCTTCGCACCACTCATGTTCCTTGGCGGCTTCTGGGTGGCGCTCGTGGGCGCGGCCGTGTGGGGTCTGGGCATGGGCGTGCACGAGACCATCATTCCCGCGGCTGTGGCGCCGATGGTCGCTCCCGAGCGGCGCGCATCCGCGTTCGGGCTGTTCACCGCCGGCTATGGCGCAGCCTGGTTCCTGGGCAGCGCCGCGATCGGCCTGCTCTACGATCGCTCCGTCTATGCCGCCGTCGGGTTCTGCGTCGTAGCCGAACTCGCGGCCGTTCCACTCTTCGCAACCGTGCGTCGACGGCTGGCGCGTTAGTGTCCGGATTCGCCCGCGCGGTTGGTCTCAAACAGGAACCACACCCGCCGCTCGGTCTCGTCGATCCAGACCTCGAGCAGACTCGCAGTCGCCACGTCGTTGTGCTCATCGCAGGTGGCGTGACAGGAGCGCATGCTCGCCGCGAGGTGCTTGTTGTCCTCGCCCAGCTCCGCGAGCATGTCTCTGGGAGTGACGAGATCGGCATCGTTATCGCGCACCCGCTGCATGCGGCCGATCTGACCGATCGAGTGCAGCGTCGTACCGCCGATCTTGCGCACACGCTCGGCGATCACATCGGTCATGGCGAACAGCTGATCTGCCTGCTCGTCGAGCAGCAGATGATAGTCGCGGTAGTGCGGCCCCCACATGTGCCAGTGGAAGTTCTTGGTCTTCACATACAGGGCGAACACGTCCGCGAGCAGAGCGTTCAGGGCCCCGGAAATGTCGCGTGTCGCCTCGGCACCGAGATCCGTCGGCGTCGCCGTCAGCGCCTTCCGCCGTGCCTTTGCGTCTTCGATGGACATGTCAGCGATCTCCTTGGTATTGAGCGGCTGCTGCGCGCCGCAATGTCCGAGCGTCCGAGCGGCCAGCCGTGCTGGCGGCATCGGGCGCGCGGGCCCAACCGAAACGGGGGTCAGCGCCTGAGCATACACGCCCGCGGCCGGTTGACGCTACGGTGGGCGGCGCCCACACTCGCTGCCCACCCTGAGCGCGGGAAATCTCCATGAGCATCAAGCAGGACTCGGTCGTCACGGTGCATTACACGCTCAAGGACGACTCGGGCACGCTCATCGAGACCTCCACCCACAGCGAGCCGCTGACTTATCTGCACGGGCACGGCAATCTCATCCCCGGACTCGAGCGGGAGCTCACAGGCAAGAACAGCGGCGACAAGCTCAATGTGACCATTCCGCCCGCCGATGCCTACGGCGAGTACGACAGCGAGCTCGTGCAGCAGGTGCCGCGTCGGACACTCAAGGGCATTCGCGAGGTCAAGGTCGGCATGCGGCTGCAGGCGCCCGCCGGCCAGGGTCATGGTCCCCACAGCGTGACGGTGACACGAGTCGCCGGCGACTTGGTGACGCTCGATGCGAATCATCCGCTCGCCGGCAAGCGCCTGTCCTTCGAGGTCGAGGTGAAGGGCGTGCGCGATGCGACCGCCGAGGAGCTCGAGCACGGTCACGTGCACGGCCCCGGCGGCCATCATCACTGAGACGGCCGCCATGCGCTCCGGCCACCGCGGCAAGGCCCGACGTGCCGGGCTCGCCGGCGCCGTGCTGCTGGCGCTCGCGCTGCGCGCGTTGGTGCCGCCTGGGTTCATGCCCTCGAGCGAGCAGCCGTTCTCCATCGAGATCTGCCCGGATGGCTTTCCCGCGCAGCTGCTCGCGCACCATCACCATCACGGCGTAAGCGACTCCCTCGGCACGCACTGCGTGTTCGCCGTGTGCGCACACGGCCTGCTCACCCAAGGCTGGCCACTCAGCCAGATTGCTCTCATCCGCCTCATCGTTAGCGCACCGCCCATCGTGACGGTGCGCGTCATCCGCCTCGTCCATCTTCCCTATCCTCGCGGACCTCCTCTAGCCGCCTGAGCGGACTCTCATCGGCCGGACCGAACTCGAGTACCGGCATGGCGCGCGCGCCCCACGGCGGCGTGCTTGCACCTTTTGTCAGTTTCAGCTCGGGGAGAATTTCCATGGGAACTTATAGCGGCTGCGCCGGGCGCGCGGCTTTGCTTGTGCTGGCCGCGCTGCTGGCACCCACCGGGTGGGCGGCGAACGTCGGCAGTGTTCATGGCATCGTGCACGATTCGCAGCACCGGCCGCTCGCCGCGGCCGCGATCGAGCTCAAATCGGTGAGCTCCGCGTGGTCGCAGAGCACGCGGAGCAATCGAGAGGGCGAGTTTGCCTTCCCCACTGTGCCCGTGGGCGACTACGTGCTCAGGGTCAGCCAGACGGGGTTTGGCAGTGTTGCGCTGCGCCTGACGGTCGTGTCGGGCGCGGCACCCTCGACCCATGTGCAGCTGAGCCCGGGTGAAACGACCGAGACGGTCACCATCAGCGCATCGGCACCGCCGGTGAGTGTGAAGTTCACGCCGACGACGCTGGTGGATCGCAGCGACATCGCGCTCACTCCCGGCGCCGATCGCACCAATAGCCTTGCGATGATCACCAATTTCGTGCCCGGCGCGTACGTCGTTCACGATCAGCTGCACGTGCGCGGCGGACACCAGACAACTTGGGAGATCGACGGCGTCGAGATCCCGAACACCAACATCGCGAGCAACCTGGGCCCACAGATCGATCCGAAAGACATCGACTACCTCGAGGTGGAGCGCGGCAGCTATGGCGCCGACGAGGGTGATCGCACCTACGGGGTATTCAACGTCGTGCCGCGCACCGGCTTCGAGCGCAACAATCAGGGCGAGCTCGTGGTAAGCGGAGGCAGCTTCGGGCAGACGAACGATGCCTTGAGTGTGGGCGGCCACAGCGACGAGTTCGCCTACTACGCGAGCGCCAACGGTAATCGCAGCGATCTCGGGCTGATGACACCATCCGAGCAGATCATCCACGATGCCGGGTACGGCTATGGGGCGTTCACCACGCTCGTCTGGAATGTTGGTCCCGACGATCAGCTGCGTTTGGTCGCCTCGGCGCGCCGCGATGACTACGAGATCCCCAACACTCCTGGGGAGGTTGCGGATGACGTGCAGCGCGAGGCTGACGCCTACACGATTCTCTCGTGGGTGCATACCCTCGCGAGCAATCTGGTCCTGACGAGCTCCCTGTTCTATCACTACAACCGCGCCGACCTCGACGGCGACCCATCGGACTATCCCATCAGCACGACCGACCAGCGCGCATCGAGCTATTACGGAGGCCAGGAAAATCTACGCTTGAGCTCGGCGCGCAACCATCTCGACGTCGGCGTCCTCGGCTTCGGCCAAGACGACAATCAGTACTTCAACGTGCTGTTCAACGACGGCAGCAATCCCCCGGTCGCCCAGTCTCTTCGACAATCGGGAAATCTCGTGGCGGCGTATCTGCAGGACAGCTATCAGGTGGCGCATTGGCTCACGTTATCGGCCGGAGTGCGCGCGACCCATTTCGCGGGCCTGATCAGCGAGAGTGCGGTCGACCCGCGCGTGGGGCTCACCCTGAAGCTTCCCGGGCTCGACTGGGTGTGGCGCGCCTTCTGGGGCAAGTTCTACCAAGCTCCCCCTCTTCAAACTATCTCCGGACCGCTGCTCGAGTACGTTCAGAGCAGCGATCTTGCCTTCTTGCCGCTGCACGGTGAGCGCGACGAGGAGTATCAGCTCGGTGTGACGATTCCGCTGCGCGGCTGGACCCTCGACATCGATCACTTCCGCACCGAGGCGCAGAATTTCTTCGACCACAATCCCATCGGCAACTCCAACGTCTTCCTGCCGATCACGATCACCGGCGCATTGATACGCGCCACGGAGCTCACCGTGCGCTCGCCGCGCTTTTGGATGGGGGAACAGGCATACCTCACCTATTCCAATCAGACGGCGGACGGCTTCGGCACGATCACCGGAGGACTGACGGATTTCTCACCGCCCAGCGGCTACTACGCGCTCGACCATGATCAGAGGAACACGCTCAACGCAGGCGTTACCGCCCCGCTTCCGGGGCAGGCATTCGCTTCAGTCAACGTGTACTACGGCTCTGGTTTCGCCAACGGTGACGCGCCGCCCAGCCATCTGCCGAGTTATGCCACGCTCGACTTCAGTGTCGGCAAGACCTTCGGCACCGACTTCACCGCATCCGTGACGGTGCTCAACGCGACCGACCGCCATTTGCTGGTCGACAACAGCCTGACCTTCGATGGCATGCACTGGAACAACCCGCGTGAGATCTACGCGGAGTTCCACTACAGGTTCAAATACTGAGAGCCCAGAATCAGATACTGACTCAGGGATTCTTGCTGAGCCGGCGGTAGTATTCGGCTGCGGCCGTCTGGTAGCCCGCGGGAGCGGCGGACGGCGTGTCGCTGCGCACGTCGCCCGCACCCGGCTCATCGGTCTCGTGGCGCAGTTGCAGCTCGAGCTTGTCGACATCGCTCAGCACGTGCCCGTACAGTTCCTCCACCATCGCGGGGTTGCCGGGGAAGCGCCGCGGGTCGAGTTGTTGCATGGCGCGAATGAGAGCATCCACCTGGCGCTTGGCCTCGGCGTCCTCCCCCACGGCCCGCCGCAGCCGGCCGAGCTCGTTCATCCCCTGCCGGTAGTCCTGCTCCCGGTCGGCCGGAAGCGATGTGCGGTCCGGAGCCACCGCATGCGGCAGCTCGCGGTTGTTGCCGGTGTTCCAGCCACCGTACACGGGACCGGCCGTGTCGCCGCGCCGGCCGCCGCCATCGACCGGGCCGGCGAGCAGCCCGCCCTGTCCGTCGCGCCGCTGCCCGGCGGCATCGCCGCCGCGCTGGCTGGGATCGAGCGCGGCCAGCCGGCTGCGCAAGCGCTCCATGGAATCGAGCAGCTGGTCCTTGGCGGATGACTTCTCATCGGCCAGGGCCTGCCGCGCGGCACCGAGCTGATCCTTGAGATGCTGCAGCGATGTTTGAATCTCGCTCTCGAGCGAGTCGTTAGCCGTGTTGTAGCCACGGCGCAGCAGGTCCGCGCTGCGCTGCAGGCGCGTCTCGGTATCGGCCTGATCGAGATCGCTCAATGCATCGCGCAGCTGCGAGGCCGCGCCGGCACCGCGCCCGCGCGCCTCACGTTCGGCGGCACGCAGATCACCTTCCAGACGCGCCAGCGCATCCGCCAGCTCCTGTCGATCCTCGACCATGCTCGCGGCATCGCTGTTCTGATCCAGGCGCGGCGGTCCGCCGAGCGAGCGCGGCGAGAACTGACCGCCGCCCGCCATGCCGCGCATGCGCTCGGCCTGTGATTGCTCCTCGCTCGCGAGCCGCCCGGCCTGCGTCTCGAGCTCACCGAGGCGCGCGAGGGATTGCTGTTGCTGCATGCCGCCGAGCAGGTTCATCGCCTCACGCAGTCGCTCGGCCGCGGCTCGCGCAGCGTTCGCATCGTGCTGATCCACGGCGCGCCGCATCTGTTCCTCCGCCTCGCGCATGCGGTTCAGAGCCTCGCGCACGCTCGCGTTGCCTTGCGCGCCTTGCGCGCCTGCAGCGCCTGCACTTCCCCGCTTGCCGTTGGCTTGCGCGGCGCCCGCGGCATCCGCAGAGCCCTCGGCCCCGGCGCCGTTGTTGCGCGCCATCTGTTCGATCTGTCGCCGCAGCTCCTCCGCATTCCGGCGCAGCATCTCTTGCTGCCAGCGCTCTTCGGCCGTCTGCTCGGGGCTCGCGTGCTGCGCGGCGAGCTGGCTCTGCCGGCGCGCGAGCTCGTCGAGCTTCTTGAGCGCCGTGTCGATGTCGGCATTGCGGTCCGCGGTGGTGGAGCCCGTCTGCCGCGTCTCGTACGAGTTCTTCTGTGTGTCGAGCTCCAGATCGGCGAGGCTCTCGAGATCACGCCCGAGACTGTTGACGGCGCCCGAGCCCGCTCCCATGCTGCCGAAGGCGACCTCGATCTGGCGGAAGGTGGCCTGCGCGCGCAGCAGATGCTGCAGAGCCTTCTGCTCATTCGGCACGGCTCCTTCCCACAGCTGCCGCGCAAGCTTCTCGGCCGCCGGACCCATGGCCGCCGCCGCATCGTTCATCTCTTTCTGAAAGCTGCCGATCTGCTCGTTGGCATTCGTCAGATCGCGCAGCTGCAAGCGTCCGGCCAGCGACAGCGACTGGGCGCGCAGCGTGCTCTGCACGTCCGACAGGAACTTCGCCTGCTCCGCAGCCTGCCGCGGCGCGGCGTTGCGCGCGCCCTTCTGCGTCCACGTCGCCGCGATGATCTCCTTCTCTCGCTGCACGATCTCAGCCTGACTGTTGCCGGCTCCGGCCCCTCCTCCGCCGCCCGCCTGCTGCGACTGAGAGAATTCCCGCTCGAAGGGCTCGGCATGGATGAAGGCGAGGTCCGTGTGCGCCTCGGTACGCTCATCCTTGGCCGCTGCGTACACGCTCACCACGTCTCCGGGCACCAGTTTCAGGCTCTCGAAGCTAATGACGGTCGCGCCCTGCGCCTGCTTCGCGCCGGACTCCTTGAGCAGATCGACCGTGCGCTCCGGGCCACCGTTTACCGAGTAGTGCAGCGTGAAGGCCGTGAGGCCGAACTCATCCGTGGCGCGCGCACCGACCGTAACCTCCTCGATCGGACTCGCGCCGTAGTCGGCGCCGGGGCGCACGATCGCGACCTCCGGAGGAGTCACCTCGCCCGCCTCGATGAAGTAGTCCTCGGAGATGCGCACCGGCTGCGATCGATCATGTGTGGCCACGTGATACGTGCCATCGCGCTGCAGCTTGAGGACGGCGCGATAGCTCGTGCCGGTCCCGCTCAACGGAACCTCGCGCGCATCATCGAGCAGCAGCACGCCGTTGTGCACCGGGCGGTCGGTCGTGATCTCGAGACGCGCCTCGGTGCCCTCGATCGCCCGCAGATCCCCGCCGTCGGTCGCGGAAGAATCGGGCGCGTGCAGCCACTCGGGGAAGTGATAGCTCACGCGAATGTGCTTCACCTCCGGTACGTCGGCCACGTGGATATGAAAATGCCGCGAGCTGAGCGGGCCGGCTTCCACGTAATACTCGACATCCTCGGGAATGCCGGCGAACAGAAATTGAAAGCCCGGCGCGCGCGCCTGCGGCTGCATGGCGACGTGCTCCCAGCTCGATGTGCCGAAGCGGGCATGGATGCGCACGCGCTCGATCGCGATCCCACGCAACTCTGCCGTCACGAGCTGATCGCCGTGGCGGCGTACCGTCGCATCTCCGGGGCTCACACGCAGATCGTAGAGGGGGACCGCTCCCGGTCCCGTCCAGAGCGCGGCCGCGCCATAGCCCAGATAGCCGGGACCCGCACGAATCAGCCAGATGAGCACACCGAGGCAGGCAATGCCACACCCCGAGAGCGCGATGAGCAGGCTGTCGGAGACGACCGCCCGCGCATCGGCGCGCCGTGCGATGCGCAAGGTGTCGGCCGCGAGCAGATCGAGAAACGGCTGGTCACGCGCTTCATCGCGCTCCGCGAAGGTGAGCAGCCGCTGCTGGAATTCCGGAAAGGAGCGCTCCGCACGCCGCGCCGACCAGCGCCGATCGAGCCGCAGCAGCGGGAGGGCGAGCCCGAACGTCGCTCCGAGCGCGAGTGTCGCGAGCAACACCGCACGCGCACTCCACAAGCTGCCGCTGGAGAATGCGAAGCGATTGATGATGAGCGTCAGGGCGAGGGTCGCGGCAAGCGCGGCGCCCGTGAGAATCGCGGCGCCACGCAGCACGGCGCCCCATCGCAACCGCTGCCGCAGTGCCTCGACGTAGGAGCGCAGCTCCTGGCTTGCGCGCATCACTGCTCCCGAAGCGTGCCGAGATAGCGACTGGCGAGTATCGACTCCGCCAGCACGGCCGCCAGCACGAGCCACATAGCGTACCACCAGAGTTCACCGCGAACCGCAACCGCCCGCGGTGCCGGCGCCGCGGACCCGTTCTCCGCGGTGCTTACCGTCGAGCTCCGGTTGCCGCGCCAGAGCGCGAGCGTCTCCGGAGACAGCGGCGTGAGATCGGACTCGCGGCGATCAGGATTCGCGGCCAGTAGCTCGCGCCGCCCATCGGCGCGGCGCAGCTCGTAGAATCCTGCGTGCGTCAAACGGATCGAAGCGGCGGAGGCGGCCTCTTGCAGCGATAGGGGCCGCTGTCCGAGGGGGTCGATCACCTCGACGCTCACGGCGCGCTCCCGCGCGGCCCGCAGCGTAATGAAATCGTCGACCGTGCGCGAGCTGCTGCGACGCTCGTCTCCCGCCAGATAGTGCACGGTGCGATCCACGAAGGCGACGAAGGACGGCTGCAACGGCAGATCGTTGGTGAGATTGTCGAAGGCGGAAGCGAACACCAGGATGCGTCCCTCGCCATGAGGCTTCTCGAGCAGTAGCGGCGTGCCATCGGCGAGGCGCAGTGCGACGCGCGCCCCCGTTGCATCGACCGCATTCGCGTAGAAGAACTTGACGCCCTCCCACTGGGACTGCGCGCCCACCGGCGCATAGGACGCATCGGCACTCGCAACCGCCGCGAAGCGCTCCGGACCACGCGCGTAGTAGCGTGCGGCGAGCACCGCGCTGCCAAAGAGCGGCACGCTACGCTGCTGCGCCGAGGTCGTGCCGAGCGCAATCAGGACGCTGCCGCCGGAACTCACGTACTGCGCGAGGCGCTCGGCAAAGCCCGCAGGCAGCGTGGCGACATCGGACACCACGACGAATGCGTAGGACTTGGGGTCGAGGTTCGCGGTGCGCTCCGCTGCGACCGTGTCGAGCATCACCGCACGCTCCTCGGCGGATGCGAGCGCGGTACCGAAGTAAAGCGGCGAGCGGGCATCGGAGGACTGATGAATGAAGAGCCCGCGCTTGGGATCGGAGCGCTCCATCGCGAACAGATACTCGTCATCGCCCGGTAGTGAGTCCGCCGCATCGATCCTCACGGCGCAGCGACTGAAGCCGTACGGCACCTCGAACGAGTCGATCTGCGCCGTCGCACGCCCGGAGGGCGGCACCTGCACGCGCCGCGTACCGAGCACCTTGCCGTTGGCCAGGAACGACACGATGCGCACCGCCGCCGGCGTTCCGTAGCCGGCAATGACCGCCTGCACGTGCGTGCGCTGCGCGCCCCAGAGCTGCGCCGGCGCATCTACGCTCTCGACCGACCAGTTGGGTGCCGGACCGCCGGCAAGCGGATGCAGCACCAGCGTGACGTTGCCCGGCAAGCGCATCTCGGCGAAGGCGGGCGGCGTCGCGCTCTTCTGCATATCACTGAACAGATGCAGCTCGATCGGCGCGCGCTCGCTTTCGAGCATCGAGCGGAGAGCGCCTGGCAGCGCCGCGAAGCTGCCGCGCTCATCGCCCGCAGTGACGCTTTGAATGGCGGCACGCAGCGTGGTCGTGTCCTGTGTCGCTGCGGTCAGGACGCGCACCTGCGCGTCGAGAGTCACGATGCGCGCCCGATCCGCGGCCCGCTTGCCCGCGAGCACAGCGAGGGCCTCGCGCTTCGCCGCATCGAGCCGCCCACCTGCGTGCATGCTGAAGGAATCGTCGATCACGAGCAGCAGCAGCTTCTGCGGTGCGAGCGCCGCCCCCACGCGATTGATGTAGGGCTCTGCGAAGGCGAGCGCGAGCAAGAGCAGCACCGCGAGCCGCAGCGCGAGCAGCAGCAGGTAGCGCAGGCGCCGCCGGCGCACCGCGCTCTGCTGCCGCGGCTCGAACAGCATGAGCGAGCTGAACGGCAGCGGCGTGCCCGAATGCCGCCGCAGCAGGTGCAGATAGAGCGGCACGCCCACCGCGAGGGCGCCGAGCAGAAATGCGGGTGCCAGAAAGCCCATCGTTAGTTCCTGCCCTGGCGGATCGTCAGGTACTCGCGCAGGGCGCCATCGAGCGGCCGATCCGTCAGCAGCAGGTGATAGCTCATGCCCGCCCCGCGAGCGCCCTCACGCAATCCCGCGATATGCGCTTCGATCCGCTCGCGATAGCGGCCCGCCGCGTAGTCGGCGCTCACCTCGAGCTGCGCCTCGGTCTCGAGATCGACGAGCAGTGTCGCCGCACCGAGCTGTGGGTGCAGCTCCGCGGGATCGAGGATGTGGAACAACAGCACCTCGTTGCCGCGAAAGCACAGTGGCTCGACGGCGCGTATGACCTTGGCGGGCGTCTCGTAAAAGTCCGAGATCAGCACCACGATCCCCCGGCGGCGCAGAAAGGCGGCGAAATGCTGCAGCGGCGCCTCGAAGCGCGTGCGCGCGCGAGGCTCGGCCTGCTCGAGTCCGGCGAGTACGCGCTGCAGCTGTCCCGCGCGCGTCGAGGGCCGGATGTAAGTGCGTACCTCATCGTCGAAGACGATGAGGCCCGTCGCATCGCGCTGCTTGCGTACGGCGAGATAGGCAAGCGCGGCCGTGATGAAGCGCGCGTAATCCAGCTTGTTCACGGTGTGCGAGCCATAGTTCATCGAGTTGCTCGCATCGAGCAGCACCGTGAGCACGCTGTTGGTCTCGCCGCGGTAGCGCTTCAAGTACGCGCGCTCGGTGCGCGCGAACACGTTCCAGTCGACGTGCCGCAGGTCGTCCCCGGGCGTATAGGCGCGATACTCGGCGAACTCCTGACTGAAGCCGAAATCCGCCGAGCGGTGCAGCCCGGCGACGAAGCCATCGACCACCGTCTTGGCGACCAGGTCGAGGCCGGAGATTGCGCTCAGCACGGCGGGATCGAGGAAGCGCTGCATGTCAGCTCTGGCGCATGTCAGGCACGCTCGCGCAAGTCAGGGCCGCTCAGCTGGCGGCAGCTCCGCGAGCAGCTGGCGCAGGATCTCATCCGCGTCCACCCGGTCCGACTCCGCGTGAAAGTTGAGCAGGATCCGATGGCGCAGCACGGGGATCGCAAGCGCCAAGGCATCCTCGTAGGTGACGTGATAGCGGTGACGGGCAAGCGCACGCGCCTTGGCGGCGAGCACGATGAACTGCGCGGCGCGCACGCTTGCGCCGTAGCTCACGTACTTGCGAATCACGGCCGGAGCCTCCTCGTTCTTCGGACGCGTGGCGCGCACCAGCTGCACCACATAACGCGCGACCGAGGCGCCGATCGGCACCATGCGCACGAGACTCTGAAAGTCGAGCAGCTCCGACGCATTCGTCACGGTCTCGACCTCGGCAGCGTGCGGCGTCGTGGTGCGATCGATCACCTGCACCTCCTCGGTGGCGCTCAGGTAATCGAGGACGGTGTTGAACAGAAAACGGTCGAGCTGCGCCTCGGGCAGCGGATAGGTGCCCTCGAGCTCGATCGGATTCTGGGTCGCCAGCACGAAGAAGGGACGCGGCAGCTCGTAATGATTGCCGCGCACCGTGCAGGAGAGCTCCTGCATCGCCTCGAGCAGCGCCGACTGGGTCTTCGGCGGCGTGCGGTTGATCTCGTCGGCGAGCACGATGTTGCCGAAGATGGGTCCGCGCACGAAGGTCCAGCGCCGGTGGCCGCTCGTCGCGTCCTCCTCGATGATGTCCGTGCCCGTGATGTCTGCCGGCATCAGATCGGGCGTGAACTGGATGCGGCGGAACTCGAGGCCGAGCGTCGTTGCTATGGTGCGCACCATGAGGGTCTTCGCGGTGCCGGGTAGACCCGTGATCAGGCAATGACCGCCGACGAAGAGCGCGGTCAGGATCTGATCGAGTACTTCGTCCTGCCCGACGATCACCTGGCGTACCTGCTCGAGAATGCGGTCACGCACGGCTTGAAAGCGCTCGACGCGCCGCTGCAGCTGCGCGGCGTCCGCGCTGTCCGCAGCAGCGAGGTCGTGCCCGCTCGTCTCGGGAGTGTCCGCATCAGGGGTCATGTGATTCACCTTTGATTTGCAGCAGCATCTTCTGCGCCGGACGGTAGCCGGGGGCGACCTCGAGCGCGGCGAGCACCGCATCCAGGGCCTTGTCACGCTCGCCCGCCGCCAGATACGCCTGCGCCAGGTTGTACTGCGCAGAGGCCTTGTCCAGAGGCTCGAGCGCCACGACCGCGGAGAACTCGCGAATCGCGCCGGGATAGTTCTTCGCGGCCAGCCAGAGCTCGCCCAGATGTCGGTGCAGATCCTCGTCGAAGGCCGGATCGATGTAGTTGATGCGGTCGAGCGTCGCGGCCGCCGCACCCCGATCGCCCGCCTCCTCCTGCATGCGCGCCAGCTCCTTCAGGGTGCGCGGCTGCCTGCCGCCGGCCTGCTCGTACTGCTGCAGCACGCGGATCGCCTCGGGTCGCTCGCCCTTGGCGGCAAAGGCGCTCGCCAGAAGCTCGTAGGCGTTCGCATCGTAAACATACTGAGGATACAGACTGATGACGGCCGCGCCGTCATGGATCACGGCGTCGTGCTGCTCCTGCTGAGCCTCGTGGGCGAGCTGCTCGAGCCGCTTGTGCCATTCGTCGAAATGCTCGACCGAGGGTCCGATGTTCGCGTACAGCCAGGTCTGGAATGCGGTATCGAACGCCTCGGGGGTCAAGCCCAGGTCGTCCGTGATCGTCTGGCCAGTGCTCGCGTGCTGTGCGAACGAGTGCACCATCTCGAGCAGCTTGTCGCTGCCCCAACGGCTCTGGATGTAATCACAGATGCGTCCGGCCTGAAAATAGGAGACGAATACCTGCGCCGGATACTGCGGGCGCACGAACCCACGGTCGAGCTCCACGACCGGCAGCAGCTTGTGCTCACGCAACGCGACGACGATATCGGGAGTGGGGGGATCGCCCCATTCCGGAGAGGCTTGCGTCTCTTCGTGAACTGCGAGCCCCTCGGTGAACCAGCGCGGCACGCGATGGTGGGTCGCGGTGAGGATGAAGACGTGACTCATCTCGTGTCGCAGCGTGCTCGCCCAATGAAACTCACCGGGCTTGCGGCCTGAGGGACTGTCCATGGCCACGACCATGCCGAACGTCACGCCGAGCGCTCCCAGGCCCGGCATCCCGAGCGTGCGTACCGCGAAATCCTCGTGATCCGGGTAAACCTCGAGCTGCACCGGGCCGGGCAGCTGCATGCGGTACTTGCGCTCGTAGTCAGCTACGTCGCGCTCGAGCTCGGCCGAGAAGTACGGATAGAGCAGATCGGCCTCCTTCTTGTGCAATTTCAGGATCGTCTTGCCATCTTTGAAGGTCACGAAGTTGCGATAGCTGTCGAGCAGACGCAGGCTGTTCACCGTCGCCTCGTCGCGGTAACCGGCCTCATAGCACTGCACGAGCTGCGCGCGCGCCTCGGCGTCACGCCCCAGGCGCATCAGATTGACACCGAGCTCGGCGCGCGCCGACCACAGCCGCGGATCCGCCTCCAGTGCCTTGCGATAGTAAGCGACGCCCTCCTCATAGCGCAGACTCAAGATGAGATGGTGGGCAATGAGCGCATAGCCGGCGCCGTAGGTGGGATTCACGGCCCGGATGCGCTGCAGCCAGGCTTCGGGCGGCCGGTCCGCGAGCGTCTCGATGCTCGCATGGATCGCCATGGCATCGAGCGCATCGGGAGCGATGGCGAGCGCTGCGTCCGCCTCGCGTGCGGCGAGCGCCGCATCCGAGTCCTCGAGCGCGAGACGAGCCCTGAGCTCGTGCGCCTCCACCAGGCGCGGGTCGAGACGCAGTGCTCGCATGACCCATTCGATGGCCCGATCGTCGTAGCCGTCCGCGCTCACGAGCGCAAGCCCGAGACAGGCCTGCGCATTGTTAGGATCCTTGGCGAGCGCCTCCCCGAAAAGATCCGCGGCATCCTTGTTGTTGAAACGCTCGTGCAGCAGCCGCCCCCAGCGGACGCGATAGAGCGCATTACCCGGAGCAAGCGCCACCGCCGAGCGAAACTCGACGTTCGCCTCGTCGTAGTGCTCGAGGCCCCAGCTGCCCTCGGCCCGCGAGTAGGCGCGCGCCGCTGGGGTGAGACTCTGGGCGGGCTGCAGCAGCGTCTGAAAGCAGGCCTTCGCCGGCGCCGCGGCGCCGTGCTTTGCGAGCGCCCGGCAGTGCCCGGGCTCCTCGGCATGCAGCATCTGGGCGCACGCGAGCGCGAGTCCTGCAATCACGAAGCGCGCGGCGCCCCTCACTTCTCCAGCTCCCCCTGCACCTTGGCGAGCTCGACGAGCGACTCGGTGAGCTGCTGCTTGTAGTCCTGCGGCGCCATCGCCGCGCGCTGATACTTGAGCGTGTCGATCTTCTGCTCGAGCTGCTGCTTTCTCGCGAGTAGAGCGCTCTTGGCCGGATCGGCCGCGGCGGAGCGTGTCGCGCCAAGTCGAACCAAGGTCAGGCTCGACAGCAGCCGGCCCGCGCCGCTCGCCGTCGACGCGGCCCGCACCGGCACGCCGGCATCCGTGTCCTCGAACACCGCATGCTCGGTCGCCAGTCGCTGCTGCGATTGATAGAAGGCGGCGGTCTTCGCCGTCGCATACTGGAACGCCTCGAGTGCGCTGATCGCCTCGTTCTTGTCGACGTCGGTGGTCGGGTCCTGCAACGCCTCGACCCAGTAGCGCGCGAATACCGTGGCATTCTTCTCGGTGCCCGATTTGGTCGCGGCGATGACGGCGCGGCCACGCCGCGCGAAGGCGCCGATCGATGCGCCGCTCGCACTGGTCGTGTTGACGACCAGCTGGTGCTCCGAGCGAATGTGATTGCACAGGCTCGCGAGCTCAGTGGCGGAGATATCCGGCCCCGGGAGATTGAGCCTGTACTGCACACCGTCGAAGGAGCCATGCCCGATCAGAACGAGCGTGAACTCATCCTCGGGAAGTGCCTGCTCGGCAATCAGGCGCAGTGTCTCGATGATGTGTGTGCGTCCGGCGTCCTTGCCCGCGAGCGTGAACACGTGTTCGGCGGCGCCCGAGGCGCGCAGCACCCGATCCAAGTCGGCCGCCAGCCCTGCAAAGCGTTGCTCGTAGTCCGGCTCACCACCAAGGCCCGCAATCGTGAGGAAGTACTCGTCCGCGCGCGCAGCCTGAGCCAGCGCGCCGCCGGCAAGCGCGCCGAGCAACACCGCCGCAGATAGACCGTGGCGCCGGCTCACACGATCCCCCACCGCCGGCGCAGCAGCCACTCCCCGAGACGCAGTGCCAGCAGCAGCAGGAAGATCACAGGCATGTTCCACAGTTCCTTCAACTGCTGCGCGCTGATTCCGGCCGCGGAATAAGGGATCGCGGCAGCGAGAGCCGCGGACTGCTGTGGTCGCCAGTAACGACCACCGGTGCTCGCCGCGAGTCTCTGCAACAGCTCACGGTTTTGCTGCGTGTGGAAGCTCTCGGCGACGCCGTCCTGGCGCTCGAAGCTCACGCTGTCGCGACCGACGACCGTGCCGCCGCGTTGCGCGGCCACCTCGGCGATGTACGTTCCAGGGGATGGCGCCGTCCATTCACCCTGCAAGCGCCCCGGTACGTTGGGAACGGGAGTGAGCTCGATGTCGGCGGAGAGCCCGTCCGGACCGATCAGGTGCGCGCCGACCTGCGCCTGCGGCGCCGGCTGATAGTCCTCGCCACGCACCTCGGCCGTGATCTGCACATGGGAGTCATCGAAGAGCATGACATTCTGAACTTCCGCGGCGACGCGCTCGCGCGTGTCGCCCACCAGCCAGCGCAACAACTGCTGCCAGAACATGTCGTGCGTCTTGTCCCCGAGCGGCAGATCCATCTGCCAGCGCCATGTGCCGCCCGTCGCCAGCACGGCGCTGCGGCCCCGGCCGTAGCGCTGCGTGACGAGCAGCGGCATGGTGCGATTGCCGACGTGCATCTCGGCCAGCACGGCCGCACCGGGCTTCGCTCGCCCCGGGTCCTCGTAGTCCATGAGATAGGGGAGCTTCTTCCAGCGCTGCGCGTTTGCGGCCGGATCATCGCTCAGACGACAGATGACGCTCTCTGCGCCTGCGGCCGTCAGACTCACGGTCGCGTGCTCGCGATGGAAGGTGTGGCGCCCTTCCGGTAGCACGACGGGCAGCAGATCGGCGACCAGCGATCCGTTCCACACGCCATCCGCCAGAGCCTCGCGGCCGCCAAGCAGCAGCAGCCCGCCACCGCGACGATCGACGAAGTCGCGGATCAGCTGTTGCTGGGCGGCCGTGAAATATCCCGCATCGACCGAGCCGATGATGAGGGCCTGGTAGGCGAAGAGATCAGGCGCGCGCGTCGGAAAGCCCGCCGCGAGCTCGTTCGCGTCTTTGATGCCCTGCCGATAGATCTTGTTCTCGGTGGTGCGCAGCATCGAGACGACCTGCACCTGAGCATCATCGTCGGCGGCGCGGCGGATGAATTTGTATTCCCAGCGCGGCTCGCCTTCGAAATAGAGGATGCGGCGCGGCTCGGCGGCGACGCTGACGATCCGCGTCACGGTGTTGTTCGCCAGGTTCGTCTCCCCGGGCAGTGGCTCGAGGGAGAACTCGAAGCTGCGCGCGCCCGCCGCGCCCACGGCGAAGAGCACGCTCTCCGCCTGCACGGCATCCTCCGCCTGCAACGTCACATCGCGCGCGGCGAGCACTTTGGCGCCCGCGCGCACCACGAGGCGCGCCGCACGTCCCCGATAGCCGTGCTGGCGCAATCGCACCCGGGCATCGAGGCGCGCTCCCGCCAGGGCCCGCGATGCCAGCGTCACGTCCTCGATCTCCACATCCTGTGCGGGGCTCTCGGATCCGAAGCCCACCGTGTGCACGGGAATGTGACGGTTGCGCAGCGCCGCAAGCGTGTCACGGTCGATGCCGCCGCCGTTGTCGCCGCCGTCGGTGAGCATGATGATTGCGCCGAGGGGCAGCTCGCTCGTTTGTTCCGTGAGTTCCTTCAAGCTCGCGTCGATGTGCGTCGCCGCCGCATCGGGCGGGCCGCCGAGCTCGCCGACACCGGCAACGCGCGCGAGGTGCGTATCGAAGCGATACAGTCGCATCTGGAAGCGCGCTGCGAGCTGCTGCAGCCATCCGGATCGCAGCATGCGCAGCGCCTGCTCGTGCCGTGTCGCACCGCCCTCGCGCAGGCTCATGCTGCGCGAGTCGTCGACCAGAATCGCAACCACATTGCGCTGGGGCTCGAGCTCACTCACCGCGATGGCCGGCCGCCACAGTAGAACGAGCAACACCACGGCCGTGC
>Ga0335077_10002114_pt1 | contig 23716 bp, 22 predicted proteins | sample Lox_Sample_31_FD_207151 | JGI IMG/M metagenome (GOLD analysis project Ga0335077, IMG submission 207151) | Soil microbial communities from Loxahatchee National Wildlife Refuge, Florida, United States - Lox_Sample_3.1 | ecosystem: Environmental > Terrestrial > Soil > Wetlands | place: USA...
GACGCGCGCGCTGATCAAGCGCGGCGTCACGCGCCTGCATCTCGTCGCGCTGCCGACCTCGAGCCTGCAGGCGGACTTGCTGATCGGCGCAGCTTGCGTCGCCACGCTGGAAACGAGCGCGGTGAGCCTGGGCGAGTTCGGTCCGGCGCCGCGCTTCAACGCGGCCGTGCTCGGCGGCACCATCAAGATGATGGACGCCACCTGCCCGGCGCTGCATGCGGCACTGCAAGCGGCGGAGAAAGGCGTGCCGTTCATGCCGCTGCGCGGGCTGATCGGCTCCGACGTGCTGAAATATCGCGACGACTGGAAGGTAATCGATAGCCCGTTCGGCAATGCCGACCCGATCGTGCTGCTGCCGGCGATCAAGCCCGATGTGGCGCTGCTGCACGCGCCAATGGCGGACCGCTTCGGCAACGTCTGGATCGGGCGCCAGCGCGAACTCGCCACGATGGCGCACGCGGCGGCGAAGACCGTCGCCACGGTGGAGAAAATCCACGACGGCAATCTGCTCGACGATCCCGTGCTCGCAGCCGGAACGCTGCCCGGTTTCTATGTCGAGAGCATCGCGGTTGCCGAGCGCGGCGCCTGGCCGCTGCCGCTGCCCGACCGTTACGCCGCCGACGCCGAACATCTGGCGCTATACGCGAAGATGGCGGCGAGCGAACAGGGCTTCGCGGAGTATCTGGACAAGTACGTGTATGAGACCGTGGCGGCGTAATTCTTTCTTCACCTCCCCCGCTTGCGGGGAGGGGGTCGGAGAGGCTTGCACGTGACAACCGACTTCCGCTCCGAAGAGCTCCTCGCCGACGTGATCGCGCGGCTGATCGGCGACGTGCGGCACGTCGCGGTCGGCAATGCCTCGCCGATTCCGGCAACCGCCGCGCTATTGGCGCGCGAGCGCGGGCACGGGCGGCCTTACGTATCGCTGCTGCAAAGCCGCAAGCATAATTTCTGGACCGACGGCGCGCGCGAACTGTTCGACTGCGCCGGGCAAGGCCGCATCGACGTGTTCTTCCTCTCCGGCGGACAGATCGACGGTCACGGCAATGTCAATCTGGTCGAGATCGGCGAACATGGTCACCCGCAGGTGCGCTTCCCCGGCTCGTTCGGCTCGGCCTATCTCTATTACGTGGTGCCGAAGGTAATCCTGTTCCGCACCGAGCATTCGCGCCGCACGCTGGTGCCCAAGGTCGATTTTATCTCGGCGCCGGGCGCGAGCGCGCCGAACGTCTTCCGCCCAGGCGGACCGATCGCGCTCGTCACCAACCGCTGCCTGTTCTCCTTCGCCGACGACCGCTTCACGCTCGTGAGCGTGCACCCCGGCCACACGGTCGAGGAAGTCGTCGAGCATACCGGCTTCGCGTTTGACAAGGCGGCCGCCGTGCCGGAGACGCCGCCGCCTTCGGCCGAGACGCTCAAGCTCATGCGCGAAGTGGTGGCGCCCCAGCTCGCCGAGGTCTATCCGCAATTCGCCGCTCAGGTTTTCGGCGCTGCCGTCCCCTCCCCCTGAAAGGGGGAGGGTCAGGGAGGGGGTCGGCAACGTTTGAAATGGACCCCCACCCGGCGAGCGACGCTCGCCGACCTCCCCCTTTCAGAGGGAGGTAGAAAAAAGTAGTGTGCCGCCGCGGCGGTCCGGCCGCGCGCAATCCCGTGAGCAAAAATCAAAAGGAAGACGTCCGGTGAAGCAGGTTGAAGCGGCGGTAATCGGCACCGGCTGGTGCGGCGGCATCCGGGCGGAGACGCTGTCGCGCTCCGCGCTGGTCGATAAATTGCACATCTGTGAAATCCGGCCCGAGCGGCTGGCCGAGGTGAAGGCGCTGACGCGGCCGGCGACGGCGACGCTCCACTACCACGACATCGTCAAGAACCCGGACATCGCGGTGGTCTACATCTCGACCACGCCGGAATCGAACCACTACCCGATCGCCAAGGACTGCCTGAAAGCGGGCAAGCACGTGCTCCTGGAAAAGCCGATCGCGCTCGAATTGTGGGAAGCCGACGAGCTGATCGAGATCTCCAAGCGCAACAAGGTGAAGTTCACCATCGGCTATTCGCAGCGCTTCAATACCAAGTTCGCCTTCGCCAAGAAGAAGATCACCGACGGCACGCTCGGCAACGTCGTCTCGGTGATGGTGAGCCGGCATCTGTCGCGCAGCCTCGGCAAGAAGATCGCCAGCCGCGTGCGGCTGTCGCCGGTGGTGATGGAATCCACCCACGACCTCGATTTCGTGTTCTGGCTCTTGGAGCCGGCCAAGCCCGTGCGCGTCTACAGCCAGGGCTCCTACGGCTACATGAAGCCGGTGAACGGCTCCTACGACGTGATGTTCACCGTCGTCACTTTCGACAACGGCCTGGTGGCCAATATCGCCGGCGGCTGGAACCTGCCGCCGAGCTATCCGAACTATTGCGCCACCTGGGTCGAGATCCTCGGCACCGAAGGCTCGCTGATCCTCGACGACACCCACCGCGACAACTGGCTCAACACGGTGAGCGACGGCCAGCGCTTCCCGATGTCCACCATGCCGGGCGAGCAGGTCGATCACGTCTATGCCGGCCAGATGGGGCCGGAGACGCTGCACTTCCTCGAGGCCTGCATCCTCGACAGGCCGCCGATGGTGACGCCGGAATCCGCGCGCATGGTGATGGAGACTTATACCGCCGCCGACCTGTCCGCCGAGCGCGGCGAGCCGGTGGACCTGCCGCTCACGAACGAAACCATCTCGGCGGTGGCGGAATTGAAAAAGAAGAACATGGCCGGGGTGAACGCATGAAGAAGTCCGCCAAGGGCGTCGGCTTGGCGATCGTCGGCGGCGGACGGGTCGGCCTGTTCCGCGGCGAAGTGGCGGCGCGCCATCCGGCGGTCGAATGGATCGGGCTCGCCGAGAAGAACCCGAACCGCGCCGGCGAAGTCGCGCCTAAGATCAGCGCCGATTTCGTCACGCAAAGCCACGTCGAACTGCTCAAGCGGCCGGAAGTCACTGCGGCGATCATCTGCACCGACGAGCACCTGCACGTCGATCCGATCATGGCGGCGCTGGAGCGCAAGATCCCGCTGCTGATCGAAAAGCCGCTGGCGACACGGCTCGATGAGTCCGCCAAAGTGCTCAAGGCGATCCAGGACGCCGGCGTCGACGCCGTGGTCGGCTATACCCAGCGGTTCCGCCGCCGCTGGCTGGCGGCCAAGGAAAAATGCCGCACCGGCGCGCTCGGTGACGTCACGCTGGTGACCTCGCGCGCCTTCATGAACCGGCTGGTGGCGATCGATAATTACAAGCGCACCGACGATCCCGCGACCATCTCGCCGATGGTGATCTCCGGTACCCATGCGCTCGACGTCTGCATGTGGTGCCTGGAGGGCAAGACGCCGGTCGAGATCTACGCCCGCTCCATCGATAAAGTGCTGGGCCCGCTCTATCAGGGGATCGACGCCACCGCCGGCATGATCACCTTCAGCGACGGCACGCTTTATCATCTCGCCATGTCTTGGGGCCTGCCGATCACCTGGCCGCCGGCGGTCTACTCGCTCAACATCGGCATCATCGGCACCACGGGCGCGCTCACCATCGACGATACCCACAGCGACATCGTGCTGGCGGTCTCCAAGGGCACATCAGAGGGCTACAACCCCGACGCCACGCGCTTGGTGGACTTCCTCGGCAGCTATCCGCCCGGCGACATGGCGCTCGGCGAACTGCGCGGGCCGATGGCGCTGGAGACCGACAGCTGGCTCAACCGCGTCTCGCTCGGTCTGCCGACGGCGGCGGCCACGGTGGAGGAAGCGCACCGCAATCTGATGCTGACCAAGGCGCTCGACCTATCGGCCAAGCGCGGCAAGCCGCTGAAGTTGCCGCTCGATCCGGACGATATGAAAGCGGCGGCCTGACACCCTTCAACGGAGGGAGAGCAGGATGACCTGGCCACACCTGCGCTGCGCGGCGTTTGCTCTGCTGGCCTTGCTGGCCGCGAGCGGGCTCGCCGCGGCCGAGGACGCCGCCAGCTATCCGAGCCGGCCGATCCACATCATCGTCCCCTTCGCGCCGGGCGGCGCCTCGGATTTCGCCATCCGCCTGATCCAGCCGGCGATGGAGAAGGCGCTCGGCCAGACGCTGGTGATCGACAACCGCAGCGGCGCCGCCGGCAATGTCGGCATGGAGCTGGCGGCGCGCAGCGCGCCCGACGGCTACACGCTGTTCCTCGGCAATATCGGCACCATCGCCATCAACCCGCATTTCTTTCCCGAACTGAAAGTCGCGCCCGAGCGCGATTTCATTCCGGTCTCGCTCGCCGCCGAAACGCCCGGCATCGTGGTGGCCAGCGAGAAATTTCCGCCGAACTCGCTCAAGGAGATGATCGCCTACGCCAAGGCCAACCCCGGCAAGATCAACTATGCCGCGGCCGGCGTGAGCACGCTCAACACGCTGGCGATGGAGCAGTTCCGCCACCGGCTCGGGCTGCAGATGACGCAGGTGCCGTACAAAGGCGGCGCCGGCCCGGCTGTCGTCGATCTGCTGGCCGGCAACGTCGACATGATGTTCGTCACGCTGTCGTCGGCGGCGCAGTTCGTGAAGGCCGGCAAGCTCAAGGGCTTCGCCGTCACCACCAAAGAGCGCGTGGAAACGCTGCCCGACGTGCCGAGCGTGGTCGAACTCGGCTTCCCCGAGGACGTCAGCGGCTCCTGGCAGGGCCTGTTCGCAGTGGCGGGAACGCCGGCACCGATCGTCGCCAAGCTGCACGCCGCCGTGCTCAAGGCGATGGCGGACGCGGACGTGCGCAAGCACATGGTCGCCGCCAGCATGGTGCCGACCTCGAGCCCGACGCCGGAGAGCTTCAAGGCCTTCGTCGCCGCCGAATCGGCAAAATGGAAGGCGGTCGTCGAGCAGATCAAGGCCGGCGAGAAAGCGGGCCACTAATCGCGCTTATCGCTCGCGTAACGGCTTGATGGCGAGGTCGCCCGCCATCTTGTCGAGCTGCGCCAGCAATTCGCCCGGCAAAGCGAGGCCGTTGGCCAGCCGGTCGGCGCGACGCTTGGCGCGCTCCTCGCCGGGTAGCCGCACGGCCTCGCCCGGCAGCGCCTTCGAAGCGCGCAAGCTGCGGATGTGGCGATCGACTTCCGCTTTGAACTGGGCGAGCGGCTGGAAGCGCGCCGGATCGAGCGCAATCACAAACTGCCCCGTATTGGTGACCTTGCCCGGCTCGGCGTTGAAGTCGACGCAATCGCGGCCGAACAGCGCGCCGTTGAGCGTGCCGGCGAGCAGGCCGAGCATCAGCGCAAGGCCGGCGCCCTTGTAGCCGCCCATCGGCAAGAGCAGCGCCTCGGCGGTTTTCTGCGGATCGGTGACCGCTTCGCCGGTCTTCGGATTGATCATCCAATCGGCCTTGAGCGGCCGGTTGAGCAATTTGTGATTCTTGATGGTGCCGTAGGAGACGATCGAGGTGGCGATGTCGAGCACCAAAGGCGGCTCCTCGCCGGCGGGAATGGCGAGCGCCAGCGGATTGGTGCCGAGCAGCGGCTCGGCGCCGCCGGCCATCGGCATGTGGTTGGCGTTGGCCACCGCCGAATAGATGCCGATCATGTCGGCTTTGAGCGGCAGCGCCGCATAGACGCCGGCGGCGCCGGCGTGGCCGGAATTGCGGCAGCCGACCCAGGCAACGCCGTTCTCGCGCGCGAGCGCGATCGCGGTCTCCGCCGTCTTGGCGACGACCAGATGACCCATGCCGTTGTCGCCGTCGACCAGCGCGGTCGCCGGCGCGCTGCGCGTCACCGTGATGGTCGGCCGCGCATTGGTCGAGCCGAGCTTCAGCCGCTGCACATATTGCGGCAGGCGGAACACGCCGTGCGCGTCAGCGCCGGTAAGATCGGCCTCCAGCATCAGCTCGGCGATCTTGCCGGCGTCAGCCGCCGGCACGCCGCATGTCTGCATGGCGTCGATAATGAAACCGGTGACCGCGCTCGTTGGAACGCGGCCGGTCTTGGGTGACGCCTGCAGGTTCATGGTTATTTCCCCGACAACATCTTTTCGGCATTGCCGTTCAGGATCGCATCCTTGTCAGCGTCGGAGATGTTCAACGACCGCACATGGGCGACGCAATCCATCATCGCCATGTCGTAAGGGTAGTCGCTGCCGAGCATCACGCGGCTGCTGCCGACCAAGCCGATCATCGCTTCCAGCGTCTCGGCGGAATGCAGGATGGTGTCGTAATTGAAACGCTTGGCGATGCCCTTCGGCTGCGTCGGCACGTTCTTCTTCGGTTCGGGGCGCACCTTCCAGCCGTGCTCCCAGCGCGCCGCCTGGTATGGCGTGAAGCCGCCGCCATGCGCGAGCATGATCTTCAGCTTCGGATAGCGGTCCATGACGCCGCCGAAGACCAGGCAGGCCGCGGCGATGGTGGTGTCGAGCGGATTGCCGATCAGGTTGCCGAGATAATAGGACTTCAACCGGTCGGCGCCGGCGACGTTGTTCGGGTGGATGAACAGGAAGGCGCCGAGTTCCTCGGCGGTCGCCCACAACGGTTCGAAGCTCGGATCGTCCAGGTTCTTGCCGAGCACATTGGAGGCGAACATCGAGCCCTTGAGGCCGAGCTTGGTCATCGCGCGCCTGAGCTCATCGGCGGCGCGCTTGGGGTCCTGCATCGGCAGCGTGGCTATTCCTAAGAACCGCGTCGGGTGGGCGGCGATGTGTTTGGCCATCTGGTCGTTCTGGATGGCGGAGAGCACGGCGCCCAACGCCGGCTCCTGATTGTAGAGATAGGTTTGCGGCGTGGCCGAGAGCACATGCACGTCGACGCCGGTCGCGTCCATGTCCTTGAGCCGGCGCGGGATGTCGAAGCCGCCGGTGGGGAACGGCCGGTACACCACGCCGGCGACATCGAATGCCGCATTCTCGGCATCGTCGGGCGTGATCGTGACCTTGACGCCCGACTTGGTCAGCATCGCGGCGGTTTCCAGGGTGCAGATGTGGGTGTGGGTATCAATGGTGCGCACGTTGCTCATTTCGTCCTCTGAAAACTGCCGGAAATCCGTAGCGTGATTGGGCGGCGTCTGAGTGCCGCAGCCGCGCCGCCGGCGCAAGCCCCTGTCCGGCTGGCCAGTTTCCGCTATAAACGGGCCTCGTTTTACGCCCGGGAAAGCCGCATGAATTCGCCTCTCGCCCACCGCAACCGTACCCAGCGCGTCGAAGACGACGCGCTGGTGCGCGGCCAAGGCCATTTCACCGACGACCCGAAGCTGCCGAACCAAGCCTATGCCGCCTTCGTCCGCTCGCCCCATGCGCATGCCCGCGTCGTTTCGGTCAACGCCGATGACGCGCGCAAGGCCAAGGGCGTGCTGGCGGTGCTCACCGCCGAGGACATCAAGGCGGCCGGCGTCGCCGGCATCTCGCGCCACCCGCCGGTCATTGGCCGCGGCGGCGCCAAGATGGTGATGCCGTTCCGCCCGGCACTCGCGGAAACGCCGATGCATGTCGGCGATCCGGTGGCCATGGTGGTCGCCGACACCCGCGCTGCGGCGCAGGACGCCGCCGAGCTCGTGCAAGTCGACTACGAGGAATTGCCGGCGGTGGTCGACCTCGACGCCGCGATGCAGGGCAAGACCCAGCTATTTCCTGACGCGCCGGGCAATCTGTGCGTCGACTGGCCCGGCTGGGTCGAAAACGGCGAGAACGAACGCGAGGTCGCCGAGATCATCGCCAAGGCGCCGCATGTCGCGCGCGTTAGCGTCGTCCACCAGCGCCTGGTGGTGGCTTCGATGGAAACGCGCGGCGCCACCGGCGCCTACGACAAGGAAAACGACCGTTACACGTTGCGCGCCTGCTCGCAGAGCGCCGATGGCTTGCGCGGCCAGGCGGCCTCCATCATGGGCGTGCCGAACGACAAATTGCGGGTGATCACCGAAGACGTCGGCGGCGCCTTCGGCATGAAGACGACGGTCTACCCGGAATACGTCGCGGTGCTGGTGGCCGCGCGCAAAATTGGGCGGCCGGTGCATTGGCAATCGACGCGTTCGGAAGCCTTCATGAGCGACTGCCAGGCGCGCGACGCGGTGAGCCACGTCGAGCTCGCGCTCGACGACAAGGGCAAGTTCTTAGGCTTGCGTGTGCGCCACCTCTGCAACCAGGGCGCCTACATCGCCAACGCCGGCATCAACATCAACACCAACAATTTCGCCCGCTGCCTGCCCGGCATGTACCGGATCGCGAAAGTCGACGTCGGCGTCGCCTGTTATTTCTCCAACAAGGTGCCGATCGCGCCCTATCGCGGCGCCGGCCGCCCCGAGGCGAATTACGCGCTCGAGCGGGCGGTCGAGGAAGCCGCGCGCATCGTCGGCATGGACCCGGTGCGGCTGCGCAAGAAAAACCTGATCCCGCCGTCGGCCATGCCGTTCAAGACGCCGATCAACACCTACGACAGCGGCGATTTTCCCGGCATCGTCGACAAGGCCCTCAAGCTCGCCGACGTCGACAATTTCAACAAGCGCAAGCGCGAATCGGCCAGGCGCAAGAAGCTGCGCGGCATCGGCATTTCCTGCATGCTGGAGCATTCCGGCGCGAGCCCGATGGAAATGGCGTCGCTGGCGTTTTCCGGCAGCGACCAGATGATCCTCGGCCTGAACGTGCAATCGACCGGGCAGAGCCACGCCACCGTGTTCGGCCATCTGCTGGCGCACAAGCTCGGCATCGACGCGGCCAAGATCGAGCACCGCCACGGCGACACCGATTTGGGTCTCACCGGCGGCGCTTCGGTCGGTTCGCGTTCGGCCATGTGTGCCGGCAACGCCATTGTTCATGTCGCGGACGTGATGTTGGCGAAAGGAAAGAAAGTCGCCGCAGCCGCGCTGGAAGCGTCGGAGGGCGACATCCAATATCGCAACGGCAGCTTCGAGGTGGTCGGCACCGACCGCAAGATTTCGCTATTCGAGACCGCCAAACGCGCGAAGGACATGGGCGAAAGCCTCGACACCAAGGACAAAGCGGACACGCCGCTCACCTTCCCGAATGGCTGCCACATCGCCGAGGTGGAGATCGATCCCGACACCGGCTTGGTCGATCTCGTGACCTATACCGCGGTGGACGATTGCGGCAACCCGCTCGACACCATGATCGTCGAGGGCCAGGTGCAAGGCAGCATCGCACAGGGCCTCGGCCAGGCGCTGACCGAGAACGCGGTCTACGATTCGAATGGGCAGTTGGTCAGCGGGTCGTTCATGGACTACGGCATGCCGCGCGCGCACCATATGCCGGTCGAACTGCGCGAGGCGCTGCATCCGGTGCCGGCGGCCAGCAACCCGCTCGGCGTCAAGGGCACCGGCGAGGCCGGCACCACGGCGGCGATCGCCGCGGTGATGAACGCGATCGCGCACGCGATCCCCAACGGCGCTGCCGACCACATGGATATGCCGGCAACACCGAGCAAGGTCTGGGCCGCCTGCCAGAAGGCGCTGGCGAAGTAGCCGACGGGATGCGCTAGACTGCCGGCTTTCCCACCGTCGAAAGGTGGTTGGCCATGCCTGTGACCCGCCGCGCGCTCATTGCCGCCGCGTCTGCCGCGCTGCTGACGCGCCCGGCGCGCGCCGAGACTGTGGCGGACGACAGCGGCCGTGCGCTGCAGGTGCCGGGTAAGGTGCAGCGCGTTTTTCCCGCGGGACCGCCCGCTGCGATCCTGCTCTATACGCTGGCACCGACGCTGCTGCTCGGCTGGCCGCGCGCCAACCGGCCGGAGGAATGCGTCTACATGCTGCCGGATATCTGCCGGCGCCCCGAAGTCGGCCGCCTCACCGGCCGCGGCAACACCGCCAATCTGGAAAGCGTCATCGCGCTCAAGCCCGACCTCATCCTCGACGTCGGCGCGATCAATACGACCTATGTCTCGCTGGCCGAGCGCGTGCAGCAGCAAACCGGCATTCCCTACGCGCTGCTCGACGGCCGCTTCCTGTCGCTGTCAACCACCTACGAGAAGCTCGGCCGGCTGATTGGGCGGCCGGGCGACGGCGCCGATTTCGCCGACTACTGCAACATGACGCTCGGCGTCATCACCAACCGCATCGCCTTCGTGCCGGCCGAGAAGCGCCCGCGCGTCTATTACGCGCGCGGGCCGCGCGGCCTGGTGACCGGCCTCGGCGGCTCGATCAATGTCGAGACCATCGAGCTTTTGGCGCGCAACGTTGCCGGCAAAACGCAAGGCGGCCTCGCCAATGTGTCGATCGAGCAGGTGCTGCTGTGGAACCCCGATGTGATCGTCACCATCGATCAGGATTTCTCCGCCAACGTGCGCGGCGATCCGGCCTGGGCCTCGGTCGCCGCGGTGAAGAATAATCGCGTCCATCTATCGCCGAAAATGCCGTTCGGCTGGGTCGATTTCCCGCCCTCGGTCAACCGGCTAATCGGGCTGTGGTGGCTCGGCAAGATTCTCTATCCCGATCTGTTCAAGGAAGACCTGCGCGAGTTGACCCCCGATTTCTACGAAAAATTCTATCACGTGACGCCGACGGCCGAACAGATCGACCATGTGCTGGCAGGGAGGGATTAGTTGTCCCGCTCGGCCGCGCCCGGTTTTGCAGTCGCGACTTTTGTGCTGATCGCCGGCTTACTATTGGCGTTCACGGTCGGGCGCTATCCGGTTTCGCTTGGCGATCTGGCGAATGTGCTTTTCGCCAAGGCGACGGGTCATGCGCCGACCGCGCCGGCGGCGGTGCAAAGCGTAATCCTCGACGTGCGCGGTCCGCGCGTGCTTGCCGCCGCATTGATCGGCGCCGCGCTCGCCGTTGCCGGCACCGCGTTCCAGGGCCTGTTCCGCAATCCGCTGGTGTCGCCCGATATTCTTGGCGCCTCATCGGGCGCGGCGCTGGGCGCGGTGCTCGGAATCTACTTTTCGCTTGGTATCTTTGCCATCCAGGCCTTCGCTTTCGCCGGCGGACTGATCGCGGTCGCCGCGGTCTACGCAATCGGCTCGCTGGTGCGCGCGCGCGACCCGATCCTGGTGCTGGTGCTGACCGGCGTCGTGGTCGGCGCCCTGCTCGGCGCCGGCGTCGGCTTGGTGAAATACCTCGCCGACCCCTACAACCAGCTTCCCGCCATGACCTTCTGGCTGCTCGGCAGCCTGTCGGCGGCGAGCGTATCCGACCTGCTGCCGCTGTTCGGCCCGGTCGCGGTGGGCGCCGCCGTGCTGATCGCGCTGCGGTGGCGAATGAACGCGATGTCGCTGCCGGAGGAAGAAGCCCGCGCGCTCGGCCTTGCCACCGGGGCGCTGCGCATCGCCATCGTTGCCGCGGCGACTTTGGTAACCTCGGCGAGCGTCGCCACCGCCGGCATCATCGGCTGGGTCGGGCTGGTCGTGCCGCATCTCGCGCGCTCGCTGGTCGGTCCGGATTTTGCCCGCCTGGTGCCGGCCGCGGCGATCCTGGGGGGCGGCTATCTTTTGCTGATTGACACCCTGGCGCGCACCCTGGCGCAAATCGAAATCCCGCTCGGCATTCTCACAGCGGTGATCGGCACGCCGTTTTTCATCTGGCTTCTCGCCGGCATGCAGAGGAACTGGTCGTGAAGCTTGAAGGCCGCGACCTCACCATCGGCTATAGCGACCACGTTGTCGGCCGCGGGCTCGACGTCGCGCTCGAAACCGGCGAGGTGCTCGCCCTGCTCGGGCCGAACGGCGGCGGCAAGACCACGCTCTTGAAGACGCTGCTCGGCCTCATCAAAGCCAAGGCCGGCGACATTCAACTCGGCGGCAAATCGCTCGGCGCCTATTCGATCCGCGAACGGGCGCGGATTATCGCCTATGTGCCGCAGGTTCATATCGGCACCTTCGCGTTCACCGTCGAGGCGGTCGTGCTGATGGGCCGTTCCGCGCACGGCAACCTGTTCAGCGCGCCGAGCGCGCGCGACCGCGCGGTAACGCAGGCGGTGCTGGAGCGGTTCGGCATCGCGCGGCTGGCATCGCGGCCGTACACGCAGATTTCCGGCGGCGAAAGGCAACTTGTCTTGCTGGCGCGGGCGCTGGCGCAGGAACCGCAATTCATCGTGCTCGACGAGCCGACGGCGAGCCTCGATTTCGGCAATCAGGGCAAGCTGATGCGCGAGATCCGCGCGCTGGCCCAATCCGGCCACGGCGTGCTGCTCACCACCCACGATCCCAACCACGCGCTGCGCGCCGCCGACCGCGCTTACCTGTTGCGCGAAGGCGCGCGGATCGCCGAGGGGCCGGTAGGCGAGGTGTTGGAGCGGGCGCAGCTTGAGGCGCTGTACGGCGCGCCGGTCGAACGGCTCACCGATCCGCAGACCGGCGCCGCGGCGTTTCTGCCGGGGTGAAGCTTAACGGGTCGAACTGACGGCCAAAGCCAGCCGCCGCTCGTGCGACTGGCGAAGCGCCGCCAAGGCGTCTCTCGCCTGCCGGTGCAGCAGCGCGAAATCGGGTTCGGCGGCCACCATACGTTGCTCGTCCATCGCGCGCTGTTCCTTCAGCGCGAATTGGCTGGCGGCGGCGGCAATCAGCAGAATCGCGATCGCAATATCTCTTGGTTTCATCGTCATAGCCTTCTGGCCTGTTTCGAAAACCACAATAAACACAGACACATTGAGGCCACGCCAAAACCGGCCGGGAAATTGTCTCCAGCAAATTCAGCATTTGGCAAGAAATCGGGGACGCGTCAGGCGTTCGGCCGCACCAGGGAATACCGCGGGTCGGCGGCCAGCACCTCGGCCTGCGGCAGGCCAAGCTCCTTGCGCACCATGTTGGTGCCGAGCACCAGCGACACGATCTTGTAATAGGCGTGGCGGCGGCTCATGCCCTCGCGTCCCATGCCGCAGTCCGACGACAGCACCAGTCGCTCGGCCGGAATGTGCTTAAGCGCCTTGCGAATATGGTCGGCGATCTCCTCCGGCCGCTCGACCTGCAGGCCGTGGTGGTCGATCACGCCGATGGCGATCTTCTTGCCGGTGATGATCTTGCCGAAATCCTCGAGGTCTATGCCGCGCGCGCTCGCCGACTCGAAGGTGATCACGTCGGCATCGACTTTGTTGAGCATCTCCAGCGCGTTCTTGTAGCTCTGCACTTCCTTGAACATGCGCTGCTGCGACGGGTTGCCCCAGCAGGTGTGGCACCACACCTCGGTCTTGCCGCGCAATCCCTTCACCGTGCGATTGAACACCTCGACGCTGAACGCCGGATTGATGACCTCGTCGACGATATTGCGCACCGCGAGCAGGTGAATCTGCGGCTCCTCGAACTGGATCGCCGGGCAGCCGGCGTCGGCGAGTTCGTGCAGTTCCTCGTTCAGCGCATCGGCGATCGCCAGGATGCGCTCGCGAATGCTTTTGTAATGAGAGTCGGGTACCGCGAAGGCGACCAGCTCCGGCCCGATGGTGCCGAACTTCACCGGCCTTTTGGTCATGCGCTGCGCCACCTTCCACATCGCCGCGTATTGCAGGTCGCCGCGCGTCACCGGGCCGACGATGCCTGACATCACCCGCGACTCCAAATAGTCGTGCAGGATGTGGCCGGGCGGAAACGCCAGACCGCCCTGTCCGGCGCGGATCGGCTGCGGATTGCCGCGGTCGAATCCGCCCATGTGGCGGGTCGGATAATTAGTCCAGCTCTGGCCGCCGACGTCGCTGTCGAAATGCGCGTCGCCGTCGGTGACGATGTCGAGCCCGGCGATGTCCTGCTCGTGCAGATAGACGGACACCGCGTCGACGTACTGCTCACGGAAGCGGTTGTTCACCATCGCGTCCATGAAGCTGCGATGGCCGAGCTGCTCGGTGTACCAGCTCGGCCGCGGCAGCGAGCCGGTGATGGTGGTCGGCAACATCAGATCTTTGGTCGCGCGCAGCATGGATGGCGTCTCCCCGTAACGTGGTGGCGTGTTGTCGTTGCAAACATCTTAGGCCGGCCGCACGCCGTTTGGGAACAGGACTTGCGATTTTTGCCGCGCCGTACATGGACAGATGCCGCGTCGCTGCCCACCTAGAGTGGGCAGTTTCGAAGGGCGACAAAATCTCTGCTATAGTCGCGCCATGGACAAGAAGACCGACAGCTACATCATCCGGCCCGATCCGCAGGACCCGCGGCTGACCGAGCGCGTCACCGGCATCGACCAGACCGGGGCGAAGATCGAGACCTCGGTCACCGTCGAGCGCGCGCTGACGATCTTCCTCAATTCGCAGGAAATCGTCACCGCCATGACGATCGGCGACTACCCCGAATATCTCGCGATCGGCTATCTGCTCAACCAGAACATGCTCAAGCCCGACGACGTGGTCACCGGCGTCGACTACGACGAGGAGCTGGCGGTCGTCGTGGTGCGCACCAAGCGCAAGACAAACTACGAAAAGAAGCTGAAGAAGAAGGTGCAAACCAGCGGCTGCGCGCAGGGCACCGTGTTCGGCGACCTGATGGAAGCGCTGGAAAACGTCACGCTGCCGCAAGCCGAGCTGCGTACCTCCTGGCTCTACAAGCTCACGCACGAGATCAACACCACGCCGTCGCTTTATCTCGAGGCCGGCGCCATCCACGGCTGCGTGCTGGCAAGGCAAGACCGGCCGCTGGTCTATATGGAGGACGTCGGCCGCCACAACGCGGTCGACAAGATCGCCGGCTGGATGTTCAAGGAGAAAGTTAAGCCCGCCGACAAGATTTTCTACACCACCGGCCGCCTCACTTCGGAGATGGTGATCAAGACCGTGCGCATGGGCATTCCGATCCTCATCTCGCGCTCGGGCTTTACCGCCTGGGGCGTCGAACTCGCACGCAAGGCCAACCTGACGCTGATCGGCCGCGCCCGCGGCAAGCGCTTTGTCGCGCTTGCCGGCGAGGACCGCATCGTGTTCGATCAGGACCTCAGCTTTGTCGAGGAAGAGAGCTCTAAGCACCGGCGCAAGGCGGCCGTGCATGACGAGTGACTCTGTTCCTTGCCTCCCCCGCTTGCGGGGAAGGCAGAACGAGAGGTTCCGTCCGTGACGCAACCCATTCCTCCCACGTTCGGCCTCGTGCTTGCCGGCGGCCTGGCGCGCCGCATGGGCGGCGGCGACAAGGCGCGCATTGAGATCGGCGGCGTGTCGATCCTCGACCGCGTGCTCGCCCGCCTGTCAGGGCAGTGCTTCGACATCATCATCAACGCCAATGGCGATCTCGAGCGCTTCGCCGACACCGGCTGCACCGTGGTGCCCGACAACGTGCCGGGCCATCCCGGCCCGCTCGCCGGCATCCTCGCTGGGCTCGACTGGCTGGCCGCGCAGAACAACGGCGTCGAGTGGCTGCTCAGCGTCCCGGGCGACTGCCCGTTTTTGCCCGACGATCTGGTCGAGCGCCTGCACCTCGCCCGCGTGAAGATGGGCGCCGGCGTGCCGCTCGCCTGCGCGCGCTCGGGCGAGTGGCGCCATCCGGTGGTCGGCCTGTGGCCGCTGGCGCTGCGCGCGAGCCTGCGCAAGGCTCTGGTCGAGGAGAACTTGCGCAAAATCGAGGTGTGGACGGCGCGGCACGGCGTCGCCGTCGCCGATTGGCCGGCCGAGCCGGTCGACCCCTTCCTCAACGTCAATACGCCCGAGGACGCCGCGCGCGCCGAGCGCATTGCGCTGCAATATCACGGCGTCTGACGCACTTGATCCGCCTCGCACCGCGCGCATATCTGATATAGTCGCAAGCCATGGGGCGTCCGGGAGAGGAGCCGGTTTCATGAAAACATTCATCATCGCCTGCGTGGCGGCCGTCATCATTGCGGTGATCGGCGGCATCGCGCTCAACAGCGTGCAGGAGCCGGTCGACAAGGCCTTCACCAGCGGACCGAGCGTACGGCTCGGCGCCTAATTACGCCATCAGCGCGGCGTACGACAGGAACCCGACGCGGGCGCCGGGTTCGATCGTCGTCATGTCCTCGGGAAATTCCAGCAAGCCGTCGGTCTCGGTCAGCGATGTGAGAATGCCGGCGCCGTCCTGCGGATGCTTGACCGCCTCGAGCTCGCCGTCGGCGGCGCGGCGCAACGCGACGCGCACGTATTCGCGGCGGTCCTTCTTCTTCCGGTAGGCGAAGGCCGCGCGCACCGGCAGCGGCAGCAGGCTTTGCGGCGCCGCGCCAGCCAGCCGCCGCAGCAGCGGTTTCACCACCCGCACGAAAGTGACGAACACCGCCACCGGATTGCCCGGCAGCCCAACGAATACCGCGCCCTGTCCGCTCGCGCCGCGGATCACACCCATGGCGACCGGCCGGCCCGGCTTGATGGCGACGCGCCAGAACACCAGGCTGCCGATGCGCTCGACCGCGTCGCGCACGTGATCGGCTTCGCCGGTGGAGACGCCGCCCGAGGTCACCACCAGATCATGGCCGGCGGCCGCGGCCTGCAGCGCGCGCGCAAGCCGCTCCGTATCGTCGGGCAGGATACCGAGATCGGTGACGGCGGCGCCGAGCCGCTCCAACAGCTCGCTCAGGAGATAACGGTTGGCGTCATAGATCGCCGCGCCGTTGCGCGGGCTGCCTGGCTCAACCACCTCGTCGCCGGTGGAAAAGATCGCGACCTTGAGCCGTCGCCGCACCTCGATTTCGGTGATGCCGAGCGCGGCGGCGAGCGCGATGTGCTGCGGCTCAAGCACCGTGCCGGCCGGCAGCGCCACTTGCCCGGCGGGCAGATCCTCGCCGGCGAGCCGCCGGTTGGCGCCGTGCTTGAGCCCCTTCGGCACGATGACCCGATCGCCTTCCACCGTCACGTCTTCCTGCATGAACACGGTGTCGGCGCCCGCCGGCATGGCGGCGCCGGTGAAAATACGGATCGCCTGTCCCGGCTTGAGCGCGAGGTCCGCGCGCGCCCCCGCGGTCAGCCTGCCGGCGATCGTGAGTCGGGTGTCGCCGTCGGGCTTGAGATTGGCGTGGCGCACGGCGTAACCGTCGACCGCCGAATTATCGAACGGCGGCAGATCGACCGGCGCCTTCACGTCCACGGCGGTCACGCGGCCGCGCGCAGCGTGCAAGCCGACGCGCTCGCCGCCCTCGACCGGCGAAACGCGTTCGCCGATCAGCCGCTCCATGTCAGGGAGCGGCAGCAGCGGCCCGGAAAAGGCGAAACAATCGTCAGTGAGCTGCGCCATCGATCGCTCCGATGGGCACGGCACGCTTGATCAACAGATCGGCGATCTTTTCGATGTCGTTGAGATCGACCACCGGCACCTTGGCCTGCGGCAGCGCGCTGTCGGAGGCGACCGCGATGATATGCGGGTCTTCCGGGTGGATCAGCGGCTTGCCGTTGGCGATGCGGTGGATCTCGAGCTTGGGGAAGGCGTCGCGCTTGAAGCCTTCGACCAGCACCAGGTCGACCGGCGACATCTTGCCGACCAGCGCCGCCATGTCCCATTCCGGCTGCTCGCGCAGCTCGTGCAAAATGGCCCAGCGCCTGGCCGAGGAGATGATCACCTCGGTGGCCCCGGCGGCGCGGTGGAAGAATGAGTCCTTGCCCGGCTGGTCGAGGTCGAAGCCGTGGTGGGCGTGCTTGAGCGTCGAGACGCTGATGCCGCGCGCGATCAGGCGCGGGATGAGCTTGGTGATCAGCGTGGTTTTGCCCGACCCACTCCAGCCGGCGAGACCGATGATGCGCATGGCCCCCTTATAGCAAAACGCCCGGCCGCAAGGCCGGGCGTTTTTATGGTCGATGCCGGGTCGGCTATTCGGCGGGCTGCTGCGCCGCCCGGCCCTGCGGGACGGCGCCGGACTGCATTTCCTCGTCGTACCAGAGGCTGTGCCGTTCCTTCGCCCAGTTGACGTCGACGGTGCCGTCGGCCATCGCCTCGAACGCGCCCTCCACCCCGATGGTGCCCATGTAGATGTGCACGAACATCAAGGCGATGAAGAGAACGGCGACGACGCTGTGCGCGATCTCGGCCAGTTCCATGTTGCCGACGGTGGTGCCGTAGAACGGGAACAACAGGATAAAGCCGGTGATGATAACGCCGATGCCGCCAAACGTGGAGCACCAGAAGACCAGTTTTTCGCCGCCATTGAACTTCTCGGCGGGCGGCTCCCTGCCGCCGAACATGCCGCCGCCGTTCTTGAACCAGACGACGTCGTTATGGCTCGGGATATTGCGCGCCACCCACATCAGGAACATCAGCACCAGCCCGACGGTGAAGGCGAAGCTGAGATAATTGTGCGAGAACTTCGCCCATTCCGACCACGTGCTGAACGCCGACGGGCCGAGCCACGGCAGCACCAGGCTGCGGCCGAAGCTGATGTTGAGGCCGGTGATGGCGAGGATGACGAAGGTGACCGCGGTCAGCCAGTGCACGAAGCGCTCGAAGGCGTTGAACCGCACGATGGTGCGTCCCGAGCGTCCCTCCTCGATGCGCATGGTGCCGTGCCATGAATAGTACGCGATGAGGATCGCCAGAATTCCGAAGATGGCGATGCCGCCGATCCATTTCAGCGTGACCGTGTGATATTCGCGCCATTCGCGGCCGGCCGGATGCTCGATCACATAGGACTTGGTGTCCGGAATGGTGCCCAGCCCCTTGATGACATGAAGCTGGTCGAGCAACTGCTGCTCCTTCACCGACGCCGCGGTCGGGTTGACCGAGTTCGGCTGCTGCGCCGAAGCTGGCGCGGCCATGGCGACGAACAGGGCGAGCGCCAGCGCACCGGCGATCAGGCGCATTGTTGCAAAAATTCTCGCCATAACTTCGCTCCTCGTTTCAGTCTTCTTCCGTGGCGAAATCGACGGTGCGGAACCCCGCACCGCCACGTTTGATCAGGTCGCGATCGTCTCGTGATAGGCGGTCTGCCAGCCCCAGGCGCCGGAGCCGTAGCCGCGCTTGGCCACCCGCTCCTTGTAGATCTGGGCGATGACGTCGCCGTCGCCGGCGAGCAGCGACTTGGTCGAGCACATCTCGGCGCACAGCGGCAGCTTGCCTTCGGCCAGCCGGTTGGCGCCGTATTTCTCGTACTCTTCCTTGGTATTGTCGGCTTCCGGGCCGCCGGCACAGAAGGTGCACTTGTCCATCTTGCCGCGCGAGCCGAAGTTGCCAACCTTGGGATACTGCGGCGCGCCGAACGGGCACGCATAGAAGCAATAGCCGCAGCCGATGCACAGGTCCTTGGAGTGCAGCACCACCGCGTCGGCCGTGGTGTAGAAGCAGTTCACCGGGCAGACCGCCGCGCAGGGCGCGTCGGTGCAGTGCATGCAGGCCATCGATACCGAGCGTTCGCCCGGCTTGCCGTCGTTGAGGGTGACGACGCGCCTTCGGTTGATGCCCCAGGGCACCTCGTGCTCGTTCTTGCAGGCGGTGACGCAAGCGTTGCATTCGATGCAACGATCGGCGTCGCAGAGGAATTTCATACGTGCCATGGTCGTTGCTCCTTACGCCGCTCTGATCTGACAGAGGGTGACTTTGGGCTCCTGCATGCCCGTTGCCGGGTCATAGCCGTAGGTGGTGATCGTGTTCGCGCTTTCGCCGAGCACGACCGGGTCGGTCCCTTGCGGATAGTTGCCGCGCAGGTCCGCGCCGCCGAACCAGCCGCCGAAGTGGAACGGCATCCAGGCCACGCCCTTGCCGACGCGCTCGGTGACCAGCGCCTTCACCTTGGCTTTCGATGAGTTCTCGGCGCCGGTGACCCAGACCCAGCCGCCGTCCTTGATGCCGCGCTCGGCGGCATCCGCAGTGTTGATCTCGATGAACATGTCCTGCTGCAACTCGGCCAGCCACTTGTTGGACCGGGTTTCCTCGCCGCCGCCTTCGTACTCGACCAGACGGCCGGACGAGAGGATGAGCGGGAATTCTTTGGCGATGCCCTTGTCCACCGCGGTCTTCTGCACGGTATGGCCGATATTCGGTAGCCGGAACTGCTTGGCATCGGGCAGCGTCGGGTACTTCGCCACCAGATCGACGCGCGGCGTGTAGATCGGCTCGCGGTGTACCGGAATCGGGTCGGGCAAACCAAAGGCATTCATGCGCGCCTTGGCGTTGCCGTAGGGCACGCAGCCATGCTTCATGGCGACCCGCTGGATGCCGCCCGAGAGATCGATCGACCAGGACACCGCGTCCGGCGTGGTCGGGTTGACCTTGTTGATCACCGCCATCTCGGCTTCGGTCAAATCCTTGTCCCAGCCGAGCTTCTTGAGCACGCCGAGGGTGAATTCGGGATAACCGTCCTTGATCTCCGAATCCTTGGAATAGGAACCCTCGGCCAAGAGCGTGACCTTCACGGTCGAGCCGTCCGCCTTTTTCTCCTCGCGTTCCACGCCGAAGCGGGCGCGGAAGCAACCGCCGCCGTCCATGACGGCGAGATTGGTATTGTAGAGCAGCGGGGTGCCCGGATGCTTGACCTCCGGCGTGCCCCAGCACGGCCAAGGCAGCCCGTAATAGTCGCCGCCGACCTCGGGATCGTCCTTGGGCGCGCGCAAGGTGACGAGGTCGAATTTGGCCTGGTTCTTCATGTGCGCCTTCAGGCGCTCCGGCGATTGACCGCAATAGCCGGTCGAGAAGGAGCCGCGGTTCATCTCGCGCAGGATGTCCTCGGCGATCGGCAGGTTGTTTTCGACCTTGATGTTCTTGAACATCGGGTCGGCGAAACCGAGCTTCTTGGCGATCAGATACATGATCTCGAGGTCGTCCTTCGCCTCGAAGATCGGCTTGACGATCTGCTCACCCCACTGCAGCGAGCGGCCGGTATTGACCCGCGAGCCCTTGCATTCGAACTGCGTGGCGACCGGCAACAGGTACATGTCGTCCTTGCGGCCGGCCTGCACAGCGAGCGACGCCCAGGTCGTCGGATGCGGGTCCGCGACCACCAACAGCTCGAGCGCCTTCAGCCCTTTCATCGATTCGGGGATGCGCGTGATCGAATTGCTGGCGTGGCCCTGCACGAACATCGCCTTGACGTTGTCCTTCTGCGCCACCTGATCTTTCGGCAACAGAACGGCGTCGAACCAGCGCGTGAGCGGGATGCCGGGCGTCTCCATGATCTTCTTGTCGTCGAAGCGGCCGACCAGATAGTTGTAATCAACCTCCCAGACGCGCGACCAATGCTTCCACGCGCCTTCGATGAGCCCGTAGTAGAACGGCAGCGTCACGATATCGAGACCGACGTCGGTCGCGCCCTGCACGTTGTCGTGGCCGCGCAGGATGTTGGCGCCGGTGCCCGGAGCGCCGACGTTCCCGGTCATCAGCAAGGCGATGCAGCTCGCCCGCACGTTGGCGGTACCGACGGTGTGCTGGGTCTGACCCATGCACCAGATCAGCGTCGACGGCTTCTGCGTCGCGAACATCTTGGCGACACGCTCGAGCTGCGCGCCGGGAACGCCGGACACGCGTTCGACCTCGTCCGGAGTCCACTTCTCGACCTCCTTGCGCAGATCGTCGAAGCCATAGACGCGCTGCTTGATGAATTCCTTAGCCTCCCATCCGTTCTTCAGGATGTGCCACATCATCCCGTACAGCACCGGGATGTCGGTGCCCGGCCGCATCCGCACGTATTCGGTGGCGTGCGCGGCGGTGCGCGTCAGGCGCGGATCGATGACGATGAAGTTCCCCTTGTTGAGCTCCGCCGACTCGATCATGTGCTGCATGGCGACCGGATGCGCCTCGGCGGCATTGCTGCCCATGAACAGCAACGTCTTGGCGTTGCGCATGTCGTTGGGGTTGTTGGTCATCGCGCCGTAGCCCCAGGTATTGGCGACGCCGGTGACTGTGGTCGAATGGCAGATACGCGCCTGATGGTCGGTGTTGTTGGTGCCCCAGAACGCGCCCATCTTGCGGAACAGGTACGAACCCTCGTTGGTCATCTTGGCCGAGCCGAGCCAATAGACCGAATCGCCGCCGGACTTCTGACGGATGGCGAGCAGCTTGTCGCCGATCTCGTTAATGGCCTGGTCCCACTTGATGCGGGTCCATTGGCCGTTCGCGAGCTTCATCGGGTATTTCAGCCGCCGCTCGCCCATCACCAGCTCGCGCACCGAGGCGCCCTTGGCGCAATGCGAGCCGCGATTGATCGGCGAATCCCAGCTCGGCTCCTGGCCGATCCAGACGTCGTTCGACACTTCGGCGGTGACGGTGCAGCCGACCGCGCAATGCGTGCAGATGCTCTTGCGGATGGTGACCGTGGCGCCCTTGGCGGGTGGCGGACCCGCTTTGGCCTTTTGCACGCTTGAAAGCGGCAAGGCGCCGATGGCGGCAAGGCCGCCGGCGGCGAGACCCGAGCGGCGCAGAAAGCTGCGGCGGTCGAGACGCTGATTGTCTTGCGCGGCGAGGGCGGCGAGCGACCCTTGGCGCGCCTTACGTTCTGTCCTCTTGATCAGCACGGCGTGCCTCCCTCACTTCGGATAGCTGTTGACGCGGTAATAGGTCTTCACCTCGGCGGAGTCGGCGCGGTAGCGCGCCTTGCGCTTTTCGCCGGCGTTCTCGGTGTCCGCTTTGGCTTCGCTGACGAGGGCAGCCGGCGCGACGGCGACACCGGCGCTGGCGCCGAGCGCGCGCAGGAAGTTGCGGCGGGCCAAGTTCGCTTTCGGGTCTTTTGTCATCGCCAGTCCTCCTTGAAGACGTGCAGAGTCATAACTTGCGCGTATCACCCGGATAACGCGAAAGCCTCCGATTCGATCTCGAAGAACACGCGGCCGAGCGTGCCGACGCGGCGGTAGAATGCCGCGGCCTCGGCGCGCTCCAGATCGGCAAAGAAGCGGCCGAGCCAGGGCGCCAAATGCTTCTCGAACAGTTGGCGGTCGGCGCCGGCCGGCGCCGGAAACTGTCCGCCGGCGATGCCCGACATGATCTCGCACAGGATGGCAGCGTGATCTTCCGATTCGTATTGCTCCTCGGCGCGTTCGATGCCGAGCGCGGCCAAGTCCTCGCGCAACCGCGCCAGCGGGCGCTCGTGCAGGAAGCCGGCGATGTAATAGGAGCCGTAGGGCATCAATTCGCCGCGGCCAATGCCGATGAACAAGTCGAAGAACTCGCGCTCGACTTTGCCGGCGTCGGCGCGGCTCGCCGCATCGGCGAGGCCGACATGGGCGAGGCCGAGCGGCGACGGATCGCCGCGCAGCTTGGCCAGACGCTCGAGAAACGCCGCATCCGGCGCGCGCGCGAGCAGCGCCGCCAGCAGCGCATATTCCTGCGCGCGAGCAAGATCGATTTCATCGACGGCGTTTTGTTGTTTGCTCTCAGCGTAAAGGTCGGGCCGCAGGATGGCGCGGGCGACCCCGGTCACCGCTTCGACGGTGAGCACGCGCTCGGCGGGAACACGCGACCAGTTGGACACCGACGGCTGCGAAATCCCGATACGCCGGGCAAGCTCGGTGACCCCGCCGGCCGCGCGAATCGCTTCTTCGAGTCCCCGGTCTGTCATGGTCGCTCGTCTCCCCCCGAGCTCCTTCGTTTTTCTTGTCGCAGCCGGCTGTTCGGTGGCCACTTTCGATTGGTTAAAAGCTAGGCCCGCACGGAACAAAGGGTCAATAGCCAAAAGCTATAACGCCTGATCATTATTTCGGGAGCGCGCCGCCGTGCCCACGCTGGCGAGTGACTTGGACCGCGTCTTGTTCGCCGGCGTTATTGTGCGTCGCAATATCTTCTCTGCGCTGCACGGGATTTTCTTCCGCTGCTGCGGCGTCATGCGCCGGCGCCGGCCGATCCTGCGGCAATTGTTGCGCTAATTCGGCGCTGGCGACTTTGGGCGTATCGTTTGTGTGCGTCGCTTGTTGCGGGGCAGGCTCGGCCGCCCGCGGTACGCCGACCGCCTGCGCCAATAGATTGGCGACCTCGC
>Ga0335077_10002116_pt1 | contig 23704 bp, 19 predicted proteins | sample Lox_Sample_31_FD_207151 | JGI IMG/M metagenome (GOLD analysis project Ga0335077, IMG submission 207151) | Soil microbial communities from Loxahatchee National Wildlife Refuge, Florida, United States - Lox_Sample_3.1 | ecosystem: Environmental > Terrestrial > Soil > Wetlands | place: USA...
TACATAGGAATTGTGAAGTTTCGAATCAAGGAGCCATACTCCTTCGTTTGTGGTCTCGACAATCCTGCGATACCGCACTCCGCTTTCCTTGATTGCGGCTTCCGCTCGCTTGCGTTCGGTAATATCACGGCCGATTCCTGACGCTCCGACAATCTTGCCCTCGGCATCGACTGTCGGAGACAGCGTAATCGACACGCCGATAAAAGTGCCGTCCTTCCTCCGGCGCACGGTCTCGTGTTGCTTCACTGCCTCGCCATTTAGGACCTTCTTCAGAATGCTCAGCCAGTCCTCAAAACCATCCGCTGGCGACAGAAAGGAAATACTCCTGCCGACAGCTTCTTTGGCAAAGTAGCCAAAAACTTTCTCTGCTCCTTTGTTCCAGTCCGTAACGATTCCACTTATGTCTACGCCAATGATTGCATCATCAGACGATTCGACAATGGCGGAGTGTCTTGAGCTGACTTCGTCGGCCAGTTTTCGCTCGGTGATGTTCGTCACCAGCGCGATCAAGTGTGTTGGCTCTCCCTTTTCGCCATGCAGAATAGAAACGAACTTGTGAACCCACACCGGTTTACCGTTTTTGTGAATGTATCGATTTTCGATGTCAAAAGAGGAAATTTCTCCAACTTGCAGGCGGCGGACCTGCACCACATTGGCTTCCCGGTCCTCAGGATGAATGATTGACGCAAAGTCGATGGTCCGTAGTTCGTTTTCGGTGTAGCCGAGCAAGGCGCAGTAGGCGGGATTGCACTCCTGAAAAACACCCTGCCAATCCGTGATCGCGATTCCCGTGGCAACGTGTTCGTATATTTTCTGAAAAAACCCCTCTGTGCGTTTAATGCAGACTGAGTTTGCTTCAGACGTTATATTGGCGGATCCAGACAGAGACATGGAGTTCACTAAGGACCTCTATTCAATTGCAACACTGAGTGCACCAATGATACCGAGGTTCCCGCGGAGTGCAAAGGACTTAGGATGAAGCTCGATAAGGCCGGAATCAGTAGAGTCCGTCAGCGCGTCCGGCCATCCGCCATTCCACCTCGCCGCACATTCGTCCTTGGGGTGTTTCTGGCGCGTATATTGGAAAACAATTACGCCGTTTTGCCGCGTGACATTGCCTCGCGAAATGTGTGTGTCGTACGGAGTTCCAAAATTAAAGTCGGTCAGTCGTCAATTGCTCGTCCTTCCCGCCAAAGTATTTTTGCAAAGCGTCTCTGAAAACCCTATTTTCGAGCGAAGTGCTCGCAAACAAAGTCATTGAAGATCTGAACTTTAAGTCATCGGGCTCGTCAAAGATCTGCTCGATCGAACGGCCCTCTACCTGTACCACAAGCTCAGTGCAATGTCTGAGCCGTGGCCCGAGAATCGAATGTCTCAAGTATGTTCGGCTTCCTCGAGAGATGAGATTGTGTACAGGTTCGCCATGGCGCTGTACCCTAGCCCCTTTAGCTGAGGGAATACAAACCACATCCAATGGCTTTGTTTATGGCCATCGTTCAGCTCCTTGCACGCTCGCTCGTACCACCGATGTTGTGCTTCGATAAAACGACGCAAATTATAGGGATCGTTTGTACTGATGTTTTGTTGAGTGACTGGCATGGCGATAGGGCAATTCCACGCTGATCAATCCCGCGATCCGACAAGTGCCAAAGCGTGGCGGGTCACAATGGGGTCCACTTCCGCGGTAGTGTGCACGTCTCTTTTGAATACAATGATCGTCACCTTCCTCAGGCGCTGCCCACCTTGCCCGTATAATACAGCCTCGGCCACTGCCAATAGTAGCCCCACTAGAGCAAGTGGCGGGTCGAGTCGGCCGTGGCCTGATCCTAAGATCGGCATGACTATTTTATTAAGGCGGGCGTCGGCCAGCTTGGCTACAAGCTCGCGCATCCCACCGAACAGATAAGATATCCGCGCAGCGAGGACGCTCGGTGTGTACACCCACGCGATTCCGGTCGCCGAGAGGCGCGCAGTTGAACACGTGGCCGGGGTTTTGGACCCAGTTGGACCCAAAGGGCGTTTCGAGGGAACTTGGGGGGAAGAGTAAACTGATGTAAGTCAGTAGGTTAAGCGCGAATCAGTGGTGAACCGGGCAGGACTCGAACCTGCAACCCGTTGATTAAGAGTCAACTGCTCTACCAATTGAGCTACCGGTCCACGGGCAGTTCTTTATTTTACACAGTTCCGATTTCTCTGTCGACACACGCACACTGCTCGCAAAAAATGTGCGCCTGCAAGCCCTTGTTTTATTTTCCGCGTAGCACGGCCGCCAGATCCCGCGCCACTTTTCTCGCGCGTTCCAGGTCGTGTGGATCAAAGGAAATCGCAGACACCCGCTGATGGCCCCCTCCTCCGTGCCGTTCCGCGAGTGTAGCCAGGTTCTGGTCGGCCGTGGCCTGGTTCCATGGGTTCGTCCCGAGGGAAACCTTCGCGCGCACCGCCGAAGCACTCACGCTCACCGAGTACACACCTTCCGGGTGCAGCAAATAAGGGATGAACTTGTTGTAGCCTTCCATGTCCAGGTCAGCCACGTCAAAGAAAATCACCTCATCCTTCGATTCGCATCTTTCCCGCAGGACTTCGATCGATTTCCGGTGCCGCTCCAGCAATGGTCCGAGATATTTTGCTACCACCGGCAGCTTCACCATCTCTTCCAGCGGCCGGCACGCGAGCTCCGGAATAATCTGCGCCGGCACACCGTTGTCCGGAGCCGCTTCGATCACCAGTGCCAGTTGCGTCGCCGGCTCCGCCAGTGCCGTCGCCGACTCCGCCGTCGGGAATTGCGCCCCATCGATGATGTCTCCCCAGTGAATCAGGTCCGCAAGCGGCGCCGTATCAAAGCCGAATTTATCCTTGGTCACTTTTGCGATCAGCTTCGTGCAGGATTTGTAGTCCGGCTCGTAGTACATGTTTTTGCCGGGAAATCTCTTGAAGTACTCCGCATCCGCCGGAGTCAAAAAGGCGCTCTGATGATGGTCAAACCACCAGGTCACCTTCGGGGAATTCGAGTATTTGAAATCGACAATTACGTTCTCGTCGCCGTCAAACAGCGAATCCTCCCAGGGATGCTTGGCCTTATGCGTCATTCCGCTGAAATGGAATTCCGCCTTGTTGTCGAAGCACTCCCGGTAGAACCGGTAGAACAGGGCGGCCGAGGCAGTACCATCAAAGCAGCGGTCGTGAAAGCACAGTCGTACTTTGCTCATAGAACTCGAACTGGCCCCGCCTTCCCACGGGGCGACCCAAGACAAAGCGCAAAGCCCTTTAAGATGTACGTCTCGGCGCGGAATGTCAAGTTGAATCCCGCGCTGTGTCAATCCCGCGCCGCCGTTCACTTCAGAGAAATTTCGGCAGCAGACTGGGAACCAATCAGCGTCTCGAAATTCTGGGAGTCAATCGGTGACGATCAAGGGCCGGGATGCGCATCCTGCGCGGGCGCCGACGGAGAGGAGTCCAACGCGGCCTTAGGAGCCCCGAAAACCTCCCGATTCAGGTGGACATCTCCCTCCACAAGCACTGTGAATTCGGTGTTCTGCGCAACTTCCACATCTATGCCGAAAGCGAGCGGCAGGACGGACCCAAAAGTAGCGTTCGATGAGCCATAAACCTCGTGGTAGCAGCGCACGGGTGCCTGCTTGTTGTCGATCAGCAGGACCGATTTGATGCTGAACGCGAGCTTGCCTTTCTTGCCAAAGCGCTTTTTGGGTTGGGCAACGGCAATCACGCCGCTGGCTTTCGCTCCCCGGGCCACAACAATCGCTCCATCAACCAGAACATCTTCCAAAACCTCAAACTCCACGGAATCTCCCACGTGCGCGCTCGCGGAAGAAATCGTCTTGGCAAGCCTGACCCGAATCGGCGTCCCATTGCGCAGTGTCATGCCGGTAGCAGCAATCCCCGAGGGAGCCGGAGCCGGCTTCGGGGCTTCGTCGTAATGCATCCGCTCGCGCGCGGGCGGTTGAGCCGGCGGAAGGAGGCCGGGCCCGGCCTGATCTTTCAAAAGGACAATGCCGGAGGCCGGAACGTAGCCCACCTCACCTTTCACAGTCCGCACCGAATAGTACGCGTCGTAATGAGCAACGATCTGCACGATGTCGTTGCACTGAAGCGTGCTGCGGACTTCCATCGTGGTGAGGGAGCGGTTCAAGTAGATGTACCCATGGCTCCTTGAGTATTCGATGCGCCCGGTATTTTGCGCCTGGCTTGCCGAAGCGGACAAGAGACAAGACGAGAGAATCAGAGTGGAAAGGAAAGATTTCACGGAGCACCGGTGGAACAACGCGGATTTCCAGTCCACTTTCTTATCTCATCGCAACGTGTTGAAACTGGCAAGAAACACTGCTTTAGTACTGTACACAAAGAAGAAGAACTGGCCGGAATGCGTTTTCGCCATTTCCTTTCTCCTTCTGATTCAACCATTTTCTTGTAACCTCGCAGGCTGCTCTGAATCACACTATTATCTGGGACCAGGAGCTCGCGCCTGAGGGGAGGTTTCATGTTGGACTGGAAAGATGGCGAACTGACTTACGCCGACGTCACGCCGAAATCGATCTATTTCCATCGTCGGCAAATTCTGAAAGCCATGGGCATCGCGGGCGCAGTCGCTCTCGGCGGAAGGGCCATCTCTCATCTGGCGTTTCCCCGCGCCAGCGTGAAAGCCGGAACCAAATTAAACGTTACCGTCAAAAGCCCTTTCAGCACGGTGGAAAAACAAAATACCATTGACGACGTCACGCACTACAACAATTTCTACGAATTCGGCACGGACAAGGGCGACCCTTCGCGCAACGCGCAAAAATTCCGCACTTCACCCTGGACCGTCTCCGTTGAAGGCGAAGTGAAGAAGCCCGCCAAGTACAGCATGGACGACATCCTCAAGCTCGCTCCTCTCGAGGAGCGTATTTATCGCCACCGCTGCGTCGAAGGCTGGTCCATCGTTGTGCCCTGGATCGGCTATTCGCTCAACACCATTCTGAAACTCGCCGAGCTCAACGAAAAGGCCAAGTATGTCGCCTTCCAGTCCTACTACGATCGTGGCCAGATGCCCTGGGGCCAAAGCTCCGGCATCGATCTGCCCTATGTCGAAGGCCTGCGCCTCGACGAAGCGATGCATCCGCTCACGCTGCTGTGTGTCGGCATGTACGGGGAGTCGCTCCCCAATCAGGATGGCGCGCCGGTGCGCCTCGTCATTCCCTGGAAGTACGGGTTCAAGAGCATCAAGTCCATCGTCAAGATCCGCTTGGTCAAGGGCGAGCCTCCCACAACCTGGAGCAATTACGCGCCCCGGGAGTACGGCTTCTACTCCAACGTCAACCCCAATGTCGATCACCCGCGCTGGAGCCAGGGCACGGAGCGCCGCCTCGGTGAATTCCTTCGCCGCAAGACCCTCATGTTCAACGGCTACGACCAGGTGGCCAGCCTATACAACGGCATGGATCTGAAGAATTATTACTGACGTGCGCGAATTCTTCCGCCAGATCCTCACCAGTAAGTGGTCGAAGGCCGCGGCTTTCTTCGCGTGTTTTGGGCCGCTCGCGTGGCTTGGCTGGCGTGCTTACAATGTGCGGCTCACCGCCAATCCCGTCGAATTTGTCCAGCACTTCACCGGCGATTGGACGCTGCGCTTTCTCCTCATCACGCTGTCCATCACACCGCTGCGCAAGCTGTTCGGCCTTCCCGATCTCATCCCCTTCCGCCGCATGTTCGGCCTCTTCGCTTTCACCTACGTCTGCCTGCACTTCCTCACGTACCTCTGGCCCGATCAGAACTTCGATTTCGGCGGCATGATGAAAGACGTGGCCAAGCGCCCCTTCGTCACCGTCGGTTTTCTCGGATTCGTGCTGCTCCTCCCCCTGGCGTTGACTTCGACCAAAGGCTGGATCCGCCGCCTCGGCGGCAAACGCTGGCAAGCCCTCCACCGACTGATTTACGTGATCGCGCTATGCGGTGTCATCCACTACTACTGGCTCGTCAAGTCCGACCACCGCCTGCCGTTACTGTACGGCGCCATCCTCGCCGTCCTCCTCCTCTACCGCCTCGTCTCCTCCCTCCTCAAGCCCCGCCCTGCCGTGATTCCTGCCCCCCGCAAAGCCTCTCCCTCGACCTGACGGTCCCCCTTCCCACAAACCGTGAAGGAAGTTCATGGAACTGCCTATCTCGGTGCGTTGCGCATTGAGTCTAATCGTCGGGTTGTACGCATTATTTCGTAATTGGAGCTAGAATTCGGGGATGGTTCGCCTAGAACCCATTGAAAATTGGCTCCAGTCCGTCCTCTCGGTTGCCGCTTTGCGCTCCGCCAAATCAGGAAGTCGTCGACTTTCACCGCCGCCACCGTCCTCACCCTCTCTATTGGCATCGGCTCGACTTCAGCGATTTTCAGCATTGTCGATGGTGTACTCCGCAACCCCTGTCCATCCAAAAATGCCCAACGACTAGCCACTTTCATCGTATTCTCCGGCGACCAGTTTCGGGCCTGGCGCTTTCGGATCTCTCGGTATCCCTTCTCTTCTCCTTCTCGTCTCCGTGGGTATTTTCAGCGTCATCTCGTACACAGTCGTGATGCAAACTCACGAAATCGGCATCCGCATGGGACTGGGCGCACAACCGATGCAAGCCCTTGGCCTAGTTATGAAGAAAGGCATGTGCTTAATCCTTGCTGGCATCGCCATCGGCCTCATTGCAAGCTATTTCCTCACACGCCTCCTGGCCAGTCAAATCTGGGGAGTCTCCGCGACCGATCCTTCGACCTTCGCCGCTGCCGCCTCGCTAGCTCTTTTCGTTGGGGTTTTAGCTTGTCTTATCCCCGCCTGGCGCGCCTCTCGCGTCGATCCCTTGGTGGCATTGCGTTATGAATAGGATTTAGATTGTGTTCGTTTTGTATTCTGGTAGTCGGCAAACTTGACTACATAAACCTGTTTCCTGGTACACGGGCCCGCGGCGAACCGATGTACTCTATCCCCATGATTCCTCCATCCTACAGACCGCGAAAGAAGTTTATGGAGCTGGCTATTTCCGAGGCGAAACGCGCCGGCGACCGCGGCGACTATCCGATTGGCGCGGTCATCACTCGGCTTGTGGGCGGGCACGAAGTGGTTATTGCCAGCGCCGGGAACCGCGTGAAAACTTCGGGTTCGAGCATCAAGCACGTCGAACTGGAAACGCTGAAATACGTCTCGAGCGGCTACGGCCGCTACCTGCCGGATTTCATCCTTTACTCCACGCACGAGCCCTGCGCCATGTGCGCCGGCGCTTGCGTGTGGTCCAGGATCGGTGCGGTCGTTTACGGCGTTTCGCAGGAAGATATTGCCGCCTACGGCCGCAAGCACGGCACCCAAGAGCGCAAGTGGCGCGCATGCCTCATCCCATGCGAGATGGTTCTGAAGAAGGGCAATCACGCCATCCCCGTCATAGGCGGCTTTCTGCGCCAAAAATGCCAAAATCTTTTCAACTACAGGGCTGCAACATAATGAACGTCGCAGCGGTTTGATCGTCGCGTCGCACTCGTTCCACTCTCCCCTCCTCTTCCATCTGAGTATAGCCGGGCTTGAAAGAAAAGACGGCAGGGAGTGACCGTTCCCTGCCGTCTTCTTCGCTTTCACCTTTGCGTCTACGTCACCCCAACTCGAATGTTCTTCCTCACCGCCCTACTCTTCGTCGCCGTCCTGTTCGGCCGCCACGGCAGTCAACATGCCGAAGAGCCCGTGGCCTTCGTCGCTTGGGCCGGCGGTGAAGTACAGCGTGGTGGAAGGGCCGGCATTCGCGCCGTTGCCGAAGGCCAGCGCCCATAGCCCATCGATTACAAGCGTGGAGTCATCGGGATTCTTCACGAATCCGATGAACTGGTAGGTGAAGCCGTTGAACGCCGCGATTTTTCCGCTGCCGAAATTGCCCACGAGGATTGCATTGCTAAACTCGCCGAAATCCCGAGGTGTCCAGACCGCCCCCCAGGGGGAGTTGAGCCAAGGACCGTGTTGCAGGTGGGCAATGTGTCTGCCACCCGAAGTGAAAATTTCGACAAAGCCGTTGCCGTCCCCGGCGACGTCATCGTGGCGAGCGGAATCCTGTTTGGCGTAGGTCACAAACAGGCTGCCGCCGATGTTTTGAATATTGAAGGGAGCGAAGCCCCGGGGAATGTGCTCGCCGTAGTCGTCGCCCTCGTTCGGATCAAACGCTCCGAAGAAGAAATGCACGGGTTGAAAATTCGTGTCGTATACCTCCACGCGACCGGCGCGGAAATTCGTGACATAGACGTAGCGCCTGCCTTTGAAGTCCGCCGTGGTCATGCCTTTGTAGACCGGGCTGTTGTTCTTGCCGAACTCAAGGTCATCCACGGCGATAACCGCCGTGGGGCCGCCGTTCCAACCGGAGATCGTGCCGTCCTCGGTGCAGAACATAAACGTTGCGGCTTTTCCGTTTGGGGCCGGGAGGATGAAGTCGGTACCGCTGCCGTTGTAGACCGTGCCCGTGGGCGTCGCGATCGTGCCGGCGGGCGCGTTCTTGGGCGCGGGGATGGTGACGAATCCAGTCCCATTGATGGGAACAATGGCCCCCGCGCCGGTATAGAGAGTAGTAAGACCGGTGCCGTTGTCGGACACCCACCATGGGCTAGTGGAGCTGCGGCTGAGTCCCCAAGCGTTCACCAGATGAGAATCTTGAACCGGAGCTGCGCCCATGATGTCGGACAAGAGGTCGGTTCGGTTGTAATGTTGCGCGAAGGTTGCACACGGAAAGAGTGCGAGAGGTGCGAGGGCCACCAATAGCAACTCGAGAGATCGACATACGAACTTCATGATTCTTTCCCCTCCAATCAGAATTTGCCCGGCGAGACACTTTCGGCGGGCCGCGAAGGAGCCTTGGAACGTCAGGACTCTTACGAATGGATAAAGATGTGACACCTAGCCCAACGAAGGGCCCCATTCGAGAACAGGAAACTGTCGTGGGTCCCTTGAGATGGGTCGCCGAATCACGCGCGGCAAATCGGAACCGCCAGTGATGATCGTGCACGACACGGGGCATTGCCAGAGGTCATTTGTAAACTTGTATGCTCGGGAGAAGGGGAAAGATTTTGCAAAAATTCACTGGCTATTCAAGCAGTGACAGGGGGAGTCCGGAGCCTGCCCGCGGCGGCAAAAACTCGACGTCCTCGGCCGGAGAAGACCGAGGACGACGAGTGAAATCAGCCTGCCACGAAAGATTGCGAAGTTAATGGCGGCGTCCGTTTCAAGCCCGCGCCGCGCGCATCTTCGCCACCACTTCCTGAAATTGCCGGGTCAGATGCGGCACGATGCCCAGCTGCCGCTCGATCAGCATCAATTGCCCGCGATGGTGCATCTCATGTTCTTTCGCGCCCAACAGCCTTTCAAATCGTGTCTTCTCCGTTTTGCCGTCGGGCTCGGTTACGGTTTCTGCGAGGAACTCCGGCGTCAGCGTCTCCAGCCATGCCGCGAATTGCCCGCCTTCGGTCCGCAGCAGCTCCACGATTTCCGCCTTCGACCGCGGTTTCGCTTCCTCCGCATTGAACTGGTCGATGATTCCGAAAAAGTCGAAGCCCACCAGAGTCGTCAGCCGTTTTTTGTGAATTTCCTCCCAAATGCGCGTGGCGATGGCCACGTGCGTCAACATGCGGCTCACCGTCCGCACTTCCGGCGCAGCCACGAAGCCGTAACTCGATTCTGGAATGTCCTCCGCAACTTGAATGGTGTTCTTTCTCACTGTGCGAAATGCCTCCGCGAGTTCCTTCCCGCCGTATGGAACCATGGGGTCACCTCTGATGATGTTGTTCCGCCCTGCCCGGACGGCCTGCCCTCTAGGATGCGCGACCCACCGCAGGGGTCACGGGAAATTTGCCCGGCTAATACGGCGCGGCGGCGAGTTGCTTGAGTTTCCGCTCGGCGTTGTCCCGGATGCCCTTGCGGCGGTCCTCCGGGTCGGTCGTGTCCGTGGTCAAAAAGTCGAGCGCCTTTTGCGCATTTTGCCGCGCTAGCTCCTTCTGACCATTTGCCAGGTAGCCGTCAGACAAGCTGTCATAGACGTTGGGGGAATGGGAATACGCTATTACATTGAGTTGGAAGAGTTCGATGGCACCCTGCTTGTCGCCGGCTTGAAGATGGTCGTAACCCACGCGATTCAACACAGCCTCGGTGAATATCACCGCATGAGGATCGCGCGCGCGGGCCTGCGCAAAGAGCTGCGCGGCCTTGGCGGGTCCGCCGGGCCGGTCCGTGGCCTCCAGGAACCGCGTTTGCGCGCTCGGCGCGGGCGCGGCTTTTGCCGAAGCCTCTCCGGGACGCGACCGCAACACTCTTCCCAGCCATACCACGATCTCTCCCCCTAGTTGCTGGTGCGCGGCGAGCATTTCCACGCCGTGACCCCCTTTTTCGTAGCGCTCATACTGATTCGCGGGATTGGAGGAGAGCGCGGCGAGCCACTCCATGATCTCCACTACGCCAGGATCGGGATCGTCCGCGGCGGCAGCCAGAAACATTGGCATGTTGCCCTTCCTGCGGAGAAAAGTGCGCCCCTCCGCGTCCGTGCCTTCGCGCCGTGTCCACGTCCCCGGGAAATTTCTAGGTGAGGAGTTGCGCGATCTGGTCATTGGTCAGCGTATTGAGGGGCGTGCCTTCGCTCTCCCCAAACCCGCGAAAATCCACGGTAAGAACGTTAATCCCAGAAGCGGCCAGCCGTTGCGCCAGATCGTCCCAGACCTTCCGTTATCGATTGCACTGATGCAGGAGGAGTATGCCGGGACCCGGCTCGACGGAAGCGAAGAAGCTGGCTTTCAGCTTTGTGCCGTCTGGCGCCGATAGGTCAATGACGCGTGCAGCGGGCGGTTGCTGTGGGGCTCGCACAAGCGTCAGTGGTGGAGTAGAAAAGAAAAGGACTGCAAGCAGGCTGGGAACGCAGCGATGGATTCTCATCTGCACCCCGCAACACTCTGAATGGATGAACTGTCAAGGTCAATCGGAAATGTGTTCCCGTTTTGGCCGCCGTGAGCCGGCGCCCTTGCCTCTGGCGCGTTGTCTGCATGAAAATGGAGCGCTCGGTGCTATTCTGCATTTCATACCGGAGCCATCCCTCATGAACGACGGCAGCCTCCAGGACATTCTGGGTCTTTACAACCCCACCGATCCGCTCGAAAAAGCCTGGACCATTCCCGGTCCCTGGTATTTCGACACGCGCATCGAAAAACTGGAACGTGAAGGCGTCTTTGCCGCAAACTGGCAAATAGTTGGCCGTCTCGATCAGGTCCAGGAGCCTGGCGAGTTCTTCACCATCGATGTGAACGAGGAACCGCTTCTTATCGTCCGCAGCGAAGATGGCAAGCTCCGCGCCTTTTTCAACGTCTGCCGCCACCATGCCGCCGCGGTCGAACCGCAAGCCAGCGGCTGCGCCAAACAGTTCCGTTGCCCTTACCACGGCTGGACCTACGGAAACGACGGTTCACTCAAGGGCATGGTCGAATTTGAAGGCGTCTGCAATTTCGACCGCAAGGGCAACGGCCTCGTTCCCGTCCGCGTCGACACCTGGGAAAATTTCGTCTTTGTCAATCTCGATGGTCGAGCCGCGCCGCTCCAGGAATCCCTGGGCAGGGTGCCGTCCCTCGTTGCACCCCTGCAACTCACCAAAAAACTTCACTATTTCGATCGCCGTATCTACACGCTCAAGTGCAACTGGAAGGTTTACGTCGACAACTATCTCGACGGCGGCTATCACGTCCCCCATGCACATAAAGGCCTCAGCAGCGTCGTCGAATACACGAAATATACGATTGAGAACTTCGAGCGCTCCTGCCTGCAATCCAGCCCGCTCGATGCCTCCGCCGCGCTCGATTCCGCCATCGGCGCCACACGGCAGGGCCACGCTTTTTATCTGTGGGTCTACCCCAACTTCATGGTTAACGCCTACTCCGGCATCATGGACACGAATCTCGTCCTGCCGCTTGGCGTCGACAAATGCGCCGTCATCTTCGACTACTACTTCGCGGATATCAGCCTCGCCGCGGCGCAGCATCACCGCGAGAGCATCGCCGTCAGCGAAAAAGTGCAGGAGGAGGATATGGCCATCTGCGATTCCGTTCAGCGCGGCCTGGCCTCCCGCGCTTACACCGCCGGGCGGCTCTCTGTCCGCCGCGAAGCCGGCGAGCATCTGTTCCACCGGTTGTTGCACGCCGATATGACCAGCGCCCTCAGCCGATTATCGGCCGCGGATTAACGGATAAGTATAAGTGTGAAAAGGGAGTACGTGTGGAAGGATAGAAGAGTGCCCCCCCTCAATCCCGCGAAGAGCTTTGAGGACCTCTTAATCTTCCAAGAGGCCCGGGGCATCGCCGTGGAAATCCGGAGAGTCACGCGGGCCTGTCCATTTTCAGCGGACAGAGTATTGGTTCACCAAGTGCGGCGCGCAGCGTTGTCCGTGGTTTCCAATATCGCCGAGGGGTTTGAGAGAGGTTCGCGCGCGGAATTTACCCGTTTCCTGAACTTTGCTGAAGGCTCCTGTGGTGAGATTCGAGCCCAGATGCTAGTCGCGTCAGAACAAAATTACATCTCGAAAAAGGAGTGCGAGGACTTCTGCCTGAAAGCGAAGAAGATCAGCGCTGGCCTGTCAAATCTTGGACGTTATTTGAGCCAACCGGGAGAGAAGACCAACAATACCAAGTCCCAATCCCCCTGAGTGATTGCATTCGTGCACCGTTGCACTCTTGCCCCCTTACACTCCTTCACCTTTATACCTTCATTCAAAAATGATCGTTTTGTTGTTGTAGAGCAGGATGCGGTTCTCGATGTGCCATCGTACCGCGCGGGAAAGAACGACCTTCTCCAGATCTCTTCCCTTCTCGATCAGATCCCCCAGCGAGTCGCGGTGCGTGATCCGCACCACGCCCTGTTCGATGATCGGCCCGTCGTCCAGCACTTCCGTCACGTAATGAGCCGTCGCTCCCGTCAGCTTCACGCCGCGCTCGTATGCTTGATGATATGGCTTCGCACCCACAAAAGCCGGCAGGAACGAATGGTGGATGTTGATGATGGGTTGCGGGAATTCCGAGATAAACTCCGTCGAAAGCACCTGCATGTAACGCGCAAGCACGACGAGGTCAATCCCATGAGACCGCAACAACTCCAACTCCTGCTGTTCGGCCTGCACTTTCGTTTCTTTCGTAACGGGAAAGATATAGTAGGGAATCCCGTAAAAGTCGGCATGCTTCTGCGCATCCGGGTGATTACTGATGATGAATGGAAAGTCACAGGCAAGCTCACCGTTGCGCTGGCGGTATAACAGATCGACAAGGCAATGATCGTACTTGGAAACAAAAATCGCCACCCGCGGCCGGAAGTCGCCCAGGCGGAGCACCCAATTCATCCCGAACTTGTGGGCAATCGGCCCAAACGCACCGTCGAAGTCGTTGAGATCCAGTCGAAAGTCGCTCAGATCCCATTCCACGCGCGCCAGGTAGTAGTGTTCTTCGCCCACCTGGTGTTGTTCAAAATGTAGGATGTTTCCGTCGTAGCGGTAGATGAACTCCGCAATCGTCGCGTCCAGGCCTTTCCGGTCCGGACACTGCACAAGCAAAATCACAGTGTTTTTCATACGGCATGCTCCGGTTCGCGGCTATTGTATGCGAACCACGAAGCATTCCGCGACTGCCTCACCCAATGACGACCAGATATCGAACCGTAAGACAAAAAGGCCGGTGAAATCTTCCACCGGCCCATTTCTTTGTTATGTGAGAAGGATTACAGCTTTTCGAAGAAGTGGGCGACTCTCTTTCCGCCCTCCTCGGTGTAATAGACGGTGGTCTTGCCGGTCTTGTCCGCGGCCTTCCCGATGCCCTTGGCTGCCTCCGCCGTATCGTGTCCGGCAACTTGAAACGTCTGCTCGGTGCCATCGGCGGCCTTGACCACTACGGTCTTCCCGCCTTCTCCAACCTTGGTCACCGTGCCGTCCACGGACTTCAGGCCGTCCTTGCCGACCTTGTCCACTTCCGTGGCGGTTTTCTCGCTGCCCTGGGCCGTATAGTGCACGACGACCTCGGAGCCTTCGGACAGGCCCTTGAACGAGTCTTTGGCGCCCGCGGCGGTTTTGTCCGCTCCCCAAACGGCGGTCTTGTCCACAAAATGGACGGTGCTTTCCGTGCCATCCTTGGTCTTCACAACCATCGTCTTCGTAGCGGAATCCAGTTTCGTAATGGTTCCATGCACCGCGCTAACCACGTCATCCGCGGCCTGGAGGGCGAAAGCCAGCAGCGTGGCTATGCCCAGTGCGCCCAGCAGTTTCTTCATTTCAGCATTCCTCCCTAGTCTCATCGAGGGCTGAGTTCGATGCTCCACAAAGGTTAGCGCAACCGCCCTTCCATTCCTAGCACAACGATAATGGCCCGTGTGGGGCCGTCTTCGGAACATAAGGTGAATTTGCTGAAGATCGAGACTCTGCCGATTGGGGTGGTTTGGCTAAATGGAACGGCGCCGCGGCGATGGCTGGACAAACGCCACCTCAGAACTGCCGAGGAATGAATCTGATTTCAGGAAAGTAAGTCGCGTGCTCCGCCTCCGGGGCAGGTATTTCACATGCATCCCGTCTCTTCAAAATCAAGAAAGGCTCAGCAACCTGTTTCCTTCGGACGGGCCGTGTCTATTGCACCTTGGCCTTTGCCCCTGTCACCTTGAACTTGTACCAAGCTACACCCGACGGATAAGCGGCGTCACGAATTTCGGAGCTGTTCACTCCGTTGGGCACGATAGTGGCCGGGATCGTACCTTTGTTCTCGAGGATCAGGTTGTTGTCGGCGCCGATATACTGCGTCTGATACGTAATATTACTATAGGTAAATTTATCCGATTTGTTTTCCAAGGTGATCAGCCAAACGGCTGTCGTTCCCAGGTTGTCCTTCTGCATGGTGGCCCGTTGGATTTTCAAATCCTTCACCGGGTCGGCACTGGCAACATCCATTGCAGCCGACGCCCGAGCATTCTCATTCACTGGCCCTTTGTGAAAAGCACGAAAAGTGACCACCGCGACGATGGCTGCTACCACGACAAAGGCGGCAATCCAGGCTTTATGCAATCCCAGTTCTTTGTCTTCCTTTGGACCCTCAAACATATTTCCTCCTTGATCGAGCGCTCCACGTATTTCGTGGTCCACATTCACGCTGCCATCACAGCGACTCGGGCAGCATGTTCCCTTCATTTCCGCGCGGCGGTGAAGACTGAGTCCTCGCCCCCGTCGTCTTGTCGACTCGTCGAGTTTTGCTGAACGACTCCATGTCCAGAATAGGTGAGGTCAAATGGAGCGAATGTCACGCCGAGAAACAGGCAGAAGAGAGAAAGAATTGCATCTGGTGCCATTCGGACTTCTCACTGCCCCCTGCTCAATCATATACATCATATACCCGCAGGGTCCTTCTATGAGAGGGCGGGTTTGTGTCCAGGCGCTCCGGCTTGTACATAGTGAAAGTTCTGGCAAACACGCTTACGGAACAGGTGCGCAGTGGGACGAATTGACCGGCGTCCAAAGAACGCGTTCGCAGAAGGAGCAGGTTACCATCACCCTCTCGATCGCTTCATTGACCGCACACTGTGCCTCCCCTATACTTTTTGTGCAGGGAATGTTGCGGTAGCCCGCCGGATTGTCACAGGGTAACTCCTGAAATTTCCGCAAATGGCGCGGGAAAAGTGCCGGATTATGCGATTTGCGCGCGACTGCCGCATCCATCCGGCTTTCATCGATATTCGAGACTGCACGAGGGAGAGAACAATATGGCGGAAGCGACTTGCCGGAAAGAACTGGATCTGGAGATTCCGGCCGAGGAAGTCTCGAAAGCCACGGAAAAGGTGGCCAAGGCATTGGCCCGCGTGGCGCGCGTGCCGGGCTTTCGTCCCGGCAAGGCCCCGATTTCCTTGATCAAGCGGCGCTTCGCGGATGACATCAAGAGCGATGTTCTACAAACGCTCGTACCCGAGCACGTCGAAAAGGCCGTCGCAGAGCAAAAGCTCACGCCGGTCTCGCAGCCCCAGGTGGACAAGCTCGAATACAGCGAAGGCCAACCGCTGAAATTCCGAGCCTCGTTCGAGGTTTTGCCGGAATTCGCCCTCGGCAACTACAAGAATCTCGAGATCGAAGTGCCCGAAATGACTATCACCGACGAGAGCGTCGCTACCACACTCGCGGAAATGCAGCAGCGCGCTGCCACTTTCGCTCCCGTCGAGGGCCGAGCGGTCCAGGACGGCGATTTCGTCCAAGTCAAACTCCTCGGCACGCCCGAAGGCGGCGGCGACCCGCTTCAGGCGGAGAGCGTGCTGTGCCACGTCGGCGCCGAAGAGACCATGGAGCCCTTCAACACGAACCTGCGTGGGGCCAATGTCGGCGACCACAAGAATTTCGATGTTGAGTATCCCGCCGACTATCCCGACGCCAAGCTCGTCGGAAAGAAGTTCCACTACACGGTCGACGTCCTCGGTATCAAGAACAAGAAGCTCCCCGAACTGAATGACGAATTCGCCAAAGACGTCAGCGATGCCACTTCCCTCGACGAACTGAAGAAAAAAGTCCGAGACGGCCTCGAACACGAGCGCGATCACCGCCTCAAGGAACTCCAACGCGAGAAAATCCTCGCCGAACTCGTCAAGCTTCACGACTTTCCGGTGCCCGAATCGCTCGTCGAGCATCAAATGGACGTGCGCCTCGAACGCGTGGTCCGCTCGCTTGCACAACAGGGCGTGGATCCGCGCGCCGTCAACGTGGACTGGGTGAGCCTTCGCCGCCGGCAGGAAGAGCGCGCCCGCGATGACGTCAAAGCGGAATTGGTAATTGACCGCATCGCCACCGAGGAAAAAATCGATATCAACGAAGAAGAGTTACAGCACGAACTCGAACAAATGGCAGGTCACGGAGCCGAATCCGCAGAGGCGCTTCGCGCTCGTTTGACAAAGCAGGGTGCCCTCGATAGGATGAAAGCGAAGCTGCGGAGTGACAAGACCGTGGATTGGCTGGCGCAAAATGCGCACGTTAAGACGGTTGCCGCGGCGAGCGCCAAGTGAAGCCAACCTCGCGTTTACGGGCAAACTTTCTCACATGAAAAACTACGACGATCCGCAATATCGCGCGACCACTCTCGTTCCTATGGTCGTGGAGCAAACCAGCCGCGGCGAGCGCGCCTACGACATTTACTCCCGCCTCCTCAAGGAACACATCATCTTTATTGGCACACCCATTGACGACCACGTCGCCAATCTTGCCACTGCGCAGATGCTCTTCCTGCAGGCCGAGGATCCGGAAAAAGACATTCAGCTCTACATCAATTCCCCGGGCGGCTCGATCACGGCCGGCTTCGCCATCTACGACACCATGCAGTTCGTGAAGCCAGACGTGGTCACCACCTGTGTCGGCCAGGCGGCGTCGATCGCCGCGGTCCTTCTTGCCGGCGGCGCGCCGAAAAAGCGCTTCGCCCTCCCGAACTCCCGCATCCTGATTCACCAGCCCTGGATGAGCGGCCTCGGCGGCCAAGCCACGGATATCGACCTGCACGCCAAGGAAATTCTCCGCATGCGCTCCACCATTAATGGCATTCTCTCCAAACATACGGGACAGCCCATCGAGCGCATCGAAAAGGATGTCGAGCGCGATTACATCATGAACCCGGATCAGGCCAAGGATTACGGCATGATCGATGAGATCATTTTCAAGCACCGCTAGCGCTTTTTGAATGGCTCCACCTGGTTCCAAGGGCGAGTTTCTTATACACAGCACGCTCGCGATATTCTATTTCACACGGGAAAGATTCGGCCTACAATGGTAGATAATTACTCCAGCGACTGATCTGGAGAAGGGGCCTGTTCACACGTGAAAAAATATAGCCCAGATGAGCCGCTGCGCTGTTCCTTCTGTCACAAAACCCAGGAACAGGTCGAAAAGCTGATCAGCTCGCCTTCCGACTATCCCCGGGCCTACATCTGCAATGAGTGCGTGGGCGTCTGCCAGACGATTCTGGAAGACGAAAAGCGCGAACAGGCCGCGGCCCCGGCGCGCCGCCTGCCTCGTCCGCCAGAAATCAAGCAATTTCTTGACGGCTACGTCATCGGCCAGGAACGCACCAAGAAAAAACTGGCTGTCGCCGTTTACAACCACTACAAGCGCATCTTCTTGAACAAGCAGCCCGGCGAAGTTGAACTGAGCAAATCCAATATTCTCTTGATCGGTCCCACAGGGACGGGCAAGACTCTCCTCGCGCAGACTCTTTCGCGCATGCTGGATGTGCCTTTCGCGATCGTCGATGCCACCACACTGACCGAAGCGGGGTACGTCGGCGAAGACGTCGAGAACATCATTCTCAAGCTACTTCAGGCTGCCGACGGCGACGTTCAGAAAACACAGCAAGGTATCATCTACATTGATGAAATCGACAAGATTGCCAAGAAGGACGAAAACCCCTCCATCACCCGCGACGTCAGTGGCGAAGGCGTGCAGCAGGCCCTCCTGAAAATCCTCGAAGGCACCGTCGCCAACGTTCCCCCGCAGGGCGGCCGCAAGCACCCGCACCAGGAATTTACGCCCGTCGACACCACCAACATCTTATTCCTCTGTGGCGGCGCATTCGTGGGATTGGAAAAGATCATCGAGCGCCGCGTCGGCCATCGTTCCCTCGGTTTTCACACGGACACCGCTCCCGCAACTGCTCTCCGCCGCAATACCGAACTCCTTGAACAGGTTCAGCCCAGCGACCTGATTAAGTACGGGCTCATCCCGGAATTTGTCGGCCGCCTTCCCGTCGCCGGGGTCATGAGCGATCTGGACAAGTCCGCCCTCATGAAGATTCTGACGGAACCCAAGAATGCCCTCCTAAAACAGTACCAGCGCCTCTTCGAATTTGAAAACGTGCGCCTGCGCTTTACCGACGACGCACTCGATACCGTGGCCGAGTTGGCTCTTCAGCGCAAGGTCGGGGCGCGCGGCTTGCGTATGATCCTCGAAGACCTCATGCTGGAGTTGATGTATCACCTGCCGATGCAGAAGAGAGTGCGCGATTTCGTGGTCACCGCCGATATGGTGCGCGGCCGCGAGATTAATTGGAGTTTGCTCGAAAAGGCCGGATGACGGCTTTCCCGGGCAACTAGGGGAATTCAGGGGCTGCATGTTTAACCGCGAAAAACAGGAGTTAAAACGCGTACCCATGATGCCGGTGCGCGATATGGTCATTTTCCCGCAGCAGATGACGCCATTCATCGTCGGCCGGGAAGCCAGCGTTCGCGCGCTGGAAGAGGCTCTCGCCGGCGACAAGAAGATCTTTCTCTCCACCCAGCATGACGCCTCCGTAGACGATCCGAAGCCCGAGGAGATTTACGCCGTCGGCACCCTTGCCAACATCGTCCAGAGCGTGAAGCTCCCGGATGGCAATATTAAGGTCCTGGTTGAAGGCGTCGAGCGCGCCCGTTCCCTCTCGATCAGTTCGGAAGAAGGCTTTTTCCGCGCCAATGTCCGGCTCCTGAGCGCGCGGATCGAAACCACTCCTCAGGTCGAGCAACTCGTCCAGAAGGTCACCAACCTCTACGAGCAGTTCATCAAGCTTTCCCAGAGTCTCAATTACGACACCATGATCGCCGCGGCCCGCGTCGACGATCCTTCGCGCCTTTCGGACACCATCGCCGCCAATCTCCAGCTCCCCGTCGACGAAAAGCAGGATTTACTTGAAACCGCCGACCCCCTCGAACGCCTCACTCGTGTCGCCGATATCCTCGAAATTGAGCTCGAAAAGCTGAACGTCGACCGCAACATCAACACCCGCGTGAAGCGCCAGATGGAGCGCGCCCAGAAGGAGTATTACCTCAACGAAAAGCTCAAAGCCATTCAAAAGGAACTGGGCCGTGGCGAAAAGAACGAATCCGAAGAGCTGAAGAAGAAAATCGACACAGCCGGCATGCCCAAGGACGTCCACGAGAAGGCCATCACCGAGCTGAAGCGCCTCGAACTGATGCCGCCGATGTCCGCCGAATCTACCGTCAGCCGCAACTACATCGATTGGCTGCTCGCCGTGCCTTGGAAGAAACGCTCCAAAGAAATTCGCGACATCAAGGCCGCCGAAGAGATTCTGAATACGGAGCACTACGGCCTCGAAAAGATCAAGGAACGCATCCTGGAATTTCTCGCCGTGCGCCAGCTGGTCAAGAATCCCAAGGGCTCCATCCTTTGCTTTGTCGGGCCCCCGGGCGTCGGCAAGACCTCGCTGGCTATGTCCATCGGACATGCTACCGGCAGGAAGTTCGTCCGCGTCTCGCTCGGCGGCGTGCGCGACGAAGCCGAAATTCGGGGCCACCGCCGCACGTACATCGGCGCGCTTCCCGGCCAGATCATCCAAATGATGAAGAAGGCCGGCACCATCAATCCCATCTTTGTACTCGACGAAGTGGACAAAATGTCCACCGACTTCCGCGGCGACCCGTCCGCCGCTCTCATGGAAGTCCTAGATCCGGAATTGAATCACGCCTTCACGGACCACTATCTGGATGTCGAGTACGACCTTTCGAAAGTGATGTTTGTCTGCACCGCCAACGTCCTGCACACGATTCCGCAGCCTCTCCAGGACCGCATGGAAATCCTGCGCCTCCCCGGTTACACGGAGCAGGAGAAACTCGAAATCGCCAAGCGCTTCCTGGTCAAGCGCGCGCTCGAAGTCACCGGCCTGAGCGAGAAAAATCTCAGCTTTACGGAGGAGGGATTGCTGCACCTCATCCGCCACTACACGCACGAAGCCGGCGTCCGCAACCTCGAACGCGAAATCCAGAACATCGCGCGCAAAATGGCGCGTCGCGTAGTCGCCGACGGCCCGGAAACAACCGTGCAGATCACCGCGGAAAACGCCAAGGAATTCCTCGGCGTGCTGAAGTTCCGCGAAATGTGGCTCGAAAAGCAGAACGAAGTGGGGCTTGCCACTGGCCTCGCCTGGACCGAAGTCGGCGGCTCCGTCCTGGCCGTCGAAGCTACGATCATGGAAGGCAAGGGGCGCATGACACCAACCGGAAAACTCGGCGAAGTCATGCAGGAATCCGCGCAAGCCGCGATGAGCTATGTGCGCTCGCGCACCGAACAGTTCGGTCTGCAAAAGGACTTCTATCGCACGCTGGACATTCACGTGCATGTGCCCGAAGGCGCTATCCCCAAGGACGGCCCATCCGCCGGCATCACCATCTGCACCTCCATCGTCAGCGCCCTCACGAAAATTCCCGTGCGCTGCGACGTGGCCATGACCGGCGAGATCACCCTGCGCGGCAAAGTCCTACCCATCGGCGGCGTCAAGGAGAAGCTCCTAGCCGCCCACCGAATGGGCTTGCGTACGATCGTGCTTCCGAAGGATAATGAGAAGGACCTTGCGGATATCCCCCAGGAGATACTCTCCAGCCTGAACATACACTTTGCTGAAACTATGGATGAAGTGTTGCAAATTGCGCTGGAGCGGCCCATCGTGCCGATTGAACGCACGGGGGTTGCGCCCGTAGCTGAGCCGTACACCGGCGGCGCCGATAAAGACACGAGTTTGACCAACTAAGCAGCATTTCCCAGGCACGGTCTGCACCCGCGGGCTGCCGTACGAATAAGCCTGGATGCTGCTTCCGGTTGCAGACAGTTTGGTTGCCCACCCTGGCGGAAGTCAGTTTCGCCAGAAGGTACACCACCACGCAGTCCAGTTCCGGAAAGACTAGGTCAAGTTAACAATCACCAAAACTCTAAAGTCAGGATATATGGCAAAAGAAACCAGTACTGAAGGCAACAATCAAGTGAGCATCAGCCTGGCTGAGCTCAAGGAGAAGAACATCACCGATCTGGCCAAAATCGCCAAGGAACTCAACATTCCCGGCGCCAGCGGCATGCGCAAGCAGGAGCTCATTTTCCAGATCCTCCGCGCGCAAACCGAAAAGAGCGGCTTGATCTTCTCCGAAGGCGTCCTTGAATGCCTCCCCGACGGCTTCGGCTTCCTCCGCGCGCCGGAGTACAACTATCTCCCGGGCCCGGACGACATCTATGTCTCTCCTTCCCAGATTCGCAAGTTCGACCTGCGCACCGGCGACACCGTTTCCGGGCAGGTGCGTCCTCCCAAGGACGGCGAGCGTTACTTCGCGCTCATCAAAGTCGAAGCGGTCAATTTCGAAGACCCCGAAGTGGCCCGCAACAAGATTTTCTTCGATAACCTCACGCCTCTCTATCCGCAGGGCCGCTTGAAGATGGAAACCATCAAGGAAAACTTGACCGGCCGCGTGCTTGATCTCCTCTGCCCCATCGGCAAAGGCCAGCGCGGTTTGATTGTCGCGCCTCCCCGCACCGGCAAAACCATGATGCTGCAGTCCATCGCCAATTCCGTCACCACCAACCATCCCGAAGTCGCCCTCATCGTTCTCTTGATCGACGAGCGTCCCGAAGAAGTCACCGATATGCAGCGCACTGTGAAGGGCGAAGTTATCAGCTCCACGTTTGACGAACCGCCCCAGCGCCACATTCAGGTCGCGGAAATGGTTCTTGAAAAGGCTAAGCGCCTCGTCGAGCACAAGCGCGACGTCGTCATTCTTCTCGACTCCATCACGCGTCTCGCCCGTGCCTACAACGCGGTGACGCCGCCCTCGGGCAAGGTCCTCTCCGGTGGTATCGACGCTAACGCGCTCCAGCGGCCGCGTCGCTTTTTCGCCGCGGCGCGCCACGTCGAGGAAGGCGGCTCGCTCACCATCATCGCTACCGCCCTCATCGATACCGGCAGCCGCATGGATGACGTCATCTTCGAAGAGTTCAAGGGCACCGGCAATATGGAAATCAACCTCGACCGCCGCCTCTCCGACAAGCGCGTCTTCCCGGCCATCGATATTCAGCGCTCCGGCACCCGTAAGGATGAGTTGCTGCTTCCGGCCGATGAGCTCAGCCGCGTCTGGGTACTTCGCAAGGTTCTCAGCCCGCTCTCGACTGTTGAGGCGATGGAGTTGCTCCTCAGCCGTCTCACCAAGACCAAGACGAATCTCGAGTTCCTCAGCTCCATGTCTTCCCCGGCCTGAGGGTCAAGTTTCTCCCACGGCACCTCCCTTCCCGCGGGGTCGTCTCCTCCCGTCGGTACCGTGATAGGAAGTCGGTAACCTCGCTTTGGACGAGGAGTGCCTTAATGCATGAACGGTTCATCGCGCGCCAGCCCATCTTTGATAAGCGGCTTCGACTTTTTGCTTACGAACTGCTCTTCCGCGGCGGCCCGCAGAACTATTTCCAGCCCGCAACGAACGCCGCAACCAGCGTGGTCGCCGATTCCATCACGCTCTTCGATCTCCAGCACCTCACGGGCCCTGCGCGCGCTTTCGTGAACGTCGACGAACTGGCTCTTCGTCTGGGCGCTCCGCGCTTTCTTCCTCCGGACCGCATCGTTGTCGAAATCCTGGAGACGGTCACGCCCTCCGAGGAAATCGTGGCGATCTGCCGGGAACTGCGCGCCGCCAGCTACGTCCTCGCCCTCGATGATTTCATCGATGAGCCCAGAATGACCCCGCTCATTCCCTTCGCGAATTTTCTGAAAGTCGATTTCCAGCTTCTCGACGCCAATGGACGAGAGCGCATAGCCAAAAAGTACGGCAACAACGGCATGTCTCTTCTCGCCGAGAAAGTCGAAACGGAAAGAGAACTCGCCGAAGCCCGGAATCTCGGCTACGCCTACTTCCAGGGCTATTTCTTCTGCAAGCCCTCCATGATTCAGACT
>Ga0335077_10002117_pt1 | contig 23701 bp, 14 predicted proteins | sample Lox_Sample_31_FD_207151 | JGI IMG/M metagenome (GOLD analysis project Ga0335077, IMG submission 207151) | Soil microbial communities from Loxahatchee National Wildlife Refuge, Florida, United States - Lox_Sample_3.1 | ecosystem: Environmental > Terrestrial > Soil > Wetlands | place: USA...
CGTCGGTATGCAGATCCGCGGCAAGCCGGAGCCGCCCGAATGCCGGAAGACGCGTCTCGAACGACGAAAATTTCGCGATGAACAGCCACGCCAGCCCGAATCCGCACGCCGCGCTGAACAGGCACAGAATACCGGTTTCGAGCAGAAATTCGCGAATCAATCGGCCGCGCGATGCGCCCAGAGCCACTTTGATCAGCGCCTCGCGCCTGCGCCCGGTGGCGATCGCCAGCAGCAGATTTGCCGCGTTTGCGCACGCGATCAGCAGAATGAAAAAAATTGCGGCGATCAGCAGCGCAGAAATCAAACGCGCGTCCGCTCTGGCGTCTGGCGGGAAGGCTCCCGCGGGAGCGATACCGGCGGCCCGATCCTTGTCTTCCTTAGGATATTCGCGCCCAAGCTGCTCGCCGAGGCCGCGCACTTCCACCCGCGCCTGCGCCTGCGAAACGCCGGGCTTCAGGCGCGCCAGCAGAATGTACCGCCGGTTATCGCGCCGGCGATCGTCGTCGTCGGGCTCGAAATGGCCCATCACGTCGGGCTCGAATCCGAACGCCGCGCCCGTAAAAGCTTTCGGCGCGACGCCGATGATCGTCCTCGGATCGTGCCCGGCGAAGAGCTGTTTCCCGACGATGTGCGGATCGCTATGGAAGCGCGTGGTCCAGCCCACATAGGTGAGCACGACCGTCCGCGTCTTGTTCCGGTCGTCGCCTGCTTCGAAAAACCGGCCCATCAGCGGCTGAATCCCCATCACCGAAAAATAGTTGTCGGAAACCGGGCAAGTGGTGACGATCAGGACGTGGTCTTCGAATATGTCCGAATTGATCCCGATGCTGTTGGCATACGCGGCGACGCCCGAAAACACACGATTGTTGTCGCGGTAGTATTCGTAATCGGGATAGGAGACGCGGCCGAACGGCTCCTTGGGCGAACTGGTAAAAATATCGAAAAGTTGGCCCGGATTTTTCGCCACCGGCGGCCGCAGCAGTAGGGCATCAGAGAGCGCGAACGCCACGATCGCCAGCGCCATCGCTATAATCAGCGAGAACGCCGCGATCGCGCTCAGCTTCCAGTTCTTGAGCATCGCCCGCATTTTAACGGTTCAGCGACTATTTGCACGACGGTCGCCGCCTGCATCGCCATGAAAACACGCGCCGCGGTCCGTGCACCCCAAGCACACTGTGTTACAGCCTGTCCCCGGAAAAAGGTACTTTGTAAATGCTACAGCGGCGGTAGGGACGCCCGAGACATTGCGTGCGTAACCTTATTCCCGCTCAATCAGATAGCCGAAAGGACACGAGCGTGCATCCGCTCAGGGCGACGCGTATGCCGGAACTAATCTTCGAGAACCTGAATTTCAGCTTCCTGATCGACGCCGAAAATCGTATCGCTTATCTTCAGGAATGGCGCGACGGCAACTGGAGTGAAGCCGAAAAATTCCCGCTTCCGCGGCCGCTCGAGGGACTCCAAAAGCAGTCTCTTCTGGTGCGTGCCGTCCGCGACTTCCGCGGCGGCGGCGGCGAGTATCAACGGCTGTGTTCGGCTCTAGGCGCCGCACCGTCCGAACCCCCGAGCTGGCGCGACCGTCTGCAAGCCGCTTCGCGCCTCCTCGCAGCGAGAATCGTCCAACTCATTTACGCCTAGACCACTCGGCCGGCAACGGGGGATCTGAAAATCGCGCCTCGGGCGGATTGAGCCGCGGCTTTCATGCAGCGCGTTCTTCGGGTCTAGGAGAATCCTGATTCAGATCGCCGCGAGCGCGCGCTCCCGGTACCACCGATAAGTCGATTGGATCCCCTCGCGTAAACCGATCGCGGGCCGCCAGCCCAGCGCTCTGAGCCGGCTCACGTCCAGCAATTTGCGGGGCGCGCCGTCCGGCTTGGACGGATCGAAGCGAATGCCGCCCCCGTAGCCCGCGATTCCCGCAACCATCTCCGCCAGCTCACGGATGGTCACGTCTTCACCGGCGCCCACATTGAGAATCTCTTCGCTGTCGTATTCGCGCATCAGGAACACTGCCGCAGCGGCGAGATCATCCACGTGCAGAAATTCGCGCCGCGGCGCTCCCGTGCCCCACAGCACCACCTCGCGCGCGCCCGACGCCTGCGCTTCGTGAAATTTGCGGATCAGCGCGGGCACCACGTGCGACGATTCCAGGTCGAAATGGTCGCCGGGACCGTACAGATTGGTCGGCATCAGGCTGATCGCGCGAAATCCGTACTGCCGGCGGTAGGCCTGTGCCATCTTGATCCCCGCGATCTTGGCCACCGCGTACCATTCGTTGGTCGGCTCGAGCGGACCCGCGAGCAGCTCGCTTTCCGCGATCGGCTGCGGGGCGAGCCGCGGATAAATGCACGAGGATCCCAAAAATTCCAGCTTCTTCACGCCGCTCTCATACGCCGCGTGGATAACGCTGGTCTCGATCGCCAGGTTGTCGTGGATGAATTCGGCCGGACGCGTCGCATTGGCCAGGATTCCGCCCACCCGCGCCGCGGCCAGAAACACGTACTCCGGCCGCTGCGCCTCGAAAAACCGCGCGGTTGCCGCGGGGTCGCGCAAATCGAGTTCCTCGCGCCCGCGCACCATTACGGCGCGATAACCTTCCGCCGCCAGGCGCCGCACGATCGCCGAACCCACCAGCCCGCGATGCCCGGCCACAAAAATCCGCGAATCGAGCAGCATCCGCCCCTTATGATAACCGCAACCGCCGAGACGGCCGGTGTGTCTCCGCGCCTCCAGCGCATTTGAGGCGCGGCCTTCAGGCCGCGCGTTCTTGGAAATCCGTGAGCAATCTCTACTTGAACTGCCGCTTGTAATAAAAATCCACGCCGAAGATGCCATTCTCATCCCGCGTGGCGATCGCAGAAAATCGCGGCGTCAGCGTCCACTCGACGCGCACCAGTTCCGCGTTGGCTTGGCTCAAATCCTCCGAATAGGTGACAGTGACCGCGGTGTTCACCTGCTGTTGCACGGTGATGCGAGTCTGCGGCAGCACCGACCCGCTGACGAACGACGGCGCGATGCTGAGCTGCGTCACTCCAAACACGCGCGCCAGCCGCGAAGACACCGGATTGGCGACCGCCGCGCCCAGCACTGCCGATTCTCCCATCTGCATCGAACTCTGCGTCGGCGCGTAGGGCTGATTCACCGCGATGGTCGGGTCCGGCGGCGTCTTGCCCGCCGCCAGCAGAGAGATGATGTCTTGAAATTTGAGCGGCGGATCCGAGTGGTAGCTCAGCTTCAGATCCTCAATCGGCCCCGAAACGCCGATGTCCACTTCGACACCCTGCGCGCTCGTCTCCAGGTCGACATCCAGCATCGGATCGATCGAGTTGGCATTGTAGAACGCGATCGATCCGCGGTTGACCGTGTACTTGTTTCCGAAGAAAATCAGCGTTCCGCCGGTGATGTTCACCCTCCCGACCATCCCCGGCGACGCCGCGGTTCCTGCGAGCGTGAGGTCAGCCGTGGCCGAAAGCTGCTGCGCGAGGCTGGTCTGGAACACCACGTCGGGAGCGGTCTGAATGCGCACATTCAGCCGCATCAGCCCCAGAATTCCCGTAGCCGAGGCGGGAAGCTCGGGCGGTGTGGCTTTCGCCGTCAGAATCGATCCAATGTCACTCTGCTGGCTGTATCCGACCCGCGTGATGGTCACCGTTCCTCCCAGCACGCTTCGCCGGCTGGTGCCCGTAAGCGTCACCGCCGCGTTGGCGCTCACCGATGCGCCCGCATAGCGCACGCGGACGTCGCGCGCGTCTGCGCGTAAATTAATATCGAGCGCGGTTCCCGTGTACCCCGCGAATCCCGTGGCCGTGATTTTCCCTCCGCCCGAATCGGCGGTGAACGATACGATGCGCGCGCTGTTCCCGTTGAGCTGGATTACGCCGTTTACGTTCGAGATTCCGTTGGCCCACGTCGAAAGTTGCAGCGAAACATTCTGCACCCGGATCTCTCCGTTCATCGAGGGATGAGAAAACGTCCCGCGAATTGTTGCGCTCGCATTCAGGCTGCCGGCGGTGAACGCGTTGGGATGAATGATTTTGACCATGTTCATGTCCGTCTTCGCGTTTACCGTCGCGTCCAGCGCTCCGTTTCGGTTCAGCGCGGCTGAGCCCGCGATCGAGATATCGGTGGACGGTCCGGTGATCCGCGCGCTCTCCACGCGCAGCGTCGAATGATCCACGCGGACCACGACGGGTCCCGGATTCTGAAGCCTCATCAGCTTCTGCGCTGTCACCTCCACCCGCGTCAGCCGCGCTTCACCCTGCGCCTCGCGCGGATTCTCGAGCGGAACCGTTCCGCTCGCTTCACCATCCAGTTCCGCGTCGACCTCCGGCGGCAGGTTCGGAACGAACGGCCGCAGACCCGCCAGCGTAACGTGCTCGAACGTGATGCTCCCCTCGGCGGGATAATTTCCCGCCAGAGAAATCCGCATCTTACCGTGAACGGAGCTCTTCGCCAGGTCTGAATCGAGCGCGATCGCCACGGCGCTGCCGCTGGTCTGGCTGGTGAAACTCAAATTCCCCAGCGCCGCGCCGTTCAGCGCGACCTTCGTCAATCCACCCGTGAAGTTCGCGCGCACTGGCAGAATGTGCTGGCCCACATCCAGCGCGACAGCGCCATTGATCGCCAGCACTCCGCTCAGTCCCGGCTCCCGTTTTTGCAAAACAACGACGCGCGCGAGATCGATTGCCTTCGTCGAGATCCACACCTCGCCGCGCCCCTGCCGCAAATCGGAGGGCGCATGCGAGTACAACCCGTGCATCTCGACCGTCCCCGCCGGACCCTCCGCCTTCAGCGAATTCAGCTTCAACGATTGTTTCGAATACGCGACGGACGCTTCCGCTGAGCTGATCGGCTGCTGATACACCGTCGCGTGCACCAGCTCAACATTGGCGCTGAGATTCGGTTTTCCGATCGTTCCCGAAAACGTGGCCGAGCCGGAAAGGCTGCCCGTCGCGATCGCCGGAATCACCTTCGCCAGCTCGAGATGAGCGACCGATGCGTTCGCGCTGGTCGGATAATCCGCAACCAGCTCAGTGCGAGCCGTAGCGCGCAGCAAAGATCCCGCGACATCCGAATCGACACGAGTGTAAACCTGATTCCCGCGGGTCGCCGCGATCGCGGTGAGGCCGCCGTACCTCTGCGTGTGCGCGCTCAAATTGAAATTGAGCGCGTTTAACGCGAAATTCCCGTTCTGGAGGCTCGCCGCGACGTCGCCCGTCACGCGCGCCGTTCCCTCGATGCCGAGCCGCGTGAGCGAAACATCCGTCGTCGAGAGCGTCGCCCGAATGCGTCCTTGCGAATACGTCCCCTGCGCTTCCAGACTTCCCGCTGGAGCCACAACCTGAAGCTTTCTCAAGATCGTCTCCTGCTGATTAAAGGCAACCGTGCTCTCGATCCGCTCGAAGGGCGTATCGAGCACACTTCCATCGGTGATCGAAAGCTGCGCCCCGCCTAGCGGCCGCGCTACGATTCCCGATACGTTCAGGCTCGCGTTGACCGTGCCCGTCGCTTTCAGCCTGCTTTCGCCGGCGAACGCGAGGATGTCGCCCAGCTTGCCGTTGTGAATCTCGCCATTGGCGGAAATCGGGGATTGCGACGATGGCTTCCAGTGATCGAGCCCGATGAAGCCGGTAAACCGCGCCTCGACGCCCGGCCCTCCCAGCGTTCCGTTCTGAATGCTCACGCGCGAAGGTGAAGCGATGAAGGAAGCGCTCAACCGGCTGATGGTGCTGCTTCCTGCGCTGAAATTGGACGCCGAAACGGAGCCCGAGATTTGCGGATTCTCGAGCGGCCCTTGCTCATAAACCGTGATTTGCGCCGAGCCGTTGTGAAGCGCCACGGGCACGCTGAAAAAATCCGAAAGATCGCGCGAGGTCACGTTCAGCACTGCCCGCTCTCCCAGGACGCCGCCCAGCGCAATCGCGCTGTGCGGAAGCCGGAGGCGCGAATGGTCGAGCGCAAGCAGCCCGCCGCGATAATCGAGATCGAGAGTTCCCGAAACCGGCGTTCCGCTCGTTTTCGGCACAATCGTGAGATCCGCGCGCGCAAGAATCGTATTTCGCCAATTCCCCTTGAGCTTCGCGCCCCCTTCCACCTTCCCGTCAACGGTTCCCGCATATCGGATCTGCTCTTTCGCGACCTCGCGAGTCAAATTTTGGATATCGAATCCGCGCAAATCGAGCGCCGCATGCACCGCCCCGCCGGCGAGCGACGCGTTCCCGCCCACCACGCCGCCCAATGCATGAAGATCCACGTTGCTCACTTCGATCGCATGCGAATCCGCACGAAAATTCGAGCTGATTTGAATGTTTTGAAATCGTGATCCGCCGAAGCTGATCGAGATCGGCCCGCTGCGAATCGTTCCACTCGCCTGGCTCGGCAGCACCGCGTTTCCCGCAATGTCCACGGTCCCGGAAGGGTGCTCGGCGAGCGCGAGCAGATTGGAAATCTCATCCAGATCGATGCTCGCGCGAAACGCCGATCCCGACGCCGCGGCGCGCGATTTTCCCAAAACGAGCGAAGCATTTTGCACTTGAATCGCCGTACCGCTCATGCGCAGCATGGCGGAAGCCTCGAGCGTCCGCGGCGCACCGCGAAAATGCAGCGGATATTCGACCACGCGGCTCATTTCCTCGAGTCCCACATGCGCGCTGACCCGGACCGACGCATCGGGAGCCGCGAGATTCCATAGCTCCGCATTCACCGCCACGCCGGATTGCGCCGTACTCACGCGCGCATTCGAAATCCGCACGCTGTTTTTCGCGAGAACTAGCGGTATGCTGAGCTGCGCCGCCACCGGAGGGCGGCCATCGGAGACAAGATAGATCGGCGCCATCGACACCAGACCCTGATACCGCGCGAGCGATGGATCGAACGCCAGCTCGATCCGCAGATTGTCCCCCTGCACGTTCAACGGAACGGTCCGGTCCGATAAATGAATCGCTCCGTTGTGAATATCCACTTTGGCGATGGCCAGATCAACCACCGTATCGACAGTCGATCCGCTGGATTTTTTCTTCGGCGTCGGAATGTTGGTACGGCCGTCCGGAGAAATCAGCAGATTCACCGAGGGACGCTCTACTCCGAGGTATTCAAGATCAATCGCGCGCGCCGCGAATAATTTCAACCGCAGCACGATCGACGGAGCTTGAAATAATGGCGGACTGCCCGCCGGCTCGGTCCCGTGAAGAACAAATCCGGTGGCCGTCGCGCTGAGGTTCTGAATGTCGAAGCGAAACCTTTGAAGCTCGACCACCCCTCCCGTGGCTTGCTCGGCGGACGAGACGATCTTCTGACGCACGTAGTTCTGAAACCACGCAGACGGAACCACCAGAAAAACGAAGATGGCGGCCAGCAATAAAACCGAACCGAGCGTGATCGCCAGGGCTAGAAATATTTTGTACAGCCGTCTCACTGCAAAGCCTTCTCCAGATATTCGATATGCGTTTCCGCGCGCGTCCGGCGCAGCCACTGGTCGAGCAGGTCGTTGACGCGCTCGCCGGTGATCGCCTCGACAATCTGCGGCCGCGCCGCTTCCAGGCTGACCTTGATCTGCGAGCGGTGCGCGTTGTAATACTGCTCGACCTCCGCATCGGAAACCACCACCTGCGGACGGAAGCGGATGTCGATGAAGCGCAGAACCGTGAGTTGCCACAGCAGCCGGTCCTGGAGCTCGTTTCCGGTGAGGCCGTACGCGGCGAGCGCACGGTGAAACGCCGCGGTGTCGCCGGCAAACCGGTCCTGGCAAATACGGTCGAGCAGTTGGCTCGCGTCGGCCTGCTTGGCAACCGGATAGTTGCCGGTGCGAATCTGTTCGCGGATCAATTCCTGGTCGATCAGGCGGCTGGCGGCATGCTTGCGCGCCGCTACGCTGAATTCGGGACGCTCGCGGTTGAGAAACGCCGTGACACGGATGTCCCGCTCGATGTCGCTATCGAGGATCACGTGCCGTCCCACGACGATCGCCGTGCGGTCGATGATCCCCGCCGCGAGGTGGCAGGAACACGCGCACATAACAGCCGCCGCAGCCATATTCCTCAAAACGTCTGACCGATGGAGATGAAATATTGGAAATGGCTGATGCTCTGGACGACAGGGGTGCATTGTGAAGGTAATTGGTTGGGCGGCAGGTTGGGATTGCAGGCCAAAAGCTGCTGCACGGTTCCCGAAAAGCCTTCGAACCTCGGCGGATTGATGCTGTAGGCGAGGTCGATGCGCAAGGGGCCGACCGGCGTCTTATATCGAATTCCGAATCCCACGGCTTGGGTCATGTAGTTAAAATCCTGCGAATTTTTTTGATGAAAACGGAAGGAGATGTCGTCGAAGCTTCTATAAATGTTTCCGGCATCGTGAAACAGAACGCCGCCGATATTATTACCGAAGAGCGGAAAGCGCAGCTCGAAGTTATTGATCAACACTGCGTTTCCTCCCAGTGGAAAACCGGTCGGCTCGGTTTCCATTCCCCCCGGACCGACCGGCGAGCCGGTGTCGCGAGGGCCCGCCTGATTCTCTGGAAACGAGCGCAGAGAGATATCTCCGCCGCCGAAAAACCGTTCCGGCAGCGGGACCGCATCCGCCGCGGTCAGCCCCGCCGGAGTGTTGTACGGAATAATCGCGCCCACGGTGAGCTGACGCGCGAAGACCACGTTCTTGGTCAGCGGATAATACGTCGCGTTGCGGCCGAGTATCTTACCGAAATTGCGCTGCGACCCCAGGGCGCTGGTGGCGAGCGCCACATCGAGAGTGTTGTACATGCCCCGGTGCGGATCGAGCGCATTGTCGCGCCGGTCCTGGATCAGGCTGGTGGAAACGATCCCGATGTGCACCGGTTGCAGGAACGTCGGCACCAGAAGCGCGGGAATCACCACGTCGCTGGTGGTAACGCGGCGGTAGGCGAAGCGGAATAACGCCGTCGTCGCGCGAGTGAATTTCTGCGAAAGCTGCACGGAACCCTCCTCGCGATGCGAGGCGAAGGTGCGGATATCGCGCGCATTGTCGTACAGCACGCTAAAGGTAACCGTGCGGTTGGGATCGTTGAACAGCCGCGGATCGATATAGCTGACCGCGGCGCGCTGCTCCAGCGTCGAAACGCGCCCCTGGAACGACACGGTATGGCCGAGGCCCCACACGTTCAGCCGGTTCAGGTCCACCGTGAGCCGTGGGGTGAATCCCGTGCCGCCGGTGGGCGCGGCCAGATCGCTGGTGGTTGCGCCAAGCTGCGCGATCTCGGCGCCTAAGCCGACGTTCAAAGTGTACCGGTGGGCCTCATCGAAGTTGTACAGGACATATTTGTACCGGTCGTCGCCATCGCTGTTCTGGACCGCACTGTCGATTTCCGCGAAGATTCCCAGGTCATATAGATTTCGCTGCGCCTCCTGAATGGCCGGGGAGGAAAGCGGCTGGCCGGCCTCAATGGGCAGATTGCGGTTGACCATCTCCGGGCGCGTGACCTTCAGACCGCTGACCAGCACGTCGCGCACGAACTCCTGGTTGCCTTCGACAATCGTGTAGTTCAGTTCCACCTGGTGCGGCTCGGATGCGGGCGTCGCGCGCGCCTCGAAGCTCGCGCGCGGAAAACCGTTCGACGAATACAGGTTCAAAATTTGGTTCCGGTCCAGGCCGATGCTCACGTCGCTATACGGCTCGCCTTGCCCGGAAGCGACCACCGCGTTCAGAACCGCGGGCTTGAAATACGTGGCGCCGGAAATCTTCAGCCGCGCGACCAGCCACTGCGGCCCTTCCGAAATCACGAAGGTCACCGCGATCTGGTTGGGTTTGCCGCGGTAACCCGCGACCACACGCGAGCTCACCGCGACGTCCCGAAAGCCGTTGGCACGATACAGGTCGGTGATCGCCTGCTCGTCGCGCCGGCGGAACGCGTCGCTGTAGCGGCCCCAGTGCAACGCCAAAGAGCTGGGCTCGAGAAACATCCGGTCGCGAATCGTGGACCTGTCGAAATAACGATTGCCTTCGATTCGCACCGCCACCAGCTTGCGCCGCGGCCCGCGGCTGATCAGATACTCGATGGTCTGTTGATCCTTCTGCGGCGGCATCTCGCGAAACGTCACATCCACGTCGGGGTAGCCCTTGGACTGAAAATAATCCCGCAGATTCCGCGCGCCTTCCACTAATAAACTCTGGTCGACGGCCCCTTCCTCGTAAATCGGCACGTATTTCTTGAGCCGCCCCTTGGAAACCTTTGCGTTCACCGCGCGAAGCACGATCTTCGGGCCAGCCTCGATATTGAGCGTGGGCTGCGCGCGCACCGTCTCCGGGTCGTAGTCGAGCGAGGTCAGTTTCACGGCCGCCGTCAGCCGGTCCTCTTTCTGATATTTGCGCGCCACGCGGTCGATTCCCGACCGGGTCAGCGTTTGCGTCACGTGACGCCAATAATGAATGAAGCGGATTCGCCAGCCGGTCGACTTGAGGATGGTTTCGTCGGAAAGGATGGTCTCCCCGTGAACCACCGGCGTCTCGTATTTCGCGCGTTTGCCTGCATTCACGATGATCTCCACGTTCACTTGTTGATGTTCGATGTCGCGGATCGTGTCCAGTCGCACGTCCGCCTCGTACAGGCCGTTATTGGTGAACAGATCGCGCACCGCTTTTTCCGCCCCCGGCAGCACCTCGGGCCGGAACGGCGCCCCAAGATCGAGCTGGACCGCATTCTGAATCTGGCCAGTGTTGGGAGGATTGGAAATTTTTCCGCGAGCGCTCACCTGGCCGACGAACCACGCATTGCGCGTGATGAATCGCAGCACCACTCCCGCGCCCGCCGCTTCTGCGTCCACCTGTATGTCTTCGTAACGCCCGGTGGCGAACATGCGGTCGAGTGTCGCCGCCACATCTTCGCTCCGCAGCGCCGAGCCGGTGTGCAGCAACTGCACCCGTGCCAGATCCCGCGGGTCGAGCGGCTGGTGCGCCGGATCGTAGCTGATCCGCACGATGGTTTTGCCTTCGAACGATCCCGTCTGCGCGCGGGCCGGCAGCTCAAACGCTCCCGCCACAGCCGCGTACACCACCAGCCCATACGCGTATATTTTCCACGGGCGAGACGGCATTCCTTGAGCGTCCACCGGTTGATCGGCGCAACTCCGGTGATCGTTTGACTCCCGGCGAAGCGTTTCCGTTTCAACGCCGCTCCGGCCCGAACCTGTAACGAGGGAGATTCGCCGCGAGTCCCACTAGCAGGCGGCTGATCTCCTCAAAAACTCCATGAAACAGGCAATCCGGCTTCTGGGACAAACTTTCTCCCGCTGGAACGGTCACGAAGGACAGCGGTTGGGCGCGGCGCTGGCCTTTTATACTCTGCTTTCCGGCGCTCCCTTCGCCTTATTCGTGCTGTTAGTTCTTTCCAAATTCATGAACCAGCAGGCCGTCGAGAACAAGATGATGAGCGCGGCGCGCCAGATCCTGGGCGCAAACGGAGCGCGCGCCGTGCGGACCGTGATCACCGCCACGCACAAGACCCATCATGGAACTCTCGCCGCGGTCATCGCGCTGGCCACGCTGCTGTTCGGCGCCTCCGGCGTCTTCATGGAGCTTCGCGACGATCTCAACCGAATGTGGGACGGCCGCACACGCGAAACCGGCATCCTGGGAATGATTCTGCAACGCGTGTTTTCCTTCGTCCTGGTGCTCGCTGCCGGGGGCATGGTTCTAGCCTCGATGCTCGCCGGCGCGGCCGTCGCGGTGATCGCGAACTCTTTCCGGCGCGCCATCCCGGTGCCCGCCTGGACTCTGGAAGTGGCGAACTTCGTGGTTTCCTTCGTTCTGCTGACCATCCTGTTCCTGCTGATCTACCGTTTCGTCCCGGACCTGACTCTGCCGTGGAGAACGCTGTGGACCGGCGCCGCGGTCAGCGCGCTGCTGTTCGTCATCGGAAAAGGATTACTTGCGTTATATTTCACCGAGGCCGGCGTGGGATCGGCGTACGGCGCCGCCGGGTCGATCATCGCGATCGCGCTCTGGGTCTATTATTCGGCGCAGATTTTCCTGCTCGGCGCCGAGTTCACCTATCTGTGGGGGCGGCGCCATCCGCCCGTGCCCGGCCGAGGCCCGCCGCGCCGCATGAACCCACTGCAGCCGATACACGCAGATTTCCTGGTTTGACCGGCGTTCATCTGCGTGCATCTGTAGCCATTCATTAGCTCCGACGCCCGCCGCCCATCACGCGCAGCAGGATGTTCAGTGTCGCGACGAAAACGTTGAACACGCCGGCAAACAGCATCAGCGCGCCGGGAATCGGGCTGTCCGCGTCGGGCGTGTTCAGCACCGAGCTGGTCGCATACACCAGCACGAACACGCCGAATGCACCCACCCCGAACGCGATCAGCATGCCCAGCATCCCGATATGCAGGAAGCCGTTCAGGATCATCACGCCGATGAGGGCGAAAAACAGCCCGGTCATCAGCCCCTTCGGCGCCGAAAACACGCGCCCGCTGGTCATGACGTAACCGGTCACGCCCAGAAAAACGAATCCCGTGATCATCAGCGCGGCCATGATCATCACCGGCGCCACCATGCTGGCGATCCACAGCAGCGGTGAGATCGCGATACCGGAGAGAAACCCGTCGAACACCAGCGCGCTCATCCCCAGCACCGGGTTGTGCCGCACAGCGATGGCAATGCGCGGCACCACGTTCAGCAGCACCAATGCGAGAATCCATCCCATCCAGTTGGAAAACAGGCGCACCATGGTTTCCGACGTCGCGCCGATGTAGCCGCCCGCCAGCGCGCTGGCCACGCTGAGCCCGAACAGCATGTAGGTCTGCTTGATGACGGCCGAACGCTCGCCCGACAGCGCCATCGTCGCGGAAAGTTTGTCCAAGCCCGATAAATCGGTCCGGTATTGGTTCATATTTCCAGGATAGCCTAGGTGAAAATCGTCCTAGACCGGCTTGATCGCCGCGCTCACCGGACGCGAGCCGACCGGGATCATCGTCAGCAGCGGCGCCGGCCGGTTGGGATGCGGCTGGATCTCGGCCGCGCGCAGCACCGCCACGTCGCCCGACTTGCGATTCAGCACCAACGCATACTGCTCGTCGGGCGTAATGGTAACGAACCCCGGTTCGCTGCCCACCGAGACCACCGCGATCACCTTGGGCGGGCTGATGGTCATGATACTGACATCGCCCGATTGCGGGCTGACGATGAACACATAATCTTCAGTGGCCGCCATCGCGCCGGGAGCGCGGCCGGCGAGAATCGTTTCGGCCACCTCGGGAGTGTGATACGGGTACACGATCACCACGGCATCCAGCCCGTCGCCGGTGACGAACAGTTGCCCGCCGTCGGGATTGAAGCACAGATTGTCGGGCCGGACCGCGAGCGGAAGATGAGTAATGAGCTGCCGGCTGCCGGCGTCGTAGACCGACAGGCGTCGCGAGGTGCGGTCTGCCGCGATCAGCGCCAGCCCGTCGGCGCGGAAACGCACCGCCCCGAAATCGCCTTCGCCCGCCGGACGGCTGAGGGTGCGCGCGGTGAGGTCGATGAAGCGGATTCCGGAAGGAAGCGCCACAGCGCCCGTGTTTCCATCGGACGCGACGTCGAAATCGGCCGGAGTTTCGGGCAGCGCGAGCGTCCATTCGATGCGAAACGAATCGAGCGCGATGCGCGTGAGCGCGCGCGGGTCGGAGGAAAGCAGGTACAGCGCGCGGCCGGCGGGGTCCAGGCGCATGGAGAGCGCGGTCGAGACCGCGGCGAGCTTGCGTTTGAAGCGCAGCCGGTCCGACTCGATTTCGTGAACCGAGCCGTTAGCGGGAGTGAGCGCGTAGATCGCAGGCCGGTTCCACGACGCGGCGACCTGGGTCGGCGAGCTGTCAAGGGCAATGTGCTTGGCGACGGCGAGCGCTTGCAGGTCCACAGCCGCGATCGCCTGCCCGTCCTCATTGGCGATGAACGCGTAGCCGCGATACCCGGACGTTCCGCGCGAGCAGGCAGCGGCAAAAGGAATCGCCAGAATCGCGCGGCGCGAGATCACGATTTCAGTTTATTGGATGCTGACAAGCACCGCGTTGGCAGGCTCTCTGTTCACCGAAACGATGACCGTCGCGAGCCCCGTTCCTGCAAGCGATGGCGGCAGCAGAACGTTGATCGAATCGAGACCCGGATAGCCCGCGACCAGCCCCGAATAAGTGACCGTCGCGGGAATCCCCTGAACGGTCACACTAACGTCGCCGGCGGTTGCGGAATCGAAACCCGAGCCGAACAGGATCAGAAAGGTTTCGCCCGATTGCGAAACGCTGATCGTGCCGGGCGGCAGAATGGTCTGCGCGCCGTTGGGCGCGACCTGGACGACGTACGCCGCGGCGGTATCCGCTCCCATGCTGAAGATCGCGGGCGCGAAGGCGGCGATCTCGATTTGCGTCGAGAGCGGTTTCGTGCCGCCGGTGATGGTCAGAGTCGCCGGACCGGTCGCGGTTTGCGATGGAACCAGGAAATTGATCAGTCCGTAGGACACGTAGAACAGCGGAGCGGAGCGCGAAACACCGGCCGAATCCTGGATGGTCACGGTGATCCCGCCGATCGGCGTGGAAGGTGCGCCGGAAGCCGTGGTAGACGCGAGATGATTGCCGAAAATCGAACCCGCCGCGCCGGGCGCGAGCGGCCCCGGAGCGAAGCTCGCCGCGGAAACCACGGTGAGAGCAGGTGGCGGCTCAGAAAGATTCAGGAACGCCGCGACGCCGCCCGTGAGGATCGCGATATCGGGCTTGCCGTCCTTGTTCAAGTCGGCGACTGAGAAATAGGAACCTTCACTGAAGACGACGGATTCGGGTTGAAACGTGCCGTCACCGTTGCCGAGCTGGATGGCGAAACCAGCGGGAACGCTGCCGACCAGGTCCACGATGCCGTCGCCGTTGATGTCGGCCGCAGTGGGAAATTCCATGAAGCCGGAGGTCGAATGCGCCACCGGGAACGTGCCGTCGCCTTTTCCAGAGAGCACCAGGATTTCGCCGGAGCTCTCAGGAAACCCAACACAGCACGGTGTGTTGCCGAGCATAACTGCGAGATCCAGATGGCCGTCGCCATCGAAATCCGCGGCGGTGATGTCGTTGCCATACCCGGCCGCGATCGAGGGAAGGGTCGTGGTAAGCGTGGTTGGAAACGTGCCGTCGCCTTTGCCGAGCAGAACGTTGAGCGTTTTGGAGCCGTTGTTGACGAACGCAATGTCGGGCTTGCCGTCCTCATTGAAATCGCCGATCGCGGTAGACGGGGTCGCGGCGGGGGTGTTGAAGGCCGGCGTGAATGTACCGTCGCCTTTTCCGATCCAAACGTAGAGCGCGTCGGAACCGACCAGCAGCAGATCGGGAATTCCATCGCCGTTGAAGTCGGCGGAAGTGATGAAACCAACGTTGGAGTCGGCGACCGCGCTGACTTCGGGCGCTCCGAAGCTGCCGTCGCCATTGCCTGGAAAGATCAGCATGTTGACGGTCGGGTAGTAGGCCAGCACGGCCACATCCAGCTTGCCGTCGTGATTGAAATCGGCGGCGATGGCGGGGTTCGCTCCGGTGTCCGTGAAGGCTGGAAGAGTCTGGGTGAATCCCGTGGAGAATTTGCCGTTGCCTTGCCCGAGCAAAGTCGTGACTTGAAGCGGCACGCCAATCGACTTCGTTACGAGCGCGTCAGGCACGCCGTCGCCGTTGAAGTCAGCGATGAGCAGCGGCGACTCGACATCGGCGTCGCCGATGCCGCTGGCGGGAGCGCCCACGAATTCGCCTTTGCCCGATCCGAACAGGACGTTCGCCGACGGATTGCCGGAGCTCCCGGAGAAAAACGCCGGATTGCCGATGCCAAAGACGATATCGGGGATGCCGTCGCCATCGACGTCGCCGATCATCACGGCGCCGTTATTGTCTACCGCGTAATCGGCGCGCGACGGGAATGCGCCCGTGGCGTCGCCGAACAGGATCGATCCGCCGGAGGTGACGATGTCCGGAATTCCGTCGCCGTTGACATCGCCAATCGCGACGGCTGCGGTATCGAACCCCTCCGACTGGAGAACGGGGTAAATCGCGGGCCCGCTGAAACTCGCGTTGCCGTTGCCGAGCAGCACCGCGACCTCGTTGATGGGCAGGTTGTTGATCGGAGTCACGCCGGCAACCAGGTCGTCCTTTCCGTCGCCGTTAAGGTCGGCGATAGCGAGCGAGCCGATGCTGGCGTAGGACGGAGACAGGCCCAGCGGTACCGTCGTGATGTTGGTGCCGAACGTTCCGTCGCCGTTGCCGAGGACAACATAGACGGAGTCCAGGTTAACGCGCGTGAAAGCGAGGTCTATTTTGCCGTCGCCGTTGAGATCGGCGACGGCGATCAGAGATATTCCCATGCCGCCCTGGTCGGTATCATTCAGCACGACCTGCCGCGTTCCGGGCTGGAACGTCCCGTCGCCGTTGCCGAGAAATGTCCACACGCCGCCAACGCCGGCGAACGCGTCGTTGTCGAACTCGGCGACCAAATCGAGCTTCCCGTCGCCATTGAGGTCGGCGAGCACCATCGTCTCGAATGAGTCCGGCACTCCGCCGGACGGAGGGTTAGGTATCAGATAGATGATGCTGTTTTCAGAAAGCAGGTTGTGCTGTGGGTCGCAAACATCAAATAGAATCCCGCTCTGGTATGCGGCGCGAGCAACAAAAATATTCCCGTTGGCGAGCGTCATCGAGACCTGCGGCTGCGCACCCGCTCCCGGAGGGTTTTCAACAAGGGGGGTGGTCGATGGCGTCGCCGGAAGCTGGTGCGGCAGGCACGTCGCGAACTGCTGTTCGAAATGCGGGGTGGTCGAGATCACCCGATACGGTGCAGCATTGGCGACCTCGAATCCGGTGTTTGACCCGTCGGGCTGGCGGACAACGTCGATGTGCGTGGTCAAGGTCGGAGCGAGGCTCACGGTCCTGGGTTCGAGAAAATTGACGGATGGACAAGTCGTCTGCGCGACGGCGAGCAGAGGCGCAAACAGCACAATCGTGAGCCGCATGAACCCGGAAACACGAGCAACCTTTCGGCCACGAGCTATCCAATTGAAAACTTTGAAGATCGCCCATGAGCGAAGCGCACCCAGCGGGTCGCGGAAACACGCCGCTTGAGTCGATTTTTTCCCCAGAAACGGGCCTTCACGAACCCCAAGTTATGGTACCTTCTTAGGTGACGCTGGGAATTTCCCCTCCTTGCTGACTAATACGAACATCTTTATATGAATTTGCGGTCGCTGTTCAGTCTGTTCTCCTCCGATCTCGCCATCGATCTCGGGACGGCCAACACGCTGGTCTACGCCAAGGGCAAAGGAATCGTGGTCAATGAGCCCTCCATTGTCGCCATCAACAAGACCACCGGCGAAGTGGAAGCCGTCGGCAAGGAAGCCAAGGAGATGCTCGGGCGCACCCCGGGTAATATCGTCGCCATCCGGCCGATGAAGGACGGCGTCATCGCCGACTTCAAGGTCACCGAGCGCATGCTGAATTACTTCATCCAGAAGGCGCACGGCCGAAAAATGCTGGTGCACCCGCGCATTATTATCGGCGTGCCCAGCGAGATTACGCAAGTCGAAAAGCGCGCCGTGATCGATTCGGCCTATCACGCCAAAGCCAGCGAAGTTTACCTGGTGGAGCAGGCCATGGTCGCGGCCATCGGCTCAGGATTGCCGATCACGGAGCCGTCCGGAAACATGGTGGTGGATATCGGCGGAGGCACCACCGACGTCGCGGTGATTTCGCTGAGCGGGATCGTGTATTCGCGCTCGGTGCGCGTCGCGGGCAACGAAATGGACGACGCCATCATGCAGTACATGAAGCGCAAGTACAACCTGCTGATCGGCGAGACCACGGCGGAAAAGGTCAAAATCCAGATCGGGTCGGCCTACACTTTGGAGAAGCCGCTGACGATTGAAATCAAGGGACGTAACCTGATCGAGGGCGTGCCCAAGACGATCACCGTGGATGACACCGAAATCCGCGAGGCGCTGGCGGAATGCGTGGCGACGATTATGAACGCGATTCGCGTGGCGCTGGAGCGCACGCCGCCGGAGCTTTCGGCGGATATCAGCGACCGCGGGATCGTGCTGACTGGCGGCGGCGCGCTGCTGAAGAATCTGGACAAGCGAATCCGGCAGGAAACGGGACTGCCGGTGTCGATCGCGGAAGACCCGCTGGCGTCGGTGGTGTTGGGTACCGGGAAGATGCTGACGGAATTCAAATTGCTGCGCCGGATCGCAATCGAGTAGCCTCCGGCTGCCTTTGGTTAGCCACGGCCGTTCCGGAACACCAAGCCTGTCCGGAATGGAGCGAGTGTCGGTGGACGCGGCGCACACCCGGGTGCGTGCGCCATGTAAGTGCGCGATATTGGTAGAAGTTACGCGGTATGGAATTTCTTCTCAATCGCTATCGCAACCTGACGGTTCTGCTGGTGGCGATCGTGGCGCAGCTGGTCCTGCTTGCCTACCAGGTGAAGAGCAACGGCGAGGTGCGGCTGATCCGCGTTTGGGCGGTGACCGCCGTGACGCCTCTCGCCCGAGTCATTGAATCCGCCCGCAGCGCGACCGCGCATTTCTTCGACGACTATTTCGTGCTGCTCGACGTGCGCGAGCAAAACAAGCGCATGCAGAAAGAGCTCGACCGCATCGAGATGGAAAATCAGTATCTGCGCACCCAACTCGATACCGCGGACCGCGCGCGCGCTTTGCAGATTTTCCAGGCTAGCTCCCCGTCGAAAACCCTGGCGGCGCACGTCATCGGGAACGGGACCGGATCGGGCGCCAAAGTGGTGATCGTCGATCGCGGCTCCGCGAGCGGGGTGCAAAAGGGGATGGCAGTGATCGAGCCCTACGGGATCGTCGGTAAGGTGGTGGACGTTTATCCAACGGCGGCGTTCGTCCTGCTGATCACTGATCCGACCTTTGCCGCGGGCGTGATTTCCAACAAGAACCGCGTGCGCGGAACGCTCAAAGGGCAGGGCCACAGTGAAGTAATCGTGGATTACGTCCAGAACGAGGAAAAGCTCGATTCGGGCGAATGGTTTTACACCTCCGGCGACGACCGCATTTTCCCCAAGGGACTTCCCGTAGGCGAGGCGACCGTGGTTCGGCCCGGAAAGTCGCACAAGGAAATCTACGTCACCCCCAGCGGATTTCAGAACGGCCTCGAAGAAGTGCTGATCGTGCTCGACGGCGTGCACGGAAACATTCCCGAGGCGCCCGCCGGCGATGAAAAGGATCAGCCGGTGCACCTGCTCCCGCCGCCTCCGCCTGACACCTCGGATCTGGCCGCCGCACCGGCCGCGCCGGCGGCCTCCAATTCCTCCGCACGCACGGGCCCGGTCTCGGACGCGGACCGTATTGTCGACGAGTACCGGCAATTGGGAACGGCCGAGAAGCACGTCTACGGGGAGCGCGGCACGGGCGCTCCGAATTACAACGCGCCCACCACCATCAACGACCCCAAGCCGCTTGCCGCCAAACCGAAGGACGCGGCCAGGCAGAATCCATGACGGAGTACTCGGAAACTTTCTTCGAGACGCGCAAAAAGGATCGCGTCTCGAAGTTTAACGTCGCCGCGATTCTGCTGATTCCCCTGGCGGCGATCCTGTTCCAGGTTTACGTTCCGCGCTTCGTCACGTATCTCTCTTATCTGGAGCTGCCGCTGCTGGTGACCGTGTATTTCGCCCTGATGCGCCGCTCGCCGGTGGCCGGTGTGCTGTTCGGCGCCGGAATTGGCCTGGCGCAGGACTCTTTGTCGTCGCATCCGCTGGGCATGTTCGGGATTGTCAAAACGCTGGTGGGATATTTTGCGGCCTCGGTGAGCCAGCGCTTCGATGTCGACAATCCCATGGTGCGCCTGGTGCTCGCATTTTTCTTTTTTTTCTTTCACCAGTTTTTTTATTGGGTGCTGTCGCGGGCGCTGCTGGCCGAAGCGGTTCCCTTCGAGCTTCAACAAACGCTGGTGATGGCGACTTTGAACGCAGTGGTCGCCGTGCCGCTGTTTCATATCTTGGATAAGCTGAAGATCAATGGCTGAATTCTCCCGCTTTCGCGACGAAAAAGGCGCACGGGCTAAAGCCGGTGAAACGGCATGCCGCGCGGCGATTCGCCGGTCGGATGGTGAACCAACGTGATCCCCATTGAAGAGCAGCGCTCGCGGCCGGAAGCCTCGGGGCGGATTTTCAAGGACGACACACGCTTCGCTCTCGGCCGCATCGCCGTGTTCCAGTACGCGGCGGTGGTCACCTTCCTGGTCCTGATCACCGGCTTCTGGATCCTGCAAATCCGCGATCGCGAATTCAACAGCGAGATGGCGGAGCGCAACCGCGTCAAGACCGTTCCGCTGCTCGCGCCGCGCGGAAAAATTCTCGACCGCGACGGGCGCGTCATCGTGGACAATCAGCCGACATTCACCGTCCGCCTCACCCGCGAAAATTTGAAGATGGAGCACCTCGACGCGATCGCGGCGGGTCTCAACCTCGATCCCGACGAGTTGCGAGCGCGCGTCAAGCGCTTCGAAAACCGCCCCAAGTACGTACCGCTGACCATCAAGCAGGGCTTGACGTCCGCCGAACTGTCCTTTGTCGAATCCCATCGCGACCCCGAAACTTTCCCCGAGCTGGAGCTGTTGCAGAGCCAGGGCCGCCTATACCCGCGTAACGGCTTCGCAGCGCACGTCATCGGCTACGTGGGCGAGGTGAGCGAACAGGAGCTGAACAGCGCCGATTTCGCCAAATACTCGCAGGGCGAAATCGTCGGCAAGTTCGGCCTGGAGCGCCAGTACAACGATACTCTGATCGGCGTCGACGGCCAGCGCCGGGTCGTCGTGGACAGTCTGGGCCGTGAGCGCCAGGTGCTCGATAACGTCGACCCGACGCCCGGCCACACCCTCCAGTTGACGCTCGATCTGGATCTGCAGGCCGTCGCGGAACTCGGATTGGAGGGCAAAGAGGGAGCTCTGGTCGCGCTCGATCCGCGCAACGGCGAGGTGCTGGCGATGGTCAGCCATCCGGCGTTCGATCCCAACCTGTTCGCGACCCGCATCCGCAACGATGACTGGAAGGCGCTGACCAGCGATCCTCAAAATCCCCTGATGAATCGCGCAATTCAAGCGCAGCTCGCGCCGGGCTCGACGTTCAAGCCGATCGTCGCGCTGGCCGGCCTGGAATCCGGCGCCATCGATGAGAATTTCACCGTGCATTGCGCCGGCGGCGGCGTCTTTTACGGGCATTACCGCAAGTGCTGGGTGGGATCGACCGCGGCGCGCGCGCACGGCGCCGTGAGCCTGCATCGCGGGATCGTGCAATCCTGCGATGTTTATTTCTACACGGTGGGCGACCGCACCGGAATCGACACCATCGCCAAATACGCGGAGATGATGGGCTATGGAAAGAAGACCGGCATCGATCTTCCCGGCGAGATGGAGGGAATCGTTCCATCGACCAAATGGAAGCTGCGCACGCAGCATGAAAAGTGGTACGCGGGAGAAACCATCTTCGTGGGAATCGGCCAGGGTGCGCTGACGACCACGCCGATCCAGGTCGCCTCGGCGATCGGCGGCCTGGCGATGCACGGAGTGTGGTACAAGCCGCACCTGCTCAAGGGCGCCGACGTCGGCCCGCCGCGCACCGCGGATTTGAACCCGGCTAACGTCGACAAAGTCATCTCAGGGATGTACGGCGTGATCAATGAAGGCGGCACCGGCGCATCGGCGATCATTCCGGGACTCCGCGTGTGCGGAAAAACCGGAAGCGCACAGAAGGTTTCCAACGAGCTGGCCAAATCCGGAAAATTGACCAAGGAAGAGGCCGCCGACACCTCCTGGTTCGTGGCATTCGCGCCTTGCGAGAATCCCGAGATCGTGGTTTCGGTGCTGTGGCAGAACGGCGTGCATGGAGCGCTGTCGGCCCCCATCGCGCGCGACGTCATCAAGGCGTACTTCGACAAGAAAGCTCGTCTGGCGATGCCCAAGATGCAGCAGACGGCCCTGTTTTTGAAACCTGAATAGTTCAACACCTGTGCACCTGTTACACTGAAGAGATCTCGTGGCGCGATATCGCAGTCTTCGCGACCTTGACTGGCCGCTGTTAATAATCAGTCTGGTGATCTGCGCCCTGGGCGTGCTCCAGATCTATTCGGCCACCCACGACACCAAGTGGCACACAGCGTGGTGGAAACAGATTCTGTGGATCGCCATCGGCCTCGGCCTGATGTGGATCGTCACCTCCATCGATTACCACACGCTGCTGGGCCAGGTCCCCATTTTGTATTGCCTTTCGATCGGTGCGCTTTTGCTGACCTTCGCCGTCGGCGACATGGTGTTTCATTCCCGCCGCTGGATCAGCATTCCTGGAACCCCCATTCAGATCCAGACCTCCGAGTTCGAGAAAATAGTGATAATATTGCTCGTAGCGCGCTATCTGTCAGAGCTCAAAACCGAGCAGGTGGGCATGCGCGACTTGTTGAAGCTAGGAGGTTTAATCGGGATTCCCACCGCGCTGGTGTTCATGCAGCCGGATTTCGGGACCTGCGCGACATATTTTCCGATCATGGCCGGCGGAGTGCTGATCGCGGGACTCCCGTGGCGATATCTGGCTGTGGTGGCGATCGCCTGCGGCCTCGCGATGCCGGCGGGTTGGTTCTTGCTGAAGGATTATCAGAAGGCGCGGCTGGTCACGTTTATCGATCCTTCGTCGGATCCCAAGGGCCGCGGATACCAGGTAATCCAGTCCAAGATCGCGGTCGGGCACGGCGGGATTTGGGGTCGCGGAGTGACCCAGGGTACGCAGACGCAGCTCCGCTTTCTGCCGGTTCCGCATACGGATTTCATATTTTCGGGATTTGCCGAAGAGCACGGGTTTGTGGGCGTCGTAGTGGCGCTCGGGCTGTATTTTCTGCTATTGATGCAAGTAGTGCAGAACGCGCAGGCGGCGCCGGATCGCGCCGGGATGTACGTATGCATGGGCGTGGCGACGCTGCTGCTGTTTCACCTGGCAGTGAACGTAGGGATGGTGGTGGGGTATATGCCCGTGACGGGTATTCCGCTGCCGCTGTTCAGCTATGGCGGTTCGAACACGTTTTCGGTTTTTATGATGCTGGGGCTGGTGAATAACGTCCGGCTCCGACGGTTTGTGAATTGAGATTTTTAGAAAGTTGAGAGTGACGGTCCTGACGCGGAATGAGTGCGGGGACTAACGAAGCGATTTCGGTAACCACGATTTTTTCGAAGCCGTTTTGAGGAAGCATTGAGGCGCTGGACTCGACAGCGCTTGCTTAAGTGACCGTAGCGGGTGGATCAAACCGCCCCTTCTTTAGAATGGCTCGCGAGCTGGCGAGGCCCGCAGTTTGGCCTTGAAGTCAGGCACGGCTGGAGTGTATGAGAGACGGCTCCACTTCCGCCGGCGGCGTCCAGCTATCCGTCCGAACCGCTTCCGCTTCAGTTCCATCCTCAGGAAAGCGCCGGCTCCGCCGATCGCGCGAGGCCTTCCCCGGATCGCCCGCGCAGGGAGGTGAGCATGAGTAAGGAACTGGTGATCTCGGCCAACCGGCACGAGACGCGGGTCGCGCTGATCGAGGACGATCAGCTGGTTGAGGTTTATTTCCAGCGCGCCAACGAATATTCCCTCGCCGGCAGCATTCATAAAGGACGCGTGACGCGCGTGCTCCCCGGAATGCAATCGGCTTTCGTAGATCTGGGCCTGGAGCGGGACACGTTCCTGTACGTTTCCGATTTCCTCG
>Ga0335077_10002120_pt1 | contig 23678 bp, 15 predicted proteins | sample Lox_Sample_31_FD_207151 | JGI IMG/M metagenome (GOLD analysis project Ga0335077, IMG submission 207151) | Soil microbial communities from Loxahatchee National Wildlife Refuge, Florida, United States - Lox_Sample_3.1 | ecosystem: Environmental > Terrestrial > Soil > Wetlands | place: USA...
GGTGGCGTATTGGAAGGAGCGCGGACACGCTCTCGAAGCCGGCATCAAGTACCTGGTTCTCGCTTCGGCATCGGCGGCGTTTCTTCTGTTCGGCATGGCGCTGATTTATGGTGCTACTGGAGACATGTCGTTCTCCGGAATCAGGGACTTGTCGGTGAGCGGCTCGAGTGCCGCACTGGTCTTGCCGGGAATCGCGCTCGCCGCAACCGGCATCGGGTTCAAACTGGGTGTGGCCCCCTTCCATTTGTGGACGCCGGATGTTTACCAGGGCGCTCCGGCGCCGATGACGGCGTTCGTAGCCACTACATCGAAGGTCGCAGTGGTTGCGCTGTTGCTTCGTTTTCTGCCGGCTTCGTCGCAGTATCCGCCGGTGCACCTGGTATTCTCCATCATCGCCGTCGCCTCGATGTGCGCGGGCAATTTTCTCGCGCTGCGGCAAAGCAACGTCAAGCGGATTCTGGCGTACTCATCGATTGCGCATTTTGGATACGTCCTGGTGGCGTTTCTGGCAGGCTCGACGATGGGGAGCGGCGCCGTGAGCTTCTACCTGGTGGCATACACCGCGACCACCCTGGCGGCGTTCGGGGTCGTGACGCTGCTCTCCAACTCCGATGGCGACGCTGACGACGTGGAGGATTACCGCGGCCTCTTCTGGCGCCGGCCGATGCTCGCGAGCGGATTCACCGCCGCGCTGCTCTCGCTCGCCGGCATTCCCGCGACCATAGGCTTCCTGGGCAAGTTCTACATCCTGGCCGCTGGAGCCGATGCCTCAGCCTGGTTACTGATGATTGTTCTGGTAGTCACCAGTGTGGCGGGCCTATTCTATTATCTGCGCGTTGTTGTGACAATGTATTTGCCCGCGCCGGAGGCCCCACCCCAGGAGCCGCGCGTCTCGTGGGAAGGCATTCTCGTCATTGGCGTACTGACGATCCTGCTGGTCTGGCTCGGCTTCTATCCGGAGCCCCTGCTTCGGCTGATCCGAGCCGCCGTAGCGATTTCTGCCTAATGATCGAATGGCGCGCGGGGCACGATAGCGGCATCGGCTCGAACCGACTGTAATCAGCGCGCTGTGAAGGTGGCCCAGACCGGGCTCGACCATGCCATGTTGCGATCCGCCTGGATGACTCGAACGTAATACCAACTGGTGCCGGTGCCGGAGGCGGTGTCGGTAAAGTCGAACTCCGCCGTATCGGAATTCGGCGCAGTCTTGTAGACGAATGCGCCATCTTTGATCACATCCACGCTTTCGATGGGGCCGGTGCCCAGCACCTTGACGTGGAACGTCGGCGCGCCGGCGATCTGGAAAGAGTCACCCATCATCCATTCCTTGCCCTGCCGGTCGCGGGCGCGGAAATCGAGCACGATATTATCGGTAGCTCCGTAAGCATGGCGCTGGCGCATGCTCTCGACCATGTCGCGGCGATCCACGGAGGGCGAGTAGATCATGGTGTAGGAAGAGTGCGTCGAAATGTGGTCGGAGCTGGATTCCGTCCCGAGTTTGAGGCCCTTGTTCAAAGCGTTCCACCAGAAGCCCGCGGGACGATATGGGCCGTGCGCCATCACATTGTAGTCCTTGGATTCGGCGCGCGGCGCGCCTTGGTACTCGTAGTTGGCGTGATATCCCTGGTAAATCTCCACCAGCGGCTCCACTTCGGGATCGTTATCGCGGTAATCGCTGCCCTGGTCGGTGGCGAGAGAATGCAACATGCAGATGCCGCGATTCTGCTTCAGGTACGGGTACAGAATGGGGCCGGAATTCACGGTTCCCTGGTTTTCCGCGGGCGAGATTGGCAGCACGGGAACGCCGCGCTGGGCGAACACCAGGTTGCGATGGCCGTTGGGATAGGGCACGCTGCGCTCGTATCCGAACAGCGGCGTGAAACCGCCCGGAATCTTGAACAGGTCGATCGCCTTTTGGGTGCGCCACCAGGTGTACTCATCGGGGCCGGACTGGTGGTCGGAGACGATTCCGGTATCCATGGCGGCGGCGTCGATCATGTAGCGGAAGTAGTCTTCGAGCGAGCCATCGCCCGCGCCATCGGGAGAGATCTCGGTGTGGCGGTGGAAATCGCCGCGCAGGATGCGGAGTTGGGCGCCGCCCGCCGTCATGCGATAGGTGCGGGCGCGTTCGACATCGGCGGCTTCGTGTGGATGCATCAAAGCGGCATTGGCCGGGCCTTCCGCGAACGCCACGAACACAGGCGGCGGGACCGCGGAAGGAGCATCTACGCGCGCGAAATCAATCTCGTTGTGCCGCCGGTTGGGCTGTCCGGCGGCCGCCGGGAAGAGCCGATTGTCGTTCGTCCATACCGCCCACACGCCGGCGCCGGCCGCGGTGAGTTGGAACGGGCCGTCGGGCCGTGTACTGGATCGCGGAATCTGCGCGGCTGGCCGCCAGCGATCCCCTTCGTACGCCGTCAGGAACATATCCCAGCGGCCGTTGTTCGCCCAGAAATCGGACCGGTTCATGGCGGTGGAAGTTCGCCCGCGCAACGCCAGCCAGATGCGGCCGGCGCTGTCGGCAACCAGTTGCGGGCCCTCCACGAAACGGTTGTAGCGCCGCGGCATCGCGGCCATGGGGTCGGCCGCAGGCGCCGACCATCTGCCGTTTTCCAACACCGCCACTCGCGGCCGGCGATCCGCGTACAGCGTGGTGCCGCGCCAGGTGTCGTCGCGGGAATAGTCCTTGCCCCAGTTCGATCCCGACTCGTCCCACGCCACCCAGACGCGATCGCTCCCGTCCACGGCTACCGAAGCATGCGCCTGGAAGCGCGACGATTTGGTGATCTGCTGGATCGGCTCAATCTCACCGTCTGAGGAAATGCGGCGGATGAAGATGTCGTAGTTGCCGGTCCGGTAGCTGTCCCATGCGATGTAGAGATTGCCTTTGGAATCCGCCGCGGCGTCCGGCATCCAGGCGCTCGGGCCGCTGATCTCCCGCGGCGCGCTCCAGTTGTTACCCGCCAACCTGCTCCACATCACGTGCGACTGCGCGTTCTGATGCGCCACCCAGATCATGTGCAGGTTGCCCGAGCGGTCGCGTACGAGTTTCTGAAAGAAGTTCGGCCCGTTGCCGTTGGTCAGTTTACGCGGCGCACTCCAGGAGCGTCCGTCGTTGCTGCGCGCCACCAGATCCCAAGCCTCGCCTTCGCGCTGCGACCAGACCACCCACACGCGGCCGCCCGCGTCCTGGGCAATTGCGGTGTGGAAGACGTCCAAGCCATCCGCCGTGAGCGCTTCGGGCGCGGACCATCCGGCCGCTGTGGAACGCGCTGCCAGCACGCGATCCCCGCCATGTTCGTAGACTTGCCAGGCGGCCCACGCGGAGCCATCGGCTGCGATGGCCAGCGAAGGATAGTCGTGATCCGGGATGGCATCGACAGGTGTGCCTGCCGCAGGCGCGGGAGAGACGCGCTCGGGAGCGGGCACCGCATCGACCAGCACGTCGCCATCTTCGAAGCTCAGGGTGCGCCCGCCCTGAAGGTCGCCGAGAACGAAACGGTACGTCCGGCGGCTTGTGGCAACTGTGACGTTGGCGGTGGAAGGTGCGTCAAGGACCGCTGACACGGCCTTCATCACGATATTTTGGTCGGCGCCCGCAGTCGACAGTGGTCGCGGCTCGTCGGGTTGGTTCTCGAAATTGGAACGGCGGGTGACGAGTTTCCATCCGGTCTGGCCATCGATCGCATCGGCACCGAAGAAGCGCCAGGGGATCAACTCGATGACGCTCCCCTGGCTGAGCGTGATGGTGCCCGAATAGTCGGTTTCGCGCTCCTGCCTGTCGCCGAAGGCAATGCGAATCGCGGAGCGCAGCGCCGGCGCGGTCCCGGTTGTCCGGACAGGCTGGTTCTGGCCCGGGCTCAAGCTGATGAAAGCGACCACCGTTGCCACGATCACGAACAAGATGAGGCGTTTCATTGCCGCCTAATCTATCAGGTATGAGGCAGGGCGGCAAGGCGATAGCCGGCGATGCAGGTTGCATCGCGGAAAAAATGCAAGTCATTGAAACGAAGGAACCGGCCTATCACTTGGCGATGCAGGCTGCATCGCCTCGCGCCCGACCTGCCGGCGCGAACCAGACAGACTGGCCCCTGCTCACAGGGTAGCAGGCGAACCTCGCGGCCCGGGCCGGAGTTTGCCGGAAATAATTGAAAGCAGGGGTGAAAAGATTTCGAATAAGAAGGCATCGGGTTGGTGGCGACCAAAAAGCGTCGGCAGAAGTGCCGACGCGGCAGCCTCGAAAACCCCTTCGCCACATCGCCGACACAGGTTTTCATGGATTTTTGTGGACCTGCTGGGGGCCGTGAGTACAGGCAGGATCGAGCGCCGCGCTCACCACCCGTATGTTAGCGGAAACCTCCGCTAGAATGGAAAAAGTGCCCTACGATCTGATTGTTATCGGGAGTGGCCCCGGCGGCTACTCCGCAGCGATTCGCGCCGGCCAGTACGGATTGAAGACCGCTCTCGTGGAAAGACAGGCGAGGCTTGGCGGCACCTGTCTACTGGTAGGTTGCATCCCCACCAAGAGCCTGCTGCAGACGGCGGACGTCTGGCAGCGCTTCGTGCATGCGGACGAAGAAGGCATTCGCTGTGACAATCCGCAGCTCGACTATCCCAAAGTGAAAGCGCGTAAGGACGGCATTGTTGACAAGCATTCCAAGGGCGTCGGTATGCTCCTGAAGCGCGCCAAAGTGGAGCGGATTTCGGGATACGCCACGCTGAAGGGTGGGGGAAAGGTGGAGGTGAAATCCGAGTCGGGAACCCAGACTCTGGAAGCGACGAATATCATCATCGCTACCGGGTCGGAGGCGCGCATGCTGCCCGGACTCACGCCCGATCCCAGTCTTATCCTGACCAACATCGAGATCCTGGATCTCAACTCGGTGCCCAGGAGCCTCATCATCATCGGCGCGGGGGCCGTGGGGGTGGAGTTCGCGTCGATCTTCAAACGATTCGGGACCGACGTGACGGTGATCGAGATGCTGCCTCGCATCGTTCCGGTGGAGGACGAAGACATCTCCAAGGAACTGGAGCGCAACTTCCGGAAGCAGAAGATCCGGGTCGAGACCGGGGCGCGCGCGGAGAACATTCAGAAGGCCGCGAACGGTGTGACGCTTACGCTCACGACCAAGGAAGGCAAGCAGGAGACACTCGAGGCGGAGAAACTGCTCGTGGCGGTGGGCCGCAAACCGAACACCGATCACATCGGGCTGGAGAATACCAGGGTGGAGCTGGACCGCGGTTTCATCAAGGTGGACGAGCATCAGCGGACGGCCGAGCCGGGCGTGTACGCCATCGGCGACGTGGTGGCGGGAACCCCGCAACTGGCGCACGTGGCAACGCGGGAAGGGATGATCGCGGTCGCCCACATGGCGGGCAAGCCCGCGATTCCGATCCATAAGAATCGCATCCCGGGCTGCACGTACACGGAACCGGGCATCGGCAGCGTAGGGCTGACCGAGGTCCAGGCACGCTCTCAGGGCTACCGGGTCAAGATCGGCAAATTCCCGTTCGCGGGCGATAGCCGCGCCACGATCCTGGGACATCACGAAGGCTTCATCAAGGTGGTGGCCGACGAGCAGTATGGCGAGATCCTGGGGGTCCACATCATCGGGCCGGAGGCCTTCGAACTGATCGGTGAAGCGGTGGCGGCGATGGAAGCGGAAGCGACCGTGGATGTGATGATGCAGACCATTCACGCGCATCCCACGCTGTACGAAGCCATGGGAGAGGCATTTAACGCGGTCTACGGTCTATCGATCAATGCGTAACTGTTGCCTTCGGGAGCTCGGACGCATGGATTACGGAACGGCCCTGGAGCTGCAGCAGAAGCTCGTGGCTTCGCGCAAGCGGGGCGACATTCCGGATCAGCTTCTGTTGCTGGAGCATCCGCACGTGATCACGTTGGGCCGCAACGGACACCTGGAGAACCTGCTGGCGGACGACCAGGTGATGGAACGGGCCGGCATTACGTTCTATCCCACGGACCGCGGCGGTGACATCACGTATCACGGGCCGGGCCAGCTGGTGGGCTACCCGATTCTCGATCTGAGGGATTGGAAGCGCGACGTAGGCGCCTACGTTCGCGCCATCGAGGAGGTTATCGTCAATACGCTGGCGGACTATGGTATCGATGCCGGGCGCATTGCCGGGTTGACCGGAGTGTGGGTGGATGGACGTAAGATTGCCGCGATTGGTGTGCACATCAGCCGGTGGGTGACTTCGCATGGCTTCGCGTTGAATGTCAACACGGACCTGACGTACTTCCAGTACATCGTGCCGTGCGGGTTGACCAGGCCGGTGACCTCGATGGCGCAACTCGGCGTCCACGCGACATTGGAAGGCGTTTCCCGGAGAGCCGCGGCGCATTTCGCCCGCGTTTTCGATTGCGAGATGACCGGCAGCAGCGACATTCCAGACAGTTTGAGTGGCACAAGCATTCCTGCCTGTGTAGTGACGGAGGACTGACATGACCGACGTAGTGATGCCCCAGATGGGCGAAAGCATAGTGGAAGGCACGCTCACCAAGTGGCTGAAGAAGCCCGGCGATCGTGTGGAGCGCGATGAGCCGCTATTCGAGATTTCGACTGACAAGGTGGACACGGAAATCCCATCGCCCGCCGCGGGGACACTCTCGGACGTCCTGGTGGAAGAAGGCAAGACCGTCGGGATCAACACCGTGGTAGCGCACATCGACGAGACCGGGGGCGCAGCGAAGCCCAAGGCAGAAGCTCCTGGGGCTCCAAAGCCCGAGCCACCCAAGGCCGCGGCGCCCGCTCCGCAAGCCGCGCCCCAGGCGGCGCCGCCGGCAGCGCCGCCCGCACCGCCGGCTGCCGAAGAAGCACCCGCCGAGCCTGCTGGTCCACTTTCGCCGCTCGTGCGGAAACTGGCTCGGGAACATAACATCGATCTGGCGCGCGTCAAGGGGACGGGCGCCGGCGGACGCATTACGAAGTACGATGTGGAAACGTACGTCGCGCAGCTGGGCGCGCAGCCCGCCGCGCCTCCTCCCGCACCTCCGCAGCCCGCGGCACAGCCCTCCGCTCCGCCGCCAACTCCGCCACAGCCTGCCGCTCCGCCGCCGCCTCCCGCGGCGGCGACGGCAACTGAATCCGCACCCCTTCCGCCCGCCGGCATCGCCAAGACCCGCATCGAGCCGATGAGCACCATGCGCATCAAGATCGCCGAGCACATGGTCATGTCGAAGCGCACGTCGCCCCATGTCACCACGATTCATCGCGTGGATATGACCAAAGTGGCCCGCATGCGCGATCGTCACAAGGACCAGTTCCAGGCGAATTACGGATTCTCGCTTACCTATCTGCCATTCATCATTCGCGCCTCGGTTGCGGCACTCCGCCAGTTCCCGCTGCTGAACTCGTCGCTCGATGGAAACAACATCGTGTACCACAACGAAATCCACATCGGGATCGCGGTGGCGCTGGAGAACGGTCTGATTGTGCCGGTGATTCGCGCGGCTGACGAGAAGAACGTACTCGGCTTGCAGCGCTCGGTGGTGGACCTGGCAGCGCGCGCCCGATCGCGGCAGCTCAAGCCCGACGAGGTGCAGGGAGGCACCTTCTCGATCACGAATTTCGGCAGCTTCGGGAGCGTGATGGCCACCCCGGTGATCAATCAGCCGCAGGTCGCGATCATGGGAGTCGGTACGGTGGATAAGACTCCCGTGGTGATCGACGATGCGATCGCGATCCGCTCGATCTGTTATCTCTCGCTGAGCTTCGACCATCGGCTGATCGATGGCGCGCTGGCAGACCGGTTCATGACGAAGGCGAAGCAGGTGCTGGAGAGTTGGTCGGAAGAGGTGCTGTAGCGACTGGCCACGTGATCACGCAGGAAATATTGCGGACGGAGAAGAAAACACAAATCCTAGAACTCGCCGAAACGTCATGGCGCGCGCAGTATTCGGGTATTTGGATCGGTAGCCCGTGGGGATAACACCGCGGAGAGCGACGTCGACTCCCTGGTAGATATGGACAAAGGGCGATCGCTGTTCGACCTCGCAGGATTGGTCGCCGACTTTGGGGGACCTTTTAGGTGTGCACGTTGATGTTTTGACCCGGGTAGCCTCCGCTATATCCGGGACCGGGTGATGGCAGAGGCTATCTCTCTGTAGGATGGCGAGGCGGCTACCATGCTGGTGGGCGTACCGCGGTTCGTAGCCCGCGCCTCCCGGACGGGAGCCAATCGTCGGCAGGAGTGCCGGCGCGGCAGCCACATCGACGGCGCAAGGGTTTTCATAAACTTCGGTGGGCCGGGGGGACCGACGTCGGCTGACGACAAATAAACTCTGTCCTATGCGCTACCATGTCGCCATGGCTACCTTTTCCCGGCGTCATGTGCTCGCAGCCCTCGCGTCGGCGCCCGCGTTGATTCTGGATCGCAAATCCGGCGCCCAGGATGCCCTCCCGGAGATCGCCAAGGGACCGTTCGATGGCTCTGCCGAAGCGTTGAAGTCCTACCAGGTCCCCGAGTGGTTCCGCGACGCCAAGTTCGGCATCTGGGCGCACTGGGGGCCGCAATCCGGTGTGGAAGCGGGCGACTGGTACGCCCGCAACATGTACATCGAGACCCAGGCGCAGTACAAGTATCACCTGCAGTTTTACGGACACCCGTCCAAGGTGGGCTATAAGGACCTTTGTCCCATGTGGAAGGGCGACCGATTCGATCCCGACCACCTGATGTCCCTCTACAAAAAGGCTGGCGCGAAGTACTTCATGAGCATGGGGGTGCACCACGACAACTTCGATCTGTGGAACTCCAAATTCCAGCCGCGATGGAATGCCGTCGCCACGGGTCCGAAGAAAGATGTGGTGGGCCTCTGGCGGAAGGCGGCGCAGAAGCAGGGACTGCGGTTCGCCGTCAGCGAACACCTCTCCAACAGCTATAACTGGCTGGCGGTGTCGCACGGCGCCGACAAGACCGGTCCGATGGCGGGCGTTCCGTACGACGGCACCGATCCCGCGTACGCGGACCTGTACCATCCATTTCCCAAAGACAAGCCTATTCCTACGCAGGCCATGAGCCGCGAAGCGCCCGATTCGTGGAAGCTACTCTGGTTCCGGCGCATCAAGGATCTCATCGACAACTACCAGCCCGACCTGCTCTACACGGACGGCGGAATTCCTTTCGGCGACTACGGCTACAAGCTGGTGTCGCACTACTACAACGCCAATGCCGAGCAGCATAAAGGCAAAGTGGAAGGCGTCTTCACCAGCAAGACGCGGCAGGATTGCGATCGCGGAACCTGCGTGCTGGATATCGAGCGCGGCGTGGCCAACGATATCCTGCCGAACCCGTGGCAGACCGATACGTGCATCGGGAACTGGCACTACAAACGCGATCTCAAATACAAAACGCCGAAGACCGTGATCGATATGCTGTGCGACATTGTCAGCCGCAACGGGAACCTCATGCTCAATATCCCGCTGCCCAACAGCGGTCAGCCCGATGGCGACGAACTTGCGGTTCTCGACGGCATCACACGATGGATGGCCGTGAACAGCGAGGGCATCTATGGAACGCGGCCGTGGAAGGTCTCCGGCAACCTGCCGGCGCCCAGCACTCAGGAGCAGGGCTTCAACGAACGCAATCGTAAAGACCTCACGGCCGGCGACGTGCGATTCACCACCAAGGGCCCTGCACTCTACGCCTTTGTGATGGGCTGGCCGGAGCGCGAAGCCGCCGTTCCCACACTCGCCCTGGGCGGCAAACTGGGGGTTGGTAAGATCCGCAATGTCGAACTGCTGGGACACAAGGGCAAGCTGACTTTCACCCAGGACGAGACGTCCCTGAGAGTGCAACTGCCTCCCCAAAAGCCCAGTGATTACGCGGTTACCTTGCGGATCACCGGGGCATAACCGGAGCCACGATGCGAGTGACGCTTCTGCTCCTCATCCTGGTGAACTTCGAGTGTGCCGCGGGCATACATCCGTTGACTCCTCTATCGGCGCCCGAGATTCAGAACGCGGTTGCGATTTTCCGGCGCTCCGGCCGGATGCCGTCCAGCGGCGGCTTCAGTTTGATTGCGCTCGACGAACCGCCCAAGGAACTGGTGTTGCGCGGCGCCGAATTGCCCCGGCGCGCTTTCGCCGTGATCTACGACCGCGCGGCGAACCGGACCTTCGAAGGGATTGCCGACCTGTCCTCGGGCCAGGTCGCGTCCTGGAAAGAAGTTCCCGGCGCGCAGCCGCCGGTGGGAGAGGTCGATTCCGGCATCGCCGACCGTATCGTGCGGGCCGATCCGCGGTGGCGCGAGTGTCTGCGCGTTCGCGGGATCCGCGACCCCAACACGGTGGTGACGGTCGCGTGGCCGGCCGGATATTTCGGGCTGCCCGGTGACGACGACGGCCGCATCGTGCGGGTGACGCCCTACCTCATCAGCGGCCAGAATTACTACGCTCACCCGGTGGAGGGTGTCGCGGTACATGTCAATCTGACCACCGGCAAAGTGGTGGACTTTCTGGATATCGACCGGAACGCGCCCATCTCGCGCGAGAACGCCGACCTGCATCCGGGCGCGACCGGGCCGTTTCGCCAGGCACCCGCGCCGCTGCAGATTACTCAGCCCAACGGACCGGGCTTCCAGATCGAAGACGGCGAAGTGCGCTGGCAGAAGTGGCGCTTCCGCTACGCGCTCCACCCGCGCGAGGGACTGGTGCTGTACACCGTCGGGTACGAGGACGGCGGGCGCGTGCGCTCCATCCTGTACCGCGGGTCTCTCTCGGAGATGGTGGTCCCCTATGGCGATCCGGGAGGCGCGTGGTTTTTCCGCAACAGCTTCGATGCCGGCGAGCTCGGTCTGGGCATCCTGGCCAGTTCGCTGCGGGCGGGAGTGGATTGCCCGCAGAACTGCACGCTCTTCGATGCGGTGGTGGCGGACGAATCGGGGCAGCCGCGCACGATTCCGCATGCCGTGGCGCTGTTCGAGCGCGATGCCGGCGTCGCCTGGAAACACGGCGACAACGCCCGCCGCGCGCGCGACCTGGTGCTGTCGTTCCAGAGCGAAGCCGGCAACTACGAGTACGGATTCGAGTGGATCTTTCACCAGGACGGCAGCCTGGAGATGCAGGTATTGCTCTCGGGCATCATGTCGGTGAAAGGCGTTCCCGACGGTGCTTCGGAGCCCTACAGTCACCTGGTGGCGAAGAACATTGCCGCGGTTCACCACCAGCACTTTTTCTCGTTCCGTCTCGATCTGGACGTGGATGGCGGCGCGAATCGCGTGATGGAAATGAACAGCGTGCCAGTGCCGGCGGGTCAGCGCAATCCGTATGGGGGAGCGTTCACTATGGAAATGACGACGCTCGATACCGAGCGTAAGGCGCAGCGCCGGATGAATCTCGAGTCCAGCCGCCGATGGATTGTGGAGAACCCTGCTGTGAAGAACGCGCTCGGCCAGCCTACCGGCTACGCGCTCCTGCCTGGAGAGAACGCGGTGCCGTTCCTGCTGCCCGACTCTTGGGTGCGGAAGCGCGCCGGGTTTCTGAATGCCCACGTCTGGGTTACACCCTACAACGCCGCGGAAATGCATGCGGCCGGCGAGTACCCCTACCAGAGCAAAGGCGGCGACGGGCTCCTGAAATGGACCGCCGCCGACCGTCCGATCGACAATCGCGACGTGGTGCTGTGGTACACGATGGGGATCACCCACAATCCGCGCCCCGAAGATTGGCCGGTGATGCCGACTCTGGCCGCGGGGTTCAAATTGGTTCCGTGGGGATTCTTCGTACGGAATCCGGCGCTGGATATTCCACCCGGCCGGTAGATTTGGCAGGCGCGTGATTTTTCGCGCCCTCGGACGAGTTGAAGGACCTATAGCAGGTCGTGGCGGTTGCGCGCTTCCAGCAACTTCAGGACCTCGCCCACCTGTTGGGCTTTGTCGCGGCCGGCGACCAGAAGCGCATCGGGCGTGTCCACCACAATCAGATCGTTCACACCGAGCAGCGCCACTACCTTGCCGCGAGCGTCCACAAAATTGTTATGCGCCTCCAGGCAGACCGCGTCCGGCGCGGTCACGTTGCCCGATTCGTCGCGCGGCAGCAGTTCGTACACCGCGTTCCAACTCCCCACGTCGTTCCAGCCGAAGTCGGCTGCCGGGATGCCGGAAACGTTGGAGGCCTTCTCCAGCACGGCGTAGTCGATGGAGATGTTGTCGCAGAGGGGAAAGGCGTGTTTCAGCTTGGCTGCAAAATCGCGTGCCCCGAACCGCGGGAGCGCGGAAATTGCGGCGAAGGTTTTGGGCAGGTGCTCACGGAGGTTCTCCAGCAGCACGTCCGCCCGCCAAAAGAACATGCCCGAGTTCCAGTAGAAGTTCCCCGCCGCGAGGTACTCCGTAGCGACCGGCAGTTTCGGCTTCTCGTGAAATCGCTCGACCGGAACCGGCCCGGTTTGGGCGCCTGCCTGCGTACCGGCGGGGAACTCGATGTAGCCATAGCCGGTTTCAGGCCAGCGGGGAGCAATCCCCACGACCATCAAGCTGCGGCCGGCGGCGCCTTTCAGAGCGGCGTCGATGACCGCCCGATACGCCGAGGGCTTGCTCACCACGTGATCGGAGGGGAACACCCCCATCACCGCTTCCGGGTCCAGCGAGTGCAGGATGTGAGCTGCCAGCCCGATGGCGGGCGCGGTGTTGCGCTGCTCCGGTTCGGCCAGGACCTGCTTCCGCGGAATTTCCGGAAGCTGCCGCAGGATGGTGGCGCGCAGATGCTCGTTGGTGAGGATCCAAAGACGTTCCGGCGGGATTACGGGCGCCAGACGATCGACCGTTGCCTGAATCAGTGAACGGTCGCCCAGGACATTCAGCACCTGTTTGGCAGATCGTTTGCGGCTCCGCGGCCAGAAACGCGTTCCACGCCCTCCCGCGAGGATCAGGCCGTAATAGTGCGGGTTCATCTAGTTCAGCGGGTAGCCGTGAATCAGATTGAAGGTGCGCTTCCAACGCGTCTTGGTCGGAAAGTGCATCACGAGGTCCACCAGATGCGTCACGTTAATCGATGGGTCGGCGAGATCTTCGGTGGGAGCGTCGTACGACCAGTAGATAATCAGCGGCTTGCCGATGATATTGTCGCGCGGCACAAAGCCCCAGTAGCGGCTGTCCAACGAATAGTCGCGGTTGTCGCCCATCGCAAAGACGCAGTTTGGCGGTACCACCACCTCTCCGCCCTGCACATGGTTCATGAGCATATCCAGGGCGGAGGGAGCGAGATGGACATTCGGCTCGCCGGGAAAATCGTCGCGGTAGGAATCGATGTATTCGGTCTTATGGTAGACGTACGGCTCCTGAACTTTCCTGCCATTCAGGACTAGCTGCTTGTCCACGAGCTTGATGCGGTCTCCCGGTATGCCGATGGCGCGCTTCACAAAAGTCTGGCGGATGTCCACGGGATAACGGAATACGATAATGTCTCCACGCTTCACGTCCGTATAGGGCAGGATGTGGTGGGAGACAGGTCCGTAAGGCGAGTATGCCAGTTTATCGACCAGAAGGTGATCGCCGATGAGCAGGGTATCTTCCATGGAGCCGGTGGGAATGACGAACGCCTGCACCAGCGAGGTTGTTCCGAACAGCAGCAGGATGATGGTAACCGTCCACTCGGCGATGAAGCCGCGCTGGGGTTCCGGCCTGTGAGGTTCGGGCGTCTCCCGCGGTTCTGCATCCTCTAGTACTACATTTTCTTGATCTTGATCCACAGATACTCATTTTAACGGAATCCTTGCTATCCTGTTTGATTGCCGAGGCCTGATTGAGTTCTGTTGCGACCCAGCCGATGCCTGCAGGGATCCCGGCTGCCAGGCGAAAATCCGTATTGCTGGTGTTTTCCTGCACCGTGCTGGGTGCCGCGGCCCAGATCCTGATGAAAACCGGGATGGCGCACTTCGACCCCCACCTCCCGGCGCTCCTGACCAACTTCCCCCTGATCGCCGGCTACTTCCTGTACGGTGTCAACACCCTGATGCTGGTGCTGGCATTGCGCGAGGGCGAGCTATCGATGCTCTACCCGATTATCGCGTTGACCTATGTGTGGGTCACGCTGCTGTCCTATTGGCTTCTCCACGAGCCGCCCAATCTCTACAAGAACCTCGGAATCGCGATCATCGTCATCGGCGTGGCTGTTTTGGGCCGGGGAGGACGGAAGTGACGCCGGGGCTGTTGACGTCCATGCTGCTGGTGTTCGCGGCGTCGGTGGTGGGTTCGTTCGGCGCGGTGTTTTTGAAGCTGGGGGCTCACAACCTGACGAAGTCGCTGCTCAGCTTCCTCAATCCGAAACTGGTGTTTGGGGTGGCGCTGTTCCTCGGGTCTTCGGTTTTCTATGCCCTGGGTATCAGGGGCGGACAGTTATCCGTGCTGTATCCGATGGTTTCGCTGGGATACATCTGGACCCTGCTGTGGTCGCGCCTGTTCTTCCAGGAGCCTTTGACCCGCCAGAAGTTCCTGGGCTTGGGACTGATTCTCGTGGGGGTGTTCTTCGTCGGGCTTGGAAGTTCCTAGCGGCTCAACGGGCATTGGCCAGGCGGCCGGACCGAAAGTAGTCCGGCAAACCCGTTTTCGTCTCCCGCAAAATCTCCACCACAGCTTTCCGGTCGGATGCAGACAGCTTCGCATACGCACCGCTTCGATTCCGGCCGGACAAAACCTGCCACAGTTGCCGGTAGATCGCGTCTTTCCCCGCCTCCGGTAATCCATCGAAGGCCGGTGCGTAGATCATGTAGCTGCACGGATATCGCATGAGGCGGTGCTCCAAATCGAGGTCCCGGAGAGAGCGGCCCTGGTGGTCGCGGATGCCTGACCGGGCGAAGGCTTCAGCGAACCCCGAGGTGCCGCGCATCCGTCCCGCAAAGGGAGCCTCATCGACGAACAGCAGGTAGCCGGCGATCTCTTTCGCCGGCGGCTCGACGTCGAAAGCCGACTTCTCGTGGGCGGCCACGCGAATCTGCCAGCCGAAGCGCGTCAGCAGATTCATCAATCGCATCTGGTGGTCGAACACCATCAACGCAACCACGTCGCTGAAAGGGGTGAGGTAGGCTGCGCCGTCCCATTTGGGATCGATTCGAATGTTCCTGGCGGGATCGCGGGCGTCCAGGTAGACGGTGTTACCCATGTGCGCCGTAGTTCCCGGGTCGCCCGTGACATACCAGCCTCCCCAAAGCTCGGCAAACGGGCTGCCATGGTTCGGTTCGTAGTCGCCGAGCGTTCGTAACGGTACACCCTTCGAGTCGGGGTAAACACTGCGCAGCAGCATCCCCGGGACATTCAGGCTCGCGTAAGAAACATGGCACGTCAGACAATCATTGTCGCGGACGAACTGGGGCTGGCTCGCCGGCCACTGCACGAGCTTGTAGAAGAGTACGCCTTGTTGCGGGTCTTGGGACGCGGCTTCGACGAAGGGCTCGCCCGGGACCCACGCCACCACCACCGAGTCGTTGAAGAATACCGTTCGGGGATGGCTAGGGCCGATGATCGGGGCCTGCAGGCTGGTTTTGGAGAAGACCGCCATCTGCGATTCGACCGGCACTCCCAGCGCAGACAGGACCGCCCGCAGATACCCGTCGGGCCATGCGAATGTGAGCTGAGTCCTGCCGCCGCGGATGGCGGCATTCAGTGAGGCGATGGGATCGTGCACCGGACGCGCGTAGTAGTCGATCGCCGGGTGCTCCGGCGGCTCCGTAAAAGCCCCGGGCTGCGCGCCCGCAATGCCCAGGGCGGCGATCCAAAACCCGGCCTGCAGGCGACACAGCAGCATTCAGGCCTTCCGTGCCCGCATGGTGGCGCTCATGAATCTGCCTTGCAACCTGTACTTCTCCTTAACGGAATTCCTTCAAGTCCATGATTGATTATCGCCCTACCGGACTTCTACCCAGTTGGGCATCACGCGCAGGTAGCCGCCCTTCATCCACGCATGGAACGGTACCCGGCCAAACACGGACCGGAGCTTGGATTCCAGGGCGTCGTCCTGAGATCGCCTCATGATCACATCGATGATGTTGCGGCGCGGCGGGTACGTCAGGACGGTCACCGGTTCGGACGCCGGGATGTTCGCCTTGGACTTTACCAGGTTGAAGGCGGTATCCAGCCCGCCCAGTTCATCCACCAGCCCGCGCGACTTCGCCTGCGAGCCCAGCCACACGCGCCCTTGGGCCACGGCATCGATCTCACTGGTAGACTTGTGGCGCGCGGTTGCCACCTTGGACAGGAATTCCTGGTAGCTCTCGTCGATTCCCTGCCGCAGCTTGTCGCGTTCGTCGGGGCTCAGCGACGTGTAGTCGGAATCGATATCGGCATGCTTGCCGCGCTGGATCGCATCTTTGGTGACGCCGAGCTTGTCGTAGAGACCGTGAAGATCGGGTTTGCCGAAGACCACGCCAATGGAGCCGGTAAGAGTGCCGGGCTCGGCCACAATGGGGTCGCCGGTCATAGCCATGTAGTAGCCACCGGAAGCCGCCACGTCGGACATCGAGATGACGACCGGCTTCTTCTTGCTGAGGAGACTCATCTGGCGCCAGATGTCGTCCGAGGCGGTGACCTCGCCGCCCGGTGAGTCGATGCGCACCACCACTCCCTTAATCGTGGAGTCGCCGGCCACCTGGGACAGCAGTTTGTCGAAACCGTAAGAGGTCAGGCTGCTCTCGTCGGAGCCGTTGTCGTCGGCTCCGCCGCGCACGATGTCGCCTTCCCCGACCACCAGCGCGATACGGCTCTTTCCCTGTATACCCGCGCTCTCCGGCGGCACCTTCACGTACTTGTCGGCGGACAGCTTTACCAGGTCGCCCGAATGCAGCTTGTCCTTCAGGGCGGTCCATAACTCGTCTTCAAAGCAGAGCTGGTCGATGAGTCCCGCCTTCTGCGCCTCCTTGGCGGTGTAGGGACCCTGGTCGATGATCGACTGCACCTCCTGGGGAGACTTCTTGCGCGCCGCGGCGATCTTCGCTACCAGGTTGCCGTACAGGTCGTCCACCACGCTGTTGAGGACCTCGCGAGTCTCCGGGCTCATGTCGCTGCGTGTGAACATATCGCCGAAGTCCTTGTACTTGCCGGCATGCTCCACGTCCACCGTAACGCCGATCTTGTCGAGCGTCTTCTTGAAGTACATGGCCTCGGCACGGAGTCCCTTGAGCATCAGGGGCTCTTCCGGGCCGCTGAAAATGCGGTCCGCGGCGAGCGCCACATAGTAGTCCCGGGCGTTCGGAGTGTGCAGGTACGCAAACACCGGCTTGCCCGATTTCCGGAACTGTTCCAAGTCAGCGCGGATTTCCTCCAGCTTGGCCCACCCCGCCGACAGACCTTCGGGCTCGAGCACGACGGCTTTAATGTGGGAATCGGCGGCAGCCATCCGCAGGACCATCCAGACGTTGCTGACCGAAAGCCCGGGGCGTCCGCCGCCCAGGAATTCCGGCACTTCGACCGGAGTTTTTTCCGGGATGTCGCCCTCCAGCCGAAGGACCACGGCCGAATTGTCCGCCACCGTCGGAGGTTTCTCGCGAAAGCGCAGAAGCGCGGCAAACAGCAAAATGAACGAGAGGAAGACCAGCACGACGCCCGTGACCAGTCCGATGAAGAACTTCGCCATACCTAATACCTATTCCGAAAGTAGCATGGCTTGAACTCGCGGGCGTCTCGACGCTGGTTGGGATCGCACCAATTGGCCGGAGTTCTCACTTCGGAGGCTGGCGCGGGCGGTCATGGCAGTCCGCGCCGCTTGTTCAATATCCGCGGCGCCGGGCCTCGAATTTGAACAGCGGATTGTTCCGCCCGCTCGAAGGTCTGCCGATCGAGTTCGCCGGAAACCGGCGCCCCAGGAGCGGGCGATCCGGGAAGGGCAGCTGGCCGGCGGGGTTCCTTCATGTAACCGGCATCGAGAACAGGTCCGCCGGGGTCTTTTCCCACAAGCGCAGATCTTGCGGCCCCCGGTACAAGACAGCATCGAAGAGTTCTTCGACTGGTTTGCGAAGAGGGTTTGCGGGCGGGATGGCATCAAGGAGAATTGGATCCGCATCCGGAGGCTGCCCACGAACTTCGGCGTCTCCTTCAGAAGCCTGGCTACCTGCTCCAGTGGAAGGATCTCCGCCGGAAACTCTATTGACACGAAAACGCGATTGGCCTAGACTCTAAAACGAACGATCGTTTTTTATTATATGCCGAAGCTCAAGGACGGTGTCGTTCAGAAGAACCAGGCCGCGATCGAGGAAGCCGCGCTGCGCCTCTTCATCCGCCAGGGCTACTTCGGGACCTCGATCCGCGACATCGCCGCCGAAGCCGGCGTCTCGATCGGAAATATCTACAATTACTACGCCAACAAGGAGGCCCTGTACGTCAGCCTGGTGCGGCGCTACACCGGGCGGATGGCCAAACTCCAGCAGCAGCTCCAGCCGCTGCTGGGGAAGTTCGACGCCGCGAGCCTCCGCGAACTGGCGCGCAAGACCCGCGAAATCGTCTACTCCCACCCCGATTACTGGCGCCTGATGTACATCGATGTGACGGAATTCGGCAACCGCCACTTCGCGCACAGCTTCCGCCGCCTCTCGGCGACGCTGGAAAAACTGGCCGGCGGGTACGGCCCGTCCACTCTGCGGCAAGGCATCGACCCCGCCTTGGCGTATGGAGCGATTTACCTGCAATTTTTCACGTATTTTCTGGTCGAAAAGCTGTTCGGCGGCAAGCAGCACCTGGGCCTCAGCGAGGATTCCGCCATCGAACAACTGATCGAAATCTTCCGAAATGGGACTGCCGCCGCGGAAGCCTCGTCGCGCTCCCGGGCGATTGGAGGAAAGGAATGAAACCGATTTCGTGTCGGATCGCACTTTGCGTGCTCGTCCTGGTCCTGGCGCCGGTCCTGCCGGCGCAGACACCCACCACCGGAATGCTGGCCGGCACCGTCAAGGATCCTAGCGGCGCCGTGGTCGCCAACGCCAAATTGGTCGTTACCAGCGCATCCGGCGAAGAGCGTGCCGGCAATTCCGGGCCGGACGGCAGCTATCGATTCCCCGGACTGCCGGCAGGAACCTACAGCCTGACCGTCAATGCCTCGGGATTCCAAACGTACCAGGCGAGCGGCGTCGAGATCCGGATCACCGAAACCACCGACCTGTCACCGGAACTCGCCGTGGCCGGAACCGCCACATCGGTGGGAGTCAGCGCGCAGGCACCGCTGGTGCAGGCATCCTCCGCCACCACCGGGCGCGTCATCGGCGACTCGCAGATCCGCGAGCTGCCCCTGCCCACGCGCAATTTCCAGCAGTTGCTGACGCTCTCTCCGGGCACCGTTTCGAACCTCTCCAACAACACCGAGATGGGCCGGGGCGATGTGAACATCGATGTCAACGGGCAGCGCTCCACCAGCAACAACGTGGTGGTGGATGGCACCCAGGTGAACAGCCCCGGCACGAATTCCACGCCGAACATCTCGGTGCCCGCGCCCGACGCCATCCAGGAATTCATCGTGCAGACGTCGCTCTACGACGCTACGCAGGGACGCAATGCCGGCGGCAACGTCGCGGTGATTACGAAGTCGGGAACCAACACCGTGCACGGCAGCGCGTGGGAGTTTCTGCGCAACCGCGAACTGGACGCCAACGATTTCTTCCTCAACGCGGCGGGGCGTCCCAGGCCCGTGCTCAACCGCAATCAGTTCGGCGGTACGCTGGGCGGGCCGGTGGTGAAGGATAAGACGTTCTTTTTCGTGTCCTACCAGGGCACGCGCGAGCGCAATGGCGCGTCGCTGACCAGCAGTCTCTCGTTCCCCTTCATCCCCGCCGGCCTTACCAATGACCGCAGCCTTGCCGCGATCACGGCGCTGCAGGGATCGTTCTACGCCCCCGGGGCGACCATCCCGGCGCTCAGCCCCATCAGCGTGAAACTGCTCCAGGCGAAACTCCCGGACGGCGGTTGGGCGATTCCCAGCGCGGCCGGCGCCGCGGCGTCCGGAGCCATTCCGATCAGCACGCCGATGAGCGGGGTCTCCACGTTTCGGGAGGACCAGTTCACCGCCAACGCGGAACAGGCCATCGGGACACGGAATCGTTTGCAGTTCAAAATGTTTTATTCGGACACGCCGCAGTTCCAGGCGCTGTTCAACTTCGTGGGCAGCAACCCGCAGCAGATTCCCGGCTACGGCGGCAACATCGAGTTCCACAACCGCGTCGCGAGCCTGGCCGATACCCACATCCTCTCGGCCAACCTGATCAACCAGGCGCATTTCGGCTACAGCCGCATCAATGGGCCATCCACTCCGCAGGAGCCGTTCCGGAATTCCGACTTCGGCATCAGCAACCCGCTGTGCCCGACGAACCCCGGTTTCTGCGGCCTGGCCACGATCGGCGTCCTGGGATACTTCACCATCGGTTCCACTACGCTGGCCGACCAGAAGTCCACCACGCAGACCTTCGAAGGCACCGACATGCTCACCTGGACGCATGGCAGGCACGTGGTGCGGGCGGGCTTCGAGGTACGCCGCTACCGCGTGGACTTCTTCTTCAATTTCTTCTCGCGCGGCCAGATCAGCTTCAATACCTTCCAGGATTTCCTCAGCGGGAACATTGCCTACGGCCTGTTGGGCAATGGCATCCACGACCGCGGCATGCGCGCCACCGATGCCGCCGGCTACGTGCAGGATGACTACAAAGTGAGCGACTCGCTGACCTTGAATGTCGGCATGCGCCTGCAATACCAGGGCGGCATCAGCGAGATCCGCGGGCGGCTGGCGAATTTCGATCCTGCCGCGTTTCAGGACTACGCCTGTACGGTGGCGGCTCCGTGCAGCAGCGGGACGGGTTTCAGCATTTTGAAGCCCGGCGAGCCGCTCAATCCCAACACCTACGGCGCCGCGCCGCGATTCGGTTTCGCCTGGAAGCCGCTGCATGCCCGGAACGTGGTGGTCCGCGGCGGCTACGGTGTCTACTTCGACCGCTTCTCCACGCGCGTGGCGAACCTGCAGATCTTCAACTACCCCTTCGACATCGTGGGGCTCGCGTTGGGATCGTTCTCGAACCCCTTCCCCGACTTGTCGAAGGTATCGTTCCCCGTCAATCCGGTATCGGTTCCTTCACCGGTGCCGTTCTATTACGCCGGCGTGCCGCTCGCCACATCTCCGACGCCCATCAGCGGCATCTACGTGAGCAGGAACTTCCGCACACCTTACGTGCAGCAGTACAGCGTGGGGGTGCAGTGGGAGCCGTGGAAGAACTGGATGGCCGAAGTCGGTTATGTCGGCTCGAAGGGCACCAAGCTGATCAATGTCTACACCCTCAATCAGGGGACCGCTCTTTCGACGGCGCCTTACACGGCGGCGGGCTTCTCCAACAACAAGGCGCTGAACGGATTCCAGTTGGCCACTACGGACGCGGACTCGCTCTACAACTCGCTGCAGGCCAGCCTCACCAAGCGCTTCTCGAGCGGCCTGCAGTTCCTGGCATCGTACACCTTCTCGAAGGCCATCGACGACGCCTCGGGGGCGCCTACCAACGAATTCGCGGCTGTGCCGGGCAACCAGCAAGTGCGCTCGTCGAATCGATCGGTCTCCGATTTCGACCGCGCCAACCGGTTCGTGCTCAGCGGAACCTACGACCTGCCTTCGTTCTACCGCGGCAAGTCCGCCACATCCTCCAGCCTGATCAACAACTGGCGGCTGGGCGCCATCGTTACAATGCAATCGGGCCTGCCGTATTCCGTGGTGTGCGTCTCCGGTTCGGCGCTCTACAACCGCGCCGACCTCATCGCGACCAACGCCGCCGGCAGCGGATCGGTGGAGAGCCGCCTGGGGCGCTACTTCAATACCGGCGCGTTCGCCCCCACCTGCACCAACACCGCGCCGTTCGGCACTTCGGGACGGAATATCCTATTCGGACCGGGCCAACAGAACTTCGACCTCTCGCTGGTGAAGGCATTCACGGTAGCCGACAAGGGCCGGGTGGAATTCCGCTCGGAGTTCTTCAATGCCTTCAATCGCGTGAACTTCGCCAACCCGAACAACAACGTCCTGGTGCCCGCCACGGTGGGCACCATCACCTCGGCAGCCAGCGGTCCGAGAGTCATTCAATTCGCACTGAAGGCGAGCTTTTAGTTTTGTGGCGCGGAGACTCGTGTCTGCCGCGTCCCCACTCATGGGGACGCTTTTTGCAGGGACAGCCTCGAAAAAGAGTCGGCCAACATGGGCTTGCCGGCGAGCCTGAAGGCGTCGGCATGAGTACCGTGCTCGCACGGCGAGACGCGGCAGGCAGGAGTGCCCGCGCCACGTGTCATCATAGACAGTCATGATCGAAACTGGACTTCACGACAAAGTGGTCATCGTCACCGGCGCCGCAGCCGGTATCGGCAACGCCACCGCGCGGCGCTTCGCGCAGGAGGGCTGCAAGGTAGCCTCGTGGGATGTTCGGGAAGGCGACCCCACACCCGGCGGCCTCTTCCGCAAGGTCGACGTGACGAACGCTTCCGAGGTGGAAGCCGCGGTGGAAGAAGTCATGTCTCACTGGGGCGCCATCCATGTATTGGTGAACAACGCCGGCATTCTGCGCGACGGCCAGCTCGTGAAACTCAAGGAAGGCGCGCTCGCCGGGATGATGAGCGACGAGCAGTTCGACTCCGTCATCGGAGTGAACCTGAAGGGCGTCTTCGTCTGCACGCGGGCCGTGACTCCGCGCATGATCGCGAGCGGCGGCGGCGTGATCCTGAACGCCTCGAGCGTGGTAGGCCTTTACGGGAATTTCGGACAGACCAACTACGTCGCCTCCAAAGCCGGCGTGATCGGCATGACCCGCGTGTGGGCCCGCGAACTGGGCAAGTACCACATCCGCGTGAACGCCGTGGCGCCCGGCTTCATCGCCACCGACATGACTAAAGCGATGCCCGAAAAAGTGCTGCAGACCATGGTCAGCCACACCCCGGCGGGCCGTCTGGGCCAACCCGAAGACATTGCCAATGCCTACCTCTGGCTGGCCTCCGACGCCGCGTCGTTCGTCACGGGCACGGTCCTGAGCGTCGATGGCGGTGTGGTCACCGGAACCTGATATCCATGTCCCGATACGCCACCATTCGTTCGACGGGCCGTTATCTGCCCGAGATCGAGGTCCCGAACAGCGTCCTCCGACAACAACTGGCCCACGTGCCCGATTTTGTAGACAAGATGGAAGCGGGCACCGGCATCCGAACGCGGTGGTACGCGCGCGATGGTTGTGCCACCTCCGACCTGGCGGTGCCTGCCGCAAGACAGGCGCTGGAACGCGCGGGCCGCAAGCCCGAAGAGGTTGACCTCATCATCCTGGGCACCGATTCGCCCGACTACATCACGCCCGCTACCTCAGTGGTGGTGCAGCACAAGCTCGGCGCGATCAACGCCGGCACGTTCGACGTCGGCTGCGCCTGTGCCTCCTACTGCACCGGACTGGCCGCCGCCGCCGGAATGATCGCCACCAATCCCGGCATCCGCACGGTGGTGGTGGTGGGCGTTTATCTCATGCACCGCCTGGCCAGTGCGCAGGATCCCATGATCTTCTTCTACGGGGATGGCGCCGGCGCCGCCGTCCTGGAACCTTCGGACGAACCCGGATTCGTCGGCTCCGCCTTTCAGGCGGACGGCTCGTATCACAAGTTCTGGGGCATCTATTCCGGTGGCACGTTTGAACCGGCCAGCGCCGAGTCGGTGGCCGCGGGCCGCACCCAGGTGCGCATG
>Ga0335077_10002122_pt1 | contig 23674 bp, 20 predicted proteins | sample Lox_Sample_31_FD_207151 | JGI IMG/M metagenome (GOLD analysis project Ga0335077, IMG submission 207151) | Soil microbial communities from Loxahatchee National Wildlife Refuge, Florida, United States - Lox_Sample_3.1 | ecosystem: Environmental > Terrestrial > Soil > Wetlands | place: USA...
ATCCGGTGACCACACCGGGTTCCAATCAAGCCAGTGGTCGCGTGTGAGGCGCGAGGGAGCCCCGCCAGGTACGCGAACCGTCCATAGGTCCCGGTCTCCGTCGAGGTCGATCGCCCAGTACACGAGGGACAGCCCGTTCGGTGACCACTGAGGTTGCACTCCGTCGTCCTTCACGGCGAGGCGCTTTTGCCCGTTTGCGACCTCGACTGTCCAGATCCTGCTGATACGTCCGGAGCGATCTTCCGGCCGCGTGATGCTCTCCTCGGCGTAGGCGACCTGGCGGCCGTCCGGCGACCACGCGGGATTGTACCCCGAATCCGAAATCCGCCGGACGCCCGAGCCATCTCTCTTCATCACATAGATTCCGCCGCCGTCACGCTCGGAGCGGAATGCGATGCTGCGGCCATCGGGTGAAAACGAGGGCTGGGTCTCATCTGCGCTCGAGTCCCGGGTCAGGTTGACACCTTCCGCGGCCCCGACGTCCTGCAGATAGATGTCCCAATTTCCGCTTGCCTTGCTCGTGTAAGCTACGCTTCCGCCGTCTGGGGAGAGCGTGGGAAACAACTCCGCACCGGCATCGTTCGTCACCTGCGAGAAGACTCGACCGTCGACGGACGGATGAGCGCGATGCCCACCCCAAACCGCGTACGCCACGATCATCCCCAGCGCCAAGGATCCGGTGGACGCGGCGATCCAGCGCCCGTACCGCTGCCAGGGACCCGCCTCTAGCTGGCTGGTGACGACTTGGCCCGTGGGGGCGGCATATGCCTCGAGGGCGTAGCCAAGGTCCTGCACCGATTGAAACCGGTCACGCGGCGCCTTTTCTAGACAGTGTAGAATTACGCTTTCCAGCGGGTTCGGCAGCGACGGCCCCCTCTCGCAAAGCTCCGCAGCATCCTCGGTGAGAACCGCGTTCATGGTCTCGACCGCCGATCCGCGGTCGAACAAGTCGCATCCCGTCAGCATCCGGTACAACATTGCTCCGAAGGCAAACACGTCCGATCGGTGATCGATTTCCTCGCCTCGGATCTGCTCCGGCGCCATGTATTGAGGTGTGCCTGCGATCTCGGCGTTCAAAGTCAGCGTTCCCGATCCGTCCAGGCCCCGCCGGCTCTTCCGCGCCAGGCCGAAGTCGAGCAGTTTCACGAGGCCCTCGCGCGTGATCATGACGTTGCCAGGTTTCAGATCGCGGTGCACGACTCCCGAGGCATGGGCGCCGGCGAGAGCTCCTGCAATCTGGATTGCGTAGGCCAGTGCCTGTTTCGGCGGCAGCCCGCCGGCCGGGATCATGCGATCGAGAGCACGCCCATCGATATGCTCCATCGCGATGTAATCGATGTTACGGTCACTGCCGATATCGTGCACGGTCACGATGTTGGGATGGATCAGTGCTGACGCCGCACGCGCCTCGCGAACCAGCCGCTGCCGGTACACGGGATCGTTCAACTGCTCCGGGCGCAGCACCTTCAGCGCGATGTGCCGGTCCAGCCGTGTGTCCCAGGCCCGGTATACGACGCCCATGCCGCCCTGCCCGATCCTGGTCTCCACGCGATATGGCCCAAGCATCTCGCCGCGCGCCAGTTCAACCGGCGCCTGTTGCGCGAGAGCGTCCAGCACGACGTTCTCCAACGGCTGGTGTTCCGCCTCGAGCAGTTGCTCGATCTTACGGCGCAGAGTTTCGTCGGAGCCGCAGTTCTGACTTAAAAACGCGGGCCGGTCCTGCTCAGGGAGCTCCAGCGCGGCACCGAAGATCTCCTTGATCCGCGCCCACCGTTCGGGTGTCATTGTCCGGCCTTAGACGAGATCTCCAGGCGAAGCCAGGCCTTCGCCATGGCCCACTCGCGCTTCACCGTGCGCGGGGCGATGTGCAGCGCTTCGGCCGTCTCTTCCACGGTCATGCCGCCGAAGTATCGCATCTCCACGACGCGTGCCTGCTGAGCGTCCATGGCGGCGAGCCGCTCCAGGGCCTCGTCGATGGCGAGCATCTCCTCCGACTGTTCAACCCCGCCTCCCACCTCGCAGGCGACGATGTCCACCGGCCTCTCGCCCCCGCCGCGTTTCGCGGTAATCCGCTGGCGCGCATAGTCTACCAGGATCCGCCGCATGAGCTGCGCGGCCACGCCCATGAATTGGGCGCGATTCTGCCACGCTGCCTTTTGGCCGGCCAGGCGCAGATAAGCTTCGTGCACTAGGGCGGTGGGCTGCAGTGTGTGACCCTCGCGCTCCTCCCGCAAAAAGTGGGCCGCCAGCCGTTTGAGCTCCTGATACACCAGCGGAATCAGCTTCGGCAGCGCTTCGCTGTTCCCGCGCTTCATTTCGGCCAGCAACAGGGTTACATCGCCCGGAGAATCTGGCATGGTGTTCTCTATCGCGCTCATTTTACCGTCAATAGCCTGGCGGTATGCCGGAGCTGGCCCCGTTTTCCGCCGATTTGCGCGTACTGAGGCAGATCCTGGCCTGGTATCGGATCGAGCGTTCTTCCCTTACGGCCCGCTTTCCACCGCGTGGGGCGGGCCGTTTTTTTCTGCGACGTTCGGTGTCCCAACGCACCAATTACCAAGGACACGAGACTTTCCGCACCGAATCAAATGTCCCCTTACTGCTACTCTTAAACTCCTCACCAGGGTATGAATCGCGCCACGCTACACACTCCGGTTCGGGGACTGACCATTCGTAATTCGGTGTGGATTTTCCTTGGGGCAATTCTGGTGGGTTCTCTGCTGTATTCCCCGGCGCTCCACGGCAGGTTTGTGTTCGATGACGATACCCTGCCGTTTCGACAGGGTATTCGAAACGGCTCGCTGGCGGCGTGGGTAACCGGGGTTCGCCCGGTACTGATGTTCACTTACTGGGTCAATTACAACCTGTCGGGGGAGAATCCCTACAGTTATCACTTCCTAAATTTGTTCATACACGCTGCAAATAGCTTTCTGGTATTTCTGATCCTGATTCACGTTCTGGCTCTGGGAGGTTGGCCGGAAAGAAAGCGATATGCAGGCGCCGCGCTTGGCGCGACTGTATTCCTGGTTCATCCATTGGCCACCGAGTCCGTCAGTTATATCGCCGGCCGCTCGGAGAGCCTGGCCGGCTTTTTCATGCTAGCGGCCTACATCGTCTTCCTCGATGCGCGGCCGATGGCTATCACATGGCGGCGCTCGATTCTGGTCGTCACGCTGTTCGCCTTGGCCGTAGCTACCAAGGAAAACGCGATTGCCCTCGCCGGAGTACTTCTGCTCACCGACCTGATGTGGCCCAAGCCGTTCTCATTCGAAGGGGTCCGCCGCAATTACCGCGTCTATCTGACGATGAGTGCCGCAATACCGATCGCCGCCATGTGGGTATACCACATACTTTCGGGCGCGGAAACGGCGGGCTTCTCGATAAAGGGCTTTACCTGGACTCAGTACGCGTTTACGGAAGGGCGAGCCATTTTCGAGTACATCCGACTCGCCGTCTTCCCGATCGGCCAGTCCGTCGATCACGACTTCGCCGTATCCCAATCCATCACTAGTTATGGCGCGGTCTATTTTTTGGCGTTGCTTGCAGGTCTACTCGCCGCAGCCGTGCTCTGGCGCGCGCGTTATCCGCTAGCATGCTTCGGGCTGCTACTGTTTCTCGTACTCCTGGCTCCAACTTCTTCGGTGGTTCCCATCGCGGATCCGCTTGTGGAGCGGCGCCTCTATCTGCCCATTCTCGGTCTAATCCTTATCGGGTGCCAGGCTGCCGCCCACGCGCGATGGTCGGCCAGCCTCATATCGGCAGCCTTGGCCATGCTGATCCTATACTCGGCACTCTGCTATGAGCGCAACCACCTGTGGAGCAAACCCGAGCAGGTGTGGGCCGCTGCCGCGAGAGATTCGCGAACCAAAGGCCGGCCTTATCTGGGCCTTGCCGAGAGCCTCATCGCCGTCAATCGTTGCGCGGAGGCAATTCCCTACCTGGAGCGTGGCGAACAACTGATGCCGCGCGACTTCGGAATCCAATTGGCCTGGGGGAAGATCCTGGAATGTCAAGGCAAGCGGGAGCAGGCCCTGGCGCGACTGGAGCGTGCCGCCGCGATAGTGCCGAACTCCGCCGTTTACCAGTTGATCGGACTGCTCTATGGCGAAATGGGTAGAACCGGGGAGGCTGGCGCAGCGCTCCTCAAAGCCGCGCTGCTAGGGCCGCGCAACGCAAACGCCCACAGCGCGCTCGGCATCTGGTATGAGTCGGTCGGCAACACCGTCGAGGCGGAACGCGAGTACCGCGAGTCGCTCGCCATCTATCCATACAGCACCGAAGCTCTCGCTGGGCTGGACCGCGTGCAGAGATTCGCCGCCTCACACCGGCCCCTGCCGACTACACCATAATCAATCCTCTGCGGATGCCGGTGGTCACTGCCTCGGTGCGTGTGCCCGCACCCAACTTGGCCAGGATCTGGGCGACGTGAAATTTCACGGTGTGCTCGCTGATTTTGAGCTGCCACGCGATCGTCTTGTTGGCCGCTCCTTCGGCCAACATGCGCAACACCTCCAGCTCGCGGGCCGTCAGCGGATCCGGACCGGAGGTCGAGCCCGCTGGAGATTCGCCGAGCAGCGACTCCAGTTCTGCAGACTCGATAGCAGCCAGTCCTGCCGCAGCCGCCTCCACCGCGGCCACGATCTCCGCCGTCGAAGCGTCCGGCGGAAGTATGGCGCGCACACCGAGCCGGAAGAGCTCGGCAGACCACTCCGCTTGGCCGATCAGCACCAGTGGCGCCGGTCCGGCGCCCTGCCCGGCCAGGTCGTCCCGCGCAAGAGAAGTCAGCACCACGTCAGGGCGCGCATCGGCGAGCGTCAGTCCGGGCGCTGCCGCGACCGCGGCCTCCAGTTCCGCCTTTAATCCGCCCGGCGCGGTAACCCGGACGCGAATCACGCCGCGGCCTCGGCCCGGGCCCCGATGCGCACTACGGTTTCGCGTACGCGCCGTGTGTCGTCGCGAAGGAAGCGCACGCGCACCGTCTCGCTGCCGGCATCGAGCGCTGCATGCAAATCCTCGAGGCGGCCGAGTAGCACGTCTCCCACGCGCAATCCCGCGATGGCGGCCGCACCGTCACGATCTATCTCCGTCACCTGGAGCCCCAGATGCACCGGGCGCAGCGACACGCCGAGCGCGGGCCGCGCGCCGTTGCGCACGAAGTCCAGCGCGGTGGCGCTCGGGATGGCCGCCCCGAGTCCCTTGACCACCGCGGTGTTAATGCCAATCACGCGCCCGTGGGCGTCCGCCAGCGGGCCCCCCGAATTGCCCGGCGCCAGCCGCACGTCGGCGTATATCCACTGCGTGCCGATCGAGTGCACGACCCCTGTCGAGAGCGCGCCGGCGAATCCCAGCGGGCTGCCCACCGCAATCACCAGTTCTCCCGGCCGCAGCGCGTGCGAATCGCCCGGCACTGCCGCATCGAGCGCGGGCGCGTCGACCCGTAGAGCTGCCAGGTCGCGCCGCGGATCGCGAGCCGTCACTCGCGCCGGGAATCGCCGCCCGTCCCAAAGCTCGATTTCGGCATCGGGCCCGCGCGCCACGTGAGCATTGGTAAGGATCAGGCCTCCCGCGGACCAGATCACGCCGCTGCCGCTGCCCCGATCGCGGCCGCCGAAGGGATGAACCTGCACCGTCGAACGTCTCAGCTTTTCAGCGACTTCTCCGAATGCGTGCATGTCAACCCCTCCGGGGCCGCTCCCCTATCGTGATCGTCACCTTGCGCGAATCGCCGCCCCGCAGTATCGCTACTTCGACCGTTTGACCCGGCGCGTGCGACTCGAGCGTACCCTGTAGCTCCTCCGTCTCGGCAACTGCCCGGCCACCCAGCGCGACCAGGATGTCGCCGACCAGCAAGCCCCCCTTGGCGGCGGGCCCGCTCGATTCGAGCGAAAGTACAATCAGACCTTTGTGATGATCGGGAAGCTCCACCGGTTGCAGACCCACACCGAGATACCCACGTGACACGTGGCCGCGCGTGAGAATCTGGTCGGCGATGCGCTCGATCGTGCTCACGGGAATCGCCAGTCCGGCGATGCGCGAGAGCGCGGTGGTGGCCACGCCGATCAGCTCGCCCGCGGTATTGATCACGGCCCCGCCGTCGCTGGTCGGAAAGACGTTGAGATCAAGCCTTACATAGCGGTCGAGCTGGCCGCCCCGCCACGTGCGCCACTCGCCGCTGCACGCGCTGATGATCCCCAGGCTCGCATTGACCCCGGAATCTTCGCTGCGCCCTATCGCGAGTGCCAGCGTTCCCGGCGCGGGCGCGTCCGTGTGCGGCGGGCCTCCTGGCCCGCCCGGCGCTTCCACCTTCAGCACCGCGATGTCGGTGCCCGAATCTGCGCCGGCGAGCGTAGCGGGTACGGTGTTGCCGCCGGCAAGCGTAACCGTAATCTCCTCCTCTCGCCGGATGGTGTGCTCGGCGGTCACAATCACGCCGGGCTTCCAGAACACACCGCTCGAGGAAAACCGCGGACGCGCGTGCACTGCCACCACGTGGCGTTCGGCTTGTTTGACGGCCGCGGCCAGTTCATCGGATAGCGCGGCCAGTTGCGTGGACATGAGTGCCTCCTGTGATTTCAGGATGCGCCCTTCGTCCCTGCCCGCACATCGGTAAATCGGCCAGTATCGCCTACCCGATCCCCAGGGGGCGGATAATACCCAGCGCAACGCAGGTCATCACCAGTCCGACGCACGTGATCATCGCGGCCGATGCTACCGGCAGCAGCCGGAAGGTCCTGCTGCCCGTTACCTTCTGGCTCGCCGGCAGCAGGTGGGCCGCGAACAGCACCGCCGCGCCGATTCCCATCAACACGGTCGCCAGGCCGGCGCTGAAGCCAACCAGCAGCGTCAAACCCAACCCCGCGCGGCCCAGCGAGATCGAGCTCAATAGCAGCACTAGCGCCGAAGGGCAGGGAACCAGGCCTCCGCTCGCGCCCAATGCGATCAGCGACCCCATAGTGATCTCACCCGGCGGCACGTGGCTGTGCCCTCCCGGGCCGTGATGATGGTGATGATGATGCCGATGCCCGCGCAGCCTCCGGAAGAATAGCGTCGCTCCCACCCACACGATGCTCAAGCCCGAGATCGCACCCAGGATCGGAAACAGGCGCTCGGGCAGGACATACTTCGAAAGGAACAGCGTTACAAACCCGAGGAAGAACACGCTGACCGTGTGGGTGAACGTGACCATCGCTCCCAGTAACGCCGCGTGCCGAAAAGTGCCGCGCGACCCGACCAGGTACGCCGCCACAATCGTCTTCCCATGCCCCGGCGACAGTGCATGAATCGCCCCCAGCGCGAACGCCACCGCCATCCCGATCAGCGTCAATCCCCATCCGATCTGGTCGCGATGCAACAGGCGCGACAGGTAGTCGCCGCGGAGGACGGTCCCCGGCGCCGTGGGCGCGGGCTTTGCGGCCCCGTGTTCCTCCGGGGCGGGCGCCGGACTGACGGCCAAAGATTGGGTCTCCCTGAGCGGCGGGCGCAATGCGAACTCCGCCGTCACATCTTGCGGCGGAGCCATCATCGGATCCTGCGGATAAGCCGTCAGCTCACGGCTCCGGTCCTCCCCACCCGGCAGGACGATCTCCTTCCATCCCGAGAGCCCCGCATAGTTGCGATCCTCATATCGGATCTTCCCCACACCTGCCACGCGCAGGTCCGCCGCAATGCGAGCCACCGGCATGTTCCCCGCGCCGTCTGCCAGCGTGATCGTGGCCTTCTCCACCCGCACTGCCGACGGCCGTCCTCCCACCGAGACCGTCAGATTCTTCGCCCACTCCCGGGCCTGTTCGATCGCCTTCTGTTGCGGATCAGCGTTGGGCCCCCACTCCTGCATCAGCTCGAAAGTGGGAATTTCCGCCAGATCCAGCACGTACCGGACCCTCACCCCGCCCTCCAGTGCCGTAAACCGTGCATAATGGTTCACGCTGAAGTTCCCCATCGGATGCGCCGCCGCCAGGAAGGCTGATAGCTGACAGCTAATAGCTAATGGCTTCCATCTCATTTGACTGGTATACGCACCCCGGTGCGAGAATGGATTTACCGGGATGCTTGGAAAACTCCTGACCGCCCTGCTTTTTCTCGCTGGCGTTCCGCAATTCCACCTGCGGGATACGCAGGGTACTATCCATACTCCCTCCGAATGGGCGGCGGACAAAGCCGTAGTCCTCTTCTTCGTCACCATCGACTGCCCCATCGGCAACACGTACGTGCCGGAGATGAACCGCATCCGCGACGCCTACTCCGGACGCGGCGTGGGCGTGTACGCTGTGCAGGCCGATCCGTCCGTGCGCGAGGCCGACGTCGTCAAATACGCGAAGGACTACCGATACGCATTCCCTTTGCTCCTCGATCCACAGCAGATTCTGGTTCGGCACACGGGCGCGACCATCACCCCGCAGGCCGCGATCCTCTCGCCCGAAGGCAAGCTGCTCTACCTCGGCCCCATCGACAACCGGGTCGTCGACTTCGGCAAGGCACGTCCGCAGGCCACTGAGAGCTACGTGCGTGAAGACCTCGATGCGGTGTTGGCAGGCCGTCCGGTGCCGGTAGCCGCGCAGCACAGTGTCGGCTGCTCCATCCCCAGGAACACGAAATGAAACTCCTTGTTGCCTTGTTCCTGTTCCTGGGCGATCCGCTGGAAATCAAGCAGCTCCCCGAGGGCGCCGGCAAAGACGCGGTGGTCAAGTCCTGCCTTGAGTGTCACGGTGTGGCCAACTTCCGGAAGGCCCGCAAGGATGCCGACGAGTGGAGCGAATCCGTCAGCGACATGGTGGACCGCGGTGCTAAGGCGACCCCCGCCGAAGTCGAAGCCATAGTCGCATACCTTGTGAAGAATTTTGGCAAAGACGCCAAGGTGCAGATGAACAGCGCGCCGCTCGAAGAAATAAAGGTGGTGCTCGGCTTCACCGTCCCCGAGGCCAATTCCATAGTCGCTTACCGCGACCAGAACGGCCCGTACAAGGATTGGCACGATGTGTTGAAAGCCCCCGGCGTCGACCCCGCCAAGGTCGAAGGCAAAAAGGACGCCATGGCTTTCTGAAGCCGGATGCCCGAAGCCTGAGCCTTTCCTACTCCTGGTCTTCCGTCTTCGCCAGCGCTGGTACCGGCATCCCGGGCTGCAACGGCGGCCTCCGGGAGTGCCATTCGGTTGCGCGCTCGTATGCGCTGGCCAGCGCCAGAACTCGGGATTCCGAAAATCGCGGCCCCGCGATCATTAATCCCACCGGCAATCCGCCCGACGTGAATCCGCACGGCACCGAGATCGCCGGAATGCCGTACATATTGAACTGCCCGGTATTCTCCAGCTCCGGATTGCGCGGCTTGTCGCTCTCCTCGCGCTTGATGGATGCGTCGATCGTGCGCGGCGTGTGCCGCCTGGTCGGCAGAACCACGGCATCGAAATCGTCGAAGGCATCGTCAATCGTGCGGCGCATCAGCTCCAGCTTCCACCGCCCCCGCACGTACTCCGCCGCCTTGGCATTGCCGGCGTTCTGCAGCGCGCGCCGGGTCGGTATCTGGTAGCGACCCGCGCCATGTGTGTAGTACTCCTCGTGATAGGCAAAGACTTCCCCACCGAGCGTGATCTCGCGCGTCGAGGGCAGCGTCACATCCTTCGCGCCCTTGGTCATTTTCGCCAGCACGCCGATCGCGTCCTCCACGCACTTCGCCACGTCCGCATCCACCAGATCGAAGAACGGAGCGCGCGGAATCCCCAGCCGCAATCCCGCGACCGCCTGTTTCATCCCCGCGGCGTAGTCTTCCTTGGCGTGCTCCACGCTGGCGATGTCCAGCTTGTCGTAGCCCGCGAGCGCGTTCAGCACCATCGCCGCATCCTCCGCGCTGCGCGTCAGCGGGCCGCAGTGGTCCAGCGAGAGCGTCAGGGGAACAATCCCGCGGATCGACACCAGCCCGTAGGTCGGCTTCAGCCCGACGCACCCGCAGAACGAGGCCGGCGTGCGGATCGATCCGCCGGTGTCGGTGCCCAGAGCCGCATAGCAAAGGCCGGCCGCGACCGCCGCCGCCGATCCACCGGAGGACCCTCCCGAATTCCGGTCCAGCGCCCACGGATTTCGCACTGGCCCGTAGTAGCTGGTGGCCGACGTGCCGCCCATCGCAAACTCGTGAAGATTGGTCTTGCCGATCAGCACCGCGCCCGCCGCCTTCAGCCGGCGCGTGACCTCGGCGTCCGCCGCGGGCACGCGATCGTCGAACACGGCGCTCGCCGCTGTGGTGCGCACGCCGGCCGTGTCGATATTGTCCTTGAGCGCGATCGGAATACCGTGCAGGGGCCCGCGCAGCCTGCCGCCGCGCTGCTCGGCATCCAGCTCACGCGCCTGCACCAGCGCCTGCTCGCGCATCACCGTGATGAAGCAGTTCAGTTTCGGATTATAGGTGGCGATTCGCGCCAGGCAAGCTCCCGTGAGCTGTGTCGATGTGACCCGGCCCGCGCGAATCCGCGACGAGGCCTCGGCCAGGCTCAGCTCCGCCAAATCCTCGGTTCCCTGGGCGCGAGCCGCCAGCGCGCCCAGCATGGATAGCGCAAACCCTCTGCGAGTGGTGTCCAGCATAGTGACATCCTACACCGGATGCGCATCTTCGCCGTTGCGCAGCTAGCTCCACAACTCGTTGATCGGACCGTACAGGTTCTGGTCGCTGAATGGCACGTATTCGAAGCCGCGTCCGAACGGATCGTCGTGCCGCACCGTGGTCCAGTCGATTCCCATCGCCGAGTAGATCGTAGCCTCGATGTCCTCTGGATTGATGCTGCGCCCGCGCGACCAGCCGGGGTCCGCGGTTTGGCTTCCATCCGATGTCGTCGAGCCGATCGTCTTCCCGCCTTTCACGCCGGCGCCCGCGAATACCGCCGTCTGCTGCAGCCAGTGATCGCGTCCGCCCGCTCCCGAAAGTGGTCCCACGGTGCGTCCGAATTCTCCCACCATCACCACCAGGGTCGAGCCCAATTGCCCGCTGGCCTGCAAATCGCTGAGAAGCGCCGAGTACCCGTCGTCCAGCGGTTTGCCCATGGTGTACATGTTGTTGCCCTTGGGATTCTGCTGGCCATAAATATCCTGGTGCATGTCCCAGCTTCCGAAGCTGACCAGCACGAACCGCGTGCCCTGGTTGGCCGCCAGCACCTGTTTGGCCACCAGGCAGGCGTTGCCGAACGAACTGCTGCCGTAACGCTGGCTGTCCGCCGCCGTGAACTGGAACGCTTTCTCCACGGTCGAGTTGTACATCATCCCTTTGGCCTGCGAATAAAACGCGTCGTAGTCCTCGAGCGGTTTGCCGTACGGCGAATTCACGCGCAGCGCATCGTCCAGCGTGTGCAGGCCGCCGAACATGGTGTTGAAGCGTCCGCCTGAACCTAGAGGATCGTTGGGATTGGCCGTATTCGGAATCCCCGCGGCCGTCGGCTTGATTTTGAACGGCGCGTACGTCGCCGAGAAGTATCCATTGCCCACGCACGCTGCCGAGTTCAGCGCCAGAAATGCCGGAAACACCTGCCCGGGCTGGCGCTGCGGGTCTTTCTCGATCGCCACTACGCTGCCGATATTCGGCGCGATATTGCCTAGCGCCGCCGCCGGGTTACGCCCGATCTGGGTCCAGTGCTGCGCCAGCGTGTGCACCAGCGCATGAGCCTGCATCGACCGCACCAGCGACAGGCTTGTCAGCATCGCGCCCATCTTCGGCAGCAGCCCCATGGGCCAGTTGATTCCATTGACCATGGTCGGCTGGAAGTTGGTGGGCGTCACACCGTTCACTACCTTGAGATCGAACGTATCGGTGTGGCTGATGGCGCCCGTGAGCAGGATGAAGATCACATTCTTCGCGGCATTCTGGGTCGTCACGCCGGCGCTCGTCGTAACACCGTCGTCCGCCCGCAGCCGCGGCAGCAGATAAGAGCCCGTCACGCCCGCGCCCAGGATTTCGAAGAACCGTCTCCGGCTGGTATCCGGCCGCTCGAAGAAGGTCTTATGTAGATACGGATGCTTCTTCAAGAACCTTCGAACCCGCTCGCACTCGCACATAGCTCTCCTCCACTCCTTAGCTTCTTCGCTTCCTCAGTAGTTGAAAACAAAATCCACCTTGTTGTACAGTGCCCACAACAAATTCTCCGCCGCTTGATTCCGCGCCCCCGCGCTCAAAATATTCAGCGCCTGGCTCAGTTCCGTCGCATCGGGCGGCCGCGAGAGCACCGCCATGAAAAGCGTGCTCACGACTTGTGTATTCGATTGGTTTAGGTTCTGCACCAGCAGACTCGTGGACGGCCCGGTCGATTTCGTCCGGCTCATCACGAACGGATCGTTCATCAAGTCCAGCGCCTGTGAGATCGACCCGTCCCCCGACCGAACCTGGTCGTCGCGGTTGCCGCGCAGGAACGCGTCCAGGAACGGCGTCACCGCGCTACCCGCAGAAGGTGTATTCAACGGCTCTGGAAACTGCATCGCCCACGTGAGTGTGCCATTGAGCGTCACGTTGTAACTGGGCAGAATGTTGCTCGACTGCGCAATCGCATCGTGCACTTCCTCGCTCCATAGCCGCCGCACGAAGTGCCGCGCGTTGAGCGCGTCCCAGGAAGGATCGTAGGTGCCATCGTACTGCGACGAAAGCTGGTACGCCTGCGAATTCGCAATCGTCTTCATGAGCCACTTCAAATCGAACTTATTGGCGATGAACTGCTGCGTCAGCGAATTCAACAACGCCGGGTTCGAAGGTTGCAGCGTCCACGGGGACGGCGGTGGATTGTTCGGGTCCAGCCGCGCCGGGTCGAACTGGTCCGGCGGGTCCACAAGACCGACACCGAAGAAATACGCCCACATATAATTCACCGTCGCCCGCCCAAACTGCGGATCGGCGATCAACGCCCGCGCCAGCGCCGCGCGGTAATTCTCGCCCTTCTCCGGCGTGTCGCCGGTAAAAATGTACGTGGGTGCGACGTTGGCCTCGGTCCCGGCCGGCTGCCGCGCCGGACGGTTGCCCGTCGTCGTATTCAGCGGGTAATCCGTTTTCGCGGCCGGCGTGTTGTCCTTGACGCTCCAGTAGTACGGATTGCCGCCCGTGGCGCCGGCTACCGGCGTTCTCGTCGCCTGCGTGTGCGAAACATAGGAGGCCAATTGCCACGCCTGGTATCGTGTTGTCTGGCTGCCCCAGAGGCTCAGCGAATCCAGGTGCCCGCGCCCGTTGTGGCACAGCAGGCAGTTCACATGCGAGAGGCCCAGGAACATGTCCGCGATGTTCGCGGTCTGCTGGTCGAAATCGTCCTGGATCGGCCCGCCCGTCACCATTCCGCCCACCAGCAGGTTCAACGTGCCGTGCTGGTAGCTGTTGGTTCCCGTCGCCGTGATCAGGTCCGTGGCCCACTGGTCGTACGGCTTATTTGCGGCCAGCGCTGCCCGGACGTAGTCGTTGAACGCCTTGACGCCGTCGGGATAACGCCGGATCTGGGAGTTCTGCGAATTGTTCTGATACAGGTCGCCGAACCACATGGTCCACTTGTCAATCCACTCAGGGCGGGCAATCAGCTCGTCCACCAGGTTGGCCCGCTTGCTCACCGTCGGATCCGCCACAAAACTCGCCACCCGCGCCGGGGTCGGGATCCGTCCCGTCAGGTCAAGCGTCGCGCGCCGGATGAACTCATAGTCTGTGGTCAGCGGCGCCGGTTGAACGCCCGCCACCGCAAGCGCGCTGAAAATGTACGAGTCGATGCTGCCCGCCTGCGCTGCCTGCAGTCGTTTATCGACGGTGTACGTCCGGCTTCCACCGGGCGGCGGCAGTTGGGCCGCAACCGCGCTGGTGAGCGCGCTGACTTCCGCTTGGTGCGGCGACGGCCCGCGCGACCCCAAGGCGTGCGCCACAAATTGGTTGTATTTCGGCCCGAACAGCGCGCATTCCGGATGCTGCACGACATAGTCGGGAACCCCGAAGTCGTTTTCCTGCGCCGCTGCCGAGGCCGCAACGAGTATCAATATGCTTAGCCCAGCCCTGCATCCCATATGCCCCAAAACACACGGGCTGGGGAAAACACTCGATGAAATTGTCTTAACGTACCTGCGGGCAAGCCGCCGGTCTGTTCCGCTGGCAGAAGTTACCGGCTTACGTTTTCTTCTTCAGCACCTTTTGAATCTTGGCTGCCAGCGCCTTCGTGTCCTTCGATTCAGGCACACCCTTCAGGGCTTCGTCCGCTCGCTCGCAGAAAATCTTCATCTTGTCCGGATCGTCCGCCTTCAACGGCGTGTAGATTTGTGACAGGTCGTACAAAGTCTGGGCCATGGCCAGCATGAATACCGGCCGCGCCACCTTCGCGTCAGGATCCTTGAGAACCGATTCGCCCTTCGCCGTGTCGTCCGGCGCTCCCGCCGCCCGGCACGCCGACAACAGCACGTCCCGCTGCAGCGTGGACGACACCGCCAGATCGACATCCGCCTGCGGTAGCGCAATCCCGCTCGCCACTCGCGTCAACTGCGGGGACGCAGTGGCCGACCCCTTCGGGTAACCGAATGCCAGCGGGAGCGTGTCGCCCTTGATCTGCCCGATCTTCGCGAACCGGTCCGCGAACTGCAAGCTGAGTTGCTTCGCCTGCGTGCGGTACTCGCTCACGCGCCGCCGGAACCACGTAGGATCCGTCTTGTTCGCCTTTGCTCCTGCGTCGTAACGGTCGGCCAGCTCCGCATATCCCGTCGCCAGCCCCGCGGTCAGCATCAGCGACCAGGGCAGCGCCTTCGACGCGTATTCATTGTCCGGCGCGAGCAGGTTGTCCAGGTGCTCCAGCGTCTTCATGTTGTCGCCCGCGGCGAATGTTTCCTTCGCCGCCTGCCAGTAGAACGCTGGCGTACCCTTCTCCGGCCCGCTGGGCCCGGAGGAGCAGGAGATCAGGAGCCCCAGCGCGAAAAGTGGCGCGAGCAGCCGCATCGTGTAACCTCCCAGAAAACAGGCGTGGCCTGTCCAGGACCGAGTTAACATACCTACAAAACGGATGCAAGCCAGTCCAATAGAGCCGGTCCAATCGAGCCCGATAGAGTCCGAAGGCAAGCGGACCGTGCCGGAATTCCTTCTGCCGGGCGATGCCGAGGCGGTGTTCGCGAAACCAAGCGCGATTCTGCGGTAGCATGGCGGAACATAACATGCATGGAGAAGAGACTTGAAGCCATTGGACGGGATCAAGGTGCTGGACTTTTCGCACGCGCTGGCGGGTCCGTACTGCACCATGCTTCTGGCGGAGTACGGCGCGGAGGTCTACAAGCTGGAATCGCGGGCCGGCGACATGGGCCGAGGGTGGGGTCCGCCGTTTGCCGGCGGGGTAGCCTGCTTCTTTCTGGGATTGAATCGCGGTAAGCGCGGAATTTCCATCGATCTGAAGCAGCCCGACGGCCTCGAATTGTGCCTGCGGTTGATCGACCGTATGGACGTGCTGCTGGAGAACTTCCGGCCCGGCGCCATGGATCGGCTCGGGCTCGGGTACGAAGCGCTCCGTCGGCGCCATCCAAGGCTGGTTTACTGTTCGATTTCCGGATACGGGCAGAACGGGCCATCGCGCGACGAGGCGGCGATGGATTTGGTGGTGCAAGGCTCCAGCGGGCTGCTCAGCATCACGGGCACCGAAGACGGCGAGAGCGTGCGCTGCGGCTACGGCGTTACGGACGTGACCGCGGGCCTCTTCGCGACGATCGGCATCCTGCTCGCGCTGCGCGCGCGGGAAAGCACAGGCGCCGGGCAACTCGTCGATGTCGCGATGCTGGATAGCATGATCTCGACCATGAGCTCGAACTATGTGAGCTACATGGGATCGGGGGAGATTCCACGGCCGATGGGCACGAGTTTTCCGACCGTAGTGCCGTACCGGGTCTTCCACTCGCAGGACCGGCCGGTGGCGGTCGCGGTGGGAAGCGAGAAACTGTGGTCGGCGTTCTGCAGCGCGATCGAACGGCCCGACCTGGAGAAGCATGTGGACTATGAAACGAATGCGGCGCGCATCCGCAATCGCGAGGCGCTGGAGCCTCTGCTGGACGGGGTGTTCTCGACGCGCCCAGCGGCAGAATGGCTCGCGCGTCTGCAGGAGGCGGGGATACCGGCCTCGCCGGTGCGGAACTTCGAAGACGTGGTGCGCCATCCACAAACGGCCGTGCGCGCGATGTTTCCGACCTTGGAGCATCCTTTGGCCGGCTCGCACCAGGTGACCGGCACTCCGATCAAATTGTCGGAGACGCCGGGCGCGCCGGAGCGGCCAGCGCCGCTCCTGGGACAGCATTCCAAGGAAGTGCTGGCGGAACTGCTGGGGTTCGAGCATGCGGCGCTCGAGGCCTTCGAAGCGCGCGGTGTCATCTACGAGTCTGAAAACGGCTGCCTATGATCTCAGCGCCCCGGGTTTGCCACGGTTTCGGCAGTGTTTGCGCTTGGCGCTTGCCCCTGTTTTGGCCCTGCAACGCGGCGGTTAGGTGAATTTCCTGATAAATAGAGTAGGAGATGCCCAGCGCCGCGGCGGCCAGAGCGGTACTCCCGATCGACCGGTGGAAGGATCGCGCCTTTTACACCGGAATGGCAGTCGCGGTCAGCGCCGCGGTCTACCGCGGCTTCGCGCGATCCACTTTCTGAGGAGCCAGTACTTCTCCGCGCCGCTGGCCCAATCGCCAGGGTGCACGGCGCTCTGTTCGTCTCGTGGACCTTGTTGTTTTTCGTGCAAACGGTATTGGTCGCGCGGCGGCGGGCGGATCTCCACCAGCGGCTGGGGATCGTGGGAGGGGTGCTGGCGGCGGCGATTGTCGTTGCCGGTACCGCGATCGCGATTGTATCGATGCGGTACAACTTTGCCCGGGGCAACACGGCTGCGTTGTCATTCTTCGCGATTCCGATTGCGAACATGCTGGTGTTTCCGATTCTTGTCGCGGCCGCAATTGGCCGCCAGGCAGCCGACAGTTTCCGGCCGATGTGGATCTGGACATCGTCGATACCGAATCGTCTCCTGGAGTGCGCCGTATGCAAGCCCTGGTTGGTCTGGACGCGCCGTTCGATGATGGCCGCGAGCAGATGAAGAGGCTGGCCGGCTCGGAGGTGACTAGCAAAGCGGCGGAGCGCACGGCGGAGGCGATTGGCGCCGACACCGCACGACGAGAGCAGCAGGAGATTCAGCGCGCCGTCCAACTGGATTTGCCCATTGTGGTCGGCGACCCGATTCCGATCCTGTACGTGCAGATGGACGGCACCGGGGTACCGGTGGTGAACAAAGAGACCGAGGGACGCAAGGGCAAGATCGACGGACAACCCGCGCATACCAGCGAAGCCAGGTTGGGATGCGTGTTCACCCAGACCGCCTGGGATGAAGAAGGCTATGCGATTCGTGATCCGGGGTCTACTACCTACACCGCGGCCAGCGGAGCGGCGGGGTCCGAGGCGGTCCAGCGGCGAAAATGTCGATCCGGCGGCCGAGCGGCCCGCCGGCCTCGAAGCGGTCGCGGGTGAGCCAGTCAACGCGGTCCGGCTGACGAACCAATCCCCGGGCGGGAGGTGGGGGCAGGTTGTCCCAGGAGAGCGCTCGGCCGGTGTACCCGGTCGAGAGAACTCCGTGACACGACTCGGACGGCTCCCGAAGAAATACGCCGACCTCGGCGCGGCCGCAGGCATCGTGCACCACCGCCTCGTCCAGCGCTTGCACGTCGGGGAATACGTTCGGAAATCCCGGTTGATAGGAATCGGTTGCATCCATGCCTTGGATATTGTATTGGGTATCGGTCCAGGAGAATCCGCGCTGCGACATCACGGCGAGCCGGTTGTCACGGAGACCGGTGAAATCCAGTGGCACGGTCACGATGGACGGTTCGCGGTTCATCAAGACTGCCGCCAGGCTAAAGCCCTGAGGATAGCCGGCGCCGGAATCCGGCCTGGCAGCACCTGGCGGTCGATGCGCGTGATGCGAAGCGGAGCCACGATCACCGGCGAGCCCGACACCTCTTACCGCCCATAGGGCAGTACTGCCGAAAACTCTCCGCGCTCGTCCGCGCGGATCAGCATCCGAAGGCCGGTCCCGCCGGTGATGGTCACCTCAGCTCCGGCCAACCGCCGTCCCTGCGCATCGCGGACGACTCCCTCGATCATGCCGGTGGTCAATTGTGCCGAAAGACGGGCGACAAGCAGGAGCAGAACGGGGAAAACGCGGCTCACGTCAGAACCGGAAGCGCAGCGTAGCTTGCAGATTGCGCGGGCCTCCGCTCTGCAGGAGCGGCGCGAGGCCGCTTCCCGGACTGCCCGTTCCCAGCATGACGTTCAGCATGGAAGTCGACTGCCCGAACACGGCGCTGCTGAGATACTTCACCGGGTCGGCGAAATTCGGGCGATTAGCGATGTTGAACGCTTCCATGCGGACCTGCAGGGCATAGCGATCTCTCCAGTGGAACTCGCGGCGGACGGCGAGGTCCACTTGAGACATGCCGAAGCCTGCGATCACGTTGCGGCCCAGCGTGCCCTGCACTTCGGCCGGCGCGGCCACGAATGCCGCCGGGTCGATCCGGCGCCCCCCAGGCGCCGAAGCATCATCGATCCAGATGGGAACTCCCGGCACCAGATTCGGCCGGAAGGCATTGGCAAGCGGGATACCCTGATACTGCTCGTTATCCAAGACCGTGACCGGGAATCCAGTGCGAATGCGCCACAGCGCGTCTAGCCCCCATCCCCCAAGATAGCGGCCCGTTCCCGCACCGCGCCGCGGAAGTTCGTAGGTGAGGGTGGCGGTGAGCGCGTGGCGCAGATCGAAATCGCTCGAGGCATGGTCCAGCACGCGGCTGGCTCCCGGACCCGCCCAGAGCAGAAAGGCATCGCTGGAACCGTCATCGAGGGAGTGCGACCAGGTGTAGGAAGCCAGAGCCTGCAGGCCCTCCGCAACCCGGCGCCGGTATTGCACCTGCAACCCCTCGTAGGTGGAGGATCCATGATTCGTCGTCAGCGCGAGCAGGGCCGTGGGGCTGCTTCCGGCGCCCCCCACCTCGCGGCGCAGGAGCCTGCGTCCGGAGGATCCCACATATCCCGCGCTCAGCACGTCGTGCGCGGTGAGGGCCTGGTCGAGCGTCAGGTTCCATTCCAGGAGGCGCGGCAATTGCAGGTCCGGCCAGAAGCCATAGCTCAGCAATGACGAAAACAGGCCGTGAATGCCGCTGGTCAGTTGCTGGATGCTCAGCGGTCCGCTGTTTATCAGGTCCGTCGCGATGCTCAGGCTCGAGTCATAGTACAGGCCCCCGCCGCCGCGCAGCACAGTGCTGCCGCTCTTGTTGAGCCGCCAGGCGGCGCTCAGCTTGGGCGCGAAGTTGGTGTACTCCTCGGGCCAGAGGGCCTGGCGGTCCTGGTAGACCGTGTTGGTGTCGGGATGCAGGAAATACGGATAGGGCTGTTCTTCGGGAAACGGCGAGGGGCTGTACTCCCAGCGCAAACCGGCGGTGATGGTGAGGCGCTGCGAGATCCGCCACGTGTCCTGAACCCAAAACGAGAGCTCGGTGACACGCGCGGTGCGGCTCAACGCGGGAGAGGTTCCGAGCCACAGGTTCTTCTTGTCGGTAAGCTCGGTGATATTGTCCGCGATGGCGCTCAAGGAAGCCATGGCGTCGCGGCGAATGGGAACGATGCGCCGGTAATCGCCGCCGAAGCGGACCGCATGCGCCCCGTGATTCCACCCTGCGGAGGTGAGGTATTGGAACTGGCGCTGACGCCGGACTCCCTCCTGTCCCACCACTACCTGCCCGACTCCTCCGATATAGAAGCGCACCAGCGCGTCGCACGAGCTCACCTGCGGAAACAGGAACGACGTCATCGGTTGCAGATCGCAGCCGGAACTGAAGGCTTGGCCTGGCCTGGCCCAGCTCGATTCGGCGTCGGCCTGAGATTCGTTGGCCCGGATATCGAGCGTCCACGCCGGGGAGGGACGGAAATTCAAACCCATGGTCAGGCTTTGGAATCGCAGGTTGAGCCGGTTGACCTCGGTGGCGCCGAACTCATTCCACGAGGCGGAATCGGAATACCGGCCGAACAAAGTCATGCGCGAGCCGATGGAGTGATCGACCCGCGCCAGGCCGGAGTCGATCTCGGACGGCCGGAGATTGCGGCCGTTCCACGCCGCTAACCCGCCGCCCAGGTCGACGCCGTTCGGTTCGGGATAGAGACTGAATGCCGGCAGTACCCAATCGAGCGCGGCGGCGCGGGTGGCGTCCGAGGGCACCGGCTGGCGCGATACATATGGTCCCCGGAAGGCCATGTGCTGGTAGGCAAGAAAAAAGAACGTGCGGTTACGCCGGATGGGCCCGCCGAGGGACGGTGCGACGTCCTGGAGGCGGAGAGCGGCGCGGCCCTCGCCGCTTTCGTTGGCGAACCAGTCGTTGGCGGCGCCGATTTCGTGCCGAAAGCGGTACGCGACCGCTCCATGGAAATCGTCCGATCCGGTGCGGCTGGTGATGGCTACAGTGGCGCCGGGCAGCCTTCCCACGTCGTTGGCTGCGGTGGATGTGCGCACGCGAAACTCATCCACGGCCTCCAGGGGCAGAAGCGAGTCGAGGCTGCCGAACGCACTCAGCGCGGGCAGAGAGCCGCCGGTGGTCTGGGCCGCCAGGCCGCCGGCGGAAACGCCGGTATTGGCGCTGGTGCCATCGACGGTGAAGTAGTTGGTGTTCGGCCGCTGGCCGTTGGCGGTAAACTGGCCCGCCTCGCCGCGGGTCGCGGGAGTGACGTTCGTCCCTGGTGAAAGCTCGAGCAGGCCCAGCATCCCGCGGCCGTTTAAGGGCACGCGCTGGATGTCGTCGCGGTAGACCCGCGCGCCGATGGAAACCTCTTCGTGGCTGAGCAGGGGCGCGGTCCCTTCGACGCTAATTGTCTCCTGCACCGCGCCCACGATGAGGTTGAAGTCTACGCGGGTTCCCGCGGGCAAGGCGACGCGCACATCGAACCGGATCATACCGATGAAACCCGGCTTGCGCACCGTTACTTTGTAGAGTCCGGACTCGATGGATCCGACGATGTACGTGCCATCCGTTTCGGTGACGGCGATACGCCGGAATCCGGTTTCTTCGTTCACGGCGGTGATGCCGGCTTCGGGGACGGAGGCGCCGGAGGGATCGAGCACACGCCCGTAAAGGAAGGCCGAGCCCTGCGCCCGGGCTAGCCCGCCAAACAGCAGAATTGTTAAAAGAGCTGGGACGAGGGGCCGGGCATTCATTTGCTCTGCCTAACGTCATCGTACGACAGCAGACGCAGGCATTGCTCGTTCTCTTGTGTGAATTGGGCCAGGGCAGTCAGCAGCTGTGACGCAGAGTCCGGACTATTTGCCGCCGCGCCGGAGCTCACGCCGAGAACCTCGGCCAGCAGGGTTTCCACGCGGCGCCCGGTGGCGAACAGATCACCAGTCGCGAGCTGCCAGGAATTGGAAGCGGAAGGCGTTGCTGGACCGGGATCGGCGCCCGGCCCCGCCAGAACCGGGTTCACGGTCCTGGCGATCTTCTGAAGCTCTTTCGCGAGAGCAGCCGCGTGTTCGCTGCCCAGGCTGCGCAGCGTACGGCGTTCCTCGGGACGCATTTCAGCCTCGGCATCGGGCGGGAACTGCTGGGCGAGCCTGTGCAACGCGTAGACGCGGGTCATCGCCGAATCAGTCCAATCCAGGATCTGCCCGCTGAAACGCTCGAATTGCGGACGGCCACCGAGGCGCGCTTCCAGCCGCGCCGGATATTTGGGTTCTTCGGGGCCGGCCGCATCACGAGTTGCCGGCTCCTGTGCCGGCGGGTTGCTTGCGGGCAAACTCGGGTCATTGAATCGCACCACCACATGGGGCAGGCGATCGAGAAGGGCGTGAAGCTGTTGCTGGTGCTGGTGCGGGACGCCGGTCCCGCTCACCACGACGTCGCGCCCCTGGCGATTGACGTCGATGGGATCGCCCAGATCCGCGCCCACCTGATGCAGCGCGGCGAACACCTGCAACTGTTCGGATAGCGGAGAAGGTTCCGCCGTTCCGAGTGCTTCGGGTGCGTGAGGAGGAACCGGCGGCATGTCCGGTTGGCGAGCCATGCCGCCGGCGGTCCCAGCGAACGTGCTTGCGGGAAGAGTTTGCTGGTCGACCAATTCCGTCATTTCCACCCACTCGCGATTACGGAATTCGAAGCGTCCCTGGATGGCTTCGAAGTCCGTGGCGCGCAGCTTGAGCACGGCGCTCGTGAGCTCGCCTTCAGAGGTGGTGGTTTTGATGATGTACGAATCCTTATCGGGCGTCTCGACCCGGTCCTGCCAGCGGTCCAGACGGGCGCGCCAGTCCGAGTAGGCGCGCGCGCTCAGCGGGTCGGTCCAATCGTAGTGCGCGGACTGAAACAGCGCAGAGATCTCCGCTTCATCCGCGGGTGGAACACCCGTGCCATAAACGACGCGGGTCATCTGCCGGCGGCTAGTGGTAATGCGCAAGCGCTTGGTCATATGCGGCCGGCCTTCCGATACGGCGACAGCCTTCTTCAGCAGCGCGGCGGCTTCGACTCTCGGCGTCTCGCTCAGCTTCTGAATCGCGACGAACACCAGCGCCAGCGCAGCGGCAGCGACGAGGGCCCAGCGTAGCGAAGTGTTTCGAGAGGGGGAGATCCAGCGCCCGAACCGGGCCATCAGCGATTCGCACGCCAGTTCCGCGTCTACGGTTTCGAAATCGAGGGGCTTCCACTGCGCGGGAGCCGGCGGCACGCCTTCGGCCAGGAAGTGCTTGCGGTACCGCACACAATCGCCAATAGCCGCCTCGATGCTTTCCAACTCGCTGCGGCATTGCCAGCAGGCCTCGAGGTGCAGCCGCACCTGGCGCGCCTTGCGCGCCGGGAGCTCCCCATCCAGGCAGCGCAGCAGCAGACCGTCTTCGGGGTGGCGCGTGCCGAAGCTACTCATCGCGCACCCTCCGCAGCCGCAGCATGGCGCGCCGCAGGAACTCTCCCACGGCAGAGGCGCTGATCCCCAGAACCGACCCGATTTCCTGATAACGCAGTCCTTCCATGCGCAGAAACAGGCAGCGCCGCTGCTGCTCGCTGAGCCCGGCCACCGCGTTGTGAAAGCGGAGCATGCGCTCCCGCTGGATCAGCTCGCTCTCGGGAGTCTCGCCACCCGTCGCCAGCCGGGCTCCAAGCTCGGGCTCGAACGGCTCCTCCGAATGCTGGCGGGCGCGTATTTTCAGCCCGAGATTGTGCGCCACACGGAACACCCAAGCCCGCGGATTCTGAATCTCCTCGCCCTTGCGCAGCGTCGCGTAGAGCCGCAGAAAGACTTCCTGGGCGGCTTCCTGAGCCTGCGGGGGATGCAGCCCGAGAGTGAGCAGGTAGCGGTAAACGTCGTCTCGCGCCTCTTCGAACAGCCGCGAGACCTGGTCGCGAAGTCCCGTGCCGGACCGCTCCTGGCGCATAGAGTCCACGAAATGTTCGTCGGACGCGAATGACGACATTACCTCTACAGCCAAAGACCCGCGTCCGCGTACTTTCAACTACAGTCGAGAAAGGAAATTTCAGTGTAGTTGGTTTCCGCGGCCGAGGGTCTTAGGAGGGAGTCCGCAGAAAGAAAAGTTGAACTTCTCGACGCCATGCCGGAACCGACTGTCTGTATAACCATAGTCACCTTCAACAGCAGCCGCTATCTGCGGCGCTGCCTGGAGGCGGCATTAGCCCAGAAGGATGTACAACTTAATGTTGTCGTCGTG
>Ga0335077_10002123_pt1 | contig 23672 bp, 24 predicted proteins | sample Lox_Sample_31_FD_207151 | JGI IMG/M metagenome (GOLD analysis project Ga0335077, IMG submission 207151) | Soil microbial communities from Loxahatchee National Wildlife Refuge, Florida, United States - Lox_Sample_3.1 | ecosystem: Environmental > Terrestrial > Soil > Wetlands | place: USA...
CGACCATCACGCCCGCATGTACGTCTACGAGCTGCGCCCCGACTGGTACGAAGAGTTCCTCGGCATTTGTGACGAGATCACCAGCCACTTGCCTCTCACGGAGGAGGAAGAGGACGATGGTTCGCTGGGCGGATTTTATTCCAATAACTGAGCGGGCATGGCACAGGCCGCGCGCTGGCTGTTTCGACCGCTAGACCGCGATCGGGTGGGAGCGCTGGCGCAGGCGCTCGGCATCGGGCTTCCGGCGGCCAGTGTTCTCGACGGCCGGGGCTTCCACGACGCCGTCACCGCCCGTCACTTCCTCTGCCCTTCACTCGACGACCTGTACGACCCTCTCAAACTCCGCAGCATGGACCGCGCGCTCGAGCGCCTGAAGCGCGCGATTACCAAGCGGGAACAAATCCTGATCTACGGCGATTACGACGTGGACGGCACCACATCCGTCGTGATCCTCAAGCGCGCCATAGAAATGGCAGGCGGCATCGCGGATTTCCACGTTCCGGACCGCCTTCGCGACGGCTATGGCATGCGCCCGGAAGTCGTGGAAACGGCTGCTGGCCGCGGCATTTCGCTGATCATCAGCGTGGATACCGGGATCCGCGCAGCTGAAGTGGTGCGTCGCGCGCTCGAACTCTCTATCGACGTCATCATCACCGATCACCACCTGCCTGAAGCGGAGCTGCCGCCGGCGCTTGCCGTGCTGAATCCGAACCGTCCGGATTGCGATTACCCGGAAAAGAATCTGTGCGGCGTGGGCGTGGCATTCAAACTGGTGCAAGCCCTGCTGGCGGGCCTCAACTGGCCCCAGGCGAAACTGCGCCGTGTGCTCGAATCCTTTCTCAAGCTCGTCGCGATCGGAACCGTAGCCGACGTGGTTCCCCTGACCGGTGAAAACCGCATCATCGTGAAGCACGGGTTGAGCGGCCTGCGCGATGTGCGCAATCCGGGACTGCGCGCTCTGCTGGAAGTGGCAGGGTTCAGCGGGGGCAGCGTCCCTTCCGCCACGCAGGTGGCGTTTCGTATTGCTCCCCGCATGAACGCGGCCGGACGCATGGCCACCGCCAATGACGTGATCGAGATGCTGCTGACGGCCGACTCCGATCGGGCGCGAGATCTGGCCGCGCAGTTGCACGCACTCAACGCCGAGCGGCAGAAAACGGAGGCGGAGATCGTCGATACGATTCTCGCCGAGTGCGCGCGGGCTCCGGTGGATGATACGCAGCCGGCTCTGATCTTCTCTGCCCCCAACTGGCATCGTGGCGTGCTGGGCATTGTGGCCAGCCGGCTGGTCGAGCGCTTTTGCCGGCCGGTATTTGTGCTCAGCGAGGATGCCGAGACCGGCTATGCGCAGGGCTCGGGGCGCAGCATCCCAAGATTTCATCTGTTGGAAGCGCTCGAATCCATGCCCGACGTGTTCGTGCAGTTTGGAGGGCATAGCCATGCCGCCGGGTTGACCCTGGCGGCGCAGAACGTGGCGACGTTTCGGCGCCGTCTTCAAGATTATGCCGCCGTCCGCCTCACGCCGCAGGACTTTCTTCCGGAGTTGGACATCGACGGCATCATCACCTTGCGCGAGATCAATGAGAGAACCATGGCGGAGATTTCTTCGCTGGCGCCATTCGGTTGCGGACACCCTATACCCGTTTTTGCCGCGTTGAATGTTGAGGTAGCGGGGCCGCCGGTCCTGTGGAAAGAAAAGCACCTGCGCGTACCGCTTCGCCAGGACGGGCGCATGCTCTGGCTGAAGGCCTGGAACTTCGCCGATCGGATCGCCGAGCTCACGCCCCACGCGCGCCTGGACGCCGCCATGGTCCTCGAAGAGGATTCGTATTCGGCCGCAAACGGCCTGCCGGGCTGGAGCGCGGTGCTGCGCGACGTGCGTCCGCCCGGAGCGGCCGGGTGAGGCTTCGTTCCATCATCAAAGTGCTGCTGTTCCCGAACTGGGCGGTGAACGAAAGAATCCGCTTGACCAACCGGCTGAATACCACGAACGGAAAGCTCGTCGATGCCGAGAATCACATCAAAGAGCTTACCGACGTGCGTGTCAGCTTGCAGGACCGGCTGGCTGAGCTGACGGACGAGCGCCAGAGGTTGCGAGAAATTCTGGACGGCTTCGACACGGTACAATTCGTGGCTCCCGGCCACTTCTACTCTCCCTTCCCGTCGAAAAGAGATCTCGAAGAACACCTGTCACACCCGAAGTCTTTTTGGAGAGATCTGGCGGCCGTCCGAATGGATGATTCGGCACAACTTGAGTTGCTGGAGCGCCTCCAGACTTACTATCCGCTCGTCCTGTTCAAAAGGCGGCTCGTTGAGACGTGCCTCTATCCGGCGGAGAATCCGAACTATCCGTACGCAGATGCAGCGATCTTGTTTTGTATGCTGAACTATCTTCGTCCGAGACGGCTTATCGAAATCGGATCAGGATTCTCTACGTGCGCAATTCTGGATACAAACCGATTCTCGTTGGGGTCACAAACGCAAGTTACTTCCATTGATCCCGACGCGGGACTCTTGCGATCGCTTATCGGCAAATCCACCGATTCATTGACCATTATCGAACGCAAGGTGCAGGACGTGGACCTGAGAGTAATCGATCAACTGGATGCGGGCGATGTTCTTTTTGTCGACTCGACACATGTCTCCAAACTTGACAGCGATGTGAATTACATCTTTTTTGAGATTCTTCCGAGACTTAGATCTGGAGTCGTAATCCACTTACACGATATCTATGCAGGTTTTGAGTATCCAGATGAATGGCTGATGGAAGGCCGTGTCTGGAATGAGGCGTATCTGCTCCGCGCCTTCCTGGAGTATAACGAGCGCTTTCGCATCTTGTTGTTCTTTGATTATATGCAGCGCACCCAGCAGCCTTGGTTCCAGCGAAACATGCCGGACTTAGTTGACGGAAGCTGCTTCTGGATGGAGAAAGTGTAAGATACGATCAATGGCGAATAAGTGGATGTTACCCTTGTTTCTTGCCGTAGTTCTGTCCGCCGCAACCGGTGATGACTGGCCCCAATGGCGAGGCCCCCATCGCGATGGCGCACTAGGCAGCACGTCGGCGCCGGCTTCCTGGCCCGAGCATCTTCAGTTGCGTTGGAAACTCACCGTGGGTGAAGGACACTCTTCCCCGCTGCTGGCGGGCGGCAGGATCTTCGTTTTTACCCGGCAACAGGGGAAGGAAGTAGCCTCGGCTATCGATCCACCCAGCGGCAAGATTCTCTGGCAGCAATCTTATCCGGCGCCTTACAAAATGAATCCCGCGGCAGAGAGGCACGGCGAAGGCCCGAAATCCACGCCGGTTTTTCATGATGGCAAACTGTACACTCTCGGGATCAGCGGCATCCTTACCTGTTGGGATGGCCCGACGGGCGCACGGCGCTGGCAGCAGGATTTTTCGAAGCAGTACCGCCAGACATCGCCGCTATACGGCACCGCCATGTCGCCGGTGGTGGATCACGGTTTGCTGATCGCGCATGTCGGAGGTCATGACGATGGCGCCCTGACGGCATGTGATGCAAGTTCGGGCGGGGTGAAGTGGCGCTGGACGGGCGACGGCCCGGCGTATGCGTCCCCTATCGTGGCCGACCTTGGCAGCGCCGGGCAGGTGATCACGGAGACGCAGAATCATATTGTGGGTATATCCGTCGCCGGCGGCCAGTTGCTCTGGGACATGCCTTTCACTACGGAGTACGTCCAGAACATTCCCAGTCCGTTGCTCTACGGCGACCTCGTTATTCTGTCGGGCCTCGAAAAAGGGGTCTTCGCGGTCCGCCCCGCGGTCAAGGACGGAAAGTGGACGGCGGAAACGGTGTGGCGCAATCGGGATGTTTCCATGTATATGAGTTCGCCCGTCTCCGAGGGCAATTGGATCTTCGGTTTCTCGCACTACAAGAAAGGCCAGTTTTTTTGCCTCGACGCGCACACTGGCGCGACCCGGTGGACCAGTCCTCCCCGCCAGGGCGATAACGCGGCCATCCTCAGTTCCGGCGGAAACCTCATCCTGCTGAAAGACAGCGGGGAACTCGTAATTGCAAAAGCCGGCGGCAAAAGTTTCGAACCGCTCCGCACCTACACGGTAGCCGACAGCTCCACATGGGCCCAGCCCCTAATCGTGCGGGAGGGCGTCGTGATCAAGGACGCGACGACGCTGGCGTTCTGGAGCATTATGTAGCGCAGGCCTACTCGCGGGTTTTGCGGGGAGACCTGCGGCTTTTTTTTCGAAACGCGACAAAAAGCCGCAAGCCCCCGCCAAAACCAGGCGTGGTCATGTGCTACAGAACGCTTCGCAATTCCGTCTCGAACCGCTCCAGATCCTTTTCGTTGTTGTAAAAATGCGGCGACACCCGCAGATTTCCGTGCCGCGCGGCCACCAGCACTTTTCTTGCCTGAAGTTCGCGAGCGACAATCCGCGCATCTCGATTTTCAAATTGCGCGGTCACGATGGGCGAGTCGTAATGCTGGTCGCGGTCCGCAAGCAGAGCGCCTCCGCAGCGCCGCAAAGCATCGCGCGTGAGTGCCGCCAGCGCCATCACCCGCTCCTCAATCGCGCGCGGCCCGATCTCGAGCATCATTTCCACCGACGCTGCCATTCCGTAGATGGGACCGAAAGCCAGCATTCCGCCTTCATACCTGTCCGCGTTGGGGCCGAACTCGGGAGCGCCGTGGTGCAGATTTTCGTGGTCGCGCCACTCGTGATGGCTCCGCCAGCCGATGATGCTCGGCGGCAGGCTTTCGCGCAGCTCCGAATCGACGTACATGAATCCCGCGCCGGTCGGCGAGAGCATCCATTTGTAGCCGTTCACCGAAAGCATCGCCGGCCGGATCGCCGAGGCATCAAACTCCAGCGCGCCCAGCCCCTGCGTGCCATCCACATACAACAGCACTCCGCGCTCGCGCAGAAACGGAGCGATTTCCGCCAGCGGCGTGCGAAACCCCGTCGAGTAATTCAGAATGCTGAGCGCCACCAGCCGTGTCCGCTCGGTAATCGCGTCGTAAAAAGACTCATACGGCACCTCCACGAACTCCACTCCGCGCGCGGCCAGAAAGCTCGGATAGTAGTAATGGTTCGGGAACTCGTGCTCCAGCGTGATGACCCGGTCACCGGGACGCCAATCGATGCCCCCGATCAACAGTGACAGCCCGGTGGACGCGTTCGGGATGAACGCAATGTCCTCCGCCTGCGCGTGGATCAGGCGCGCAATCACCCCGCGGATCGCGTCCGCGTCGCCGAACCACTCCATGAAATCGGAGCAGGCATATTGATCCCGGCGGGAGAAGTGGCACGTCTCAGCCTCCATAGCGCGTTTGGAGAGTTGCCCGAAGGTCGCCGTGTTGAGAAATGTCCAGTTCTCAAGCGCCGGAAACTCAGCCCGGATTTTTTTCCAGTCGGTCATGTCGCTGCCTCCGAAACGCGGCCCTTGACCGCGCCGGCTGCCTCCGCCACCGGCACATCGCTCGATTTCTTCCCGTAGCGCTCCACCAGCTCAACCATTCCCTGCGCGAGCTTCTTTCCGACGGTAATGCGGAACGGAATGCCGACGAGGTCGGCATCCTTGAATTTCACGCCCGGCCGCTCGTCGCGATCATCGAGCAGAGCATCAAGCCCCAGCGCCAGGCACGTCCGGTAAATCTCTTCCGCCGCGCGGCGCTGCGTAGGCTCGCCGCTGTTTACCGGCGTCACAACCACGGCGAACGGCGCGATCGACGCCGGTAACGCCATGCCATCCGCATCGTGCCGCTGCTCGACGGCCGCGCTCAGGATGCGTTCGATGCCGATGCCGTAGGAGCCCATAATTACCGGCACCTCCGTACCCTCCGCATTCAGCACGCGGAGCCCCATCGACTCCGAATACTTGTAGCCGAGCTTGAAGATGTGGCCGACCTCGACGGTTTTTCGCAACTCCAGCGGCGCGCCGCAGTTCATGCACCCGTCTCCAGCGGCCACCTGCCGGAGGTCGTAAAACTCAGCTTGAAAATCCTCCCCGGGAGTCACGTTGCGCAGATGGTAGTCGTCACGATTCGCGCCAGCGATCATGTTGCGCCGCCCCTCCAGCGCACAATCCGCCACCACTCGCAGCCCGTTCACGCCCACCGGACCGAGCGAACCTGCATCCGCGCCCAGCCACTTCCGCATCTCCTCCGGATGCGCCGGACGAACCTCGCTCGCGCCCACCGCGCTCGCAAATTTCGTCTCGCTGAGCTGGTGGTCGCCCCGCAGAAGCGCGAGCACGCCCTTGCCGTCTGCTACCATCACCAGGCTCTTCATCTGCGAAGTCTCGGGCAATTTCGTAAAGGCAGCGACGTCGGCGATGGTCTTGCGTCCCGGTGTGTGAAACTCTTCCGGAGTGAGATCGCCCGCCGGATCGGCGGCCGCCGGCGCCGAAGCCCGCGAGACGGCTTTTTCCAGATTTGCGGAGTAGCCGCAGGCCTTGCAGATCACAACGAAGTCTTCTCCCGCGTCCGAAACCACCATGAACTCGTGCGACTGGCTGCCGCCCATTGCGCCCGAGTGCGCTTCCACAACAATATAGTCGAGCCCGCAGCGTTCGAAGATACCGCAGTAAGCGCGGTGATGTTTCTGGTACGAGACGTCGAGGCCCGCCGCATCAATATCGAAGCTATACGAATCTTTCATCAGGAACTGCCGCACGCGGAGCAGCCCCGACTTAGGCCTCGGCTCATCACGAAACTTGGTCTGGATCTGGTACCACAGTTGCGGCAATTGCTTGTAACTCCGCATCTCGCCGCGCGCGATGGCCGTCATCACTTCTTCGTGCGTCATCCCCAGGCAGTGATCGCGCCCCCACCGGTCCTTCAGGCGAAACATGTTGTCGCCCATCACGCCCCACCGCCCGGACTCCTGCCACAACTCGGCCGGGTGTAGCGCCGGCAACATCATCTCCTGCGCGCCGATCGCGTCCATTTCTTCCCGGACAATCTGTTCGATTTTCCGCAACGAGCGCTGCGCCAGGTAAAGGTAACTGTAGATTCCCGCCGACAACTGGCGAATATAGCCCGCGCGCAAAAGCAACTGGTGGCTGACCACTTCCGCTTCCGCGGGATTCTCGCGCAGCGTGGGGATGAAAAGCTTACTCCAATACATAGACGAGCGGCCTGTAAATTGGCGGGAAGACTCTATCTTATCAAACGGGCCGCGCATTCATTCGCAGGCCCTCCGGATGTTACAATCGTCTTCTCCTATGGACAATCGCATGTCACGGCCTCTGGCCGAAGTGGACCCTGAAATTTACGACGCCATCCGCCACGAAACGGAGCGCCAGAACTCCCAATTGGAGCTGATTGCCAGCGAGAATTTCACCTCCGAAGCCGTACTCGAAGCCACGGGTAGCGTCCTGACCAACAAGTACGCGGAAGGCTATCCGGGAAAACGATACTACGGCGGATGCGAGTTCATCGACGTAGTGGAGAATCTCGCGCGCGACCGCGCGAAAAAGATTTTCGGCGCCGAATACGCCAACGTGCAGCCGCATTCCGGTTCGCAGGCGAATGAAGCCGCGTACGCGTCTGTCCTGCAGCCCGGCGACACCATTCTGGGCTTGAATCTTTCGCACGGCGGCCACCTGACGCACGGCCACCACCTCAATTTCTCCGGCAAAACTTACAAGGTGATTCCGTACGGCGTCCGCAAAGATGACGAGCGCATCGATTACGATGAGCTCGCGCGCCTGGCCGCGGAGCACAAGCCCAAGTTGATCATCGCCGGCGGCAGCGCCTATCCGCGCACTCTGGATTTTCCCCGCTTCCGCCAGATCGCGGATTCCGTGGGCGCGATTCTGCTGGTCGACATGGCTCATTTTTCCGGCCTCGTAGCGGCAGGCATTCACCCCAATCCGTGCCAGTGGGCCGACATCGTCACCTCCACCACGCACAAGACTCTGCGCGGCCCGCGCGCCGGCTTGATCCTCGCCAAGGCCCAATATGCCGCGGCCATCGATAAAACGGTTTTCCCCGGCGTGCAAGGCGGCCCGCTCGAGCACGTGATCGCCGCCAAGGCCGTGTGCTTGCTGGAGGCCATGCAGCCCGGCTTCGTTGCCTATCAGAAGCAAGTCGTGGCTAACGCACGCGCGCTCGCGCAGGGCATGATCGATGAGGGTTACCGCGTGGTTTCCGGTGGGACCGATACGCACGTCATGCTGGTTGACGTGTTCTCCAAAGGGATTCGCGGCAAGGAGGCCGAAGCGGCGCTCGATCGCGCCCGCATCACCGTCAACAAAAACACGATCCCGTTCGATGTGAATCCGCCGCTTAACCCCAGCGGCATTCGGCTGGGCAGCCCCGCGGTCACCACGCGCGGTTTCCGTGAAACCGAAATGCGCGAAACCGCGGCGCTGATTGCCGAGGTTCTGGGCAACGTTCATTCCGATGACGCGATCGCCGATGTGCGGCGCAAAGTCCAGAAGTTGACCGACCGGTTCCCCCTCTACAGTTGGAAGCTGGAGCGGGCTCCCGCGGTCGGGTAGACTGTGGCAGCCGGCGGCGTGCATGCTCAAGATCGTCATTGACGCCCGCCGCATTCGTGACTTTGGCATCGGAACCTACATTCGCAACCTGATTCACGCCTTGGCACGGGTAGATCAGAAAAATCGGTACGTGCTGGTGGCCCCCGCTGCGGAAGCGCCTCTGCTCGCCGGGCTGCCCGCGCAGTTCGAAGTCGCACCTTACAACGCCCCCGACACCGGCGCTCTGGAGCACGTTAAGTTTCCTCTCTTTCTCCGCCGATTTTCCGCCGACGTGCATCACATCCCCCTCAATCGCGTGCCGTTCTTCATGGCCAAGCCGTACGTGGTGACCATCCACGATATGGCCAGCCTCCTGTTCGACTCACCGGGCGGCTTCCGGAAAAACGTTCGTCGGTTTCTCTTCCGCTGGGGGCTTCTGAGAGCAGACAAAGTCATGGCGGTGTCTGCGGCGACGCGCCGCGATGTCGTCAACATCCTTGGGATTCCTGCCGAACGCGTGCGCCTGGTCTACAGCGCGCCGGCCGCCGAATTCTTCTGGCATGGGCGTGCCGCGGATGCTCGCGCCGCCGGCCCTCGCACGGAGGAGCACGAGCGGTTGAGAATTCTCGAACGCTACCAGATCAACTACCCGTTCCTGCTTTACGCCGGCAACATTCGCCCGCAGAAGAATATTCCGCGTCTGGTCGAAGCGTTTGCGGTGGTTCGCAGCGAACTGGTCCACCACCCCAAATATGCGGATTTGCGCCTGATTATCATCGGCGATCAGATCGCCCGGAATCCCGCTGTGCGGCGTGCGGTCATTCATAGCCGGGTGGAAAACTGCGCCCGCTTTCTCGGTTTTGTGCCCTTCGATACGCTGCGGATTTTCTTTGAGTGCGCGGCAGCCTTTGTGTTCCCGTCGTTGTACGAAGGTTTTGGATTACCGCCGCTCGAGGCCATGGCGTCGGGAACTCCGGTCGTCGCCTCCGATGTCAGCTCGCTGCGGGAAGCGGTTGGCGACGCCGCGGTGCTGGTGAACCCGGAGAATGTGTTTGATATCGCTCGCGGAATTCGTGAAGTGCTGCTCGATGACGATCTGCGCCATCGCCTGATTCTGAAAGGCAAAGAACAGGCCGCGCGTTTCAGTTGGGAACGTACCGCGCTCGACGTCCTGGAAGTCTATGAAGAGATGGCAAAGAAGTGAACTGGCCGAGATTTCCGAACGCCTGCCCTTAGCTTGCCTGCGCTTGCATGGTCTGCGCCTGTATCGTTTGTTCGGCCAGCCACACCTGCGCCGTGCTGAGTCCGTCGGCGCCGCGTGAAAACGCCAGCATCATATCTGGGCGCTCTGACTCCACCAGGTACGAGGTAACGGGACCAAACAGCGCGCTCAGTTCCGGCGGCTCGCACAAAGGCAGGAACGCCCGTAGCACACGCGCATCGTAGAAGCGGAAGTGCAGCGGCCGCTGTTCCCTGGTTCTCAGCAGGAATAAACCGCGGAAGTGCTCCAGAATCTCCTCAAAAGATGCCGGGCTGGTGCAGAAGATTCCCCAGTTTGCTCCCCAGCCGGAGCGCAGCAGCGTCTCGAGAAACGCCTGAATGTCCGTTCCCATTTGCGGCGAACCGGCCTGGCCCAACTCCACCAGAGTGGGTGCGTGCGTAGTTGGCGCATCCGTCGTTTCTCCCTCAAACAGCGGCTGGCATCGCAGCCGCGACGATTGCAACAGATCGTGCGCCATACCATCACGCGCGGCGTCGAGCACCATGAAAAGAGGTGCTCCATGATGGGTCAGGATGTGGAGCGCTCGCTTGCACTCGGGAGTCAACGGGGTTGCATGCACTTCCGCCTTTGGCTCGAAGCCCGGCGCATACATGCGCGCTGTTCGCTCTATCGCCGGAAGCGGAGTGGCGGCAGGTGGCGCTGCCGCTGGTACTGGCGCTGCCGCTGCTTGCTCCTGACCCGCCACCTGAACCACAAGTACGGTTTCTCCTGCCGAGATCTGGTTTCCTTCTGAAAGCGTCGCCAGGTCGATCTTCACTCCGTTGACAAAGGTCCCGTTGGAACTTCCCAAGTCCCGAATCCTGCACTCTTGTTCGTCGCAAGCGACCTCGAAGTGCGCCCCGGAAAGATACGTGTCGTTTGGTAAGGGATAGTCAGCACGATCCGTGCGGCCAATCCGAAGAGTCTGCCCTGCTCCCACCTGAATCTGCTGCCCCGCATAGGGCCCCTGGACAACCAAAAGTGTTACAGGCATGGCGTAACTGCCCGGCCCAAAGGCACGGCCAAAGCAATCCCCCTGGGGCACTACGCTATCACAGCACACGGTGGAATCGCCACCGGGACCCCGGTTGCCGGCCGGGTCTATGAGCTTGTGCGGCACCCCGGCCTGTGATTCGGTAAAATTCAGAGTTAGGAAGCTGTTTATCTGCATAAAAACGCATGGGCCTTCGAAACGACGCCAGACCGCACAGCTTGGCCGTCGCATTCGCTTCATTGATATCCCTGGCAATCCCGTTAAAAGCTCAATGGTGGGATGCCCCCGCAGCGTGCGGGAACGAGATATCTGAGCAGACTGACGGCAAGCTCACCTTGAGTTTCGAATTCAGGACGCGCATCGAGGACAAGAATGGCGTCGATTTTGGCAAGAGCCCGGATCTCTCGTACGGCCTCGTGCGCACGCGCTTCGGCCTGTCTTACAAACCGGTCGAGTGGCTGAAGTTCTCCGCCATGGTACAGGACGCCCGCGCGCCGGAGTACAACAACGCGCCGCCCTCCGTGCGGGATCCGGCCGATCTCCAGGAGGCCTATGTCGAGCTGTTCCCAAACCAGAAAACCGGCTTCGGCATGTCGGCCGGCCGCAGAATGATCAGCTACGGCGAGGGGAGACTCATTGGAATTCCTGATTGGAGCGCTTTGTCCCGCACCTATGATCATGGCAGCGTGTATTACCGGCTCCGGCGGGCGCGGATCGAAATGCTTTACCTTTCTCCCGTAAAAATTAACATGGGTGAATTCAACTCACCGGTCTTGGGAGATCATATCTGGGGAACTTATGACGTGTTCCCCAATCTGTTCAGTCAGAACACGGTCGACGCCTATATCCTCCGCAGGGATCAGAACCGCCCCGGCGGATTCATCGGCGGCAAAACCTCCGCTGGCACGGACAGGCTCGGAATCACGACCTATGGCTTCCGAGCTACCGGCCCGGTCACTCACGGCATCCGCTATAGCGTGGAGGGCGCTGCTCAGTCTGGTAACGTAGGCGCAGCTTCGCAACGCGCGTTCGCGTGGTATTCGCGCCTGAACCGAAATTACCAGGTGGCGGGCAGACCGCTGGATGTTTCCGGTGAGTACAAGTTCGCTTCGGGCACCAGGAATCCGCAGGATTCCACGCACACCGGCACGTTCGATCAGTTGTACGCTTCCAATCACGACAAATTCGGGCACGAAGACCTGTTCGGCTGGCGCAACGTGCATAACCTCCGGTCGCTCGAAACCCTCGGATTGACCAAGGCGCTGGCGGTCAATTTCATGTACAACAGCTTCTGGCTGGCCAGCACTCGGGACGCACTGTACAACGGGCAAGGCCGCGCCATTGCCCAATCGATCACCGGGATCGCCGGCCGCCATGTCGGGCAGGAAGTCGACGTCTTCGCCACATACGGGTTCCGCCATTGGCTATTTGGCGCAGGTTACGGCTACCTGTTCAAGGGCGAATTCATCCGGAGCACCACGCCGGGTGTCAATCCGTCGTACGCGTACGTGTTCCAGACATATTCGTTCTGACGCGGGTGGCGACGCTTTCGATGTTGAAATTACCGACTATCATCGAGGAGCGCAGCATGCATCATAAAAAAGCCACCCGCATCCCCTTCCCCCACCCCGGCGAAACCATTCGTGAGGACTACCTGAAACCGCTCGGCATGAGTGTGAACAAGCTGGCGCTCGAGCTTCGCGTGCCTGCCACTCGCACGACCGAGATAGTCAACGGCCGGCGAGGCATTACCGCCGATACCGCCCTCCGCCTGGCGCGCTACTTCAACACGACCGCCCGGTTCTGGCTGAACCTTCAGACGTCATACGATCTGGCTAAGGCCTCAGAACGAAGCCTCCACGAGATCGAGCGCAGCGTCCAGCCGCGCGAAGCCGCGTAAGAAATGCCCAGAATCCGCGGGCTTTCGCGCACACCCTGCCTCTTCGTGCCCCCTTACTCTTCTCTGTAGATTTCCCGCCGGTGCCCGACCTTGAGAATTTGGTATTGATCAGCGCCCGATCTTCGAAAGATGACCCGATAGTCCCCACAACGCAGCCGCAAACGACCGGTCGGTTTGCCCTTCATGCTTGCGACATCGCCCTGCGCGGAACGAGCATACTCTCCCAGTGCCAGCAGAATTTGCCGGGCGTACACGCGCGGAATTCCCCGCAGCGCGGCCCGAGCGGCGGGCGCCCAAACGAAGTGAGGCATCAGGACAAATCAAATTCTTTGAGAACGCTTTTGTGCGGTACACCCTCACCGCCGGAATCAAAAAACGCTTCCGCGCCTTCCACGTCGCGCTTGGCTTGTTCCGTCAACTCTCCTTCGGATTCGGCGGACGCAACGTCCCAGTCTGCAGCGAGAGCCTGAAGCAGTTTGCGGGTGACCGGAAGGTCGGCTTCCGGAACGCGATCTAAGAGCGCATGCAAATCGCTACGATCAACGCTCATACGCGACCGAAACCCACCTATCCAAGATTACCGCATTCAAACTCATGTGGTCGTTTCGCCGTTCAGATCCACGACTATCATGAAGAAGCAAATCCACGTTCATTCTTGACTACCCAGAAGGATTTGAACGCCAGGCGAGCCTTGATTATGTCAACCTTTGGGTCATTCCCGATTGCCTGCTTAATCTCGGTCCTCTTTACCGTGCACCCATGGCCCGCGATTGCTTCCGCGAGCTTAATGCGCTCATCAAACTTGCGGAAATAGAGTCCTGTCACTGAATCGCGCTCCTCCAAACGTACGAAAACACGCACCTCATCCTCGTAGCTCCAATCGCGAAATTTCATCGAGAGCAGTCTTTCCGCCACCTGCGGCGTCAGGTCCTCGCGGCGCAACCGATCCCCACGCGTGAGGGTTATTCGAGTCTCGGTATAGATGATGTCCATCAGAAGGCTGTCACAAATGTCGAATCCCAAGCACAGTCCGGTGTGTCTCTCTGCGTAATGACTCCAAAGCACAGGATTTCTCCAATTGCGAGAAAAGCATAAGATGCCGTATGTGCCCGCCATCTCCTGTCTGTAGCCCGCGAAGACCTTCCGTTCATCACGCGTTCGTAGTGTAGCCGCCGCTAGTTCGAACGGATCGTTGATCTCATTGAATCGAGCTATTTTCAGTCTGCGATTCTGGAGGTCTTCCAAGGCGTATTTGCTGGGAAGGAAATGGTAAACGCGCACTTCAAGCGCCCCTTAGGCTTGCCGAGAGATCCAGTTACCGCTCGCTTCTATTTGGTGCAGCGTAGGACCGTCTCCCCATCTCTGGCACACACGCACACTTTGCCCCTTGACCCCTTCTGCCACGCGTACTGGCATTTCTCCAAGAATCTTCACCGCAGCGCACCAGCACTCGGTCTTACCCGTCGCTGTACCGCGCTCATTCGGATCACCGCAAATCGGGCGGCCGTTCGGTCGCAGTTTCCTCATACCGTCTCCGGATGCGGCGCGTAAAACTCCCGCACCCGCCGCGCTGCGGCGCGCCCTACCACGCGGGCCAAGTCATCTTCCGATGCGCTGCGCACCAGTTCGGGGCTGCCGAACTCACGCAGCAGCTTTTGCACCGTTCGCTCACCCACCCCCGGAATCTGGTCCAGCTCCGACGTCAGCCGCGCGGCGTTGCGGCGTGTGCGATGGAACGTCACGGCAAAGCGGTGAGCCTCGTCGCGGATGGACTGAATGAGATGCAGGATGGGCGAGAAGCGGTCGAGCACCACCGGTTCATTCTCCTGCCCGTAGACGTAGATGATTTCCTCGCGCTTGGCGATCGAAGCGAGCGGCTGGTTGATGATGCCCAGAGCTTCCAGCGCTTCTTCGGCTGAGTGCAATTGGCCGATGCCGCCATCAATCAGCACCAGGCCCGGCATCGCCTGGTTTTCCTGCTGGACCCGCGAGTAACGCCGCGTCACCACTTCGCGCATGCTGGCGAAATCGTCGTTGCCCACGACGCTGCGAATGATGAACTTGCGGTAATCCGACTTTTTCATGCGGCCGTCTTCCCACACCACCATGCTGGCCACTTTGTCGGTGCCCTGAATGTGCGAAACATCGAAGCATTCGATGCGCTTGGGCGCGTCGGGCAGTCCCAGCGCATCCTGCAAGGCCTCCTGGATGGCCCGTGACGACGGCTTCATCACGCGAAATCGTTGATCGAAGCTGTGCTTCGCGTTGGTCTCCACCAGGTTGAGCAGCGCCTTTTTCTGCCCGCGCTGCGGCGTGTGAATCTCCACCTTCCGCCCGCGTTTTTCCGACAGCAGTTCTTCGAGCGCTTCGCGGTCCTCGAAATCCACCGGCACATGAATGATAGAGGGGATGTGCTGCTGATCGATATAGATCTGTTTGATCAGCGCCGAGAAGAATTGCGGCTCGTCGAACTCGGGCTGGTCCTCCCAAAAGAATTCGCGGCGATCCACAATCTGGCCGTTGCGCAAGTGGAACAGGTTGAGCGCCACCAGCGGCGGCTCGGCGTATGCGGCGAAGATATCGATGTCGTCGCCCTTGGCCGCGGCCATCTTCTGCCGCTCTTCCATTTCTTCCACGGTCGAAACCAGGTCGCGCAGCGAAGCGGCTTCTTCGAAACGCATTTCGTCGGATGCCTGCTGCATTCGCTCGCGCAGACCGGCCGCCAGGTCCGCGTGCCGCCCCTCGAGAAACAGCTTCACGTTCTTCACCGCGCCGGCGTAGGCATCGTCGGTCGTCAAGCCTTCTACGCAAGGACCCAGACAGCGGTGAATGTGATATTGCAGGCAAGGCTTGGGATGGTGCCGCGTCAGATCCACCTTGCACGACGGCACCAGGAAAGCCCGGTGGATAAACTTCACCAGGCGATGGGCGAGGTTTGCCGGAAAATACGGCCCGTAATAAGTCGAGCCGTCCTTGCGCAACCGCCGCGTCACGTACACACGCGGGTACTTTTCGTGGGTGAGTGTGATGTACGGATAGGTTTTGTCGTCGCGCAGGAGGATATTGAAGCGCGGCTTCCACTGCTTGATCAGGTTGTTCTCGAGAGCCAGCGCCTCTTTGTTGTTGTCGACCAGGATGTAATCGATGTCCGTGGCTTCCGACAGCAGCGTGCCCGTTTTGGCGTCGGCCATGCGATCGTCGGAGAAGTAACTGCGTACCCGCAGCCTCAGGCTCTTGGCCTTTCCGACGTAGATCACCCGGCCGGCCGCGTCTTTGTATAGATACACTCCGGGCCCTAAAGGCAGTTGCGCTGCTTTCTCTCGGAGTTCCACGGGTGGCAATATAATTTAATTATGTCACGCTGGCTGGGACTGGCTTTCCTTGGCTGGACCTCCGTCGTGGCGGCCCCGCAAAAGCCCCCGGAACAGAAACCTCCCGAGCAACAGGAGCAGGCCCCGCCCGAGGAAGACGAGGCCGAGAAACCGAAAGAGTATTCCTTCAACCCGCTCCAGGCGGACAAGGAAGTGCGCATCGGAAACTTCTATTTCCACAAGGGGAAGTACAGGGCTGCCGCACAACGGTTTCGGGAGGCCACCAAGTGGAACCCGAATTTTGCCGAAGCTTATCTGCGCTTGGGGGAAGCCGCTGAGAAGGACAAAGACTGGAACGCCGCGCGGGAAGCTTATGAAAAGTTCGTTGGGTTGGCGGCTGACGACAAGCGCCTGCCGGAGATCCGCAAGAAACTCACGAAACTTCCCAAAGCCAAGACTTAGGCGGCTCGTTTTCGGAACTGGCGGCTGATGACGCTGACGATCCGCCGGAAACCCCGCTCCCAAATCGGAAACAGATCGATGTATTGAATCTCACGCCGGATACTAGACGGTACCCGGCAGTCATCCAGCCGTACCGGAATCAGAAAGACGTCATCGAGCGGAACGCGGCGCGCGCAATCCAGCGCATAGCGGATCTCGGCCTGAAACCCGCCCTTTTTTGTGACGGAGTTTCGCGAGAAGCAGGCGATGGCGAAGTCAGTCGCTTCGATGGCGTCTTCGATGGAACGCGGCCAGTTCTGGCCGGGAAGCAACTTGCGGCGGTCGAACCAGGGATCGAAGCCCTGTTTCTCCAGGGCACTGCACAGCCGCTCCACTGTTTTTGTGTCCTCTTGAACATAGGCTACAAAGACCGTCGGGGCCGTGCGGGCCAGGAAACGATAGCCCCGCTTGCCGTCCGGACGAAAGGCGCCGAGGCCGTCGATCACCACCGTCTTGCCCTCTTCCAGGCACTCGCGGACGATACGCGCCACTTGCACAACTGACGAACAGTTACCGTTTGCCACGCCGCGCAGTTCCTTTGGGTTCGAACTTGAAGTTCCATTTCGCACCGGGTCTGAATTCGCCGAGTCCCGGAAGCTGAGCACCCTGTCCCTTTTTGAGATTGGAAATGATCTGGCTGACGACGTGATCCAACTGATCGGCGGCCTCAGCCGGAGAAACGCCGACTTGTTTGGCCAAGCGCGTGGCTAGTTCCGACTTCTTCATCTGGTCTCATCCTAACAACCGCGGTGCGGTTGGATGTTGCGCAGGGCCATTGACTGGAACCGACAAGCAACTGAATTGGAAGCGGTTGCGCAGAGAAACATCCGGGTGTGTGCGTTTGTGAACGACGCTTGATGAAGCGATTTTAATAATGGATTAAGGCCGGATTCATCTCGGGTCCGATATCATACCCTGAGACGAGTATTCGTCACTCCAAAGGAGAAATACAAAAATGAAGAAGCTCATGACCGCCATGCTGGGCCTGTCTTTGCTGACTGGTCTGGCCGCCGTGTCGTTCGCTCGCCCGGACGAGCCCACGAAGAAGGAAGAGAAGAAGAAATCCAAGAGCAAGAAGAAAAAGGGCGAGAAGAAGGAAGAAGCCCCGAAGTAGTCGCTGCCGCGCCTTCAACACATCTGCTGGATAGCCGCGCAGCCTGTTCTTCCGTTCGGAGCTGCGCGGCGGTCCAGGTTCCCCTCCTAAATTTCCCTCCCAAAATTGACTCTTCCGGCCTTTTCGAATAATCTCTAGTTAAATAGTAGAGATTGCTCGAAACCCTTCGATGAACATCTCTGTCAAAGGTGAATACGCACTGCATGCGGTATTCGATCTGGCATCGCAGCCTTCAGGTCAGCCCGTTAAGATCGCGGACATCGCCAGGCGGCAGAAGATCCCTCAAAAATTTCTGGAGTTGATTCTGTCCAGTCTCAAGCAGGGCGGATTTGTGGAGTCGCGGCGCGGGGCGGAGGGCGGATATCTGCTGGCGCGTCCGGCGGACGCCATCAAAGTGGGCGAGGTACTGCGCTTTGTTGAGGGGCCGAGGAACGAGAAATCGCGCGTGCGGCGCCAGGCGGAATCGCCGTTTGGAGATATGTGGCAGCGCGTGAATTCCGCCGTCTCTGACGTGCTCGATCAGACGTCTTTCGCGGACCTGCAGCGCGCGTGGAAAGAGAAACGCGCGCGGTTCGTGCCGAACTGGGAGATATAAACACCTTGATGTACGCAGACAATTCCCTGAGTATTGGCCGCACGCCGCTGGTGCGCCTGAATCGAATCACAAAGGGAGCTCCGGCGACCCTGCTGGCGAAGATCGAAGGCCGCAACCCTGCCTATTCGGTCAAGTGCAGGATCGGAGCCTCCATGATCTGGGACGCCGAGAAACGCGGTGTGTTGAAACCCGGCAAGGAGTTGATCGAGCCGACCAGCGGCAACACCGGTATCGCCCTGGCGTTCGTGGCGGCGGCGCGTGGCTACCCCATCACTTTGGCGATGCCCGAGACGATGTCGGTGGAGCGGCGCAAAGTCCTGAAAGTCCTGGGCGCAAAGCTGATTCTGACCAGCGGCGCCGAAGGGATGAACGCCGCGATCAAGCGATGCGAGGACCTGGTGGCCTCCGACCCGGACCGCTACGTTCTGTTGCAGCAGTTCAAGAATCCCGCCAATCCGGAGATCCACTTCAAAACGACGGGGCCGGAGATTTGGGAGGACACCGAGGGCGCGATCGACGTGCTGGTAGCGGGAGTGGGCACCGGCGGCACCATCAGCGGCGTATCCCGGTACATCAAGAAGCAGATGGGCAAGAGGATCATCTCGGTCGGGGTCGAACCGGCGAACAGCGCTGTGATGACACAGACGCTGAACCATCAACCCCTGCGTCCCGGCCCGCATGCGATTCAGGGAATCGGAGCGGGTTTCATTCCAGACACCCTGGATCTGTCAATGGTGGATCGCGTGGAGACGGTGACCAGCGAAGAGTCGATCGAGATGGCGCGGCGTTTGGCCAGGGAGGAGGGCATCCTCTCGGGGGTTTCTTGTGGAGCGGCGGTTACGGCGGCCCTGCGGCTCGCCTATCTGCCGGAGTTCAAGGGCAAGACCTTTGTCGTAGTGCTGCCGGACGCGGCCGAGCGTTATCTCACCAGCCCGCTATTCGAAGGAATGTTCGAGGACTAGCAAAAAGACAAAAAATAAGCGGGCGCATTATTGGGTGATAGGGGTGAGTGCGCCCGCTGTCGTAACGGGGATTTAATTATGAGACGACGTAGAGCCGGATTTTGTTACGAGAATTTGTGGAATTTTGCGGCGCTCACCGAAGATGTAACAAACATTGCAGTACGGTTTTGTAACCTCCGGCGTTTCTTCGCGTTTGGAGCAAGCTGCATGAGCTAAAATCGTTCGCAGCATGAGACTCGTGCTTGCGGTGCTTGTGCTCTTGTGTACAGTTTGCGCACAGGAGCCGCCGAAACCGGAGCCCGCCAAGACGGAGCCCGAGCAGGCGCTCGTGCTGCACTACAGCGGCAAGCCCATGGTGCTGCCCTTCCAGTGCACCGATGACGATATGCAATGGGCCGGCATGAGTTGCTCGGAAGAACAGCCATGTCCCACATACCTGGAACTCTCAGGCCTGGACACGATCGGAAACCGGATCATCGTGCTAGGGAACATCCATACGGAATCCGTGACTTTGTATTCGGTTCTGCTGGCCAGCGAGGATGGCGGCGCGACATGGCAGGAACCCTTCGAGCGCATGCGGGGCACGGGGCTCGATCATATCCAGTTCATCGATTTTCAGAACGGGTGGATCAGCGGCGAGACGCAGGTTCCGGTTTCCCGTGATCCATTCTTCCTGATCACCTCCGACGGCGGGAAGAGCTGGCGGATGCGGGCAGTGTTCGGGGAAGGCGGCGGAGGGGCCATCAAGGAGTTCAGGTTTCAATCGGCGGCCAACGGCGCCATGGTGATCGATCGCATGGAAACCGCTGACGCGGATCGCTACGAGCTATACGAATCGCCGAACGGCGGCGAGACATGGATGATCCGCCGCACCAGCGAGAAGCCTATCACGATCCGGAGTCCGGCTACCGACGCCGGGGCTGAGGGATGGAGAATTCGTGCAGACGCGCGCTCGAAATCGTTCGTAATCGAGAATCGGAGTGGGGAGCGTTGGAGAACGGCGGCGAGTTTTTCCGTGGCGATCGGAAGTTGCAAGCCCGCGCCGCAGCCCGTACCGCCCGAACCCACGGAAAATCCGGCACCGGCGGCTCCGGCGCCAGCCAAGCCTCCGAGCCTAAAGACGAAGCCGAAAGAGTCTGTTGAAAGACGAAACCAGGCAGCGGAGGAAGAATCGAACATTCCGACGAGGGGGATAGTTGAGCGTCATGTCGCCGAGGCGCGACACCCGCGAGCATGAAAATGGGGCAAGGGCTCGTGCAAGGGGGACAGGCAACACCGTCCACGACGAGCGGGCTGGTGGCTTGCGGGCGGCTCGATTAGGGACGGTGGAGCCAGTCCCCGGAGGCGGCGTAAACCCTGATGCGCGACGCGGTTGAACTCGAGCTGTTCCGCAACCTCTTCGTATCGATTGCCGAGGAAATGGGCGTGGTTTTGCGTAAGACCGCGTACTCCGCCAACATCAAGGAGCGCCGTGACTACTCATGCGCGGTGTACGACGCCAAGGGCGAAACCGTCGCAATGGGGGATCACATGCCGGTGCACCTGGGCGCGATGCCGCTTTCGGTGCGGCACGCGATTGATGCGTTCCGGCTGGGGCCGGGCGACGTGGTGATGGTGAACGATCCGTTTCAGGGCGGCACGCACTTACCCGACATCACCGCCGTCTCGGGCGTCTTCATCGGGAGCAAGACGCGGCCGGCGTTTTATGTCGCCAACCGCGCGCACCATGCCGATGTGGGCGGCATGAGCCCGGGATCGATGCCGCTGGCGCGGGAGATCTACCAGGAAGGCATTCGCATTCCGCCGGTGCTCGTGGTGCGCGGCGGCGTGGTGGACCGTGGTTTGATGCGGCTGATTCTGGCCAACGTGCGGACGCCGGAGGAGCGCGAAGGAGACCTGCTGGCGCAGATGATGGCCAACCGGCGGGGCGAAGAGCGGTTGCGGGCCATCGTGCGCAAGTATGGCCTGGCGCGCGTGAATCGCAACATGCGCGAGTTGCAGGATTACAGCGAGCGAATGACGCGGGCGGCGATCCGCGATTTGCCGGACGGCGTCTATCGCTTCACGGATTTCCTGGACGGCGATGGCGTAACCGAGCGGCCGGTGAAGATTCAAGTGGCCATCGAAATCCGTGGCGATGCAGCGACCGTCGACTTCACGGGTTCTGATGCGCAAGTTGCGGGGCCCGTCAACGCCAACTATGCCGTGGCGCTTTCCGCTACCATGTACGTGTTCCGGTGCCTGGTGTCTGAAGATGTGCCCTACACCGCCGGGCTGCTGCGGCCCATCCGCGTGATCGCGCCGGAGCGCACGGTGGTGAATGCCGGCCTGCCGGCAGCGATGGCGGCGGGGAATGTCGAGACCTCGCAACGGATCACGGACACGCTGCTGGGCGCGCTGGCCCAAGCGGCGCCGTATCGCATTCCGGCGGCGAGTTCGGGAACCATGAACAATCTGTCGCTGGGGGGATGGGACCGCACGAGAAACCGGCCCTTCGCGTATTACGAAACGGTTGCCGGGGGCATGGGCGCGTCGAGCGCGGGTCCCGGTGAGAGCGCAGTCCACACGCACATGACCAACAGTTGGAACACGCCGGTGGAAGCGTTCGAACGCCAGTACCCGCTGCGGGTTCATCGCTACGAAGTGCGGCGCGGCTCGGGCGGGGCCGGAAAGCACGCAGGAGGCGACGGCATCGTGCGTGAGATCGAATTCCTCACTCCCTGTGACGTAACGATACTGTCGGACCGCCGGGCACGGGGTCCATATGGCCTAGCGGGCGGCGAGGCAGGCAAACCAGGACGAAACACGCTGCTGCGCGGAAGAAAGCGGCTGAAGGTTGCGGCGAAGGCGAATTTTCAGGTGCGCGATGGCGATGTGCTGCGCATCGAGTCGCCGGGCGGGGGAGGATGGGGGAGAGCGTAAACCGCTCCCTTTGGTCGCGGCTTGGTAAGCGATCCCCAGGTAATCGCACACGCGGTAAGATGGCAGCCAGCCCATGTTTGCGGATAAGCCGGTCAAGGTTTCGCGGTTGCCTTCGTTTCGGGCGGAGCATTTTCCTTACTCCGGGCCGTATCCGTGGCTCGACCGGCCGGATGCGCTGGAGCAGATCGAGAACAAGCTGCAAGAGGGCCAGATCACCGAGGAAGAGGCCAGGCAGTGCCGGTACTGGGCGGCCAACGGGTACATCATCATCGAGAAGCTGATTGAGGACCGCATTCTTGACTCGGTTTGGAGCGCTTACGAGCGCGCCATTCGCGAGGGAAAGATCCGGCTGGAGGCCGAACCAGCAGCGCCGGACGATCCCTATCCCGGCCGGTATCTGAATCCGCACAAGAAGGCCGGCGCGTACTGCCAGATTCTGAAGCATCCCGGACTGCTCGGCTGGATCCGGCTGCTGATGGAGCGGGAACCCAAGCCGCTGCAAACCATCATGTCGCACAAGGGCTCGCAACAAGGCGCGCACTCGGACTCGATTCACATGACAACGTATCCGATCGGGTATTTGAGCGCGGCGTGGATCGCGTTTGAAGATATTCACCCGGACAGCGGCCCGCTGGTATTTTACCCGGGCAGTCACCGGCTGCCCTACGTGTTCAGCAAAGATGTGGGTATCACGGAATCCGACTTCAAGCAGCATGGCTACACGTCCTACGCGGAAAAGTACGAGCCGTACATCCGGCGGCTGGTGGAGGAGCGTCACATCGAGCCGCATTATTTTCACGCCAGGAAGGGCGACGTGCTGATCTGGCACGCCAACCTGATTCACGGCGGTTCCATGCGCCGGAATATCCAACTCTCGCGCAAGGCGCTGGTCTGCCATTTCTTCGTGAAGGGCGCGTTTGTGTATCACGACCTGGCGGCGGCAAGGTCGAAACAGCAGTATATGGGAACGTGCCTGTTGCGCGACGAAAGCGGAGATTTACGGCTGCTGCCTAAGGTGGGGAAGAGCTAGATTGAAATTCGCAAAACGCGACCGCCAGTCGCGGCTCAGTTTGGGAAGGTGAGATGAGGCTACTGATTGTTCTTGCGATGATTGCTGCGCCGCTTGGGGCGAGAACCTGCGAGGACCTGGCGCGGCTGGCGCTGCCGGACACGACGATCGCGATGGCGCAGTCCGTACCTGCCGGGACGTTCACGCCTCCGGAGGGCAAGCCGATCGAAAAGCTGCCGGCCTTCTGCCGGGTGGCGGGGATGATCAAGCCGGCGAGCGATTCGCAAATTCAATTTGAAGTGTGGATGCCGAGTTCCGGGTGGAACGGAAAGTTCCACGGCGTGGGGAACGGCGGCTTTGCTGGTTCCATCAACTTCGCAGGGTTGGGAGGAGCCGTGAGTCACGGCTATGCCACCGCGTCTACCGATACCGGACACCACGGCACCGCCATCGATGCGAGCTGGGCCCTGGGGCATCCGGAGAAGATTGTGGATTTCGGCTACCGGGCGATTCACGAAACCGCCGACAAAGCGAAGACGCTCATCCGCGCCTTCTATGGCGAGCAGCCGCGGCGGTCGTATTTCAGTTCGTGCTCGAACGGCGGCCGGCAGGCGCTGATGGAGGCGCAGCGGTATCCC
>Ga0335077_10002125_pt1 | contig 23663 bp, 17 predicted proteins | sample Lox_Sample_31_FD_207151 | JGI IMG/M metagenome (GOLD analysis project Ga0335077, IMG submission 207151) | Soil microbial communities from Loxahatchee National Wildlife Refuge, Florida, United States - Lox_Sample_3.1 | ecosystem: Environmental > Terrestrial > Soil > Wetlands | place: USA...
TGCCCGGGCGGTTCAAGGACTACATCGCGATGCCGAAGTTCAACATGTACCAGTCGCTGCACACCATCGTGATAGGCCCTGGCGGCAAGCCGGTCGAGCTCCAGATCAGGACCTGGGGCATGCACCGGCGGTCGGAGTACGGCGTGGCGGCGCACTGGAAGTACAAGGAGGAGATGATCAACGGGCGGAGCCCGTCGGACATGGCCTGGCTGCGGCAGCTCGTCGACTGGCAGCGCGAGACCAGCGACCCGGCCGAGTTCCTTGACTCCCTGCGGTTCGAGGTGGGCAGCGCGGAGGTCTACGTGTTCACCCCGCGCGGCGAGGTCGTGGCGCTGCCGCAGGGCGCGACGCCGGTCGACTTCGCCTACGCGATCCACACCGAGGTGGGTCACCGCACCATCGGGGCCAAGGTCAACGGCCGGCTGGTCCCGCTGGAGTCCACCCTGTCCAACGGCGAGACGGTGGAGATCCTCACCTCGAAGGCCCCCGACGCAGGGCCGAGCCAGGACTGGCTCGGCTTCGTCAAGAGCGCGCGGGCCCGCAACAAGATCAAGCACTGGTTCTCCAAGGAGCGCCGGGAGGCGTCTGCCGACGTCGGCAAGGCCATGATCGCGCGGACCATGCGCAAGCAGGGTCTGCCGCTGCAGCGGCTCGCCACGGCCGACGCGCTCCACGCGATCGCCCTTGAGCTGCGCTACCCGGACCTGTCCGGGCTCTACGCTGCCGTCGGCGACGGCCATGTCAGCGCGCAGTCCGTGGTCGCCAAGCTGGTCAGGGACGCGGGCGGGCTCGCCGGGGCGCAGGAGGACCTGGCCGAGGCCACGATACTGACCAGGACGCCGAGCTCGCGGGCGGTGACCGGCGACTCAGGCGTGGTGGTCGAGGGTGCCGCCGACGTCTGGGCGCGGCTGTCGAAGTGCTGTACCCCGGTGCCCGGCGACTCGATCACCGGCTTTGTGACCCGCGGCAACGGCGTCTCCGTGCACCGCACCGACTGCGTGAACATCGAGCACCTGATGCAGTCCGAGCCCGAGCGGATGGTTCCGGTGCACTGGGCGCCCAGGGAGAGCTCGCGCTTCCTGGCCGCGATCCAGGTCGAGGCGCTCGACAGGACCGGGCTGCTCTCCGACGTCACCAGGTCGATCTCCGAGCAGCACGTCAACATCCTGTCGGCGACCGTTACCACCCGGCGTGACCAGGTGGCGCTGAGCAAGTTCACGTTCGAGATGGCCGATCCCGAGCACCTGCGGCACGTGCTGCGGGCCGTGCGGACGGTGGACGGCGTCTATGACGCCCGGCGCGTGACCAGCTAGCGGCTCAGCCGGTCAGGTCGGCCAGCGTCCGCTCCGCCTCGGCGAGCCAGCCGCGCCTGGTCTCGAGCGCCGATTCAGCCCGCTGCCGCGTGGTCTCATCGCCGCGCTCGGTCGCCTGCTTGACCTGGTCTTCCAGGCTGCGGACCGTCTTGCGGATCTGGTCCACGGTGTCCCTCGCCCTGGAGAGCGCCTCAGGATTCGTGCGGCGCCACTGGATGTCCTCGGCCTTGCGCACCGCGTCGTCGACCTTCTTCAGGCCGCCTTCCAGCCGGTCCTGCGCCTCCCTCGGCACCGAGCCGATCTTGTCCCAGCGCTGGTGGATCACCCGCAGGGATGCGCGCGCCGCCTTGGCGTCGTTCACCGGCAGCAGCTGCTCGGCCTCGGTGAGCAGCGCCTCCTTCGCGTGGGCTCGCTCCCTCAGCTGGTTGTCCTTCGCCGACAGCGCCGACGACCTGGCGTCGAAGAATGCGCTCTGGGCGGCCCTGAACTTCTTCCACAGCTCGTCCTCAGCGGAGCGGTCGGCCCGGCCGGCCTCCTTCCACTGCGTCATCAGATCGCGGTAGGCCGCGGCCGTCGCAGCCCAGTCGGTCGACGAGGCCAGCTCCTCGGCGCGGCTGACCAGCTGCTGCTTGCGCTCCCTGACGCCCTCGCGCTCCTCCTCGAGCGTGGCGAAGTAGCTCTTGCGGCGCTTGGCGAACGCGCTGCGCGCTGCCGACATCCGCTTCCAGAGCGCGGCCTCGGCCTGCCGGTCGCCGTGCGGTGCCGCCTTCCACTCGTCAAGCAACTCCTTGAGCCGCTCGCCGCCCGACTTCCAGTGCGTGGCCTCGGCGGCGATCTGCTCGGCCTCGGCCACGATGCGCTCCTTGACCTCGATGGCCTCGGCGCGCACCCGGTCCCTGGCTGCCTTGTTCTCCTGATGGCGGACGTCGGCCTGCTCGGTCAGCGCGTCGAGCCGTCGCTTCAGCCCGTCAAGGTCACCGACCGCCTTGGCCTCGTCGATGGCCGTGTGCAGCCGGGCGATGGTCGCCTTGACCTGGCCGGGCGCGAGATCCGTGGTGGCGATCCTGCGCTCGAGCAGGCTGACTTCGGTCGCCAGCGAGTCGAACCGGCGGGTGAAGAAGGCGAGCGCCTCATCCGGGCTGCCGGCCTGCCAGATCCCGACGACGCGCTCTCCGTCCGCGGTACACACGTAGACGGTGCCGTCCTCGGCGACCCGGCCCCAGGAATGGCTTCCGGTGCTCACCGCTTACCTCCCGATCGGTACCTGGCCTCCGTGCAGGCCGGCCGGCCTGCACGGAGGTCAGGTCTTCTTGACAACGACGCTCTCGATGGTGACCTTCTCCTTGGGATGGCCATCGCCGGGACCGCTGGAGTTGTCGCTGCCCGCCTTCGCTATCCCCCGGAGGACGTTCAGCCCGCTGACGATGGTGCCAAAGGGCGTGTAGTCCGGGGGCTCCGCGGTGTCCTTGTACACCATGAAGAACTGGCTGCCATTGCTGCTCGGCTCCCCGGTGACGTTGGCCATCGCCACGGTTCCCGCCGGGTACGTCGCGCCAGTCAGGTTCTCGTTGGCGAACTCGTAACCTGGTCCGCCTGATCCGGTTCCCGTCGGGTCACCGCACTGGAGCACGTACACGCCGTTGCTCGTCGTGAGCCGCTGGCACGGAGTCCTGTTGAAGAACTTCTTGGCCGCCAGGTAGGCGAACGAGTGCACGGTGCAGGGCGCCTTCGCCGCCAGCAGGTCGATCACGATGGTGCCGCGGTTGGTCGTGATGGTCGCCTGGTAATGGCCGCGGACGCTGGCCGTGGCGGGCGGGGTGCCGACGTTCCGCGCCGCCTTGCCTGCCTTGGTGTAGGTGCACTGGACGGTGCCGCTGGCCGACACGCTCTCGCTCGCCGTGGGCGACGGGCTGGCGGTCGGGCTGGCGCTCGGACTGGCGCTGGCCGACGCGCTCGGCGAGTGGGCGGGCGAGGCCGCGCTGCTGTTGTTCAGGTGCAGGGCGGTGAGGGTGACCACGACGGCGAGTACGACCACGACGGCACCAGCCGAGACCCATCTCGTCAGCTGGCGGGTGCGGGCCTGGCGCTCGGCCTCGCGAGCCAGTCGGCGGTGATGCCGCTCCCTGGCCAGCTGGCGCTGCCGGTCCTTCTTGGTGGCCACCCGTACAACCCTCCCGTTATCGACCGGTACTGGTGCTATTCAAAAACTTCGCGCATGGTATCCGGGCCAGGCAAGCGCGCACGGCTTCTGTTATCGGTTCGACGCTTACCGCAGCCGTCCTGTAACTGGGCAGGTCGCCTCCCAGGGCGCCGCCCCGCGCTGGCCGGCCCGGCCCAGGGCCGCCGTGGGTAGCCTGGTCTGCGCCGCATCCCGTGCTCACCAGGAGGCCACCGTGCTGATCGCCGGATTCCCTGCCGGGTCGTTCGCCGCGAACTGCTACCTCGTTGCGACGGGACCTGGCGCGGAGTGTCTGATCATAGATCCTGGTCAGGATGCCGAGCCAGGCATCGAGGAGATCGTGGGCCGGTACCGGCTCCGGCCGGTGGCCGTGCTCGCGACGCACGGGCACCTGGACCATGTCTGGTCGGTGGCGCCGGTCTGCGGCGCGAAGGACATCCCGGCCTACATCCACCCGGCCGACCGTGAGCTGCTGACCGACCCGGCGAAGGGGTTCTCGCTCGGCGACGGGCAGCGGCTGTTCGCCGGCCTCACCCTGACCGAGCCTGACGACGTGCGCGAGCTCTCCGATCAGATGACGCTGGAACTCGCCGGCGTGAGCCTCCAGGTCAGGCACGCGCCCGGCCATACCGCAGGGTCGGTCACCTTCGCGCTGCCTGACACGCTGTTCACCGGCGACCTGCTCTTCGCCGGGTCGATCGGCCGAACTGACCTCCCCGGCGGGGATTACCGGACGATTCTCGATAGCCTGTCAAGGGTTTGCCTGCCGCTGCCGGACGAGACCGTCGTCCTGGCCGGCCACGGGCCGCAGACGACGATCGGCGCGGAGCGGGCGTCCAACCCGTTCCTGGCCGGGCTGTCGCCGGCCTCAGGTCCCGCGCGTGGCCTGTGAGGGCCACGCGCGTTAACCGCTGCGAACTCGGGCTTGTCTGACAGGAGGACTGGGAGAACCATGATCCGCACGCACGAGGCGGGCGCCTTGCGCGCCTCACAGGCCGGACAGCAGGTCACCATCACCGGCTGGGTGGCCAGGCGCCGCGACCACGGCGGGGTCGTCTTCATCGACCTGCGCGACGCGAGCGGCGTGGTGCAGGTGGTGGTCAGGTCCGAGGACGTCGCCCACGACCTGCGGGCCGAGTTCTGCGTGCTCGTCGACGGCACGGTGCGCCGCCGCCCGGCCGGCAACGAGAACGCCGACCTGCCGACCGGAGAGGTGGAGGTGGCGGCCGACCGGATCGAGATCCTGTCCGAGTGCGACCCGCTGCCGTTCCCGCTCGATGGACACGGCTCGGCCGAGCTCAACGAGGAGGTGCGGCTGCGGTACCGGTACCTGGACATCAGGCGGGCCGAGATGGCCGCGGCGCTGCGGGCCAGGTCGGCCGCTGCCTACCTGGTCGGCGACGTCATGCGGGAGCACGGGTTCGTGAACGTGGAGACGCCGTTCCTGACCAGGTCCACCCCGGAGGGCGCCAGGGACTTCCTCGTGCCGGTCAGGCTCCAGCCAGGCACCTGGTACGCGCTGCCGCAGTCGCCGCAGCTGTTCAAGCAGCTGCTGATGGTCGCCGGTCTGGAGCGCTACTACCAGCTGGTGCGGTGCTTCCGCGACGAGGACTTCCGCGCTGACCGGCAGCCGGAGTTCACCCAGATCGACATCGAGATGTCGTTCGTGACCCGCGAGGACGTGGTCGAGGTCGCCGAGGACCTGGTGCAGCGGCTGTGGCGGGAGATCACCGGATACGAGATCGCCAGGCCGATCCCGCACATGACCTACGCCGACGCGATGGCCAGATACGGGTCGGACAAGCCCGACCTGCGCTTCGGCTGCGAGCTCTCCGATCTCACTGCGTACTTCGCCGACACCGGCTTCGGCGTGTTCCAGGCACCGCACGTGGGCGCCGTAGTGATGCCGGGCGGCGCCAGCCAGACCCGCCGCGAGCTCGACGGCTGGCAGGAGTGGGCCAGGTCCCGCGCGGCCAAGGGACTGGCCTACGTGCTGATCGGCGGCGACGGGGCGGTCACCGACGCCGGCCCGGTGGCCAAGCACCTGACCGGGCAGGAGCAGGCCGGGCTGGCGGCGGCTACCGGGGCCGGACCCGGCGACTGCGTGTTCTTCGCCGCAGGGGCGCCGGGCGCGGCGCGGGCACTGCTCGGCGCGGCCAGGCTGGAGATCGGGGCCCGGTGCGGGCTGATCGACCCGAAGGCGTGGGCGTTCACCTGGATCATCGACCCGCCGATGTTCGAGCGGGTCGGGGAGGGCGGCGCTCGGCCCGAGGGCGGGGATGGCGGCGAGGGCGGCTGGACCGCCGTGCACCACCCGTTCACCTCGCCGCTGCCTGAGTGGGCCGACAAGTTCAGCTCCGAGCCCGGCGGCGCGCTGGCCGACGCCTACGACATCGTCTGCAACGGCACCGAGATCGGCGGCGGGTCGATCAGGATCCACCGGCCGGCCATGCAGCAGCAGGTCTTCGACGTGATCGGCCTGTCCAGGGACGAGGCGCGGTCACAGTTCGGCTTCCTGCTTGACGCGCTGCGGTTCGGTCCGCCGCCGCACGGCGGCATCGCGTTCGGGTGGGACCGGCTGCTGATGCTGCTGACCGGCCGGGACTCGATCAGGGACGTGATCGCCTTCCCGAAGGCAGCCTCGGGCACCGATCCGCTGACCGGCGCGCCCACGCCGATCACGGCGGCTCAGCGCAAGGAGGCCGGCGTGGACGCCATCCCTGCGGCCAAGGCGCCCTGACCAGCCGTTGAGGCGAGCGCCGCGGAGTCGCGCGGGGAGCATCGCGGAAGCTCGGTGGGAGCGCCGCAGAGTATGGTCAAAGCCGTGGCGGCAAGGGACTCTGGATCGCAGCAGGGCGTCAGCCTGTTCGACGACGCCGCCAACGAGGCGACCAGGGCGGTGGCGCCGCTGGCGGTGCGGATGCGGCCAAGGAATCTCGACGAGGTGCTCGGACAGCCGCACCTCACCGGGGCCGGTTCGCCGCTGCGCACCCTGGTGGACCGCGACGCGCCGATGTCGGTGCTGCTCTGGGGGCCGCCGGGTACCGGCAAGACCACCCTGGCCTACGTGCTCAGCCAGGTCACCAGCCGCCGGTTCGTGGAGATCTCCGCGGTGTCGGCGGGAGTCGCCCAGGTGCGGGCCGCGATCGACGCGGCCAGGGCCGAGCTCGGCCTGACCGGCAGGCAGACGCTGCTGTTCATCGACGAGGTGCACCGCTTCAACAAGGCGCAGCAGGACGCGCTGCTGCCCGCAGTGGAGAACCGCTGGGTCTCGTTCGTGGGCGCGACCACCGAGAACCCGTCGTTCTCCGTGGTCGGCCCGCTGCTGTCGCGGTCGCTGCTGCTTACCCTGCGCCCGCTCGGCGACGACGAGATGCGGGCCGTGATCGACCAGGCGCTGGGGTCCGAGCGCGGGCTCGGCGGGTCGGCGGTGCTGGCCGACGAGGCGATGGCTGAGCTGCTCAGGATGGCGGGCGGCGACGCCAGGCGGGCGCTGACCTACCTGGAGGCCGCGGCACTCGGGCTGCCGCCCGGCGGGGTCATCGACCTGCCGGTGCTCGAACGGGCCGTGGACCGAGTCGCGGTCCGCTACGACCGGGCCGGCGACCAGCACTACGACGTGATCAGCGCCTTCATCAAGAGCATCAGGGGCAGCGACGTGGACGCCGCCCTGCATTACCTCGCCCTCATGATCGAGGCCGGCGAGGACGCCAGGTTCATCGCCAGGCGGCTGATCGTGCACGCGAGCGAGGACGTCGGGATGGCCGACCCGTCCGCGCTCGGCGTCGCGGTCGCCGCCGCGCAGGCGGTCGAGTTCGTTGGCCTGCCCGAGGCGCGGATCAACCTGGCCCAGGCCGTGATCCACCTTGCGCTAGCGCCCAAGTCCAACGCCGTGATCAGGGCGATCGGCGCGGCCGCCGACGACGTCAGGTCCGGAAGAACCGGCCAGGTCCCTGTCCACCTGCGCGACGCCAGCTATCGGGGCGCGGCCAGGCTCGGCCACGGCAAGGGGTACCTGTACCCGCACGACTTCGACGAGGGCATCGTCGCGCAGGCGTATGCGCCGGACGCTGCTGCGGGCCGGCGGTACTACGAGCCGTCCCGGCACGGTGCCGAGGCCAGGTACGCCGACCGGGTCGAACGAATCAGGGCCGCGCTCGCCGGCGGGCCGCCGCCGGCGGCCGATGCAGCGGCGGCCGATGCAGCGGCGGAAGGGGTACCGCCGGCCGGGACGCCGGCGCCGGGGTCGAACCCCGACGATGGCAATTCCGCCCGGCGTGGCAGGCGATAGGGTCGGCGCAGTGACGCCCGCGGGGGCAGCGGGCCGGGAAGGGAGCGCCACCCGATGAACGCCGGGCAGCTCGCGGCCCTGATCGCGGCCGGATTCTTCGCGGTCGGCGTGTGCGCTGGTGTCTATGTGCTCGCCAGGCTTGCCAAACTGATCTCCGCGGCGACCGCGGTGGTGACCGGCTATCAGGCCAGCGCCGACGAGCTGCTGCTCCGTGCGCAGGCCGTGGTGGACCGCGCCGACCGGCAGCTTGCCCGCACCGGTGCGCTTGCCGACAGCGTGGAGCAGGTGACCGCCAGCATGTCTGAGCTCTCCGAGCAGGTCTCCGCGGTGGCCGGCACCGCGCGGCTGGTAGCCGCCGGGCTCGGAACGCCGGTGCTGCGGCTGGCCGCGGCTGGTCACGGCGTCAGGCGTGCGCTGGCCATCCGCCGGTCTGGCCAGGCCAACGAGCTGGCGGTCCGGGGCAGGCAGCCAGGCAGGGCCCTGCGCGGCGTGGATCGGGCGCGCCGATGATCCGCAGGCTGGCCTGGCTCGGGATCGGCGCGTTGCTCGGCGTCATCGGCTACCGCCGCGCGGTCAGGCTCGTGCGGGCGGTCGTGCCGCAGAACCTAGCGATCGGGCCGACGGCACCTGCTCACCGGGCGCAGCCCGGGCAGCGATGGCGGGCAAGCGGCCGCGCGGCGCGGCGCGCCGCGGGCGGGATGACCGCCTTCGTGCGTGACGTCCGGACCGGAATGGCGGACTACCTGGACGCCAGCGGCGTCGGCTACCCGGACGCCAGCGGCGTCGGCTACCCGGACGCCAGCGTCGAGCCCATGGACGGCGGCGGCCTGCGACGCCCTGATAATGGCGGCGCGTATATGAATCGGCAACCGGGGCGCTTAGGCAATACCCTCGTAGGTCAGCACCACCGCTGGCCGGCCAGCTTGCCGTAGGCCGGCAGCAAGCCCGCGCCGTCGCGCGGATCACCAGGCACAGGACAACCCTAAGGATGGCCGTTGATGGAGTCGGCAGAGATCGCACGCCGTTTCCTTGAGTACTTCTCGCAGCGCGGGCACACGGTGGTGCCGTCGGCCAGCCTGGTCGCCGAGGACCCCACCCTGCTGCTGGTGAACGCCGGCATGGTCCCGTTCAAGCCGTACTTCCTCGGCCAGGTCGTCCCGCCCTACCCGCGGGCAGCCAGCGCGCAGAAGTGCGTCAGGACGCCCGACATCGAAGAGGTCGGCAAGACCACCAGGCACGCCACGTTCTTCCAGATGCTTGGGAACTTCTCGTTCGGCGACTACTTCAAGGAGCAGGCGATACCGCTCGCCTGGGAGCTGCTGACCAGGCCGGAGTCCGACGGCGGCTTCGGCTTTCCCGAGTCCAGGCTGTGGGCGACGGTCTACACCGGTGACGACGACGCGTACTCGATCTGGCACGACCAGGTCGGCGTGTCGGCGGACCGGATCCAGCGCCGGGGCCTGGCGGACAACTACTGGCACATGGGGGTGCCGGGGCCGGGCGGGCCATGCTCGGAGATCTACTACGACCGGGGCCCCGAGTACGGCAAGGAGGGCGGGCCCGAGGCCGACGAGGACCGCTTCCTGGAGGTGTGGAACCTCGTCTTCATGCAGTACCAGCTCAGCGCGGTGCGCAGCAAGGTGGACTTCGACACCCAGGGCGAACTTCCGTCACGCAACATCGATACCGGCATGGGCCTGGACCGGATGGCTGCGCTGCTGCAGGGCGTCGACAACATCTACGAGGTCGACACCATGTGGAAGGTGCTCGACCGGGCAGCCGAGCTGACCGAGCAGAAGTATGGCCGCGACCACCGCAGCGACGTCGCGCTGCGGGTGGTGGCCGACCACGTGCGGGCGGCGGTGATGCTGATCGCCGACGGCGTGATCCCGTCCAACGAGGGCCGCGGCTACGTGCTGCGCCGGATCGTCAGGCGCAGCGTGCGCGAGCTCAGGCTGCTGGCCGGTGCGCAGCGAGGCGGCGACGGCGGCCGCGGCTCGGGCGATCGCTACCTGCACGAGCTCTCCTCCGTCGCGATCGGCGCGCTCGGCGATCAGTACCCCGACCTGGTCAGGGACGCGCCGAACATCCACACCGTGCTGGACGCGGAGGAAGGCGCCTTCCTCGGCACGCTCCGCACGGGAACCGCGATCTTCGACGCCGCGGTGGAGGAGACATCCCGCCGCGGCGAGCGTGAGATCAGCGGCGCCCAGGCGTTCCAGCTGCACGACACCTACGGCTTCCCGATCGACCTCACCCTGGAAATGGCGGCCGAGCAGGGGCTAGACGTCGACGAAAAGGAGTTCCGCCGGCTGATGGCCCAGCAGCGCCAGCGGGCAAAGGACGATGCGGCGGCGAAGAAGACCGGCAACGCCGACATCTCGGTCTTCGCGCACTTCCTCGAGCGGGCCGGCCGGGTGGTCTTCACCGGCTACGACGAGGTCGCGTCGGACGGCACCGTGATCGGCCTGCTTGACGGCGGCGTGTCGGTGCCGGTGGCGGGTGCGGGCGCCGAGGTGGACGTCGTGCTCGACCGGACGCCGTGCTACGCCGAGGGCGGCGGGCAGCTTGCCGACACCGCCATCATCTCCTCGTCGGGCAGCGGCGCGAGCGATGGCGCGGTCGTCGAGGTCATCGACGTGCAGGCGCCAGTTCCCGGGCTGATCGTGCACCGCTGCAGGGTTACCGCGGGCGAGATAGCGGTCGGCGACTCGGTGCACACCGAGATCGACATTGAGCGCCGACGCGCGATCTCCCGCTCGCACACCGCGACCCACCTAGTGCATCGTGCGTTCCGCGGCGCGCTCGGCGAGTCGGCGGCGCAGGCGGGATCGGAGAACTCACCGGGCCGGTTCAGGTTCGACTTCACCGCGATCGGCGCGGTGCCGCCCGCGGTACTCGCCGACGCCGAGGACGAGGTCAACGAGGTGCTGATCAACGACCTGGACGTGCGGGCGTTCTACACCTCGATTGGCGAGGCGCGGGCGATGGGCGCGCTTGCGCTGTTCGGCGAGAAGTACGGGGAGCAGGTCAGGGTCGTGGAGGTTGGCGACTACTCGCGGGAGTTGTGCGGCGGCACGCATGTGCCCAGGTCGGGCCAGCTCGGCTTGGTGAAGATACTCGGCGAGTCGTCCATCGGTTCGGGGGTGCGCCGGGTCGAGGCACTGGTCGGCATCGACGCGTTCCGTTACCTGGCGCGGGAGAGCCTGCTGGTCAGCCAGCTAGTCGAGCAGCTCAAGGTGCCGCGAGCCGACCTGCCCGACCGGGTTACTGGGATCGTGACCCGGCTGCGCGACGCCGAGCGTGACATCGAGCGGATGCGATCGGCGCAGCTCGCGAACGTGGCGTCTGACCTAGTCGCCGGGGCGCAGGACGTCGGCGGTGTCGCGTTCGTAGCGCACCGCGCGCCTGACGGCACGACCGCGGACGGCATCCGCAAGCTGGCGCTCGACGTGCGCGGCCAGATCCCGCCCGGCCGGCCGGGAGTGGTGATCGTGGCCGGGGTCCCGGCGGACCGTCCGGCGGTCGTGATCGCGCTGAACGAGGCGGCGAGGTCGCTCGGCCTCGCGGCCGGTGCGCTGATCGGCACCGCGACGGCCGCGCTTGGCGGCCGTGGCGGCGGCAGAGACGACATCGCTCAGGGCGGCGGTGCTACGCTCGGTGACCGGACATCTCAGGCGGTAACCGAGGCGTTTGGTGCGGTTCGCGCCGTTATTGACGGCATCAGTGCCTCCGGTGGCGTAACGTGAGATTGTGCCGAAGCCGAGTTGTGTCAGTTCTGAGATCAGCTGGGCAGGTTCTGACGCCTTGAGACCAGGCGTCAGGCTGGCCGTCGACCTAGGGTCGGCGCGGATCGGCGTCGCCAGCTGCGATGCGGGGGGTGTGCTCGCGAGCCCGCTCACGACGGTGCGCCGGGGTCGCGGCGACCTCGCGGAGATCGCGCGACTGGCCGGCGATCGGCAGGCGATCGAGATCGTCGTTGGCTTGCCGACGAGCCTTTCGGGAACGGCTGGACAGGCCGCTGGTCAGGCACGAGACTTTGCCGAAGCCCTTGCCGTCCTCGTCGCTCCGACGCAGGTCAGGCTCGTTGACGAACGCTTCACCACTGTTATCGCACATGCCGCGCTTAGCCAGGGCGGCCGCAACTCCAAGGAGCGGCGTACCGTGATCGATCAGGCTGCTGCGGCGCTGCTACTCCAAGGTGCGCTCGATGCCGAACGCCGGACCGGGGTGCCGGCCGGCGAGGTCGTGCCGGTGGGAGGCGGTCGCTGATGGCTGGCAGCCACTATCCCGATGAGGGTGGCTACTGGCCCGGCGCCCGATCCGACGAGGCACGGCCGGCCGACGGCGACGACTACGGCGCGAACGGCTACCGCGATGCAGCCGGGGCCGGCAGCTACCGCGACGAGGGCTACGACGACGGAGCTGGCGGTTTCCGTGGCGACTACGGTGCCGGCAGTTACGACTCGGCCGACCGTGACCCGGCCAGCCGTGACTCGGCCAGCTATGAGAGGGGCGGCTACGGTCCGGGCGGATATGACGCAGGCAGGTACGACACGGGCAGTTACGGCACGGGCAGTTACGGTACGGGCAGTTACGGCACGGGCAGTTACGGCACGGGCAGCCATGACCCTGCCGGCCATGACGGGGGCGGCTACGACACCGGCAATTACGGCGCGGCCAGTTACGACACCGGGGGTTACGACACCGGCAGTTACAGCGCCGGCGGTTACGACCAGGGCGCCCATCGCCGCGGCAGCCATGCGGCTGGCCGTGACCCCGATGGCCGCGACTACGATGGCTACGGTTCCGATGGCTACGGTTCTTCCGATGGCTACGGTTCCGATAGCTACCGCGCCGGTGCCTACGACTCGGGCAGCTACGGTCCAGGCGGTCACCCTGACTCGGGCGGGTACGGCGACCACTGGTACGGCGATCCGGCCTCCTACGGCGACCAGGCCAGGCCCGGCGGCTACCCGGACCCGGGCGGGCACGGCGGCGGGTATGCCAGCCAGAACGGCTACGGCGACTCCGGCCACTACGGCCAGGAGCTCGGGCGGCACTCGTCGCCGCGCGCGGCCGAGGACGACCAGGCAGGTTACGGGTCGCAAGCTAGCTACCGTGACGACGGCCAGGCTCCCGGGTACCTGCAGGACGCCGGCCAGGGCTGGTCACTGCTCAGCCAGCAGGGGGACGAACGCGAGCCGCGATCATACGACCCGGCCGAGCCCGGCATGCATGCCTGGGGCGACTCGGGAAGGAACGACCAGCCGGAGGCGACGTCCGGCACCTTCGCACGGCTGCCCGAGCCGTCCGCGTCGTCGCGGTCCTCGCGCAGGCGTACGGAGCGGTCGCCCGCGGACCTAGACGGCGAGCCGGCCGGCTCGGATCGGCGGGCGTCCTGGCGCGACGCGCCCGACGACCATGATGACGGGGCCGAGTGGTCGGCCGGCGACGAGGACGGCTGGGAGGACGAGGACGGCGGCCTGCTCTCCCGCCGGTTCAGCCGGGACGGCGGTGGCGGCCGGGGCGGTGGCCGGCGGGGCGACCGGACAGGACGGCCGCGCCGGGCGCGCGGCAGGGTCGCCTCGCTGATCGCGGTCGTCGCCGTGGTGGCCATCATTGGCGGCGCGGGGTTCTTCGCCTACCGCTTCGCCCACTCTTGGATCGAGCACCGTTACGGCGACTACGCAGGGCCGGGCACGGGCAGCGTCCGGGTGACCGTGCCGGATGGCTCGAACCTGGTGGACCTGGGGCCCAAGCTGCTCAAGGATCACGTGATCGAGGCGCTGCGGCCGTACGACCTCGCGGCGGGCAAGGCGGTCAACGCCAGCACCCTGCAGCCCGGCCTCTACGTGCTCAGGCACCACATGAACGCCGCCCTGGCGGTCCAGTTGCTGCTGAGCGGCAGGACCAGGCAGGCGAAAAAGTTCATCGTGCTGCCCGACGCCAGGGCCGCCGACATCGCCGCGAACCTGGTCAAGGCGACCGGCCTGCCGCTCAGCCAGTTCACCCAGCTGATGGAGCATCCGCCGGCCTCCCTCGGGTTGCCGAAATGGGCCGCGGGGCAGTCGGCTGAGGGCTTCCTGTTCCCCGACACCTACCAGCTTCCGCCGCATCCGACCGCTCTGCGCGTCCTGCAGATCATGGTGGACGACTTCAACAACAGGATCGCGCCGCTCAGCCTGCCAGGTGCGGCGGCCAAGGTGTTCACCACGCCGTACCACGTGATGATCGTGGCGAGCCTGATCCAGGCCGAGGGCAACGCCACGGACCTTCCCATGGTGTCCCGCGTGATCTGGAACCGGCTTAAGGACGGCATGCCGCTGCAGCTCGACAGCACGGTCTTCTACGCGATGCACACCTACGGCACTTCGATCACCAAGGCGGAGGAGAAGTTCAACTCGCCGTACAACACCTACCTGCACGCCGGCCTGCCACCCGGCCCGATCGGCAGCCCGAGCCTGGCGGCCATCCAGGCCGCGCTGCATCCGGCGGCAGGGGACTGGCTGTACTTCATCACCGACGTCAAGAGCCCGACCCACCGGACCTACTTCACCGACAGCCTCAGCCAGTTCCAGAAGTGGCAGCGGGAGTTCGGGAGCTGAGCGCGGACGATCGCCGCAGCGTCAGGGCAGCCGTGCTCGGCTCCCCGGTCGGTCACTCGCTCTCACCGGTGCTGCACCTAGCCGCCTACGCCGCGCTCGGGCTGACCTGGTGGCGGTACGAGGCGATCGAGTGCGACGAGGCCGGCCTGCCGGCGATGCTCGACTCGTGCGGGCCCGACTGGGCCGGGCTGTCGCTGACCATGCCGCTCAAGCGCGCCGTGCTGCCGCTGCTCGACCGGGTCGAGCCGCTGGCCGCCGAGGTGGGCGGCGCCAACACGGTGCTGTTCGCCGCCGCTACCAGGATCGGGTACAACACCGACGTGCCCGGCATGGTGCACGCGCTTGCCGAGCACGGCGTGCGGCCAGACGCCGGGGAGTCGGGCCGGTGCGTGATATTCGGCGGCGGCGCGACCGCGTGCGCTGCGCTCGCCGCGCTGCGCGAGCTTGGGGAGCGGTCGGCCAGCGTGGCAGTACGAGACCAGGGGCGGACAGCGGAGCTCACCGCCGCGGCTGGCCGGATGGGCATGGCCGTGGAGTATGTTCCGTTCGGGCCCGCGGCCCTGTCCGGGGCGCGGCTGGTGATCTCGACAGTGCCAGCCGGAGCGGCCAATCCGCTGGCTGGCGCCTTCGGCCAGATCGCGGTCGCTCCCGGGGTCCTGTTCGATGTCGTCTACCACCCGTGGCCGACGCAGCTAGCCGACGCGGCCGCCGGCGTCGGCGCGGTCGTGGTCTCCGGCTTCGACCTGCTGCTGCACCAGGCGGCGCTCCAGGTGGAACTGCTGACTGGCCGTCCGGCGCCGGTCGAGCAGATGCGCGCGGCCGGACTCACGGCGCTTGAGCGATGATGACGGGGCCGAGATGACCGGGCTGACCTGTGTCGAGATCTGCGCGGGCGCGGGCGGTCAGGCGCTCGGGCTCGAGCAGGCGGGTTTCGCGCACGCGGCCGCGGTAGAGATCGACGCCGCGGCGTGCGAGACGCTGCGCAGGAACCGGGGCCAGCACTGGAAGATCATCGAGGCGGACATCGCCGAGGTGGACGGGGCCGAGTTCGGCGGCGTCGACCTGCTGGCCGGGGGAGTGCCGTGCCCGCCGTTCTCGGTCGCCGGGCACCAGCTCGGTGCCGCCGACGAGCGCGACCTGTTCCCTGAGGCGCTCAGGCTGGCGGCCGAGATCAGCCCGCGCGCGGTGCTGCTCGAGAATGTCCGCGGCCTGGCGGAGCGGCGCTTCGATGAATACCGCGGCCAGGTGCTCGCCAGGCTCGGCGAGCTCGGCTACCAGAGCTGGTGGCGGATGGTGCAGGCCAGCGAGCATGGGGTTCCCCAGCTGCGGCCGCGGTATGTGCTGGTGGCGATCAGGCGGCCGTGGGCGGACCGCTTCGGCTGGCCGGACGGCTCGCGGCGGCCGCCGCCCACCGTCGGCGCGGTGCTCGGCGACCTGATGGCCGCCCGTGGCTGGCCGGGCGCCGCGTCGTGGGCACGACGCGCCAGCGGGATCGCGCCAACGATCGTCGGCGGCAGCAGGAAGCACGGCGGTCCTGACCTCGGCCCGACCAGGGCGCGGGCCGCCTGGCGGCAGCTTGGCGTGGACGGGCTCGGCATCGCCGACGATGCTCCCGACGCGTCCTTCCCGCCCTGGCAGGCGCCGCGCCTCACGGTGCGGATGGTGGCGAGACTGCAGGGCTTTCCCGACGACTGGGAGCTGGCAGGCCGCAAGACGGCCGCCTACCGTCAGGTGGGCAACGCCTTCCCTGCCCCGGTCGCGCGCGCCGTCGGCAGCTGCATCTCCGCCGCGCTGACCGGCGGCGATGCAGCCGCTGCCCGGGTGCCGACCCGATCCTGACTCGCCGTTAGCCACGGCCTTGCCCAGATGCGCTACCCTTACGGGAGAACTCAAAGGTCTGGCGCCGCGGCGCCGGACCGCAGAAGCGGAGGACCACCTCGGCCACCTCCCACCTGGTCAGCTCGGCAGCGCGTGCGCGCGGCCGCGCTGGCGGGTACCAGTCCAGGCAGCCAAGCCCGTCGGTCGTCGCTGCGGCGACCAAGGGCGGCGCGTCGGCGAGCGGGCAGCACCGCCCGCCGGCACGATGGCTGGCTGGCGGGCCGATGGGCACCTTGCCTGTCGGCCGAGGCCGGACGCACCGGGCCTGGCGCGCGCCGCGGGTCGGACCCGACGCGTTGCGCGGTGGTGCCGGGCGGGCCCTGTGCCCGCGCGGGACGGCCGCGCCCGTGGTGGCCCCGCATGCGAGCCGTGCGGGGCTTTGTTGCTTCCGCGGCGCGCCCGCAGGAGCGCCTGAACCGGGAAGGCCCCGATCAGGACGGAAGTGACGCAGGAGGTCACATCAGCACTGAACCACGCATCAACGATCGTATCCGGGTGCCTGAGGTACGGCTGGTAGGCCCGTCGGGCGAGCAGGTCGGGATCGTGTCGATCACCGACGCGCTCAGGCTGGCGCAGGAAGCGGACCTCGACCTCGTCGAGGTGGCGCCGATGGCGCGCCCGCCGGTCTGCAAGCTGATGGACTTCGGCAAGTTCAAGTACGAATCGGCGCTGAAGACCAGGGAATCGCGCAAGAACCAGGCGCAGACGGTCATCAAGGAGATCAAGATCCGCCCGAAGATCGACCCGCATGACTACGGCACCAAGAAGGGCCACGTCGAGCGGTTCCTCCGGCAGGGCGACAAGGTCAAGGTGACCATCATGTTCCGCGGACGCGAGCAGTCGCGCCCGGAGCTCGGCTACAAGCTGCTGCAGCGGCTGGCCGGCGACGTCGAGGAGCTCGGCTTCGTCGAGTCCCAGCCCAAGCAGGACGGTCGGAACATGATCATGGTGATCGGGCCGCACCGCAAGAAGGCTGAGGCCAGGGCGGTGCGGAGCCAGGACCGGGCGAGCGCCAGGGCCGCGGCGCCGTCGGCGCATCAGGCCGACGCCGCCGGGCACGAGGACGCCGAGGCGAGCCAGGCCCTGGCCGCCATCGCCGAAAGTCTTGGCGTCAGCCAGGCGCAGCCGACCGTCGGCCAGCCTGGTGACGGTGCCGCCGAAGGCACGGCGCAGCCCGCGCCGCGACCGGCAGCGCCCCGGCCCGCACCGCCGAGGACAGCCTCCGCCGGGGCAGGTACCGCCAGGCCGGCGGCGCCCAAGCCAGGCCCGGCACCGTCCACGGCACCGGCCGCGGCCAGGCCGGCCGCGCCGAAGCCGTCGGCGCCCAGGCCAGCGGCACCGAGGTCGGCAGCGCCGCGGCCAGCGGCCCCGAGGCCGTCCGCTGCCAAGCCCGGCGACGGCCAGCAGTCGGCCCCGCAGCGCGGCAGGTCGCCGGAGCCCGGCGCCAACGGCCAGGAGGCAGCCGGCTAACGGACTGACCTGATCGACCGAGGAAGACCTCCCGCGGCGGCCGCGCCGCCGCGGGACGAGATCAAGCGCGTGCCTGACGGGTACGCCGAGGAGTGAGGGAAGCGGCGACATGCCGAAGATGAAGACGCACAGCGGTTCCAAGAAGCGGTTCCGCGTGACGGGCACGGGCAAGATCATCCGCCGCCGGGCGAACCGCCAGCACTACTTCGAGCACAAGCCGAGTACGCGCACGCGCCGCCTGGCCGACGACGTGCCCGTCTCCACCGGCGACCTGAAGACAGTGAAGCGACTGCTGGGCAGATGACCCGGTCCGACGTAAGGGAGTCGAACAGATGGCACGCGTAAAGCGGGCGGTCAATGCCCACAAGAAGCGCAGGGTGGTGCTGGAGCGGGCGAGCGGATACCGCGGCCAGCGGTCCAGGCTGTACCGCAAGGCCAAGGAGCAGCAGCTGCACTCCATGGCGTATGCCTACCGCGACCGCAAGGACCGCAAGGGCGCGTTCCGCAGGCTGTGGATCCAGCGGATCAACGCGGCGGCGCGGGCCGACGGGATCACCTACAACCGGTTCATCCAGGGGCTGAAGGTGGCCGGCGTGGATGTTGACCGCAAGATGCTCGCCGACCTTGCCGTGAACGACCCGGCGGCGTTCTCCGCGCTTGTCGAGGTCGCCCGCAAGGCGCTGCCCGCCGACGTGGACGCGCCCAGGGCCGCCGCCTAGCCGGTGACCCGGCACCGCGGCGGCTGCCGGTGAGCGCGGTGGTCACCGCCGCGCGGTCGTCCAGGGTCAGGGCGGCACGCGCGCTGGCCAGGAGGGCGCTGCGGGAGCGATCGCGCCTGTTCCTCGCCGAGGGGCCGCAGGCCGTCAGGGAGGCACTGGACGGCCGGGCGCCTGACGGGTCCGGCCTGATCACCGAGCTGTTCGTGACCGGCCAGGCGATGGCCAGGCACCCGGACCTGATCGCCGCGGTCGCCCGCTCGGGTGCACCCGTGCACGAGGTCGGCGCCGAGGTCATGGCGGAGCTCGCCCAGACCGTGACGCCGCAGGGCCTGCTCGCGGTCTGCCCGTTCGTCGACGTCGCGCTGGCCGACCTCGTAGCGGCCGGGCCGCGGCTGGTCGTGCTGCTCGCGAACGTCCGCGACCCTGGCAACGCCGGCACCGTGCTGCGCACCGCGGACGCGGCCGGCGCCGACGGCGTCATCTTCGCCGATGCCTCGGTGGATCCCTACAACAGCAAGTGCGTCCGGTCGTCGGCCGGATCGCTGTTCCACCTGCCGGTCGTGACGGGCGCGCCGGTCGCCGAGGCCGTGGCAGCGCTGCGCGGCGCCGGACTGACCGTGCTGGCTGCCGACGGCAGCGCGCGGACCGGGCTCGGCGAGTTCGAGCAGACTGGCCGGCTGGCCGTGCCGACCGCCTGGCTGTTCGGCAACGAGGCCTGGGGTCTGCCCGCTGACCTGCTCGGGCTCGCCGACGAGGCGGTGGCCGTGCCGATCTACGGCCGGGCAGAGAGCCTCAACCTCGCGGCGGCCGCCGCCGTGTGCCTGTACGCGTCGGCGCGCGCGCACCAGGGGGTGCCGCGCAGTCGCCCTCACGCGCTAGGCTCTGATCACGTTGCGTCATGACAACCGCCGGATTGGTCACGGCGGTCGCGTGGCGCGGGACGCCAGCCGTGGGTGACCCCCCGGACCCCGAGCTGGCGTGCGGGCGTGCCGGGGCAGCGTTCGTGCGAGGGCGGCAGGCCGATGTGGACCGGCAGGTGAGCGCGGTGCCCGCGAGGGCCAGCGGCATGCTGGACGCCGACGAGCTGCCCGACGGCATCGTGGTGGCCGACGCGGTCGGCCAGGTCATCGTCTTCAACCGGGCCGCCGAGCGGCTGACCGGAATCAGGTCGGCCCAGGCGCTCGGCGCGGACCTGCGCAAGGCGCTGCCGCTGGCCGACGGCGACGGCCGATGCTGGTGGGAGCAGTCACGGCCGTACGACGGCCTGTCCATCCGCACCCGCCATCCCGAGCGCTCGCTGTACCTGCCCGACGGCACCGAGCTGCTGGTCTCGATCGGCTACGCCAGGGCGTCGCGCAGCGGCCAGGCCGAGCCTGGCGGGGTGCGGCGGCTGATCGTGACGCTGCGCAGCGCCTCGGCGCGGGCGAGGCTCGAGCGGACCAGGGCGGACCTGGTCTCCACCGTCGCGCACGAGCTGCGCTCGCCGCTGACCAGCGTCAAGGGCTTCACCGCGACGCTGCTTGCGAAATGGCCGCGGTTCACCGATGACCAGAAGCGAGTCATGCTCGAGACCGTCAACGCCGACGCCGACCGGGTCACCAGGCTGATCACCGAGCTGCTCGACGTGTCGCGGATCGAGGCGGGCCGGGTCGAGATCCACACCGAGCTCGTGGACATCCCGGCCAGGGCGGCGAAGATCATCGCCGGGCGGGTGGCCGCCGGGGATCCCGAGGGCAGGTTCATGATCGAGCGGACCGGCGAGCTGCCCGAGACCTGGCTGGATGCCGACAAGATCGACCAGATCCTGGCCAACCTTATTGAGAACGCCGTCCGGCACGGTGCTGGTACCGTAACTACCGTGATCTCGCCAGCCGATGTACATGGCGGGCCCGGCGTCGCGGTCGCTGTACGCGACAGGGGTCCCGGGATCGCGCCCGAGTTCGCTCCGCGGGTGTTCAGGCAGTTCTGGCGTGCGAAGCGCCGGGGCGGCGCGGGCCTCGGGCTGTTCATCGTCAAGGGCCTCGTCGAGGCGCACGGCGGCGCCATCACCGTCGGCCAGGCGCCGGGCGGCGGCGCCGAGTTCCGATTTACCATGCCCGCCGTCGCGCCAGATCACCTCTGACGGAGACTGCGCCGGCCGGCGGGCGTACCGGACGAACCCTGCAAGCGTCTCGTCCTGCTGGTCACCATGCCCCGAGTCCGGGCGGATGGCTGGCCCGGCGGGTCGGCCGGAACGGGTGCGAGCCGTTATGACACTGATGGCCTCTGCCCATCGACCGCCTTGACGGTGATCTGACTTGACGGTGATCTGAGGAGAACAGACTGATGTCCGCACCGAACAACACATACGACCCGGTCCGCGTGGCCGCGCTTGAGCCCGCCGAGGTCGAGCGCATGACCGCCGAGGCCCTCGGCGCGATCCGCGGCGCGGGCTCGTTCGAGGAGCTCAAGGCGGTCGAGGTGGCGCACCGGGGCCGCCAGGCGCCGCTCACCCTGGCCGGAGCCGAGATCGGCGCGCTGCCGCCCGAGGCCAAGGCCGAGGCCGGGCGCCGGATCGGGACCGCCAAGCGCCGGCTGGACGACGCGCTCGCCGCGCGCTACGCCGAGCTTGAGGCCGAGCGGGACGGCCGGGTACTGCACGAGGAGCGGGCCGACGTGACCCTCCCGTGGGACAGGCACCCGGCCGGCGCGAGGCACCCGGTGGTGACGCTGGGCGACCGGCTGGCCGACGTGTTCATCGGCATGGGGTACGAGATCGCCGAGGGACCCGAGGTCGAGGCCGAGTGGTACAACTTCGACGCGCTGAACTTCCCTCCCGACCACCCGGCGAGGGAGATGCAGGACACCTTCTTCGTGGCGGGACCCGGCGGTGCGGCAAGGTCGGGCATGGTCATGCGGACGCACACCTCGCCGGTCCAGATCCGCGCGATGCTGACCAGGCCGCTGCCGCTGTACGTGGTCAGCCCTGGCAAGTGCTTCCGCGCCGATGCGCTCGATGCCACGCACAGCCCGGTGTTCCACCAGATCGAGGGACTGGCCGTGGACGAGGGACTGACCATGGCCGACCTGCGCGGCGCGATCAGCGCGTTCGTCGAGGCCATGTTCGGGCCCGGGCTGCGTACCAGGCTGCGGCCTGACTACTTCCCGTTCACCGAGCCATCGGCTGACGTGTCGATGGAGTGCCACGTCTGCCGCGGCGAGTCCACCAGGCCGGGCGGCGCGCCCTGCCGGGTCTGCAAGTCCCAGGGCTGGATCGAGATCGCCGGCTGCGGCATGGTCAACCCGCGGGTGCTCATCGCCTGCGGCATCGACCCAGCGAGGTACAGCGGGTTCGCGTTCGGGCTCGGCATCGAGCGCTCGCTGATGATCAGGAACGGCCTGAGCGACATCAGGGACACGGTCGAGGGCGATGTCCGGTTCAGCCGGGCATTCGCAGAGGAGGCGTGATGCTGGTACCGCTGTCCTGGCTGCTTGAGTACGTAGACCTGGCCGAGCCGGTCGATGTCGGCGAGGTCGCGCGGCGGCTGACCGCCGTCGGCCTGGAGATCGAGGGCGTCGAGCAGGTCGGTCACGACGTCGACGGCGTGCTCGTCGGCCAGGTGCTCGACATCGAGGAGCTGGCCGGGTTCAAGAAGCCGATCAGGTACTGCAGGGTGACGGCCGGCGCGGCAGAACGGAACGTGATCTGCGGTGCGGTGAACTTCGCGGTCGGCGACATGGTGGCGCTCGCGCTGCCCGGCGCCACCTTGCCCGGCGGATTCGAGATCGGCGCGAGCAGGCGGTACGGGCGAGTGTCCGAGGGCATGATCTGCTCGATGGCCGAGCTGGCCATCGGCGACGACCACACCGGCATCCTGGTGCTGCCGCCCGACGCCCCGCTCGGCGCCGACTTCGCCGAGTACGCTGCGCTGCACGACGTCGTGCTTGACGTGAACGTGACCCCGGACAAGGGGCACGCGATGTCGATCAGGGGCGTGGCGAGGGAGCTCGCGTCCGCGTTCGGGGTGGCGTTCACCGACCCGGCGGACACCGGGCTGCCGGACGGCACCGGCGAGCCGAGCGCCGAGGTGTACCAGGCCAGCATCGCCGATCCGACCGCATGCGACAGGTTCGCGCTGCGCGAGGTGCGCGGTATCGACCCGGACGCACCGACGCCGCTGGCGATGCGGGTCAGGCTGGCCAGGGTGGCCGTCCGCAGCGTGTCGCTGGCGGTGGATGTGACCAACTACCTGATGCACGAGCTCGGCCAGCCGATGCACGCGTTCGACCGGTCCGCGCTTGACGGTCCGATCGTGGTGCGCCGGGCCAGGGCCGGGGAGCGCCTGGAGACACTCGACCATGTCGAGCGCCAGCTCGATCCCGACGACATCCTGATCACCGACTCGTCGGGCCCGATCTCGCTGGCGGGCACGATGGGCGGCCTCGCTACCGAGGTGAGCGAGACATCCACCGACCTGGTGATCGAGGCGGCGCACTTCAGCGCGGCCGGTACGGCGCGGATGAGCCGACGGCACCGGCTGTTCAGCCAGGCGTCGGCCAGGTTCGAGCGCGGCGTCGACTACGAGCTGCCGCTGCGCGCGTCGGCGAAGGCGGTCGCGCTGCTTGCCGAGCTTGGCGGCGGGACGGCGGTGCCCGGGTACTCGCTCGCCAGCGCACCCACCGAGGCGGTGACGATCGTGATCCCGGCCGACCATCCGGACAAGGTGGCCGGGATCAGCTACGGCACCGACACCGTGATCGACCGGCTGCGCGAGGTCGGCTGCACGGTGCAGGCCGGGGATCCGGCCGGGGACGGCGCTGATGACGGCCGGGACGGTGCGATCATGCTCACGGTGACCCCGCCGTCCTGGCGACCCGACCTGACCGACCCGAACGACCTGGCCGAAGAGGTCATCAGGCTGGAAGGCTATGAGAAGATCCCGGTCTCGATGCCGCGTGCTCCGGCAGGCCACGGCAGGACGGCCGCCCAGCGGCTGCGCGCGTCGGTCGGGCACGCGCTGGCCAGAGCGGGCTACGTCGAGGTGATCGGCAGCCCATTCGGCTCGGCCGCTGACTTCGACCGGCTGCAGCTGCCGGCGGGCGACCTGCGGCGGCGCGCGGTGGCGCTGGCCAACCCGATCAGGGACGAGGAGCCGCTGCTGCGCACGACGCTGCTGCCCGGGCTGTTCCAGGTGCTCGCGAGGAACGCCGGGCGGGGATTCGCTG
>Ga0335077_10002129_pt1 | contig 23647 bp, 20 predicted proteins | sample Lox_Sample_31_FD_207151 | JGI IMG/M metagenome (GOLD analysis project Ga0335077, IMG submission 207151) | Soil microbial communities from Loxahatchee National Wildlife Refuge, Florida, United States - Lox_Sample_3.1 | ecosystem: Environmental > Terrestrial > Soil > Wetlands | place: USA...
GGGGCGTGCCGCCGAAGAGCGAGTTGAAGCTGTCCGTGACCTCACCATCGGGCAGCGGCACGACTCGGAGGACTCATGGGCCATCAACGGGCGACGGCCACCGTCGCTTGGTTCGCGTTCGTTGTCTCTTTCTCCAGTTTTCCTGCTCTGGCACAAACCACGGTTCACCCCAAGATTCGCATTACCGGCGCCATCGATGAGCGAGCGCGGGTCAGGCTTACGGGCAACCGGCATCCGCTGGCACAGCCGGAAAATGAGGCGGGGCTGCTCGCTCCGGAGCGCCGCATCGAGCGGATGATTCTGACGCTCGATTCCGATCCGGAGCAGCAGAAAGCACTGGAAGAGCTGATCGCCGACCAGCACGATCCGCACTCCGCGCGGTACCACCAGTGGCTGAGGCCGGAGGATTTCGGCCGCCAGTTCGGCGTCTCGGACCATGATTTAGACAAGGTCGTAGAGTGGCTGGCCGGTCACGGTCTGACGGTGGACGAGATCCCGGCGGGACGGCGGGCGATCCTGTTCAGTGGCTCGCTCGAGCAGGTGGAATCGGCGTTCCACGCGCAGATTCGAGCGTACCGGGTGGGCGGGGAGATGCACTACGCCAACGCCGTTGATCCCGAGATTCCGCGAGCGCTTTCGGGTGTGGTGCGCGGCGTGGTCGCGCTGCATGATTTTCGCAGCCAGCCGGCCCTGGCGGGGGTGCGGCCGGTTGCGGCGCCTCAGTATGCTTCAGGGGGCGGGAGCTCGTACATGGCGCCGGCCGATTTCGCGACCATCTACGACGTAGCTCCGCTCTATCAGAGCGCGGTGGACGGGACCGGACAATCGGTGGCCGTGGTGGCGCGGTCGAATATCAAGATGTCGGACGTGCAGACGTTCCGCAGCTATTTCGGGCTGGCCGCGAACAATCCCACTGTGATCCTCAACGGAACCGATCCGGGAATCCTTTCGAGCAACGAGCAGACGGAAGCTACGATGGATGCCGAGTGGGCGGGCGCGGTGGCGAAAAGTGCCGCGGTCAAGTTCGTGGTTTCGGCCTCGGGCGCAAGCGATGGCGCCAATCTTTCGGCATCGTACATCGTCAACCACAACGTCGCGCCGGTGTTGACCATGAGTTTCGGGCTTTGCGAGGCGTCACTGGGATCGTCAGGAAACGCCTGGATCAACAGTCTCTGGCAGCAGGCGGCGGCGCAGGGCATTACGGTGCTGGTTTCGTCGGGGGACAGCGGCGCGGCCGGGTGCGACCTCGATTCGGCGGCAACCGCCAGCCACGGCGCCGGCGTCAACGGGTTGTGCTCCACACCTTACAGCACGTGCGTAGGCGGAACCGAATTCAACGACAAGGCCAACGCCAGCCTCTACTGGTCCTCAACGGCGGACTCGACCACCAAAGAATCGGCCCTGCAATATATTCCCGAAACGGCCTGGAACGACAGCGGGATCATGCCTGGGGGATCGCAACTCTGGTCGACGGGAGGCGGCGCGAGCACGGTGTATCCGAAACCCGCGTGGCAAACCGGCAATGGTGTACCGGCGGATGGCCATCGGGACGTGCCGGATGTCTCGTTGAATGCTTCCACGCATGACGGATATCTGATTTACATGAATGGCAGCCTGTATGCCGCGGGCGGCACGTCGGCGGGTGCGCCCTCGTTTGCGAGCCTGATGGCGCTGGTGAATCAGAAGACCGGCGCGAGCCAGGGAAATGCGAATCCGCCGCTGTACAAGCTCGCCGGCAACCAGCAAAGCGGAGGAGCGGCGGTATTTCATGACGTCGCCACGGGAAGTAACACGGTTCCCGGCTTCACTGGTTTCAGCGCGGGGCCGGGATACGATCTGGCCACCGGACTCGGCTCGGTGGACGGAGCCGTCATGGTCAATCACTGGACGGATGCCGCACCGGCGCCCGTGCCTGGGTTACAGGTGAGCCTCTCGTCGTCCTCCATTTCCGCGGCCCAGGGCACAAATGCCAGCGTCAACGTGACCGTCGGCGTTTCCGGCGGCTTCAGTTCCGCGGTCCAACTCGCGGCGACCGGTCTGCCCGCGGGCGTGACGGCCAGTTTCACGCCGGCGTCGCTCGGCGCTCCGGGCTCGGGAGCGAGCACACTGGCTCTCAATCTCGATCCGCAGCAGGCGCCGACGGGAGTGTATTCGATTCAGGTTTCCGCAAGCGGCGGCTCGGTCACCCAGTCCGCAATCCTGACCCTGACCATCACGCAGCGCACGGGACTGGCTGTGGCTGTCGGCTCGTCGCCGCTCAACCTGATCCAAAAGACCACTGCGATGGTGGGCGTGACGGTGAGCGTGCTGGGGAACTTCCGCGCCGCCGTGGCGCTGTCGGTAGCCGGGTTGCCTGCGGGGATGACAGCCACACTGACGCCGGCAAGGTTTGCGGCCCCTGGCTCGGGGTCGAGCTCCCTGAAGTTGAGCGCCAGCACGCTGGCCGCTCCGGGACCTTATACGATTCAAGTCAACGCGACCGGGGGCGGCATGACGCAGTCGGCTTCGCTCAGCGTCACCGTGGCGCTTCCCCCGAGCTTCACTCTGACAGACAGCCAGGGGTCGGTGAGTCTGACGCAAGGTGCGAGCGCGGCGCTTACGGTGAGCACCAGTGTCGCCAACGGATTCAATGCCGCGATTTCAGTGGCGGCTGCGAGCTTACCGTCGGGCGTGACCGCCGGGTTTTCCCCATCCAGTGTGGCGGCGCCGGGTGCCGGAACGAGCAGTCTTACCTTGACGGCCACCCCGACGGCGCGATTGGGTACCTACACGAGCAAGATCACGGCGAGCGGAGGCGGCCTATCAGCGACCTTGCCGGTGGTGATCACGGTAACGCCTCCACCGAATTTCACGCTGGCCGCCAGCGCGAAATCAGTCAGCGTTCAACAGGGCGGGAGTAAAACCGTAAACCTGACGTTCGCGGTGAGTGGAGGTTTCAATTCCGCAGTGGCGCTGTCTGCGAGCGGCCTGCCAACGGGGGTGACACCGGGCTTTTCGCCGAGTACGCTCCCGGCGCCGGGGTCGGGCACAAGCGTGCTCACGCTGAGCGTGGCTCCTAACGCGGCCACGGGCAGCCAGGTCGTGACCATCACCGCAACGGGCGGCGGCATCACGAAGACCGTCCCTTTGACGGTGACGATCACGGTTCCGCCCAGCTTCACACTGAGGCAGAGCGCCGCAACCGCCAACGTGACGCAGGGGTTGAACACGTCGGTGATTCTCACCGTAACGGGCGCGGGTGGATTCAACTCTTCAGTCGCGCTGTCAGTAACGGGCTTGCCGACAGGGGTTACAGCAAGCTTTTTGCCGGCCAGTGTCCTGGGGAGCGGAACTCACAACAGCACCATGAAGCTGGTGGCCGCTGCCAATGCCGCGACGGGAACGGCAACGCTCACCATCACGGCGGCCGGGGGCGGGATGACAAACACGGCGCAACTAACGTTGAACGTCGCGGCGCGGGGGCATTAGGGCGACGGTTCCGGCGATTTTCGGAGTGGCCGGACGTGTCCGCCACTCCGCACCGCAATGGACAGGCAGCGACTCGTGTCCTACCTTGGAAGACGTGGCGAGATTCGAGGTGGTGGCGGAGTGCCCGGAAACGCGGGCGCGCGCGGGACTGCTGCATACCGCGCATGGAACCATCGAGACACCGGTCTTCATGCCGGTGGGCACGCAGGCCACGGTCAAGGGGCTGACGCAACGCGACCTGGCCGAAGACCTGGATGTTCGCATTCTGCTGGCCAACACCTACCATCTTTATCTGCGACCGGGACACGAGCTGATTCGCCGTTTGGGCGGGCTGCACCGCTTCATGTCCTGGAATCGCGCCATTCTCACCGATTCCGGCGGGTACCAGGTTTTCAGCCTGAGCGATCTGCGCAAAATCACCGACGACGGCGTGACGTTCCAGTCACACCTCGACGGGGACCGCCATGTGTTCACACCGGAATCCACTGTCGACGTCCAGATGGCGCTGGGAAGTGACATCATGATGGCGCTCGATGAGTGCCCCGAGTACCCGGTGAGCCACGAATACGCGAGGGAATCCATGCACCGGACGCTCGACTGGGCGCGGGCCGGATTCCGGCATTACCGGCGAAGGATGGCAGAACTCGATCCCGGCCAGTCGCTGTTTCCCATCGTGCAGGGCTCCATGTTCGCGGACTTGCGGCGCGAATGCGCTGAGCAACTCGTCGCGCTGGAGGCCGATGGGTACGCGATTGGAGGGCTGTCGGTGGGCGAGCCGCGTCCCCTGAGCCTGGAAATGGTGGAGGCGACCGAGCCGGTGCTGCCGCGCGACCGGGCGCGCTACGCCATGGGTGTGGGGATGCCGGAGGAACTGCCGGAGTACGTGGCGCGGGGAGTGGACATGATGGATTGCGTCCTGCCCTCCCGGAACGCGCGCAACGGGTGCCTGTTCACCTCGCAAGGGCGCGTGATCATCAAGCACGCGCGGTACAAGGACGACCAGCGGCCCATCGATGAGAACTGCACCTGCTACACTTGCCGAAACCATAGCCGGGCATACTTACGTCATCTATTTCAAGCGGGTGAAATCCTGTACGCAGCGCTGGCCACCCGGCACAACCTGAGGCGGTACCTTGACATAATGGTTGAGATCAGGCACGCTATTTTACTGGGCCAATTCCCCAAATATTTAAAGGAAGTCCGGGCGGTACCGGTCGAAGTAGAATAATCCACATTTGGTTCCATCCGTGTTTTTGAACCTGTTTCTGCAACAGCAGAGTCCCAACTCGCTGGTGGGCTTCGTGCCCATCCTCCTCATCTTCGCGATCTTCTATTTCCTGCTGTTTCTACCCATGCAGCGGCAGAAGAAAAACCAGCAAAAAATGCTGAAAGAACTGCAAAACGGAAACACCGTACTCACCAGCGGCGGCATCGTGGGGACGATTGTGGCTATCGATGATGACACGGTGGTGCTGCGCGTGAAGCCGGACAACGTCAAGCTGCAAGTCGCGCGGAGCGCGGTTTCCAGCCTGGTACCGGCGGAAGGCAAGAAGTAGATCGAATCATAAGGTCAGCATGCCAAAGAATTTGAAGACTAAAACGATCGTCATTGTAGCGACGATTCTGTTATGCATTTTCGGGATCATCGGTCTGCCGAAGTCGGCCGCGGATCTGAAGACGAACGTGGCGCAAAACATCCGGCTGGGGCTGGACCTGAAAGGCGGGAGCCGCCTGGTACTCCAGGTACAGGTACAGGACGCCGTGAAGGCGGAAGCGCAGCAGACCATCGAGCGGCTGAAGGATGAACTGCGCAAGGCCAATATCGACTTCGCGTCGATGGACAATAACGAGCCGAACTCGGTGGAGACGGCGGACACCATTCAGATCGACGTCAAAGGCGTTCCCGCGACGAAGGCCAAGGATTTCCGGGCGCTGGTGAACGACAAGTTCAGCACCTGGGTCCTTACGGCGGTGAATACCACCGACTATCGCATGAACATACGGCCCTCGGAACTGCTGTCGCTGAAGCGCGATACGGTGGAGCGCTCGCTGCAAACCATCAGCAATCGCATCAACGCGCTGGGCCTCACCGAGCCGGTGGTGCAGCAGGAAGGCCGCGCCGATACCGATTACCGGATTGTGGTGCAGTTGCCCGGCGTGGATGACCCGGCGCGCGTGAAGGACATTATCGGGACGGCGGCGGTGCTCGAAATCGTGGAAGTGAAGGATGGACCGTTCCCCAGCCAGGAACAGGCGCTGGCGCAGCACGGAGGCGTTCTGCCGCTGAATACCAAGCTGCTGAAAGCGGCCCCGCGGGGAGGCGGCGAGGAAGCGAACTGGTATCTGGTAGCCCGGACCCCGGTAATCACCGGACGGGATCTGCGCAACGCGCGCGCGGGCCAGGATGAATTCCGCAAGTGGGAGACGAATTTTAACCTGTCGCAGGATGGGGCGAAGCGGTTTGAGGCGTTCACGGGAGCCAACATCGGCAACCGCCTGGCAGTGGTGCTGGACAACCAGATCCGCAGCGTAGCGACGATCCAAGCGCGAATCGGCGACCAGGGCCGGATCACCAACGTGGGCACCGAGCAGGAGGCCAGCGACCTGGCCCTGGTCCTGCGGTCCGGTTCGCTGCCGGCGGGGATCGTTTACCTGGAAGAGCGTTCGGTGGGAGCCTCGCTCGGCGCGGACTCGATTCGCGAGGGCATCGTGGCTGCCCTGGCGGGCCTCATGGCGGTGATCGCGGTGATGCTGGTGTACTACAAGCGTTCAGGAATCAACGCGGTGCTGGCGCTGTTCCTCAACACGGTCCTACTGGTCGCGGCGCTATCGTATTTCCACGCGGTGCTGACGCTGCCGGGCATTGCGGGCGTGATCCTGACCATCGGTATGGCGGTGGATTCGAACGTTCTGATTTTCGAGCGCATTCGCGAGGAGTTGCGAGCCGGCAAGGCTATTGTCTCGGCGGTGGATGCCGGGTTCGGAAAAGCCTGGTGGACGATCGTGGATACCCACGTCACCACGATTGTTTCCTGCGCATTCCTATTCCTGTTCGGAACGGGACCGGTGCGCGGATTCGCGGTCACCCTGGTGATCGGTTTGCTGGCCAACGTGTTTACCGCGGTCTTCGTATCGCGTGTGATCTTTGATTACGAGCTGTCGGGCAAGCGGCAGCTCAAGACTTTGAGTATTTGACCGGTTTGTGATAGTTTTTGTACGCTCCGGTGAAAAAACAGGCGGGCCGAAACTTGCGGCTGGCGGGAACAAGACAACGCGACCCGGTGTCTAACCCACTAAGCGCGAGTATGGCCTCAGCATGGTTGAGGAATGGAATTATTTAAGAACACCAATTACGACTTTCTCGGCTACAAGTGGCCTTTTATCATCGCATCGCTGGTGCTTTCGGTGGCCGGGATATTGAGCTTGATTGCCAAAGGCGGTCCGCTTTACGGGATCGACTTCAAGGGCGGCATGGTAATGACCGTTAAATTCGCCGGGAAGCCCCCGATAGACGAAATCCGCACGGTGGTGTCTAAAAGAGTGGGCGAGGTTTCGGTGCAGACCTTTGAAGCCGGATCGAATGAAGTGGCGATCGGGACGCGTCTGACGGATGCGCGGCAGCTTAACCAGAACCGCCGCGCGGTGGTGGAGACGCTGGACAGCACTTTCGGAAAGCCGGAGAGCGGGAAACTGGATTTCAACAACGCCGGCCATGATGCGCTAGTCAGCCGGTTGCGGGACGCCGTGGCTCGCAACAATGTGGCGATGTCTGATGCCCAGCTACAAAAACTGGTAGCCGACGTCCTGCAATTCCGAAACACGCCGCCGCGCTCGGGCTTGATCACGAGTTTCGATCAGTTGTCGGCAGTCTCCGGCGTGACACCCGGCGTGATCAACGCGCTGAAACAAGAGTGTTATCTGGCGCCGTTCTCGGTGCGCACAGTGGAAGTGGTGGGTCCGCAAGTCGGGGCGGATCTCCGGCAGCGGGCCATTTGGGCGACCCTTGCCGCGCTGGGCGGAATGTTGGTATATATAGCCTTTCGTTTTGAATGGATCTATGGGGTGGCTGCGGTGGTCGCGTGCTTTCATGACACGATCATCACCATAGGATTCTTCTCCTTGTTCAACAAGGAAATCACCATGACGGTGATCGCGGCGCTGCTGACGCTGGTCGGCTATTCGATGAACGACACCATCGTGATCTTCGACCGCATTCGCGAGAATCTGAAGCTCTCGCGCCGCGAGCCCCTGGAGCAAGTGATCAATCGCAGCGTCAACCAGACCCTGAGCCGGACGGTGATGACCTCGGGGCTGACGTTCCTCACCGTGATTGCGCTTTTCCTGTTCGGCGGTCCGGTGCTGCATGGTTTTTCGTTCGCGCTTGTGGTGGGCATCATTATTGGAACGTATTCATCGGTATTCGTAGCCAGCCCGATTGTCTTGTTCTGGCACAACTGGTTCGATCAGCGGAAGAAGTCGGCGATGGTAGCGGCGCCGGCGAAAGTAAGTCCGGCTAAGGAGCCGGCGAGCAAAGGCACGGTGCGAGCTGTGAAATAATGTGGGTCGCGCGCGGGGAGAGCCGCCGCGACCGGAATCCAAAGTGAGGCGTTATGTTTGAGCAAACGTTTATCGAGGGCCAGGGAAAAACGAACCGCGTCTGGACGGTGCTAATCTCTTTTGTCGGCCAGGTTTTCCTGATCGGAGTGCTCATTCTGATCCCCATGATCTATTTCGATGCACTGCCGAGGACACAGTTGACCAGTTTCCTGGTAGCGCCTCCGCCCCCGCCTCCTCCGCCGCCACCGCCCGCGGCCGCGCCGGTGAAGATGGTGAAAGTCATCCCGCGGCAGTTCGACGCAGGCCGCCTGATGGCGCCCAAGACGGTGCCCAAAGACATCGCCATGATTAAGGAAGAAGAGCTGCCGCCACCTTCGGCCTCGGCCGGTGTAGTAGGCGGCGTGCCGGGCGGCGTAGCCGGCGGACAAGTCGGCGGCGTGATCGGCGGCATTATCGGCTCGGTTCCCTCAGCGGCTCCTCCGCCACCGCCTCCTCCGGTGGAGCAGAAGAAGACCGTACAGCGCATCCGGGTAGGCGGCCAGGTGCAGCAGGCGAATCTGATCCGGCAGCCGAAGCCCATCTACCCGCCGCTGGCGAAGCAAGCGCGCATTCAAGGGGTAGTGCGATTTGAAGCGATCATCGGCAAGGACGGCACGATCCAGAACCTGAGACTGGTCAGCGGACACCCGCTGCTGGTGCCGGCGGCACAAGAAGCCGTGAAGCAATGGCTGTACAAGCCGACGCTCCTGAACGGGGAGCCGGTGGAGGTAGCAACGGTAATCGACGTGAACTTCACGTTGAGTCAATAGCAGGACGGAAAGAGAAAACAGCCGCGGCTGCAACAGGCCGCCGGCTGAAGGCTGAACGCTAGAGCAACTATTTCACGCAGGGAGAAAAGAAACTATGTTTTTACAGATGCAAGGTTTGGCGTTTTGGTTGTTACAGGAACAGGGCTCCGTGGGATGGGACCCGCGGTCTCTCTGGAACCAGATGGGCACGCCGGCAAAGCTGGTGGTGGTGGCGCTATTCATCATGTCGGCATGGTCGATCGGTGTCATGATCGACCGGCTCATGGCGTATAGCGCGGCGCGCAAGCAGTCGCGGCAGTTTGCTCCGGCAGTCGCCGGGGCGTTGCGCGAAGGCAAGCTGGATGAAGCCGTAAAGATTGCGGACCGGTATAAGAAGAGTCATCTGGCCAAAGTGGTGGTGGCGGGTCTGCAGGAATTTCAGGCGCACCAGATTAGCTCGGAGATTCCCGGTGAAGAGATCGAGGCCTCCAAGCGGGCCCTGGAACGTGCAGAGGCCATCGTGCATGCCGAGCTGAAGCGCGGCATCAGCGGTCTGGCAACGATCGGTTCGACGGCCCCATTCGTGGGACTGTTCGGAACCGTGGTGGGCATTGTCAACGCGTTCAAGTCGATTTCGACCGAAAAGTCAACCGGTCTGGGCGCCGTGGCGGGCGGGATTTCCGAAGCCCTGGTGACCACGGCTATCGGACTGTTCGTGGCCATCCCGGCGGTGTGGATGTACAACTACTTCACGGGCAAGATCGAATCGTTCGACGTGGAGATGGGCAACTCAAGCTCTGAGTTGATCGACTATTTCCTGAAGCGTTCGCAGCGCACCTCCACTGCGCGGAAGTAGGGTTCTTAGCGTTCAGCCGTCAGCCCAACAGGGCAAGTTCCTGCAGCCGGTTTCTGCGACCGGCTGCGCGGGCGATGGACGGCCAGGGTTTTGAGACGAGGAGTTTTTTATGTCGATCATCATGAAGCAAACGTCTCCACCTCCGGTGGCGGACATCAACGTCACGCCCATGGTGGACGTAATGCTGGTCATGCTCATCATTTTCATGGTCATCACGCCCATGTTGACCAAGGGCGTGAGCGTGGATATGGTGCGCACGAAGAACCCCATCGCTATGCAGGCGGCGGACAAGACCGACGCGGTGATTGTCGCTGTCACGCGCGATGGGAACACTTTTCTGGGGAACACGAAAGTGCCGGCAGACCAGATATCTCCCAAGGTGAAGGACCTGCTCACCGCGCGCGTAGACAAAGAGTGTTTTTTGCGCGCGGATTCGCGGGCGCGGTACGAAAAAGTGGTCGAGGTGGTCAACAACCTGCGAGCCGCCGGTGTGGACCAATTGGGACTACTGACCGAGCAGATCCAGGAGAAGCGGGGCCGTGGAGCCGCAGCGCCGGCGACGGGAGCAGGTGAGTAGACTGAGTGCAGTGTAAGGAAGGTTAGAGGAGCAATCTTATGGGGATGGCAGTAGGAGGCGCGGGCGGCGCCAAGGCCGATATCAATATGACGCCCATGATCGACGTTCTGCTGGTGCTGATCATCATTTTCATGGTGATCACGCCGCTGACGCCGAAGGGACTCGAGACGCTGGTACCGCAGCCATCGAATCCGAACCAGCCGCAGAGCCAGGCGGATCAACGCACCGTGGTGATTGTCATTAATCGCGACAAGTCGATGGCGATTAACCAGGAGCCCACCGATGAACAGCGCCTGGGAGCGCGCCTGGAAGAGATCTTCAAGACGCGAGCCGAGCGCGTGGTATTTGTGAAAGGCGATCCGGACCTGGAATATCAATACGTGGCCCGCGCGATCGACATCGCGCACGGCGCCGGCATTGACAAGGTCGGCTTGATGACGCCTCAAATGGAGGCCGGACAGTAATGAAACGCAACCTAGCCGTGCTCTTGGCGGTCGCTGCGCTGGCGCTAGCGGCCACCGGCTGCAACAAACTCAAGGCGCGCGACAATCTGAACCGCGGCGTCCAGGCCTATAAGAGCACTCAGTACACGCAGGCGGTGGAGCGGTTCGAGCAAGCGGTTCAACTCGACCCGACCTTCACGCCGGCCCGGCTGTATCTGGCGATGGCGTATTACATGCAGTACATTCCGGGCGCGGATTCTCCTGAGAACCAGCAGATGGCCGATCGAGCTCTCGACCAGTTTCAGAAAGTGCTCCAGCAGGATCCTAAAAACGACGTCGCGACCAAGTCGATTGCCTCGCTCTATTACAACCAGAAGAAGTGGGACCAAGCCGAGGAGTGGTACAAGAAGTGTGTTGAGATCAACCCCAAGGACAAGGAAGCCTATTATACTCTGGGCGTCATCGCCTGGAGCAAGTGGTACCCCGTTTACGGGACGGCGCGCGCGAAGCTGAGCATGAAGCCGGAAGACCCGGGTCCCATCAAGGATAAGAAGGTCAAAGAAGAATTGAAAGCCCAGTATCTGCCCTTGGTAAGCAGCGGCATTCAGAATCTGGAGAAGGCGCTGGACATCGACAAGGAGTACGACGATGCCATGGCGTACATGAACCTGCTGATTCGTGAAAAAGCCGATCTCGATGACTCTCCTGAGCAGTATCAGAAAGACATCGAAGTCGCCAATAATTGGGTGCAGAAGACGCTCGAAACCAAGAAGATCAAGGCCGAGCGGAAGCCCGTCAGCACGGGTTTGAGCGCCCAGTAAAAGGCAGGGTGCCAGGTTTTAGGAGTCAGGTGTCAGCGAACAGCCGGTTAAGCGACCGGAGTACACTTCAACACCTGATCCCTAAAACCTAACACCTAGCACCTAACACCTCTTACAATTAAATCGTGGCCTCCGAGCCTAGCGTCACCGTCCCGCCGGAACCTCCATCCCCTCCGGCGGAGACTTCCGTTGAGCATGTGTTTGGCGAACTGATGGAAAAGGTGCGCGAAGCGCGGCCGCGGGATGATCTGACGCCGATCGAGAAGGCGTTTCGTTTTTCCTCCGAACACCACAAATTGCAGAAGCGGGATTCGGGCGAACCGTACATGGTTCATCCGCTCATGGTGTCCCACTTCCTGGCCGACATGCGGATGGACCTGGTGAGCATTGAGACCGGCCTGCTGCACGACGTCGTCGAAGATACCAGCGTCACGGTCGAGGATATCCGCAAGAATTTCGGCGAAGACGTGGCGCGCTGCGTAGACGGCGTCACTAAGCTGAGCAAACTCGATTTCTTCTCCGCGGAAGAGAGGCAAGCCGAAAGTTTCCGCAAAATGCTGCTGGCGATGGTGAACGATATCCGCGTCATCATCGTCAAGCTGGCGGACCGTCTGCACAACATGCGGACGCTGGGCTTCATCCAGGAACCGGACCGCCGCGAACGCATCGCGCGCGAGACGATCGAGATCTACGGTCCCATCGCCCACCGGCTGGGGATGGGCAAGATTCGCGGTGAACTCGAGGACCTGGCCTTTCAGTACATTGACCCGGCGGCATGCGAAGAAATCACGCGCTCGCTCGAATCGGGCCGGCATGCCAACGAAGAGTTTCTGACCCGCATCCGGCAGATGATCGAGGCGGAACTGAGGCGCGAGGGGATTCCAGCGCGCGTGGAAGGCCGGCTGAAGCGCGCCTACTCGGTTTATCAGAAGATGAAGCGCCAGAAGATCGCCATCGAGCAGGTCTACGATCTGATGGCCATCCGCATCATCACTGACTCGGTGAAAAACTGTTACGCCGCCCTGGGCGTGATTCACAATGAGTGGCGTCCGGTGCCGGGGCGGATCAAGGACTTCATCGCCATTCCGCGCCCCAACCTCTACCAATCGCTGCATACGTCGGTTGTCGGACCGGAGGGCCGGCATTTCGAAGTGCAGATCCGCACCGAAGAGATGCACCGCATCGCGGAAGAGGGCATCGCCGCACACTGGAAATACAAGGAAGGCAAGAAAGGGCCGGCGGATGACGACCAGCGGATCGCGTGGCTGCGCCACCTCGTGGAATGGCAGCGCGACGTGCAAGATGCCGGCGAATTCATGTCCAACCTGAAAGTGGACCTGTACCCGGAGGAAGTCTATACCTTTACGCCGCGCGGCAAGGTGATCGTGCTTCCGCGCGATGCGACTGCCATCGATTTTGCCTACGCCATTCACTCCGATGTGGGCCAGGCCTGCGTGGGCGCGAAGGTAAACGGGCGCATTGTCCCGCTCCGGTACACGCTGAAGAACGGCGACATCGTGGAGATTCTTACGCAGCCCGGCCATCTGCCGAGCAAAGACTGGCTGGCGGTGGTAAAGACCACACGAGCCCGCAACAAGATCAAGCACGTCATCAATGCCAACGAGCGCGCCAAAGCCATCGAGATCGGGCAGAAGTACCTCGAAAAGGAAGCGCGGCGGCTGGGCGTGCAGTTGAGCAAGGTCCAGCGGAGCGATCTGGAGAAGTGCGCGGCTGATTACGGGGTCAGTAAGATCGAAGATCTGTACGCCGCGCTGGGGTACGGCAAGTTCTCCCCACGCCAGGCGCTGCAGAAACTGGCGCCGCAGCAGATCAAAGAGGAACAACTGGAGCTGCCCAAGGCGGTTCCAGAGCCGATTCCGGGCAGCGCTGCGCCGCTGACCCGCACGGATGGCGACGCGGTCATCAAGGTGAAGGGCGTGGATGACCTGCTGGTGTACCGGGCCAAGTGCTGCAACCCGATCCGTGGTGAGGCGATCGTCGGGTATGTGACGCGGGGTAAAGGCATCGCCGTGCATTCCAAAATGTGTCCCAATGTTCAGAACCTGCTCTATGACGTGGAACGCAAGATCGAGGTCGAATGGGCGCGCAATACCGCGGATTCTTTCCCGGTCCGAATCGTGGTTCATACGGATGACCGGCCCGGCCTGCTGGCACAGATCACTTCCGTGGTTTCGGCGGAGAACACCAACATCCGGAGCCTGGAAGCTCGCGCGGAGGGGAGCGCGGCCGATGGCGCGCTGGTGGAGATGACGGTGGACATACGGGACAAAAAGCAGCTTGAGAAACTGGTGGCGGCCATGCGCCGCATCTCGGGCATCCGGGACGTCGAGCGGCTCCTCAATTAGTCCCATGGTCTCGACGGATCCGGAACACATCGCCATTTCGAAATCCAAGGGCATCACCATCGATTGGAAAGACGGGCACGCCAGCAGCTATGCGCTGGATTTCCTCAGGGAAAACTGCCCCTGCGCCACGTGCACGGGGGCTCACGGCACGCCGCCCACCACCAAACCCGCCGCCTCGCCGTTTCCCATGTTCAAGCCGACGCTGAAGATGGTGGATGTGGAACCGGTCGGCAATTACGCCATTCGCATTGTATGGAGCGACGGGCACAGCACCGGGATATACTCCTTTGAGCACTTCCGGAAGATTTGTCCCTGCCCGGAGTGCAGGAAAGCGTAGCCGGCGAACGTCAGATGAAAGCGGGCGCGGTTTTTCCCGGGAAGCGCAAAATTGAAGTGGTGGCGCTGGACGAGCCGCGAATCTCGTCGCACACCGAGGTGAAGGTGCGCATGCTGGAGGTTGGCGTCTGCGGCACCGACCGCGAAATTGCCAGCTTTCATCACGGCACGCCGCCGGAGGGTTTCGAATTCCTGGTGCTGGGACATGAAGCGCTGGGCGAAGTGGTGGAAACGGGCCCGGCAGTCAGCCGCCTCCAGCCGGGCGACCTGGTGGTTCCGATGGTCCGGCGGCCCTGCCCACACGCTGAATGTGCCGCTTGCCGCGCCGGGCGGCAGGACTTCTGCTACACCGACGATTTCCGCGAACGCGGCATCAAAGAGCAGCACGGATTCATGACCGGCTTCGTAGTGGACGATGAAAGGTTCTTGAATTCCGTTCCGCGGGAATTGCGCGCCGTCGCCGTGCTGGTTGAGCCGTTGACCATCGCCGAAAAAGCGCTGATCCAGATCCAGGCCATTCAGCAGCGGCTGCCCTGGAGCTGCTTCGAGAGCCCAGGCAAGCCCGCCGGCTACCGTCAGCGCGCGGTGGTGCTGGGCGCGGGGCCGGTGGGCCTGCTCGGCGCGATGGCGTTGGTGAATGCGGGATTTGAAACGTACGTTTACTCACGCGAACGGATTCCAAATCCCAGAGCCGATCTGGCGCAGGCGTTCGGCGCACGTTACTTTTGCTCGGAAACGCACGACGTAAAGCAACTCGCGTCCGAGGTGGGGAATCTTGATGTGGTGTACGAGGCGGCCGGCGCGACGCAGACGGCGTTCGATCTGCTCCAGGTGCTGGGCACGGACGCTGTCTACTGTTTTACCGGCGTGCCGCGCCACGGCGAGCCGATCTCCATCGATACCCATGCACTGCTATATCACCTGGTGCTGAAGAATCAGGTGATCCTGGGCACGGTGAACGCGGGTAAGGATGCGTTCGAAGCAGCCATCCGCGACCTGCGGGTGTTCTACCAGCGCTGGCCGGAGGCCGTGCGCGCGCTGATCACAGGGCGCTATCCGATTGAAGAATTCCGCGAACCGGTTTTCGATCGATCGGGAATCAAGAATATCATTGTGCTGGACGGGGGAACCTGATGGCGACCGAAAAAAACGCTGAGCGGCAGCGGCTCGCCGAAGACACCCGGCGCGAAAAGAACTGGAAGCGGTGGGGGCCGTATCTTTCGGAGCGCCAATGGGGCACGGTGCGCGAAGACTATTCGCCGGACGGGAGCTGCTGGGCCTACTTCCCGCACGATCATGCGCGGAGCCGGGCGTACCGTTGGGGCGAGGACGGGCTGCTTGGCATCTGCGATCGCGAAGCCCGGATGTGCTTCGCGCTGGCGCTATGGAATGGACGCGATCCCATCCTGAAGGAGCGGCTCTTCGGAACCTCCGGGCCGGATGCCAACCACGGCGAGGACGTGAAGGAGTGCTATTTTTACCTGGATTCCACACCCACGCACTCCTACATGAAGGCGCTGTACAAGTATCCGCAGGCCGAGTTTCCCTACGCGCGGCTGGCCGATGAGAACCGGCGCCGAACCCGCCAGCAGCCGGAGTTCGAGATCCTCGATACCGGCGTTTTCGACGGCGACCGCTATTTCGATGTGTTCGCTGAATATGCCAAGGCGGACACGGACGATATTCTGATCCGCATCACAGCGGCGAATCGCGGGCCGGATGCCGCAACGCTGCACTTGCTGCCCACGCTGTGGTTTCGAAACACCTGGTCATGGGGGCGGACAGGTGAAGGATACTGGCCCAAGCCGAAGTTGTCGCGATGCGATGGGACGCGCATCGTCACAGAGCATGTGTCGCTCGGAAAATATGAGTTCGAATTCGATCCATGCGTTGAAGTGCTGGTCACCGAGAATGAAACCAATTTCCAGCGGCTTTTCGGTCTGCAGAGCGCGTGCCCCTATGTGAAGGACGCGTTCCACGAGTACATTGTCCACAGGCGCAAGGAGGCCGTAAACTCACAGGGTGTGGGAACCAAGGCGGCGATTCATTACCGTCTCGAGCTAGCACCCGGAGAGAGCAGGACCGTTCATTTGAGGCTGCTCTCGTTGGCGCTCGCCGGGGCGAAGCCGTTGGAAGGCGCCGTCTTCAAGCAGCGCATCGCAGAGGCGAACGAATTCTATGCCGGCCTGCTGTGTGGTTCCGACGCCGCGCGGTCCATCATGCGCCAGGCCTACGCCGGTCTGCTATGGACCAAGCAGTTCTATCACTACTCCGTGGCGGACTGGCTGGAGGGCGATCCGGCGCAGCCGCATCCTCCGGCCAGCCGGTGGGACGGCCGCAATTCCGACTGGGTCCACCTTTATAACCGCGATGTGCTCTCGATGCCAGATAACTGGGAGTACCCGTGGTATGCGGCCTGGGACCTGGCCTTCCACATGATTCCATTCGCGCACCTCGATCCGCAATTCACCAAAGACCAGCTTGTGCTGCTGCTGCGCGAATGGTACATGCACCCCAATGGCGAAATTCCGGCGTATGAGTTTGCGTTTTCCGACGTCAACCCGCCCGTCCATGCATGGGCCTGCTGGCGCGTCTACAAGATGACGGGGCGGCGCGGCGGCCGCGACCGGGAGTTTCTGGCGCGTGTATTCCAGAAGTTGCTGGTCAATTTCACGTGGTGGGTCAACCGCAAGGACGTTCGGGGCAAGCACGTGTTCGCGGGCGGATTCCTGGGTCTGGATAACGTCGGCGTGTTTGACCGGTCTCAGCCGCTGCCCGGCGGCGGAGTGCTGGAGCAAGCGGATGGAACGGCCTGGATGGCATTCTACTGCGCCACTATGCTCTCCATGGCGCTGGAACTGGCAGCCTACGATTCGTCTTACGAAGACATCGCCTCGAAGTTCTTCGAACATTTCGTGGCTATCGCGGATGCTATGAACACGCTGGGCGGCTCGGGCCTGTGGGACGAAGAAGACGGCTTCTACTATGACCAGTTGCAGCTTGGCGGCACCAACATGCCGCTGCGCGTCCGCTCGGTAGTGGGGCTGGTGCCGCTGTTCGCCGTTGAGGTTCTGGACCAGGCGACCATCGACCTGGCCCCCGGCTTTCGCAAACGCATGGACTGGTTTCTGCGAAACCGCCGCGATCTAGCGCGTCAGATCTCCTACATGGAAACAGGAGGCAAAAACCGCAGCACGCACCGGTTGCTGGCTATTCCCTCTCGCGAGCGGCTGGAGCGCGTCTTACGCTACTTGCTCGATCCTAATGAATTCCTCTCGCCGTACGGAATCCGCTCGCTGTCGCGAATCCACCGCGAACAACCGTTCGTTTTGCGCGTAGACGGCGGCGAACGGCGCGTGGACTACGAGCCGGGGGAATCCAGCGATGGTCTGTTTGGCGGCAACTCCAACTGGCGCGGGCCCATCTGGCTTCCCACCAACTATCTGCTGATCGAGGCTCTGGAACGCTACCACTACTTCTACGGCGACAGTTTGCGCGTGGAGTGCCCGACAGGATCGGGCAACATGATGAACTTGAAGGACGTGGCGTGCGAACTGATGCGCCGCGTGGCGGCGATTTTTTTGCCCGACGCCTCCGGCCGCAGTGCGTGGCAGGGCGATATGCGCGTTTTCGCTGAGAATCCGCACTGGCGCGACCTGGCGTGGTTTTTCGAATACTTTCACGGGGACAACGGACGCGGCTGCGGCGCTAATCATCAAACCGGGTGGACCGCGCTAATCGTGCGGATGCTGGGTGAGATTGGCTAAATAGCGCTTCAAACCGCCGGCGCTCGCGGTTACAATGTATGCCTATGATTCGAACAGAGACCGTGCTGGATTCGTGGAAGACAGTCCGGCAGGATACCGCGCAAGCCGTCGAAGATTTTCCCGCCGACGAGCTGGATTTCAAGCCTGTGGCCGAGGTCATGACCTTTCGCGAGACGGCGCGCCACATTCTGGAGGCGGGCCATGCGATCACCGGGCTGCTGCTCGACGGCGTGGAAGACATGGCCGTCCCGCAGTTCCGCGAAATGCTGAAGAAGTACATGGTCGAGCTGCCGCAAACTCCGAACGCAGCGGCGCTAGCCGAGGCCTTGCGCCAGAGCGTCGAACAGCGCGCCGCACAATTGGCCGCGCAGCCGCCCGAGTTCTTCGAGAAAGTCATCACGCGCTTCGACGGCCAGCGCGTGACGCGCTTGGAAATGGTGCAGTTCACCAAGGAACACGAGCTGACGCATCGCGCGCAGATGTTCATGTACTTGCGGCTGAAAAATGTCGTACCGGCGACTACGCGCCGCCGCATGGCCAAGCAGCAGAAGGCTTGAATGAGGATTGACGGCTGGAAGTTCTGATATAAGCTATAAGCAGAAGGCGCCTATATGGTCACTTGCCCTGTATGCGACGGCACGATCGACGTTGACGAGGAAGACGTAGACGAAGGCGATTCGCTGAGCTGCGATGAATGCGGCGCGGATCTCAAAGTCGTCGGCAAAGATCCTCTGGAGCTCGAATCCGCCGAAGACCTGGAGGATGAGGACGACGAACCCCTTGACGAGGAAGAAGAGGAAGAAGAAGAGGACTGGAGATAGCCCTCCGCCGGCAAGCCCGGAAGCTGCATGCCCGAGAGCCGAAGGGGTCCTGCAACGCGAACGACGCGGCGAACATCTAAGCATTATGGGGACCAGCTCATGAGCAAAAACGTGATTCGCCGTCTCAGTTTACTGGCAGTCGCTTTGCTGCTTGCCGCAGCAACTACCGCGTTCGCCGCGAAAAAAGGTGACGACCAGAACGTCCGCTCGGTGCAAGGTACGGTGTTCGACGCCGATGACAACCCGGTCAATGGAGCGGTGGTCCAAATCAAGAACACCAAGACGCTGCAGATCCGGTCGTTCATCACTAAAGAGAACGGCGCTTACTATTTCCACGGCCTGAGCCCCGATGTTGATTACGAGCTCAAAGCCGATTATCAGGACGCCAGCAGCCCCACCAAGACGTTGAGTTCGTTCGATTCCCGCAAACAAGCGGTCCTCAATCTCAAGCTCCCAAAGAAGTAACTCAGCACAAGCGAGCGGCTTATTGTAAGCTCTCGTGTATGCGCACAATGCTGCTCTCTCTGCTTCTGGCCGCAACGCTTGCGGCCGCCGACAAGAAAGTCATTCAGCCGAAGGATTTCCCCACCGGCCGTCCGTTCAGCCCGGGCATTCTGGTGGATGGCACGCTGTACGTGGCCGGCCAAACGGGCGCCGACCTCAAGACCGGCAAGATTCCCGAAGAATTCGAAGCCGAAGTCAGACAGGCTCTCGACAACATCGGTTTGGTTTTGAAAGAAGCCGGCAAGGGGTTTGCTGATGCCGTCGCGGTGCAGGTTTATCTCACCGACATGGAACTGTTTCCCCGCATGAACGCGGTTTACACCACTTACTTCAAGGAGCCGCGCCCGGCGCGTACCACCGTGGGCGTAGCGAAGCTCGTGGGTACGGCGCGCATTGAGATCACCGTCACCGCGAGATAAACGCGTCGCACATTACAATGGAAAAGTGAGTTCGCCCAAATTCTTCGCCCTGCTTCTGCTTGCGCCCTTAATCGCGGCGCAGGACCTCAAAGAATTCGAAAAGCACGTCACTGAGTTCACGCTCGCCAACGGGCTGCATTTCATCGTTCTCGAACGGCACGAGGCGCCGGTGGTCTCCTTCCATACCTACGTCAACGCCGGAGCAGTAGATGATCCGGCAGGCAAAACGGGGCTGGCGCACATGTTCGAGCACATGGCGTTCAAGGGCACCGAGACCGTTGGAACCAAGAACTGGCCGGAGGAAAAGAGGGCGCTGGCGGCGATCGAAGACGCTTATGACCGTCTCGAGCAGGAGAAGCGCAAGGGACCGCACGCCGATCCCAAGAAGATAGAGGCGCTCGAGGCAGACGTAAAAGCGGCCATCGAAAAAGCGGATTCATACGTCATCCCGAATCTATATCCCACCATCATTGAAGAAAACGGCGGAGTCGGGTTGAACGCCGGCACGTCGTACGACTCGACAGAGTATTTTTATAACCTGCCCGCCAACCGGGTCGAGCTGTGGTTCAACCTGGAATCAGGGCGCTTTCTGCACCCGGTGTTCCGCGAGTTTTACAAGGAACGCGACGTGGTGATGGAGGAGCGCCGCATGCGCGTGGAATCCAGCCCTCAGGGCCAGCTTTTCGAGGCGTTGCTGGCATCGGCCTTTGAGGCGCATCCCTACCGGCGCCCGCCGAGCGGCTGGTCGAGCGACATCCAGAACCTTCGCGTCGGGGATGCCGAGCGATTCTACCGGACCTATTACGTGCCCGCGAATATTACCGTCGGGATCGTCGGCGATGTCGAACCGAAGCAGATCCGGGATCTGGCGGAGAAGTATTTCGGCAGGCTGCCGGCCGGCCCACTACCGCCGCTGGTTCACACGGTGGAGCCACAGCAGGATGGCCCGCGGGAGACGCAGATCCAATCTCCCGCCCAGCCCTTTGATCTGGTCGTGTACAAACGCCCGGATCAATACGACAAAGATGATCCGGTGTTTGACGTCATCAGCAGCATTCTGGCGGGCGGGCGGACGGGCATTCTGTACAAGGAAATGGTCCGCGACAAACGGATCTCTCTCGACGCCGAAGCCGATGCGAATATCCCCGGAGCCAAGTACCCGAATCTGTTCCTGTTCGTTGCGGTCCCTTCCCTGGGGCATACCGTGGCGGAGAACCGGAAGGCGCTGGATGACATCCTAGAGCACTTCAAGAAAGAAAAAGTGGACCCCGAAACTCTGGCGCGCGTAAAGACCAAGACACGTGCCGGGCTGATTCACCGCCTGGACAACAACGCGGGCCTGGCGCAATTGTTGACGAGTTATTACGTCAACTACGGCGACTGGCGTAAGTTGTTCACCTCGCTGGATGACATCAATCGGGTGACGGCGGACGATGTACAACGCGTAGCGCGCAAGTATTTCATCACCAACGCGCGGACCGAGGCCTTCAATTTTCAGCCGCCGCAGGGTGAGGCGGCCGAGCAAGCGCCGGCCCCGTCGGGAGATAAGCAATGAAGAGGATTATCGCCATCGCACTCCTTGCAGCCGGCACAATCGCCGCTCAGCCGGCCGCCACACCCAAGCCCGCTGCGGCCGTGATTCCTTCGTACAAAGAGCTGAAATACCCGGCGCTCAAACCCATCAAGATTCCCGATGTGACTACCTTCACGCTATCCAACGGGATGAGAGTTTACCTGCTGGAAAACCATGAACTGCCGCTGGTGCGAGGCTCAGCGCTGGTGCGCACAGGCAATCTGTTCGACCCGCCGGACAAGGTGGGGCTCGCCGGGATCACCGGCGCTGTGATGCGCAGCGGCGGCACCAAGGACAAAACCGGCGATCAGATCGACGAGCAGTTGGAGAATATTGCGGCTTCAGTGGAAAGCTCGATCGACGAGAGCTTCGGGCAGGCGTCGTTCTCCTGCCTAAAGGAGAACACCGACGAGGTTCTCAGCGTGTTTCACGATATTGTGACGGCGCCCGGCTTCCGGCAGGACAAGATCGATCTGGCCAAGACGGAAACGCGCAGCGCAATCTCACGCCGCAACGATGATCCTCACGGCATCGTAGAACGTGAGTTCGCCGATATCGTGTATGGCAAGGACACGCCGTACGGCTGGCGCGAAGAGTACGCCACGGTCGACCGCATCACTCGCGACGACATCGTGCAGTTTTACCAGCGCTACTTTTTTCCGGCCAACGTGATGCTGGCGGTGATCGGCGATTTCTCGACAGCCGACATGAAAGCCCGTCTCGAAAAACAATTCGCGCACTGGACCGTGCAGCAACCCCCGGTGCCGCCGTTCCCGCCGGTCAAAAACAAGCCGCAGCCGGGCATCTTTCTCGCCAACAAGGCTGACGTTACGCAGACGTTCCTGGCCATCGGACACCTGGGCAGCGAATTTCGCGATAAAGACTACCCGGCGCTGGAGGTGATGGGCGACATCCTGGGCGGCGGGTTCCAGAGCCGGTTGCTCCAGCGTGTGCGCACCAAGCTGGGCTATGCGTATGAGATCTCGGCGTTCTGGGGCGCGAATTATGACCATCCGGGCCTGTTCCAGATTTCCGGCAGCACCAAATCCGCCAGCACCACCGATACGATCAAGGTGATCGAAGAGGAGGTCGAGAAGATCCGCACCCGTGAGGTGACCGCTGAGGAGCTGGAAAGCGCTAAGCAGACGGTGGCCAACAGTTTCGTATTCGCCTTCGATACCCCGGCGAAGACCCTGAACCGCGTCCTGCGTTACGACTACTATGGCTATCCGCGCGACTTCATCCACCAGTACCAGCACGCAGTTGAGTTGGTCACACGCCCCGATGTGCTCCGCGTGGCGAGCGAACACATCCAACCCCAGAACCTGACCATTGTGGCAGTGGGAAATCCGCAGGAATTTGGCAAGCCGCTGGCAACGCTCGGGCTGCCTGTCACGTCCATTGATTTGACGATTCCTGAGCCTCCAGGCGCGCCCAAAGCGCAAGCCTCGAAGGCGGATGCCGCAAGCGTGGAGCGCGGCAAAAAGTTGTTGGAGAGGGTGCAGCAAGCTGTCGGGGGAGCGGACAAGCTCGCTGCGATTCAGGACGTCACGGAGACCGTCGAGTTAAACATGGCAGCCATGCCCGCCGGGATGAAAGTGAAGCAGACGAATTTGTGGGTCGCGCCCGATTCTTTTCGCCAGGAGAGCCAGCTTCCCTTCGGCAAGGTGGTGGTGTATTCGGACGGCAAGAGCGGATGGATGTCCACCCCCCAGGGCGTGCGACCGCTTCCCGGAGCCCAGTTGAAACAGGTCCGGGAGGAATTATTCCGGAATTATTTTCGCCTGCTGCTGAGCGATCGTGAGGCGGACCGGATCGTGGTTTCGCCCGAACCCGGCGTGCTCGAAATCAGCGATCAGTCCGGCAATTCCGTAAGGCTGTTTATCGACGGTAAGACGGGCCTTCCGGCGAAGGAAGTGTATTCCGCCGAGCAGCCCGTGGGCCCCCCAGGCCCCATGGAGGAGATCTTCGACGAGTTCGACCAAGCGGGTGGAATCAAAGCGCCCAAGAAGATCACTGTGAACCAGAACGGCAAGAAGTACGGCGAGCTGACCGTCGAGGAATATAAATTCAATTCCGGCCTCAAACCCGAAGACCTCAGCAAGAAACCATGAAAACCAGCGGACTTCTGTTCGCGATCGCCATCGCCGTTTTTCCTGCGGGCGCTGAAACGAGTCTCGAACGCGGCAAGCATGTCGTGGACGAAGCAGTCGAGGCGCTGGGCGGCGAGAATTTTCTCCAGATGCAGGACCGCGTCGAAACCGGGCGCGCCTACTCGTTCTATCGTGAACAACTGAACGGGCTATCCATAGCGACAATCTATACGCGTTACCTGACCCGGCCTGAGCCGC
>Ga0335077_10002131_pt1 | contig 23635 bp, 17 predicted proteins | sample Lox_Sample_31_FD_207151 | JGI IMG/M metagenome (GOLD analysis project Ga0335077, IMG submission 207151) | Soil microbial communities from Loxahatchee National Wildlife Refuge, Florida, United States - Lox_Sample_3.1 | ecosystem: Environmental > Terrestrial > Soil > Wetlands | place: USA...
CAGGTCGTGCTTGCCTTCCACATGAATCACCGCCAGGTCCGTGGGACCGTCCACGCCGATCACCTTGGCAGGGTATTCTTCCGGATCGTCATGGAACTTCACCTGAATCCGGTCGGCCTTGTCTACCACATGGTTGTTCGTCAGGATGTAACCGGCCCTGTCCACCACCACACCGGAGCCGGTGGCGCTGCCGCGGCGCTGCATCTCGGGCATGTTGCCGAAAGGCCCGCCGAAGAAGCGCTGGATGAAGTCGTCCATCCCGCCGCCGTTGTCGCCCTGGTCGTCATCCGGGGCCGGAACCACCTGCCGCCGCCCTCGGGTCCGCGAGGTGCTCTTCGGCAGGTACGTAGTGGAGATGTTTACCACACTGGGACCCACTTGTTTTGCAATCTGGCTGAAGGAATTCGACAACTCCACCGGGTTGGGAATCACCAGCGGGGTTGCGCCCGGCGCAACCGTCTTGTCGTCTTTGGCCGCCTTTACCCCCTGGTTGATCAACGTGCCGATCACGATACCCAGGCAGAGCGTGAATACCACTAAAGTGAACGAAAGAACTTTCTGTGCTCGCATCCTGTCGAAGAAACTCATGTACCATCTACCTCCGCTGCGCCAAGGGACATTATCCTTCAGCGCGCACTAACCTTTGGATGTGCCGTGGAATCCAGCCGTTTCAACTCAACCAGCAAGACGCCGGCCAGAATGAGGACGGCACCCACCGCAGCATGCCCTGTCAGGCCTTCGCCGGCCACCAGAAATGAAGTCACCCAGGCGACGACGGGCTCCAGCGCGTAAATCAGAGCGGTTCGCGTCGAAGTCGTGTAGCGTTGTGCCCACGCCTGAATTGTGAACGCCAAAGCCGTTGACAGCAGGCCTGATACCAGTATCGCCCAGATGACGGCGGGTTGCCACGCCATCCGCGGTATCCCCGCTGCCGGAAGGAGCGCGATCGAGGCCGCGGCAGCCGCCCCAACCTGCCCCACGCTCAGCACCGGATAGCTCACCAGCGCCGAAAAATGCCCCAGCGTCACGATATGGCCGGCGAAGGCCACCGCACACACCAGCGTGAGGACGTCGCCCCGGCCGATGGAACCGACAGGCCACTCCAGCGTCATCAGCCCCATACCCAGCGTTGCCGTCAGCACGCCCACAACCTCGAACGCGCGCGGCCTCACCTTATAGACGCAGGCTGCCACCAAAGGTACCAGCACCGTAGTCAGGCCCGTGAGGAATGCCGACTTGGCGGGCGTGGTGAAACGTAAACCTTGAGTCTGGAAGAAGAAGCCGGCGAAGAGCAGCAGTCCGGTCAAGACTCCGCCGCGCCTCGCGGCCGGTGAGCGCAAGCCTTCCGTCGCTCCGGCCAGGCTCCGCCGGAACACTACCCCCAACACGAGGGTTGCCAGCCCGAACCGCAAGGCAAGAAACAGTACGGCCGAAACGTCGCGAAGCGCAGCCTTGACCAGCACGAACGTCGCGCCCCAGAGCACCGTATTGAAGGCCAGTCCGGCTTCGGCATACCGGCGGCTCACCGCCCATTGCCCTCGCGCATCAGCAGCAATAGCGTCAGAAAGATCCGTTTCAGCCCCAGGTCCCGCCCCTCGGGGCTGAACCATTCGCCGGTGGTATGCGCGCCTCCGCCCACACCCCCTGCCCCGATAGCCAGTGCCGGAATTCCCATGGATAGCGGAATGTTGGCATCGGTCGACGAGCAGTCCACGTGTGAGCGGATGCCGAGATGCGCGTCCACCGCGCGCACGTACTGCAGGATCGGGGCCTGGTCCGGCAGCGAGGCGGCGGGACGCGATCCGATCTCGCGCACCTTGACCGCCACCCGCGGCCCGATCGCCCGCCGGTTTTCCTGTTCGCGCGCGCTGTCTACCGCCGACATCAGCAGCTCCACCAGGTCGTCCATCCGCTCATTGCTTTCGGAGCGGATATCGATCTTGGCTCGCGCCGATTGTGCAATCGCGTTCACGCCGCTTCCGCCTTCGATCAGACCTACGTTCAGCGAGGACTTCGGACCGCCATCGAGCTTCGCCTCGGCGAAGGTGGCGACGGCCCGGCACAGAGCGTGGACCGGATTGCCCGCTCCGTAGTCGCTCCAACTGTGGCCGCCCGGACCGCTGAAGGCTACCTCGAAGCGCCGGCTGCCCAGCGCCCGGGTCGTTATGTGATCGGTGTTGGCGCCGTCCACGATCAGGAAACCGGCGATCTTCCGCGCCTGTTTGCAGATCTGGCGCATGCCCAGAAGGTTACCCTCACCCTCTTCGCCGACGTTGGCCACCAGCATGAGCCCGCGGCGCGCCTCCGGCGGCTTCGGGGTGCTCTTCCAGGCCCGCGCGATGGCCAGCAGCGCGGCCAGTCCAGCGCCGTTGTCGCTGACGCCAGGTCCGTGAAAACGCCCGTCGGCGCCGGTCGAGATATCGTCCTTCGTGCGCGGCGCCAGCACCGTATCCAGGTGGGCTGTCAGGGCAACGAACGGTTCCCCTCCGGAGACGGCGATTACATTCCCGGAGCGATCAATCGAGGTTTCCCAGCCGAATCCGCGGAATTGCTCCAGGAACCAGGCGGCCCTCTCCTGTTCCATGAACGTCGGGGCCGGCACACGGCAGAGTTGGAGCTGGATCTCGTTGATCCACTGCTTTTCGCGCGTGAAGAACTGCAAGCAGTCCTTTACACCGGCTAACTCCGCGATCTCATTGACGTTGACCCCCATCGAGGCCGTGTTGGCTGGCATGCCTGTTGCCAGTGTAACAGCCCCGGCAGGACAGGCCCGGGTCCTCCGTGTTTCCGCGGTGTGAGCTATTTTCCTCCCGGACACTGCGTAAACAGATAGGCGCGGACCGAAGGGCCCTTCGCCTATCGGATAGCAAAGTGCGAAACATATTTGTTTTGGGCGCGCTGCTTCTGGCTGCACTGCAGGCGCCCGCCGAAGCGCAGACGGTCTTCGGCAAGAACCTGGTTGTGAACGGCGATGCGGAGTCGGGCACCGGTACAAACGCGGCGACTCCCGCATCCTCGATTTCCGGATGGACAATTGGCGGCTCCCCGGCGGTGATCCTCTATACGTCGGGAGACCGGTTGAACCTGAAGAGCCTGGGACCGGCAAACCGGGGAAAGAACTACTTCTCGGGGACCACCACAGCAAAGGCAACGCTGACGCAGAAGATCGATATTTCTTCCGCGGCGGCGGGCATCGACGCCGGGACCGTGGCTTACGATGCGTCCGGCTACCTGGGCGGATCGAACGGCGATACCTCGCAGATGATCGTCACGTTCCAGAACACGTCGGGCGGATCGGTCGGCACGTTCACGCTGGGGCCGGTAACGGACACCGACAAGGACCAGAGCGACGCCCTGTACTACCGGCGCAAGCTCGGGCAGGTTCCCTCGGGGACGCGCTCGGTGACTATCGAAATCGACATGTTGCGATCCGGGGGCACCAACAACGACGGGTGCGCGGACAACATTTCCTTCCAGTTAAACAACGATGCGGCGGCGCCGTCGGGATTCTTCGGTTCGAACCTGATCGTCAACGGCAACGCCGAGGCGCCAAGCGGAACGCAGTTGCCCGTGCCCTTGACATCGCTCGCCGATTCCACGCTGATCGAGGTGCCGTTCTGGGTACGAAGCGCCAGCTTCTCACTCGACACTTACTCGCCCGATTCGGATCTTGCGGCAACCGACCCGGGTCCGGCCGATCGCGGCAGCTGGTACTTCTATGGCGGCCCCAGCAATCCGTCGTCGACGGCATATCAGGATATCGACCTGGCGGGCGCGGCCTCGCAAATCGATGGCGGTAAGGTGACGTTCTCGTTTTCAGGCTGGATCGGCGGTTATAGCAGTCAGGGCGATTCGATGAAAGTCACCGCGCTGTTCATGAACTGGTCGGGACAGGCGCTTGGCAGTTCCACGCTCGGTCCCGTAACGGCGGCAGATCGCGGGAGCAACAGCAAGCTGCTTCAGAAATCGCAGACGGGTTCGGTACCGGCCGGCACTCGGATGGTGCGGGTTACCATGGCATCGACACGCACCGATGGTTCCGATAACGACGGGCTCGCGGACAGTCTGGCGCTGGTGCTGACCACTCCCGGGGCAGGCGGAAACGTGCCGTCGATTCAGTCGGGCGGCGTGGTGAGCGCGTCGGCTTTTGGCGGTTTCACCAGCATCGCGCCGGGAACATGGGTGGAGATCTACGGCTCGAACCTGGCCGGCTCGTCGCGAGAATGGGCGGGGTCGGATTTCAAAGGCTCCACGGCGCCGAATTCCCTGGACGGCACGTCGGTGACCATCGCCGGACAACAGGCGTTCATTCGTTACATTTCGTCGGGGCAGGTAAACGCGCAGATCCCCTCGAACGTCGCGCCTGGATCGCAGCAGCTTACGGTAACAACCGCCAATGGCACCAGCGCACCCTTCACGGTACCCGTGAACGCGGCGCAACCCGGCCTGCTCGCGCCTGCGCCGACGTTTGTCATCGGCGGCAAGCAGTATGTCGTGGCGCAGCACGCGGACGGATCGTTTGTCCTGCCGCCGAACTCCATCACCGGCGTAGCCACCCGGCAGGCGCAGCCGGGCGAAGCGATCGTGATGTACGGAATTGGTTTCGGCAGCGTGACGCCCGCTACCAGCGCAGGCCAGATTGTCGGCGGAGCAAATCAACTCGCGCAGCCGTTGACGATCCAGTTCGGATCGGTAACGGCCACCGTGCAGTACGATGGACTGGCGCCGGGCTTCATCGGGCTCTACCAGTTCAACGTGGTGGTTCCGAACATCTCGGATAACGACGCCGTTCCGCTGACGTTCAACCTGGGAGGCGCGCAAGGGTCGCAGACGCTGTACATCGCGGTGAAACGCGGGACGTAGGCGAGACAATTCGGAGTGTCCCGGCCGTTGTCCCCACGCGACAAGCGCGAGAGTTACCGCCCCGGAATATCCTGGGTCCTGCCGGCTACTTAGTCAGGCCCCGCACATAAATCGCGCGGTAGCCGCCGACGCTCGCCTCGGTGCCGTTGACCTCGACGATATGGCCCATGTGGTCCGACATCGAAGCCTTTGCGTCCACGCCGCCGTCGCGCCGCGGATCGTGCTCTTCCGGCATCAGCATGTAGAGAGCCCCGGTCTGCGTCAGAAGTCCGCCCGGCTGCCCGGTGGCGATGCACTTCTGCCCGCACGAGCGGTGTTTGTCGCCGTGCTTCCCGAGTTGCAGGTAGCACGAGAAATCGACCACCTCGCCCACCACCGTGATGGGTTTTCCGGGCTGCGGCTTATTATCGACGCCCGCCGCAACTGTGGTTGCCGTCCACGGCTCGGCGGGTTTGGTACCGATCGTCGCCATGGGCTTGTCCCAGGTGCCGGCTCCCGGCGTCATCTCCGGATGAAGAATTGCGCTCTTCATCGGAGCCTTCTTGTTTTCCTGTCCCGTTAACGAAACCGCGGCCAGCGCCGCGACGGCCAGAGTGAGAATCTTCGATCTCAAGTGTGCCTCCGTTCTGAGAGCGTATCACAGGTGGAGCAGGCTCCCGCCTGCTTTGCCCAGGTGCCTATCTATGAAACTGTTCTCCTGGTTTCCAATCCGGCAGCCTGTCTTGATTGGCGATGTCTTTTCCCAGCAGAAACCCGTACTCCGCCGCTTGGCCCAGTGCCGTGAAATCCCAGCTCTCCTGGAACTCGTCCGACGGCCGATGGTAGTGCTTGCTGTTGTACTCCTCGTAAGCCTGCCGGCCGAAGCCCGCCGGCTTGCCCGCGAACTCCGTGGCGTGGCCGATACTGAACGCCGGTACCCCGGCCTTCGACAGCGAAAAATGATCCGAGCGGAAATAATGTCCGGCCTCGGGCTGCGCATCCTCGGCGATCGCCAGGTTTAGCCGTTTCGCGATTTGCTGCGCCATCGGGTAGACCGTGGTCCGCTCGGCTCCCGTGATCACCACGTCGGCCGCGCGGCCGAACGGGTAGAGCGCGTCGTAGTTCAGATCGATCGCCGTCCGCGCCACCGGCACCAGCGGATGCGCGCCGTAATACTCGCTGCCTTTGAGACCCGCCTCCTCCGCGGTCACAAACAGGAACAACGCGCTGCGCCGCGGCTTCTGCGGCAGGCTGGCCCAAATCCGCGCCAGCTCCAACACGATCGCGCAGCCAGTCGCGTTGTCGATCGCGCCGTTATAGATCGCGTCGCCGTTCACCGGCTCGCCAATCCCGAAATGATCCCAGTGCGCGCTGTAGATCACCACTTCGTCCTTCAGCCTCGGATCGCTGCCGGCCACCAGACCTGCCACGTTGCGCGTTTCGAGCGAGCGGATCTTGGACTGCACCCGCATCTGCATCCGGATCCCGAGATCGATGGCCCGGAACCCTGGCTTCTCGCTCGCGTCCAGCAACTCCTCGACGTGCTTTCCGGCGAGACCCAGCAGCTTCTCACCCGCCTCTCCTGAAATCCAGCCTTGGAACGCCAGCGCCTTCGCCCCCGGTTCGATCCGGACGAACGGCGACTCATGTCCCCACGAGTGCTGCACCACGTCCCACCCGTAGCTTGCTGTCGGTGTCGTGTGGATGATAAGGCACGCCCGCGCGCCGTGCCGCAGCGCCTCCTCATACTTGTAGGTCCAGCGTCCGTAGTAAGTGAGTGCACGACCCGCGAAAAACTTCGGGTCCGTGGACGGCGGCTCGTTGGTGAACACCAGCACCACCTTGCCGGTGACATCGACGCCCTTGTAGTCGTCCCAGCCGTACTCCGGCGCGGTGATTCCGTGCCCCACGAAGACGACGTCGCCCGCGAACTCCACCTCCGGCCGCTGCAACTGGCTGCTGCCCACGAAATCGGCGCCTGGTTTGAACTCCGCGCTGCTCCCGCGTGACGCCGCGCTCATCGTCGTACCCTGTGCAGTCTCGATGCCCACCAGCGGCACCGGCTGGTAATAGGACCCGTCCACTCCAGCGGGCTTCACGCCCGACAGGGCAAGCTGGTTCGCGATATATTCGGTCGCCAGTTGGCCGCCCCGCGTGCCCACACCGCGGCCTTCGAGCAGATCGCTGGCGAGATACCGCGTAAACTCGCGAATGCCGGCAGTTGAGACCCCGGTGTCCTGGCTGGCTACCGGCAAAACAACAATCATGACTAATCCGATAGACTTGAGCATGATTTGGTATCCTTGAGATAATCAGCAACGTAGCACACATCCCCATGAGCGACAGGATCCTGAGCCATCTGCGTGCACTGGAAGCCGAAAGCATCCAAATTATTCGCGAAGTCGCAGCCGAATTCGAGCGCCCGGTGATGCTCTATTCCATCGGCAAGGATTCGTCGGTGATGGTCCGGCTCGCCCAGAAAGCCTTCCACCCGGGCCCGATCCCGTTTCCTTTGTTGCACATTGACACCACGTACAAGTTCGGGGAAATGATCGAGTTCCGCGACCGCTTCTGCGCGCGGATCGGCGCGCGGCTAATCGTCCACACCAACCGCGCGGCAATCGCCGACGGCGCCAGCCCGTTCCGTCTCGGCACCCAGAAATGCTGCGCGCTGCTGAAGACCCGTGCCTTACTCGACGCGCTCAGCGAAGGCCGCTTCGACGCCGCGTTCGGCGGCGCCCGCCGGGACGAAGAGAAATCGCGCGCCAAGGAGCGCGTCTACAGCTTCCGCGATTCCTTCGGCCAGTGGGACCCGAAGAACCAGCGCCCGGAGCTGTGGAACCTCTTCAACAGCCGCATCGGCCAGGGCGAGAGCATCCGGGTCTTCCCGCTCTCTAACTGGACCGAGCTCGATGTCTGGCACTATATCTACCTGGAAGACATCCCCATCGTGCCGCTCTACTTCGCCAGGCTGCGGCCCATGGTGATCCGTGGCGATACGCTGATCCCCACCGAGCACGACATGCCGCTGCTCCCTGGCGAAAAGCCGCAGATGGTGATGTGCCGCATGCGCTCGCTCGGCTGTACCTATTGCACCGGCGCCATCCGCAGCGAAGCCGACACGTTGCCAAAGATCATCGAGGAGATGATCCAGTTTCGGCGCAGCGAGCGCGAGAACCGCGTCATCGATCACGACCAGGAAGGCTCCATGGAACTGAAGAAGCGCGAGGGCTACTTCTGATGACCGCTGCGGCCACGCCGTCCATAACCGAATTTCTCGATTCCACTGCTCGCACCAGCCTGCTCCGCTTCACCACTGCGGGCAGCGTGGACGACGGCAAGAGCACCCTCATCGGCCGCCTGTTGTACGATTCCAAGGGCGTCTACGAAGACCAGCTTGCCAGCGTCCGCAAGGCGACGCGCAACGTCAGCGCCAACGGCCTCGATCTCTCGCTTCTCACCGACGGGCTGCGCGCCGAGCGCGAGCAGGGTATCACCATCGACGTGGCTTACCGCTACTTCTCCACACCAAAACGGAAATTCATCATCGCCGACACGCCCGGTCACGAGCAGTACACCCGCAACATGGCGACCGGAGCCTCCACCGCGGATCTCGCCATCGTGCTGATCGACGCGCGTTACGGTGTGCTGCCCCAGTCCCGCCGCCATGCCTTCATCGCCAGCCTGCTGAACATTCCACACCTGGCCGTGGCCGTCAACAAGATGGACCTGGTGGAGTTCCGCGAGGACGTGTTCACCGCCATCCGCGACGACTTTGGCGCGTTCGCCCAGCAACTGGAACTGGGCGAGATTACCTTCATTCCGATCTCGGCCCTCGATGGCGACAACGTCGTGGTGCCCAGCCGCCGCACGCCCTGGTACACCGGGCCGTCGCTGCTGGACCACCTGGAGACAGTGCCCATCTCCCGCGACCGCAACCTCGCGGACCTGCGCTTCCCTGTGCAGTACGTGATCCGCCCAAACCTGGATTTCCGGGGGTTCGCCGGCCAGATCTGTTCGGGCGTTATCCGCCGCGGCGATCCGATCACCGTCCTGCCCGGCGGCCGCACCAGCCGGGTCAAGTCGATCGTCACCTGGGAAGGCGAGCTCGAAGAAGCGTTCGCGCCCATGTCGGTGACCGTTTGCCTGGAAGACGAAATCGATGTCAGCCGGGGAGACATGCTGGTCCATCCGTACAACCAGCCGCACGCCGTCCGGCGTTTCGACGCGAACATCGTGTGGATGAATCAGAAGCCGCTCTCTCCGAACCGTCCGTACTTGCTCAAGCACACCACCCAGGTCGCGCAGGCGCGGGTACGCGAGATCCGCGCCCGTATCGACGTGAACACGCTCGAGCGCGTCCCGGCCGCCGGGCTGGACCTGAACGAAATCGGGACGGCCGCGGTCGAATCGCAGCGCCTGCTGTTCTTCGATCCTTACCGCCGCAACCGGGCCACGGGCAGTTTCATCCTGATCGATCCCATCACGAATGAAACTGTGGGCGCCGGAATGATCCAGCACGCACACCAGGCGTTGGGGCCGGCTGGGCGTGTGACCGAGGCCGAGCGCCAGTTGGCGCGCGGGCATGCTCCCCTGGCGATCGCTCTGAACGGCGGCGATCCCGAATTGGTCTGGGCCCTCGAAAGGCGGTTCTTCGATCACGGATACGCGGTTCACGCCATCAACCAGCCCGAGAACCTGCGGCAGGCCGTTCGCACCGCGCTGGAAGCCGGGCTGGTGGCAATCGTGGCGATCCGTGAAGCCCCGGAACGGGAAATACTGCGTCGGGCCGCCGGCACCGCACTGGCCGAATATGGCCCCCTTCCGGGGCCCGCCGACGAAATCGCCCGCAAGATCTGGTTGGATCTGGATGCAGGCGGCAGGCTGGGGCGTCCGCAGGGCCCCCTTACCGGCGGCGCGGGAATCTAGACCAGCAGCTTCTTGTCGCGCATCGTGTTTTCATTAGGAGTGCGTACTCCAGAGGCACCGGTACAACGTCGAAAGGCAATGTGATGATGAAATTGGCGCGAGGGCTCCTGCTCGTTTCCGCCGTAGCCGCAGTTCAGGCCGGCGCTCAGACCACCGGTTGGGACAATACCGGAAATGGAATGCTGAATGGAACCTACTACTTCCGACAGGTGATCTATATGCTCAGCAACGCCGGCGATGGCTCGCTGGCGGACGCTGCTTCCCTCTACGGCACGGTCACCTTCAGCGGCACGGGGACCTATTCCATGAACGTAGTACTGGCCGATCTCTCGTCGGGCCAGTTGCAGCAGGGCACCTTGAACGGGACTTACTCTATCGCCTCTTCGGGCCAGGGCTTTCTTTCCAGCCCGCTCTTCAAGGGCGATTTCGTCTTCGGGCTGGTGAGCCAGCAGGGCATCTTCGTCGGCAGCAGCACCGAAAACACATCCGGGTATCATGACTTGTTTTTCGCTGCTCCGCTCTCATCGCCTCCGCCCACGGCGTCTACGTTTAAGGGGTCTTACACGCTGGCGTATATGGACCTTTCGAGCGGCAGCCCGTTGTACACGCTTGGCGCCATGTTGCAGATGAATCCCGATGGCGTCAGCAATGTGGGAAATGTGGCCGTCGCCGGCTACGTCGGCGGGAACGGGTCCACCAAAACCACCCAGTCGATCTCCAACGTCCGGTACATTTTCAGCAACGGCGCCGCAGTGGTAACATTTCCCAATTCCAACAGCAATTTCTTTTCGGGCCAATACTACCTGTATTTCTCGCCCGATGGAAACTTCGTGTTCGGCGGCTCTCCCGTCTCCGCCGATATGTTCGTCGGCGTGCGCACCGGGACCGGGACGCCCAATCTGAGCGGCCTCTACTATGAGGCCGGCATCGACCAGGACGAGTCTACCCTGGCCAACGGCTACGCCAGCCCCGATACCTTTTACGGGTCCTTCAGCGCCAGCGGCGGCGCCATTCTGGGACACGAGCGCCTGATCGATTTCCTCAATAATGGCGTACCGATCAACTATACCTACAGCGACTCGTACAATCTTGCCTCGAACGGAACCTATGGCAATTCCGGCGCGAACTACGTCGTCGGCGCCGGAAACGTCCGCATCGCCAGCGGTATCGGACCGTTCCTCTCGCTCAGCGTCGCCCTACCCGCGCCGGTTCCCGCGAGCAGCATCAGCCCCAGCGGCGTGTTCCTGAATCCCACGGGCGTCGTCAACGCCGGCAGTTTCGCGCCGTTCACTGCCGGCATCGCTCCCGGAGAGTTGTTGACCCTCTACGGCTCCAACCTGTCTTCGGGCACGCAGGTGGCCTCCGGGGTGCCATTCCCCACAACCCTGGGCAATGTCCAAGTGAAAATCAATGGCACTCCCGCGCCACTTTATTACGTCACGCCCACGCAGCTTTCGGCTATCGTGCCTTATTCCGTGACCTCCGGCGTCGCCCAGATCCAGGTAATCAACAACAACACCGCGTCGAACACCGTCACCATGCAAGTCGCCGCGACTGCCCCTGGCATCCTCACCCAGAACCAGAATGGGCTCGGCTACGGTGACGCCCTGCATCAGGACGGTTCGCTGGTCAATTCGAAGAGCCCGGCGCAGATCGGTGAGACCGTATCGCTCTACGTTACGGGCCTTGGCGCGGTGAGTCCGGCGATTTCGGACGGTGCAGCGGGACCCACCGACACGCTGAGCAAGGCGGCCGCCACTATCGCGGCCTACGTCGGAGGGAGCAGCGCGACTGTATCGTATGCCGGATTGGCGCCCGGTTACGCCGGGCTCTACCAGATCAATCTCACGATTCCTTCGGGGTTGACGTCCGGCGACAACAACCTCGATCTGTCCGGCCCCGATTCCTATAACGGAGAGTGCCTGATTCCCGTCGGGAGCGCGGGAGGCTCGGCGGCCACGCCCGCTGCCGCCCAGGTGTTCCGCCGCCCGCCGCGTGCGCACTCTCCCGCGCAGCGCCTGTCTCCCGTATGGGAGCGCAGGCCGGTCACAATCCCAGCGACTCGATAATCTCTTCCACGTCGGCGCCGCGAACACGGATGTCGCTCTTCATCTGCTCCGGCGCTGGGCGTTCGTCGAACGCATGGAACAGTGCCATCTTGCAAACCGCATATCGCTCGGTCGATGAAAGCTCGCGGGCGTGCGTCTCTTCCCACGTGCGCACGGCAAGATCCGAGAGCAGCACGCTCGTGGAGTGCCACTTCTTGCGATCGGCGCTGATAGAGAAGACATACTCGGTGCCGTTGTCCTCCGCATGCCGGAATAGCCGCTGCCCCTCGTAGTGATACTGATACACATACCCGCTCTGCGCGGAATAGGTCTTGAGACGACGCACCGCCGGAACCCCGGTGAGGGGCCGGATTTTTCTGGAAAAGAGGCCTCGAAACACCGTATTCGACCTAAGGGAAGAAAGAAACCAACAGTACGCCGACAGCTCTTGACAAGCATACCAGCCGGGAGCACACTGAAGGTGGAATCAGCCGGTTTTACGATTCCGAAGTAAGTGACGTCGTTCTTGGCCGCTTCACCCGGAAGCGGCAGGAGGTGACAGATAGAACCGGACTACGATGAGGGCGGCCTCATCCGTGGTGAGTGAGCAAGGTTGTACGGAAGCGCCGGACGGTCGGATACCCCGAGGGCCCTACTAAGACAGTAGGCAAAGCGCCAGCATCGCGCAAATCGGATGACGCCACCAGCACTTTCGAGTTCGCTTCCCGCAGGATGACCGCCCTTTTCTATTTCTCCCGCCTCCTTTCGTCATAGTTCCCAATCCTCGGTAGTGTAAACTGGAAGCTTACCGCCCCCACTATGACTTCCGTCGCTCCCCTGGAGATCACTAGCGCGCACAGCCCGGACTCCGACGATGCTTTCATGTTCTATGCGCTCGCGACCAAGAAAGTCCGCTCTCCGAAAGTGATTTTCCGGCACGTCCTGGAGGACATCGAAACCCTTAACCGGAAGGCCATGGAGGGACAGTACGAGCTGACCGCCATTTCGTACCATGCCTACCCCTACGTGGCGGACAAGTACGTCCTCATGTCCAGCGGCTCCTCGATCGGCGACGGATACGGTCCCATGCTGATCGCCAACCGCCCAATGGACTACGAAGAAACCAAGGGCAAGCGGGTTGCTGTCCCCGGAACTTTGACCACGGCATACTTGGCCTGCAAGCTCTATCAGCCCGATTTCGAGGCGGTCGTCACCCCCTTCGACAAGATTACAGATGCAGTGCGTGAGCGCACCGTCGATTGCGGCCTGATCATCCATGAAGCCCAGATGACCTACGACAGGGAGGGCTTCCATCGCATCGCCGACCTCGGCCGGTGGTTCAAGAATACCTACGGCCTTCCGCTTCCGCTCGGCGGCAACGTCCTGCTGCGCTCGCTCGATCCCGAGATCCAGAGCGAGTGCTGCCGCCTGATGCGCGAGAGCATCCAGTACGCGCTCGACAATCACGATGAAGCGCTGCAATACGCGCTGCAATTCGCCCGCGACATGGAGCCGCGGCTGGCCGAGAAGTTCGTCGGCATGTACGTCAATCACTACACGCTCGATGCCGGCGAAGTAATTCCCAAGGCTGTTCAGAAGCTGCTCGACCTTGGTCACGAGGCCGGCCTGATCCCCAGGAAAGTCCACGTCGAATTCGTGAGATAGCTCCGCGGCGCTAGAGTAAGAGTATGCGCCTCCTCTGTGCGATTCTCGTCATCGCCGGCTCCTCCACGGCCCAGGACATTCGCCCCAAGGACGTTCGAGAAATCGGTAAAGGCGGGTCGAACGCTCTCCCGCGCCTCCAGGAGCTGCTCAAGAATCCTAGCGTGGACGTGCGCGTCGAGACCGTCAAGCAGATCACCGCGATCGGCGGACTGCCCTCGCTCGATTCCCTGATATTGGCAACCCATGACAACGACGCCGAGGTCCAGATCCAGGCGACCGACGGGTTGGTGAATTTCTATCTTCCCGGATACGTGCAGAGCGGCTTCGCGGCGTCGGTGAAGCGCGTGGGCGGCAGCATCAAGGGCAAGTTCACGGACACCAACGACCAGGTGGTCGATCCCTACATCACCGTGCGCCCCGACGTGGTCACGGCAATTGGGGCGCTGGTGCGTGGCGGTAACGGCATGGAAGTGCGCGCCAATGCCGCCCGCGCCGAGGGCATCCTGCGCGGCAAGGAGGCCGTGCCCGACCTGATCGCTGCCTTGCGCACCAAGGACACCGCAGTACTCTACGAATCCCTGATCGCGCTGCAGAAGATCCGCGACGAGTCCGCGGGTCCCCAGATCACTTTCCTGCTGCGCGACCTGGACGCCAAGGTACAGATCGCCGCGATCGAGACCACCGGCCTGCTGCGCAACCGCGGCGCCGTGGCCGACCTGATTGACGTGCTCAACCGGGCCAAGGACGCCAAGGTCCGCCGCGCAGCTCTGGGCTCGCTGGCGATGATCCCGGACGAAAAAAGCCGGCCGATTTTCGCTCAGTACTTGAAAGACAAAGACGACCGCATGCGGGCCGCTGCGTCCGAGGGCTACGCGCGCCTGCACAATCCGGCCGATCTTCCGACGATCGAGCAGGCCTGGAAAGACGAGACTAAGGGCCAGCCGCGCATTTCCCTGGCATTCGCGCTGGTGGCGCTCGGGCGCACGGAGATGGGCGAATTCACGCCCCTGCAGTTCCTGATCAACAATCTCAATTCGGCGGCGTACAAAGGCGAGGCGCAGCCGTTCCTCACCGAGCTGGCGCGCGAGCCGAACGTGCGCGCGTCACTCTACCCGGCCATTGACAAAGGGACCAAGGACGAGAAGATCGGGCTGGCGCGGGTTCTCTCACGCAGCGGGGACCGGCAGAGCGTCCCCTACCTGCAAAAGTTGAGCCGCGACCCGGATCCGGAGGTTGCCAAGGAAGGATTGACTGCGCTGAGGAATTTGCAGGCGCGATTGTAGGGCAGGCGCGAAGCCTGCCCCCGCGGAATTTACTTGGCCTTCTTCTGCTTCTGCTGGCCGACGCGCACCTTGAAGTGCAACTGCTTCGACTCCTGGTAAGCCTTGTGATCGTGCCGCGCCACGGCATCGGCGAGGTACTGGTCCACGTTGGTGTCCTTGGGCAGGACGGCCATCACAGTAAAATTCTCGTTGCAGGTCGGACAGAAGGGCCGGAACCGCTTCACATTCGGAATTGCCATAACTACTTCAGTTTACCAGATCGGCTCTAGCTGAACCCAGCCGGCGCGAGGGATCGCATCCACCGGCAATCCGTTCTTCCAGATTGAAAGCTGGAACCGAACTCCGGCACCATCCGTGGCTCCGGCCGCCGAGAGCGGGCATCCCACCTCCAGCACCTTTCTGAAGGCGCACTCGAATGGAGCCGGCGCCGACGCTCCGTCGGATCTCAGGCGGATGGTGCTCCGCACCGGCGCAGCACCCGTCGTTCCTTCGAGCGTGATGCGCGCTTCCATTCCTGCGATGTCGACGCCCCGATGGAAATCCACCCGTAGAAAAAGACTCTTTCCGTCGCTGCCATAGTGAACTTCGCGAACCGTGCTGCGGCTGCCGTGCATCGCACCGCTGCGATCGTCTAGGCGGTATACTCCCGCGCCCAGCCATTCGAAGTACGACGTCACCTCACCGTCGATCACTGGGCGGACCGGCCCGGTCGGATCCACCCGGATTTCGGGCGCCACTGCGCGCAGAATCGGCCGCGACAGCTCCTCCGGCGGCGTGAGGTTCAGAAAACGGTACACGTTTGCCAGATGGTCCCGATAGAGCTGGTCAAACTCGGGACGGTTGGCGGAATCGTGCTCCGGCCCGTACCACCAACACCAGTCGCTGCCCTCGGCAATGAGCAGTTCCTCGAAGGCCAGCCGACGCCGCTCCTCGGGCACGCCGCTCGCCGCGTCGTACGTGGCGCGCGCGCGGAGAAGCTGCGCCCAGGCGTCGTTGTCCTCTTCGGCGCCGATCCAGACATCGAAGTTCGCGTTGATCCACGAAGCGGGGAAGATGTGGTCCAGAGGCTCCGGCGCCATGAGCCGCAACGCTTCGCTCACCGTCACGGCCTGCACGCCGGCATCATCGCTGATGCGCCGGTAGAGTTCGCGAAGGAACGGACGCCCGTTACGATAGTAGTATTCCCAAGCGTTCTCTCCATCGAGGATGATGGGCACCAGGGCGTCGCCGCCGCGCGCCAGAATCGCACAGCAGTTCTCGTGGATGCGGTGTAGGAAATCCGCGGCGGCGTGCGACGCTTCCATCTTCGAATACACGAAGCCGATCAGATCGCTCATGTAGTGGTCGCGGAAAATCACGCGCAGCGCGCTACCGCCCTGCCGCCACTGGTACGGGCGATAGAGGCCTTCGACGGAAACCGCCCGGTCGCGCGTCCGGTTTAGGACACCGCTGTCGGTCGCGGTCCATTCAAAACCCACCTCGGCGGCGATTGAGAACACTTCGTCGGAAACCGAGCCTTCCGACGGCCACAGCCCTACCGGCGCAACTCCGAAGTGGCGCTGCACGTATTCGCGCGCCAGTTGGAGTTGCTTCCGTGCGTCGCCGGGATAGCGGAACCGCGGCGGAAGCGGCACGTTCGGGTGCGCTACCGCGGCGATCTGGGAGTCGCACAGGAGAGGCAGGATCGGGTGGTAGTACGGTGTCGTGGAGATTTCGATCTGCCCCCTGGCGACCGCCTTGGCGTACTCGGGAAGCACCCGCCCCACGATCTCGCGCTGCTTCTCTCCCATGCGCTGCTGGTCGATTGGGGTGAAATCTCGGCCACGGACGATCCACTCCCGCACTTCGGCGTCGTGCTCCTGGAATTCCTCATCGAACCATGCGAGCTGCGACCACATCTGAAGGTCGCGAAACTCCTGTGGCCCGAAAAGAGATCGCGCGCGGGCGGCATACTGTGCGTTGCGCGAATCGAATAGCTGGCCGTACCGCGGATAGCGGTAGATCATGTGCGCCGGATCCGCGTAGAAGGAATGCCGCAGCAGGAGCTCCTTCTCCGCATCGGAGAGGGATTCGGCGGGCTTCAGCGCCAGCTCCAGGTATGGATCCCGCGCATCTCCCGCGGCATACTCTTCCACCTGGACCATCATCGAGGGCACCAGGTTGAAGGTCTGCTTCACCTTGGGAAACTCTTCCAGAATGCGCACCATGCCGCAGTAGTCTTTCAGCGCGTGCATGCGCGTCCACGGCAGCTTATACTCGCCCGTGCCGAGGTCTTTATAAAACGGCTGGTGCATGTGCCATAGAAAGCACAGATGGATTTGGGACATTAAAATCGGGGGCGAGCCTGGCGCCCGCGCTACCTTCCGAAAATGCTTCGTACCGGCGGGGGCGGCGCATCCTTTCGGATCGCCCGCCACAGCATATCGTTCATCTCATCATCGTCATTCTCATCGGCCTCATCGAGCCGGAGATGAGCCGCCCGGGCGGCGGCCGGGGTCGCTTCCGGATTCCGCTCCTCTAGCGAGATTCGCGGCTTCTCCGCGGTATATGGGGCCGGATCGGGCCGGCTCTGAAAGGCCGCGGTCATGGGACGAGCCCCGGCATCGAAATGGGTCATGGGCTTGAGGCCGAGCAGAAACTCAATGGTGCGCAGCATCGAAGTAGTGTTGTACATGCTGCTATCCACCGCGTGGTGCTTCACCCACGGGGAGATCAGAAATGCCGGCGAGCGGTGGGAATCGACGTGGTCCGCTCCATTTTGCGCATCGTCTTCCAGGATGAAGATCGCCGTGCTGTTCCAGAAACGGGACTTCGATACGCCTTCGACCAGCATGCCTACGCCGTAATCGTTGTCGGCGGCGGCCGAAAGCGGCGCGATTCGCCCCGCCGCCGTTCCAGACGTGTGATCGTTGCCCATGCGCATCACGATCAGGCGGGGCATGCTCCCAGTCTTTTCGTATTCCGCTAGTTCGGCGAGGAACACTTTGGCGCGTTCCACGTCCGGATACAACAGATCGAAGCCGCGGTAGAAGCGGTTGGTGACCTTGGCCAGCACCGGATCGCGCAGCCCGGTGATCTGTTCCTCGCCCGGCTTCGCGCCAGGCTTGTTATTCGCCATATATCCGAAGTTGCGCAGCGAGACGCCGGCCGCCACCGCGTTAGTCCACAGGTATCCGGCGGGAGGAAGCGACGCGATATCCTGCTCCTCGAAATCGTAAGTGGTGCGGCGGTTGGCGTACTTGTTCGGCCACATCTTCTGCACGTAATCGGGCGCGATGGCCGCCGTGGACCAATTGTGCCCGTCGGCGCTCACGTCGCTATTCACATAGAAGTTGTCCAGGAGCACGAACTCCCGCGCGAGCTTGTGCAGGTTCGGCGTGATCTTTTCGCCGAAGAGCACTAGAGAGGGGTCGCCGTTGCCCTCCTTCATATCGCCCAGCACCTGGTCGTAGGTACGATTCTCCTTGACGATGTAGATCACGTGCTCAATTTTGGGAAGCGGACTCGATTCGTCGAGCTTGGCATCGCGATAGGGCGAGTTGGCCAGCGTCTTCGCGGTCCATGCGATGAGCTGATCGTCGGTGAACGGCGGGATCCACGATGCCGTCCCGGTCTGCATGCGCCCCACGAACTGCACCGCCGGAGCCGCCGGCTCGCCCGCATGTACCGGCTCGGGGCGTTTGAGCGGATTGGGACCGTTCTGCGCGTTGCTGTAGGACCTCAGGCCCTTTCCGTTGAGGACCACCAGCGTCCCGTTGGCCAGCCCGCGGGCCGCTGTGGGATACCAGCCCGTCGGGATGAAGCCCTCGACGCGGCTGCGCTCCTCTGCGATGCTCACCACCGCCACGGCATTGGCGTCGGAGCAGGTAACGAACAGCCGCTTGCCGTCCGCCGAAAGCCCGGCGGCCGAAGGCGTCATGCCCAGCGGCTGGCGCGGGGTCATAGCCACGTTGATGTTCTCCACCACGCTCAGCTCCTTGCTCGCGGTCACACCGACGCTGAAGACGCTGTTCGTGCTGGCCGCGGCCACAAAGATGCGCGCGGTGTATGGCGCGGCGCCTCCTTCGGGCGTTTCGGGCCCGCCATTGCGCCACACCATGTCACTGGCATGCGCGCCGATCCGCACCAGGGAGACCTGCTTGTGGGTGGCGAGATCGTAGTGGCCCATGCTGCCATCGGCCCAGTGAGTCACGAACAGGCTTCTGCCGTCCGGATGGAACAGGATGCGGTACGGCCGGCGTCCGGTCTTGATTTCCTCGTCCTTGAGCACCATGCCCGACTGCGGGTTGATCACCCGGATCACGTCGCGGTACAGCGCCGCCGCGTATAGGAGGTGCCCGTCGGGAGACAGAGCCACATCGCCGATGAAATCGTCCTGCGCGCGCGTGGCGCCGGCCAGTGTGTCGAAGGTCCGCGCCGGGGTCAGCTTCCCGCCCCCGAAATCGAACTCGAAAATCGACGCACGTGAGCCGCCGCCAACATACACCTTGTCGCCTTTGGGTGTGATCGTGAGGCCGAGCCAGCCATCGGGCACACCGACGCTGTTCACCACCTGGGCCGAGGCGATTTCGATCACGCTCAGCGACGGCGGCTTATATCCGCCGTTCAGAACCACCAGGTATTTGCCGTCCGGGGAAACCACGCTCGACATGGGAAGCGTGTCGAGCGGAATCTGCTTGCCCACGGGATCCAGGCGCCAGCCGCTGTTGAGCAGGAACGCGCCGCCGGGAAGGGGACCCACCTGCTCGCGCGGTGCCGGCTGAGAGCCCAGCAGCGCCGCGAGCGCAATTACGCCGGCCGCGAGCGCGAACCGGGTCTTTGGGGTTCCGGGGAGTGATGCCATGAGTCTCTCTATTGTAACGACCATCTTCCCGGTCGCGGCAATGTGTTACTTCAGCGAATTCAATATGTCTTCCGTTCGCACCACGGTGCAGTATTCGCCGTCAAGGTTGGCAAGGCTCATGGCGTGGACCTCGCCTGCGGCGCGAACGCGGCCGTCCCAGTCGCGGCGTTGTCCAGGACGGTAGGTAGAATTCGGTTCGATGGAATCGTGGCGGATGTGATAGATGGGCCGGCGCGCGGTGCGCCACGCGGCAAGCAGGGCCGCAATGTTGCGCTCGGCGTCCGGATTGTTGCGCTCGCCCCAACTGGGATGGTCGATGGCTTTCTGCACGTCGATGACGAGCAGCGCGGTCTCCGGCGGCAATACAAGCATCGGCTACGCCGGCTGGATCTTCAAAGTGTAGGCGTACTCGTTCGGCTTGCGGTCGGGCAGGTTCACCACCAGCCCTCCGGCCCCGCGCGTGAATCGAAGCGCACCCTTGTTCCCTAGCAATTCCACCTTGCCGACGTTGCGTGAATATCCGGCGCTCCCCGCGGCCAGGGTTTGGACCGTCAGCTTTCCATCCGCCGGCCATCCCAGCGCGATGGCGTAGAGAGTCTCACCCTTGGTGGTGAAGCGGATGTCCTCCGGCGTGTAGGGGCGCGCGTTCCGCTCGTTGAAATTGCCCGAGCCTTTCACGTCGGGCGGGCCTTCGCCGTACACAGAGAAGGGACGGGTGCCGAAGATCGCCTCGCCGTTATCCGACATCCAGGCTGCCAGCCCGTCGAGCACCTTGCGCTCGTCGTCGTCGATCTCACCCGAGCCGCGCAGCGGAATGTTGAGCAGCAGGTTGCCGTTCTTGCTCACGATATCGACGAGCATCTTGATCACCGTGTCCGCGCTCTTATAGGTGTGGTTCTCGAAAGTCGCGCGCCGGTAGTGCCAGTCGCCTATGCAGGTATCGGTCTGCCAGGCGGCGGGCAGAATGCGGTCGGCGCGCCCACGCTCGATATCGAGCACCATGGTCCCCACGTGGGCGGGCGCCAGCCCCTTCGAATTCAACACCGCTTCCAGTCCGCCGTGGTTCCTCATGTTGGCGTTATAGAAGTGGGCCGCGATATCGAGACCCGCCTGCCCGAGCGGGAGCTCGGTGTTGTCGAAGTACAGCAGGTCGGGCTGGTATTTGTCCAGTAATTCCTGGCAGCGCAGGAACCACCGGTCCACGAATTCGGGATTGTGCGGCGGCGGCGACTCGGTCCACTTGCGATCGTTCTGGGCGTGCCAGTCGTTGGCCTCCTTGATGGTGGTGAATCCTTTGGGCATCACCATGTTCGGACCGGTGTAGAGCTGCTGCGGGTCCAGGCCTTCCCACCATTTGCCTGTGCCCTGCTCTTTGGTCAGGAAGCCGTCGTATGAGACGCCGGCCAGCGGCCCCTCGGGATCGTATGCGTACGCGGTTTGGAACCAGTGCCACGAATGCGCGGAGTGGTTCGTAACTCCGAACCGCAGGCCGTGACTGCGGGCGATCTTCGCCCAGATGCCGATGATGTCCTTCTTCGGCCCAACTCGCACGGAGTTCCAGGCGTGGTGCGTGGAGTCGTAGCAGTCGAAGTTATCGTGGTGGTTGGCCAGACCCACGAAGTACTTCGCGCCGGCCTTCACGTAGAGCTGCATGAGCTCTTCAGGACGCCAGCTTTCGGCCTTCCACAGATTGTCGATCTCCATGAAGCCGAATTTCGACGGATGGCCGTAGCGCTCCACATGGAATTTGTATTGTGGATGGCCCTGAATATACATCTGGCGCGCGTACCAATCGCCCTGCTCAGGGACGCACTGCGCGGTCCAATGCGCCCAGATCCCGAACTTGGCGTCGCGAAACCAGGCGGGCGCCTTGTATTGTCCAAGGGACTCCCAGGTGGGCTGAAAGGCGCCCTGTGCGATCTGGCGGGCTGGACGGGAGGGCTGGCTGCGCAGGGCACGAACGCCCCAGCCCGCACCGGCGAGACTTCTCAGGACCGATCGTCGCGTCATGGTGACTACGTTATCAGGATCTTCCGATGACGTGGGCCATGATGCGGTCGAACTCTTCCTCGCCGATATATCCGAGCTTGAGTGCGGCCTCGCGGAGAGTTGTTCCGTCCCGGTGCGCCATCCTGGCGATCTCCGCTGCTTTCTCGTACCCGATGTGCGGATTCAGCGCGGTGACGAGCATCAGGGAAATTTCCAGGTGTTCGCGGATACGCTTCAAATTGGGCTCGATACCGCCAGCGCAGCGCTCGTCGAACGACCGGCACGCGGCCGCGAGCAGGTCGATTGACTCGAGGATGTTATGCAGCATTACCGGCTTGTAGGTGTTGAGCTGAAAGCTGCCCTGCGAGCCTGCGAATGCCACCGTGTGATCGTTGCCGAATACCTGCACGGCTGCCTGCGCAAGGGCTTCGCACTGCGTCGGGTTGACCTTGCCCGGCATCATCGAGGAGCCCGGCTCGTTGTCCGGCAGAACCAGCTCGCCAATTCCCGCGCGTGGACCGCTGGCGTACCAGCGCACATCGTTGGCGATCTTCAGTAGCGCGCCCGCCAGCGTGCGGACGGCGCCGCTCGCGGTCACCATGGCATCGTGCGCCGAGAGCGCCGCAAACTTGTTGGGCGCGGGTACGAAGGGCTTCCCTGTCTCCTCCGCAATACGGCACGCCGCGAGCTCTCCGAAACGGGGCGGCGCATTCATTCCGGTCCCAACCGCGGTGCCGCCGATCGCCAGTTCGTAGAGTCCTGGCAAAGCGCGGCGGACTCCCGCGGCCCCATCGTCCAGTTGCGCGACCCAGCCGGAGATCACCTGCGCCAGGGCGATGGGCGTCGCATCCTGCAAGTGGGTGCGGCCTACCATCATCACACCCGCGAAGGTTAGCGCCCTTGCTTCCAGCGTTCCTCGCAGTCCCTCGACTGCGGGAAGAAGTTCCCCCTCGGCCCGCTCCACGGCTGCGATGTGCATCACGGTGGGGAACACGTCGTTGGAGGACTGGCTGCGGTTGACGTCGTCGTTCGGATGAACCGGCTGCTTCGAACCGAGGATGCCGCCGGCGATCTGAATCGCGCGATTGGCGATCACTTCGTTGGCGTTCATGTTGGTCTGCGTGCCCGAACCGGTCTGAAAAACGCCCAGGGGAAACTCTTCGTCGAGCACACCATCGATCACTTCCTGGGCCGCGCGCGCGATCAGAGCTGCTTTATCGGGCGGCAGCACTTCGAGCTCGGCATTGGCCAGCGCGGCGCTCTTCTTGACGATGCCGAGTGCGCGGATCACCGGCCGCCCCCAACGAAAACGCGCTGTGTAGAGGGGGAAGTTGAGCAGACAGCGCTGCGTCTGTGCGCCCCAAAGACGGTCGCCCGGCACCTGGACCTCGCCCAGCGAATCAGTTTCGATGCGGCTTGGGGTCATCGAGACCGAAGATCCAGCCCGGCGGGTCGCTTGCGGGAAAAGACTCCTCGGAAGTCTCGTCCACGACGTCGTGCTCTTCTACGCAGTCTGTGTTTTCGGGCGCCAGTTGGTCTGTAGCCATCGCTCGAAGCTCATCAGATTCGGGTGTTCCTGGCGCAGCGCCGCAATGTCCACGTTGTAGCCCACATCCTGAAACCACCTGTACATCAGGGTCATGTCATGTCCCGCGGTCTGTTCGAACTGTTCCCACGGGATGTGCCGATAGCCGATGGCGCGGCCGGCGAGCCGTCCCAGCGAGTCCGCGATTTCGTGCATCGAGAGCTCATCGCCGGCGATATCGACGGCGCGTCCCTCCCAGTGTCCCGAACGCTCGAAGGACATGGTGGCGAACACGCCGATGTCGCGCACCGCGATCATCTGCAGACGGGTTTCCGGATCCAACGGCAGCGCGAGGACGCCCTGCTCGATACTGTCTCGCATGCCCAGCCAGTTCTCCATAAAAAAGACCGGGCGCAGAATCGTGTAGCGCAGGCCTGAGCTGCGCACGTGCTCCTCGATGCGGAATTTGCTCTCGAAGTGCGGGATGCCGGTCCGCCGGTCCGTGCTGCCC
>Ga0335077_10002132_pt1 | contig 23633 bp, 15 predicted proteins | sample Lox_Sample_31_FD_207151 | JGI IMG/M metagenome (GOLD analysis project Ga0335077, IMG submission 207151) | Soil microbial communities from Loxahatchee National Wildlife Refuge, Florida, United States - Lox_Sample_3.1 | ecosystem: Environmental > Terrestrial > Soil > Wetlands | place: USA...
GGGGGGCACACTTTCAAGGCTTGGTCAGCGGAAATCCTTTTTCGCGCCAACCGCGAATGCCGCCATCCATGGAAACTACCTGGGTGTAACCCATTTTCTGCAAATTATCAGCGGCCAGGGCAGAGCGAAAGCCACCGCCGCAGTACAGGATCATTGGGGTGTTGAGATCGGGAACACGTGCCTCGATGTCTCGCTCGATGATTCCTTTGCCCAGATGAATGGCGCTGGGCAGGTGATCTTTGGCGTATTCGTTGTCTTCCCGCACGTCAATCAGCAGGAACTTCTCGCCTTGGTCCAACTTCGACTTCACTGCGTCGACGGTGGTTTCCTGAATGTGCTTTCTGGCCTCGTCGACAATGCGCAGAAAACGAGGGGGATGCTGATGTGCCATATAGGTATCTCCAAGGACTGATGTCCATCTTATCGGAATGCGGCCTTGCGGGTGGGGACGAGAAAAGACAGGGGTGGGGCAGCAGGCTAAAGCGCAGGAACGGAACCGTCGGCGGAAGCCGCTTCGATGCTGTCCTCCTCCGCGGGGCCGCCGGAAGCCGACGAGCCCGCTAACAGCTTCTGCAGGTTCGCTTGCAGCGAGGAGCGTTCGGACTCACTGAGTTCGTCGAACTCAAAGGGCTGCAGATAACCCTGTGTGGCCCACATCGGAAACAGCAGTTTGGCTTTGCTGCGCACGGTGATGTTGCCCACGTGAAAGAGCACTTCAACTTTGATGCCTTCGTCCAGAGGCTTTTCCACCTGCAAAAGACCGCCAGTGGTGGAAAGTTGATGCAACTTTCCCCGCAGTTGCCGTCCGTTTTCGAGACGCGCCAAAAATAACACGCTTCCTCCGAGCTTCACGCGCGGTGCCCGGTTGACGTTCTTTTGCTGAGTGGACCTAGCCATGGTCGTGCTTTGAATATTGCACTGAACCCAACCCAGCGGGAGATTACGAAAGAACCCGGTCTAACACCGAGCATGCCATCCTAATGTATCTAAGACACTTAGGCCATTCTAAGAGAGGGTCACGTCCGCCCTCAATTTGTGCACTAAAGCCAACTCGCGCGCCCGGAATGTTACGCCTGTTCCAGTCCGGGAAAAAGGCTGCCCGGTAACCGCGAGAAAATTACAGATGTTACTTTGCGGGAGAAAATCCGCCGCATAGGCTAAAGCTCGATGAAGCTGAACGCACTATTGGTCTCGCAAGATCGCATAAGTCTGAGCTGCCTTGCCGCAGCGTTTGCGAAGCTCGACATCGAAGCAGAGATCTGTGCCTGTTGTGCGCGTGCCATGGAACTGCTGGTGCAGTGTCCATACTCGGCGGTCGTGCTGGATTTCGATGAACCGGGGGCTGCTCAAGCCGCCCAGATGATGCGCCTCGCGCGCTCCGAGCGGCCGCCGCTGGTGGTGGCATTGGTCACCAAATTGGGACCGGTCAGCGGGGCGTTTCAGGCCGGAATCAAATTCGTTCTGTACAAGCCGTTAAAAGTCCAGGACGTGGCCCAATCGTTGTGGGATGCAAAACTGTTCATGCGTCGCGACCGGCGCCGTTCGGCCCGGGACAATGTAAAGGCGCTCGTCCAGTTGCAAGTGGGAGGCGCAACTTTGCCGGCCTTGTTGCGTGATCTCAGCGAACAGGGTCTTGCGGTGCAGGTTCCGGAACCCCTGTCCGCGGCCCAGAGTGTGCCGCTGCGTTTTGTGCTTCCGGGTACGGCGCAGACAGTGCACGCCATCGGCGAAGTTATTTGGGCGGACGAGGCGGGCCGCGCGGGCTTGTTCTTCTCACGTCTCACGCCATCATCGCAGAAACATCTCCGCCGTTGGTTCGCCAGCCGGCACACCAAAAGGAAGGACGCGGTACGCATTCTTCTGCCCCCGGGGAAATCGCGCCGTTCCCGCTCACTTGTTTCCGTATAAGACGCGACCCATTCACCTCATGCTAGACTCGCATCTCTCTCTTGCGTGACGAGTGCATGTCTGAACTGACCCTGCTGCCGGCGGTCGCCATGGCCCAACAAATTCGTGCAAAGAAAGTGTCTCCGGTTGAGTTGGTGGAAGCACATCTGGCGCAGATCGAGAAGTTGAATCCGAAGTTGAACGCCTTTGTGCAAGTGAGCGCTGCCGTCGCGCGTGGGCAGGCCCGTCAGGCAGAAGACGCAGTGATGCGAAAGCAGAAGCTCGGCCCGCTGCATGGTGTGCCGCTGAGCATCAAGAGTTCGATTGCGGTGAGCGGCTTTCGCCACGAGGCCGGGACAAAGCTGCGGACGGGGTTGGTCGCGCAAGCAGACGCGCCTCTGGTTTCGCGTCTGCGCGACGCCGGCGCAATCATCCTGGGAACTACCAATACTCCTGAACTTCTGATGGCCTGGGAGACTGACAATCGGCTGTACGGTCGCAGCAACAATCCCTGGGACTGCTCGCGAACCCCGGGCGGATCGAGCGGTGGGGAAGCCGCGGCCATCGCCAGCGGGTGCTCCGCAGGCGGAGTGGGTAGCGATGGCGGCGGCTCCATCCGCGTCCCGGCACATTTCAGCGGCATCTGCGGACTCAAACCCACGCCTGGCCGCATTCCGGCCACCGGGCATTTTCCGACGTCTGTCGGGCCGTTTGCGCTGCTGGGAGTGGTGGGACCCATGGCCCGGAGCGTGGCCGATCTGAAAGTGTTGTTTGAAGCGATGCAAGGCCCGGACTCTGGAGATCCGTCCGCCGCTCCGGTTCCTGTCCGGTGGCCCGGCAAAGAAGATCTCAGAGCTTTATGCATCGGGTGCTTCGAAGATGATGACCGAACCCCTGTAACTGCTGAAACCCGCGCGGCTGTCAACACCGCAGCGCAAGGGTTGAAACGCGCCGGATTCACGGTGGAACACTTTCGTCCCCAGGGTCTGGAAGCGGCGCGGCAACTGTGGTGGAGGTTTTTCGGAGTCACTGGAGGGATGTTGCTCGGTCCCATGACCAAGAGCCGGGAGGCAGAACTCAGCCCCTTACTCCAGGAATTTTCAAGTTGGGTGGCGGCGGAGCCGGCCCACACGGCCCAAACTCTGCTTGATACCTGGGTTCAGCGCGACGTGGTGCGCATGCAGATTTTCGAGCAGATGCGCGACCATCCCATCTTGCTTTGCCCGGCCGCTGCGATTCCCGCGTTCCGGCATGGCGAACGCAGTTGGAAGATCGACGGAAAGACCGTGCAATATCTCGACGCCTGGAGCTACAGCGAGTGGTTCAACCTGCTGGGAACTCCCGCGGTCGTGGTTCCTGTCGGCCAATCGCAGGAAGGCTTGCCGATCGGAGTGCAGATTTCCGCGCGCCCCTGGCAGGAAGAACTGGTATTGGAGGTGGCGGCCGCGGTGGAACAAGCCTGCGGTAATTGGCGCAAGCCGCCGACAGTGTGATGCTTTCCGTTTATACTGTGCCAATTGAGGCGTATTGAATCGTTTCAGGGAATGCCGGAGGAAGCACAGTCTCGGAGATTGACGCTCGCCCCTGCACTCGCTTGGTGGCTCGCATTCCTGACCGTTTCCGCTGCCTATCTCTACGCATTTCCCCAGCCCAACGTCTTCTATGCCGGAGTTGTGCTGCTGCACGCGTTGGCCGGCGTCATCGCGACATTTCTCTTGGCGCTGTTTCTCGCTCGCTGGTGGCGAAGTCGAAATCTCGCTTCGCGTCTGGGCTGGACATTGGTCGCCGGGGGCGCGCTGGTGGGACTGATCCTGATCAAGACCGGCACGCCACGGGCGCAAGGGACCCTGATGTATGCTCACATCGCTTTGTCGCTGGTGGGATTGGGCGTGCTGCTTGCAGAGGGCGCTGGATTACAAGGATGGTTGGCGCGGGGCCTGTCCGGATCGTTCTTTCGTTACGCAATCTGCCTGGTTTCGGTCGGATTGCTCGTCGCGGGAGCAGGCTATCTGCGAGAGACGCGATGGCGCCATCAAGCGCGCATTGAGAATCCTGCCCTGCCGCCCACGAACATGGACCAGGAGGGCGATGGGCCCAGCGGCCCATTTTTCCCGAGTTCCGCCCAGGTATTCGGCGGCCAGAAAATTCCCGCCAAGTTCTTCATGGAATCGGAATCGTGCAAACGTTGTCATGAGGACATCTACAACCAGTGGTTCAGCTCGGCTCATCACTTCTCGTCATTCAACAATCAGTGGTACCGCAAGAGCGTCGAGTATATGCAGGACACGGTGGGCACGCGGCCCTCAAAATGGTGCGGTGGATGCCACGATCCCGCGGTGCTGTATAGCGGGCTCATGGACACGCCCATCAAGCAGATTGTGCATCGTCCGGAATCGCAAGCGGGTCTCGGCTGCATGATGTGCCACTCCATCGCGGCCGTGAAAAGCACCATGGGACAGGGCGATTTTTATCTGGAGTATCCCAAGCTGCACGAAATGGCGGCGGCGACGAATCCCCTTGCCCGTTTTCTTCATGATTTCCTGGTTAAGCTGAACCCCGAGCCGCATCGCCGGGTGTTTCTGAAGCCGTTCATGCGAGAGCAGACGGCCGAGTTCTGCTCCACTTGCCACAAAGTTCATCTCGACGTGCCGGTAAACCGCTACCGCTGGATTCGCGGCTTCAATGAATACGACAACTGGCAGGCGAGCGGCGTGTCAGGGCAGGGTGCGCGGTCGTTTTATTATCCGCAGCAGCCCTCGCAATGCGCGGATTGCCACATGCCGCTCACGCGTTCTTCGGATCTTGGCAATAGCAACGGATTTGTCCACTCTCATCGCTTTCCCGGCGCGAACACGGCCTTGCCGACAGCCAATGAGGATCCCGGGCAACTCAAGGCCACCGAGGATTTCCTGAAGAACGATATCTTGAGCGTGGATATCTTCGCACTCTCCGGGGAGCCGGGTGCTCTACAGCCCGGCCTGTCCAGCCAGCCCGAGCTGTCGACGAACTTTGCGGTCGGAGAAGAGGCCGAGACCAAGGTTACGCCAGCGAGTGCGGGCGAAGTCTCTCCTCTCACTGCGCCGCTGAACCGGATGCAAGCCACAGTCCGCCGGGAAGACACGGTGCGTGTCGACATCGTGGTCCGCACGAAAAAGATCGGCCATTTTTTCCCCGGTGGCACCGTGGATGCCTACGACACTTGGCTCGAACTGAAGGCCATCGACGAAAAGGGGCAGACCATTTTCTGGAGCGGCATGGTCGAAGATGGTGGCAAGGGGCCGGTCGAGAAGGGTGCGCATTTTTATCGTTCCCTGCAGCTTGACGCTCACGCCAACCGCATCAACAAGCGCAATGCCTGGGCGACACGGGCGGTACTATATGTGCATTTGATCCCGCCCGGCGCGGCCGACACCGTGCACTATCGCCTGCAAATTCCTCCCAACGCCGGTGACAGGATCACGCTCCACGCGCGCCTTTACTACCGCAAATTCTCCTGGTGGAACACGCAGTTCTCATTCGCCGGTGTCCCGGACGCGGCGGGAGAGGTCACGGCAGACTACGATGATCGCAAATTTGCCTTTACCGGCTCGCTGAACGGAGTATCAGCAAAGGAAGAGAAAATTCCGGATCTGCCCCTCGTAGTAATCGCCGAGGATGAAGCCACGCTGAAGGCTCTGCCGCACAATGCACCCGCGCCCAAGCCTAAAATCGTCTTGCAAGCGGGTGATTGGCAGCGCTGGAATGACTATGGCATCGGGCTTTTCCTGCAAGGTGATCTCAAAGCTGCCAGGGCAGCATTCGAAAAGGCAACCGAAGTGGATTCCACAAATCCCGATGGCTGGGTGAACCTGGGCCGAGTAGCGGTCCAGGAAGGTGACATGGATCGCGCCGGCAGGGTGCTGAACAAGGCCTTGTCGCTGAACCCAGACCTGGCCCGCGCTCACTTCTTTTACGCTAAAGTTCTGCGCAACGAGGGCCTTTACGATGAAGCCGCCCAACATTTGCGCAGAGTTCTGACCCAGTATCCTCGGGATCGGGTTGCTTTGAATGACCTTGGCCGCATTCTCTTTTTGCAGCGCAAATACGCGGACGCGGTGAGGGTTCTGCAAGGCGTTCTGGCCATCGATCCCGAAGATTTACAGGCGCACTACAACCTGATGCTCTGTTACAGCGGCCTGGGGGATGAAGTGCGCGCGCATCAGCACCAGGTCCGCTATCTGCGCTTCAAGGCGGACGAGTCAGCCCAGGCCATCACCGGGCCTTACCGCCAACTCAATCCCGAGGACAACAACGAGCGCCAGGCAATTCATGAACACGTCTCCGTACCCTTGCCGGCCGGCGGCAATGCTCATGTGGGGACGGTTCTTCGGCCTCTCCGGGCCGAGCAAGCCTGGGCGCGCGCAGGGGAATCAAAATAATGCCGCGATGGCTCACGCTAGGGTGTGTGTTGCTGCTCGGCGGTGCTACGCATGCTCAATCCATCCAGTTTCGCGATATCACTGCGCGCGCCGGACTTCACTTCGTCCACAATAATGGAGCCTTCGGAAAGAAGTATCTTCCCGAAACTATGGGACCGGGATGCGCATTCATCGACTACGATAACGACGGCTGGCCCGACATTTTACTGGTGAATGGCGAAGACTGGCCCGGACACGCGAAGTCCGGTACGACTACGCTGAAGCTCTACCACAACAATCACGACGGAACATTTAGCGATGTCACTCAGAAGGCCGGGCTGGCGGTGCCGATGTATGGTTTGGGTGTAGCAGCCGGCGACTACGACAACGACGGCTATGACGATATTTTCGTCACGGCCGTCGGCCAGAGTCACCTGTTTCACAACAACGGCAACGGCACGTTTACCGACGTAACCAAGACCGCCGGATTGTGGGGGCCGAACGAGTTTTCTACCAGCGCTGCATGGGTGGATTACGATCGCGACGGGAGACTTGACCTCGTGGTCGCCAACTATGTGCAGTGGTCAGAGAAAAGTGATCTCTACTGCACGCTGGACGGTATCCACAAGTCCTATTGCACTCCCGAATCCTACAAGGGGAGTTCGGCGCGGCTGTGGCACAATCTGGGCAACGGGAAATTTGAAGACGCGGCACAGAAGGCGAAGCTCTACGATCCGACGGCCAAGAGCCTCGGCGTCGCGATTCTCGATTACGACGGCGATGGCTGGCCTGACATTTTATTGGCCAATGATACTCAGCCCAACAAGCTCTATCGCAACCAGCACGACGGTACTTTCACGGAAAAGGGAATTGAAGCCGGCATCGGCTTCAGCGAGGAGGGCGTCGCGCGAGCAGGAATGGGCGTCGATGGGGCCGACTACGACCGCTCTGGCCGTCCCAGCATCATCATCACGAATTTCGCGAACCAGATGCTGTCGCTGTACCACAACGAAGGCAACGGTTTGTTTGTGGACGAGGCGCCTCACTCCGAAGTAGGGCGAGCCACGCTGCTCACGCTAGGATTCGGTTGCTTCTTTTTCGATTACGACAATGACGGCTGGCCCGATATCTTCATTGCTGACGGCCACATTGAGGACCAGATCGAGCGCGTGCAAAGGCGCGTGACCTATGCCGAGCCGCCGCATTTGTTTCGCAATCTTGGCGGCGGCAAGTTTGAAGAAGTTACAGACTTACTCGGGGTAGCTTTTGCCAGCCCCAAAGTGGCGCGGGGCGCGGCTTACGCAGATATTGATAACGATGGCTCGCTGGATATTTTGCTTACTACCAACGGCGGGCGCGCATATTTGTTTCACAACGAAGGCGGCAGCAATAGGAGCCTGCGAGTGAAGTTAGTGGGAACGAAGTCGAACCGCGATGGCATCGGTGCAGTAGTACGCGTGACATCGGGCAGGGATGTTCAATGGCAGACTGTGCACAGCGGCTCGAGTTATCTTTCGCAAAGTGAACTGGTCCTGACGTTTGGGCTCGGCGCAGACGGCCACGCTGACGCCATCGAGGTGCAATGGCCGAGCGGGCAGATTGATAAGCTGGCGAACATCGCGGCAGGGCAGACGATCACGGTTCAGGAAGGGAAGGGGATTGTGGCTCACCGGCCTTACTCGCTGCCTGCTGGAAGAAAGCACTAACCACGGAGGACGCAGGGAATCACAGAAGAAGCGGGCGAAAAATCCCTGTGTTCCTCCGTGCCTCTGTGGTTTAACTTGTTTCTCACATGACGCGCCGAATCGCAATCTTTGTTACCGGTCTCCTGGCGGCGGGTGCGGTTCTCTTTGCTGCGTCTCAGCAAAACCCTGCCGACACTGCTGTTCGGGCAGCACACCGGAACAATCTCGGCGCTGCCTACATGAATCAGCAGCTTTTCGAGAAGGCGTTGAAGACATTCAAAGATGCGGCCGCGCTTGATCCCAAGCTCCAGATTGCCCGGCTCAATCAAGGAATTGCGTTGCTGAATCTCGGCAAGATCGATGAGGCCCGGCCGCTGTTGGAGGATTCGGTGAAGCAGAACCCCAGCGATCCCCATGCCTGGTACAACCTGGGTTTGCTCTTCAAAAATAATGGCGACGTGGATGCCGCCACGATTGCCTTCCATCACGTCCTCGACATCGTGGGAGACGACGCCGACGTGTGGTACTTCCTGGGCTCGGTATACGTGCAGGGCAAGCAGTATGGACGGGCAATCAATGCGTTCCAGCACGCACTGAAACTGAATCCTCAACATGCTTCGGCGGAGTTTGGGCTGTCACGCGCCTATCAGCAGTCGGGCGATCTCACTCATGCGCGCGAGCATTTAGTCCGCTTCCAGTACATCACGCAGAACAAACTGGGCCTGCCGATCAGCCTGGCCTACGGCGAGCAGGGGAAATATTCGCTGGCGGAAGAATCGCCGCTTGCGCCGGAACAAGTGCCGGAGCAGATCAAAGTGCGGTTTGTGGATGTGACCGCAGCCGCGAGATTGTTTTCGCAATCGGCGTCCGAGGAGTCGGGTATAGGTTCAGGCGCTTGTTTCCTGGATTACGACGGCGACGGCAAGCTCGATATTCTTCTTACGAACAATGGCGCACAAGGGGGGATCTCCCTTTATCGCAACCTTGGAAATGGCAAGTTCGAGGATGTAACCGGGAAAGCGGGCCTGGATCCGGCGCTGCACGGAATCAGTTGCACCGCCGGAGACTATGACAACGACGGTTTCGCTGATCTGGTGCTCAGCGCCGGCGGCCGACTGTTGTTGCTCCACAACGAAAAGCACGGCGCGTTCAGAGATGTGACTGACGAAGCCGGGATCAAGAATGCATCGGGCGGCAGCCCAGCCTTCGGCCTTACTTTCATCGACTACGATCACGACGGCGATCTCGATCTGTTCGTGTCCCATGCGTTAGTTGTTTCAGGCGGCAAATCAGCTGGAGCGGACGCTATGTGGCGAAACAACGGCGACGGGACTTTTGCCGATGTTACGGAGTCGCTTGGCCTGAATGGCGCGCTCGGTGGTGTCGCAGCGATCGGTACGGACTACGACAACGACCGCGCTGTCGACATTGTTCTTACCGGATTTGGCCCGAACCCAAGCGCGGGGAGCACCTTCCCCCGGGCGCTGCCGCGCATCTATCGAAACCCCCGCGAGGGGAAGTTTGAGGAGCGCACTTTTTGGGCTCCCATGCCGCTGACTTCCGCTGTTGTGGCCCTCGACTTCGACCATGATGGCTGGATGGACCTCGCCTTTACACACAATTCACCTCCCGCTCTGACCCTCTGGCGCAACCAGCAGGGCAAAGGATTTGACGCGGTTGCCGTGCCTGAAACGAATTGGGTCCGTGCCTACGGTGTCGCTGCCATCGACTACGACAACGACGGCTGGGTCGATCTGGTTGCGGTCGGCGAAACGGCAGATGGTAAGGGTGAAGTAAAGCTGTTTCGCAACCTCGGCCCGGACGGATTCAAAGACGTTTCTGCCGACGTCGGGCTCGACAAAATCAGCTTGAAGGATCCTCGCGCTATTGTGACTGGCGACTTCGATGGTGACGGCGCCACCGATCTGCTCATCACCCAGAATCGTGGCCCGGCGGTTCTGCTGCGTAATGAAGGCGGCAATCAGAATCACTGGCTTCGGCTCAATCTGACTGGGCTCGCCGACAACAAGAGCGCGATTGGAACCAAGGTCGAAGTGTTCGCCGGTGGCAATCGGCAGAAATTCGAGATCGCCGGATCCTCCGGTTATTTGGGACAGAATTCGCTGCAAGTGACGGTTGGGCTTGGCCAGGCGAAGCAAGCCGACGTCGTTCGCATGCTCTGGCCGACGGGCGTTTTGCAGGACGAAGTGGATGTCGCCGCCGATCGCGAGCACAAGTTCATGGAGATTGATCGCCGCGGTAGTTCCTGTCCCACGCTCTTCGTTTGGGACGGGCAGCGATACAAACTCGTCGCCGACATGATTGGCGCAGGTGTTGTCGGGCATTGGGTGGGACCGGGCCAGCGCAACATTCCACGGCCGGTCGAATATGTCAAAGTCCCCCGTGATTCCATTCGCGAAAAGCATGGTCAACTCAGCTTCCGGTTCATGGAGCCACTGGAAGAAGCCGTTTACCTCGATCAGGTTGAACTGCTGGCCGTCGATCATCCCACCGATGTGGACGTCTTTCCCAACGAATATTTCGCCAGTAATCCTCCCTACCCGCCGTTCAAGATGGTATTCAGCCGAGACGCCCGCCCACCCGCCGGTGCGCGCGACGAGCACGGACACAATGTGCTGCCTGAACTGCTAGCCCATCGCTACATCGGTGATTTCGAAGTACTGCCGTTTGCCGGATTCACCAAAATGCACAGCCTCGAACTCGACCTGGGGGAGCCGTATCGCGACGGCCCGCTGTGGTTACTGATGCACGGCGAGATCGAATACTTCAGCGCCACTGGAATGTACGCCGCCGATCAGGCCGGACTACGACCGGTCGCGCCTTACGTCGAAGTGCTTGACTCAGCCGGGAGATGGATGCGGGTCGTCGATGACATGGGCTTCCCAGCGGGAGGCCCGCGGACCATGACTGCCGATCTGACTGGTAAACTGGCGCGGGGCACGCAGCGAATTCGTATCTCTACGAACCTGCAAATTTATTGGGACAGCATTCTGATCAGCCATACGGCGCAGGATCAGAGCGTTCGTCTAACCCCTGTTCCCTTAGTGCGTGCTGATCTCGGTTTCCACGGATTTCCCTTAAAGATTGAAGGCCGCCCGCCCGGAAATGTCCAGTACATCTACGAGCAGGCCAGCGCGACCGGGCCTTACACTCGGCCAGCGGGAAACTACACCCGCTACGGCGACGTCCTTCCGCTGCTCACGACGCTCGATGATCGGCTCGCGGTTTTCGGATCGGGCGATGAAGTGGCTTTAGATTTCGATCCCTCGAAGCTGCCGCCTCTGCCCCAAGGCTGGGCGCGCGACTATTTCTACGGCGCTCACGGCTACGAGAAGGATATGGACTTCTACGCCTACGACTTTGATCACGTGGCTCCGCTGCCGTTTGGGCGAATGGGTGAGTATCCGTATCCAGGGAAGTCGTTTCCGCTGGATGATGAGCACCTGAACTACCTTCTGGAATACAACACACGGTACATGTCGGGGCACGAGGCGCGAAGATACGGGTTCAACTATCGGACAGTCCCATAGTCACCTCCGCCCCTGAAAGGCGTTGGTCCACTCGGCAGTGCACGGCACCACCGATGTCATGCCCTGAGACGAACCAGCGAAATCGTTTTAATATTGACAGTTTCGCGCAGGCGTAATCCAATACGCCGAGATGGCAACCACTCCCGCTCCGGCGCGTCTGCGGCGCACCCTCACTCTTTGGGACCTGATTCTCTACGGCGTCATCGTCATTCAGCCGGTTGCACCCTTGTCCGTGTTCGGCGTGCTCAGTGATCGGGGCCGTGGACACGTCGCCACCACGGTCCTGATTGCCATGGTGGCCATGCTGTTTACCGCCGTCAGCTATGGCCGCATGGCGCGCGCTTATCCCAGCGCCGGCTCCGCCTTTACCTATGTGGGACAGGAAATCAATCCAGCGTTGGGTTACATCACCGGATGGAGCATGGTGATGGACTATATGCTGAATCCGATGATCTGCACCGTTTGGTGCAGCCAGCAGGCACACGTGTTTGCTCCCGGCATTCCTTACAGTGGGTGGGCGGTCTTTTTTGCGTTGGTTTTCACCGGCCTTAATATCCAGGGAATCAAAACCTCCGCTCGTGTGAACACCGGTTTGGCCACGGCGATGGGGGTGGTGATCGTAATTTTCTTCGTAGCTGCGGCGCGCTACGTTTTTGGACATCCTCACGGCGACGCGGGTTTCTTCACTCGCCCTTTCTACGATCCGCAGATGTGGAATACGAAGGCCGTGCTGGGTGGGACTTCCATCGCCGTGCTCACCTACATTGGTTTTGACGGAATCTCAACGCTCTCCGAGGAAGCCGAGAATCCGCGCCGCAATATCCTGCTGGCCACGGTGCTAACTTGCCTGGTGATCGGGATTCTTTCCGCGGTCGAGGTTTATGCCGGGCAATTGATATGGCCGGCCTCTCAGCCGTTCCCCAACGTGGACGCAGCATTTACCTTCGTTGCCGCGCGCGCCTGGCAGCCCTTGCTGGTGATCGTCGGATTCACTCTGCTGGTGGCAAATTTCGGATCCGGCATGGGATCGCAGTTGGGCGCGGCGCGCCTGCTCTATGGCATGGGACGCAGCAGCGCGCTGCCGAAGTCCTTCTTTGGTGCGGTGGATTCCAAGCGCCATGTACCCCGCAACAATGTGCTCTTCGTGGGAGTGATGGCGCTGGGGGCTGCGCTGCTGGTCAATTATGGGCTATTCAGCTACGGCCTGGGTGCGGAGATGCTGAATTTTGGAGCTCTGATCGCTTTCATGGGCGTGAACCTGGCTGCCTTCATTCGCTATGACGTCCGTGAGTCTCCCAAAAGCGCGGTTGCGACGCTAGCTCCCGCGCTTACGGTCATCGTGGTAGCTCTTGCCTTGTGGGGCGGCACGCTCGCTTGGATAATAGCTGGCGCGGCATGGTTGGTGCTCGCCCTCATTGCACCACCAATGGCGGGCTTCGTCATCTGTTTCTTGTTATGGTGGAACCTGAGCCGCCCCGCGAAAATCGCGGGTACGATCTGGATGGTGGTGGGCATCGCTTTCGGAGCCTGGAAGACGCGCGGTTTCCGCAGCAATCTGGTGAATTTCGAGCTGCCTCCGGAGGAGGCTTAGAGAGCTTGCGGGATTGGTGATCGCCAAGGTCGCGAAGACGAGTCAGCGCCGCAACGGCTTGCCTACTGAGAACTCGCGTCCCAGCCGCTCACTTCGACGCTGGGTGGGGTGGCTCCCAACGCGCTTGTCCGGTAGGTGGCGCTGATGTCACGCTTTTCACCTGGCAGCAGGGAGACGTAGTTATCTTCCCATAACACCGGCAGAATCTCTTCGCCGTGACGACCTTTGTCGATCTTGAGGCGCACGAAGAATGCCAGACTCTTGCTGGGGTTCTCAATCACCACGTGGGTCACGGTTTCCTCTGCCGTGCGCTTGCTGTAGCTCGTCACGAGGAGCTTCACTTTGGGCAACTGGGCAAGCGCAGTAAAGTCTGCATAGGAAAGCGTGGGCGTGGTGTACCAGTTCGACTTGTCCCAATCGAGCGTTTCGGGTTTGGTGGATAACCAGTAGAAATTCGATCCCACGACTTGGCCCGCCGGGTCTTCCAGCCGCAGGGACACAAAATACGTCGGGCTGAGGTCGGAAATTTCCGGCAAGATCAGGATTCGAGCAGTGCTATCGGCGGGGGCATCGAGCGTCGTCTCCCGCGAGAACTTCTCGGTTGTATCGAGGTTCAGCACCTTGGTGATCAGCTTCAGTCGGTGCGCGTCGCTGTATTGACTGCTGACCACCCAAATAGCGTGATCGTCATAGCCGTAGAGTGGATGCAGCGATTGGTTGGCGTTCTTCGCTCCGAAATAACCACCAGCGGGCCGCAAATAGTAGTCGTACAAATGCCAGATGGTCGATGGCCAGGCGTTGTTCAACATCCACTGAACCACGCCGGTCGAAACATATTTGTTCCGGTTGTAAGCCTCAAACATGGCGCGGACACCCTCATAGGCCATCAGTTGGGACTTGAGGGTGAAATCCTCCAGGTCTGTGGCCGTGCCATAGCGCGCGTTCAATGCGTTGGCAAAAATATGAATGTCGCCGAACACGTGTGCGCCGGCGTGGAAGTTCCACCAGTCGTCGACCGGCCACCAGTGGTTCTTTGGCAACATGGCGCGAATGCTTTCCCCGGGTGGAACCGCCGCTCCCATGCTGGTTTCGGTGTTGAAGCTGTACCCTCCGCCGCATCCGCCGGCCTCACACTCTTTGTGGATGGCGAGCGTGTTCACCGAGTCCTGCTCCCAATACCCCGGCGCGACATAGTCGTAAGGGCCGCTCATCTTGACGCCGCTTTCACCGCTGGCAGCGGCAGGCTTGGCGGTCGCCGAAGAAATCACCGGATTGGGCCAGAGCAGGTCGTGCTCCACTTTCAGATACATCTGCTCCACATCTGGCGGCGGTGGGTTGTCGCTTCCGTTCATCCACAACAGCATGCTCGGATGGCTACGCAGGCGATATATCTGATCGCGTAATGACTGCTCTGCGATGACGAAGTCTTGCGGTTTCCAATTCGCCCAGTGCTCCCAATGCGAGCAACAGACCCATCCCGCGATGATCAGGATTCCCCGACGATCGGCCAGATCAAAGAACGTCTGGTTCTCCAGCATGCCTTCAAGGCGGATGGTATTGAGTCCCATGTCCTGCGCATAGCGGAGTTCATCGCGCATGCGCTGCGTATCCTCGCGCAGAAGCATATCCATCGCCCAGCCGCCGCCGCGGATAAGGATTTTCTTGCCATTGACGGAGAAAACCCGGCCCTGGGTCGCGTTCAGTTCAGAGGTGATCTCACGGATGCCGAAGCTGGTTTCAGCATGATCGGAAACTCGCCGGTCAACTTCAAATTCGAGACCCAGCTTGTACAACTCAGGCTTGCCCATTTGCGCCGGCCACCACAGCCGCGGATGCTCAAGGTTGAGCTGGGGGAACTCTGCCGGATCGAAGACCACGTCTTTCAACTCGCCGGGGCCGAGGTCAACCTCTTGCGAGACGTCAATATTCTCAATCCGGCCTCGCAGCGTGCCCCGAACCGGATGCTGGGTCGCGTTCTTCAACTGGGCCGTCACCGTCAGGTGTGCGGCGTCATTGCCTGGCGAATCGACCTTCGAAATCACGGTCGGGCAGCGCAACGCGACTGGCCCGCTGGTCGAGAGTTCGACATCGCGAAATATTCCCATCTGTTTGTCTGGGGGCGCAGGATTCCAGTCCCAGAAGTTGACGGTCAGGTCGTTTTCGGTCGGAGAAAATACCTCGACCGCCAGCGTATTCGTTCCGATGCGTGTAGCGCGGGTGACGTTGAATTCATATGTCCGCCAGGCGCCGGCGACCTCGTCGGATTTCGCAATCTGCTTTCCGTTGAGCCAGATGTTGGCCCGGTAGTTGATGCCATTAAACTTCAGCCAGATAGTCTTTCCGCCGAAGCTTTCGGGAATCGTGAATTGCTTGCGGAACCACCATGGAACCATGAAAGGACTGTCCTGCGCCATGGGAAAGCTGACGAAGGTCTGTCCGATGGGATATGTCATACCGGGCAACTGGCGAAGATTCATGCCGAAGTAGGGGTCGGGATAATGCTTACCCTTGACTAGCGCCGCGACTACCGTGGTGGGCACCGTAATGGCATACCAGCCCCGCGGAACAAATTTGAGAGTGGAAACCAGCTCACCCGGCGCATCTACTTTGTACAGCGATTGCAGCCTCCAGCCGTGCTTGAGAACCAAGGTCGACTGCGAGCCATGCGCCCGCGGTGGTTGCGCGAAGGCGAGCGCCGAACCTATCAGCACTACCAGACCCAGCAAACCAGGCTTTCTCATAGAAAACAGGCCTCTGCGGAAAGGAAGAACGACCCAATCGGTTTCCATGGTTGAATAACAGCTTTATTAATTCGTTTCAATAGCCGAGATTCCCGGTAACGCCCTCCCCAACCCCAAAGAATACTTTAGTTTATAATTTATTTTTCTCCCTTTATCCCTGGAGTGACAAGAGATGATTCGATTTCTACAGACCCCTGGGCCAATCAAGAAAGTGATTCTTGGCGGCCTTCTCACCGTTATCTGTGTATTCATGGTCATCACGCTGGTTCCGGGTTTTGGCAGTGTGGACTTTTTCGGTACCGGCGGTCCGGGGAAAGGCATTGTCGCCACCGTGGCCGGAAGCGACATCACCAGTCTTGAAGTGCAGCGCGAAGCCCGGCAGATGGTGCAGCAGCAGTTTCCACGCGGCGGAGCACAGGTCGCCATGTTGATGCCCTACTTCGCCTCGCAGGCGGCGGAGCAGCTCATCAGTCGAAGCGCGATCGTGGCCGAAGCGCAGCGGTTAGGCCTGCGTGCGACCGACGACGACTTGCGCGATGAATTGCAGCATGGCCGTTACGCTCCGGTCTTCTTCCCGGAGGGCAAATTCATCGGCCAGGCTGCCTACGAGGAACGGCTTCAGCAAGCGAACTTGACGGTCACGCAGTTCGAGCAGGGCGTGAAAGATGACATCCTGCTGGAAAAGCTCCGTGACCTGGTATCGGGCAGTGCACTGGTTACCGATGCCGAAGTTCATGAAAAGTTCGTGAAGGACAACACCAAAGTCAAGTTCGACTATGCAGTTCTGCACAAGGAAGACATTCTCAAGACGATTCACCCGGTTGACGCTGAGCTGAAGGCTTATTACAACCAGCACAAGGCGTCCTATGCCAACTCTATCCTAGAGAAACGCAAGATCAAGTACACGCTGCTGGATTCTGGGAAGGTCCAGGCCGGGATCCAGATCAGCCATCAGGAGATTGAGGCCTATTACGACCAGCACCGCGACGAATATCGCGTGCCGGACCAGGTCAACGTCCGCCAGATCCTGATCAAGACCCCGCTGCCAGACGCTGATGGCAAAGTCGATGCCAAGGGAGTGGAGGATGCCCGAAAAAAGGGCGAAGACGCCCTGCGGCAGTTGAAGGCGGGAGCCAAGTTTGAGGATGTCGCGAAGAAATACTCCGACGATCCCAGCGGCAAGACCGGGGGTTCTATTGGCTGGGTGAGGCGGGGAGGGTTTCCAGTTGCCGAGGTGGATAAGGCCGCCTTCTCGCTGGCAAAAGGCGCAAACAGCGATCTGATCAACGCCGGATACGCTTTCGTGATCCTGCATGTAGATGACAAGCAAGACGCCCATGCGAAAACGCTCGATGAGGTCAAGGATCAGATTGAGCCTGTCATCAGGGCGCAAAAGGCTTCGCAGGCGGCGGATGCGCAGGCAACCGCTTTGCTTTCGCAGGCCCGTTCTGGCGGGCTCGACAAGGCTGCAGCCGCGAAGGGGTTGCAAGTGGTGACCACCGATTTCATCAGCCGGGGCGACTCTTTACCGGGGATCGGCAATGCTGCCCAACTCATGGACGCAGTGTTCAACGCGGCGGAAAAGTCTCCACCCGACGAATTGGCGCTGCCGCAGGGCTTCGTGGTGTACGAGTTGCTGGCGATCAAACCACCCGCTACGCCGGGTTTCGAGGAGATTCGCGCGCGGGTGGAAAATGAATTCATAGAATCGCGGGCTGCGGCCTTGCTCACCCAGAAGACCCAGGAACTGTCTGATCGCGCAAAGTCTGAGCACGACTTGAAGAAAGCTGCGAAGGAACTTGGGGCCACGCTGAAGACCAGCGATCCGGTTCTACCCGACAGCCAGGTGCCGGATCTGGGTGCGATGTCGGGACCCGCATCGGTTGCTTTCACCCTGAAGTCCGGGGAGATCAGTGGGCCGATTGACACCACCACCAGCGGCGCGGTTCTCTCGCTGCTGGAGCGACAAGACCCTAATGACCAGGACTACGCCGCCAAGAAGGACCAGATTCGGGATTCGCTGCGTCAAAACAAGCAGCAGGAACTGTTTGGTCTGTTCGTCAGTAATCTCCGGCAGCAAATGGAAAAGTCCGGCAAGATCAAGATCAACCAGCAGGAACTGAAGAGCCTGACCCGGCGTCAGGGCGGCGAAGACGAAGGCGAATAGTGCCCTCATGTTGCTTAGATTGACCTGGACTGGAATGGGTCAGACTGGACTGAATCCGTCCCAACCTTGGCGGTAGTTTCGTTTTGCGCCAACCCTCATCGGAACATTGAGGGGGTAAAGCGCAAATCTTCTTGCCTGTATAGCCCAGAAAATTGAAGATGGAAATATAGATAGTCATGCCCTTCCCTCGTGCCACCGGAATCCTGCTTCACCCGGTTTCGCTGCCGTCGCGCGGCGGAATTGGGGACTTCGGTCCAGCCGCCTATGAATTCATCGATTTTCTGGCCGCCGGGCGACAAACTTTGTGGCAGGTATTGCCGCTGGGGCCGCCCGCCAATGGAGATTCTCCCTATTCCTCGACCTCGGCCTTCGCGGGGAATCCGCTACTCATCAGCTTGGAACGACTGGCAGAACGGGGCTGGATTTCCGCCGCAAAACTGCAGGCACTTCCCGACACAGTGGGGCTCATCGACTACGAAGAGGTTCGCCGCGGCAAGCTGCCATTGCTACGCGAAGGGTGCAGCCAGTTCCTGGCTTTGGCCCGCGAGGAGCAAGCCTCCCGTTTTGACCGGTTCTGTGCTGAAAATTCCTGGTGGCTGGAAGATTTTGTTCTTTACGATGCTTTGCAGACTCGGTACGGCGTGAAATTCTGGAAAGATTGGCCGGCAGAACTGGCTCGCCGTCAACCCGGAGCGTTGGCGGCTGCCCGAACGGAGCTGGCTTCCGAGCTGGCGGTTCTCCGCGTCCTGCAGTTTTTTTTCTACGAGCAGTGGCGGGCCTTGCGACGCTATTGCGCCCAGAAATCTGTCCGCATGGTGGGCGATATCGCTATTTTCGTTGACTACGAAAGCGCCGATGTGTGGGCCAACCGCGAGCTTTTTCGCTTGAATGACAAGCTCGATCCTGAAGTGGTGGCCGGCGTTCCCCCGGATGCCTACAGCGCCACCGGCCAGCGTTGGGGCAATCCGCTTTATAACTGGGAAACGATGCGCCAGCGCGGATACAAATGGTGGGTGCAACGGCTCCGCTGGGCCACACAGACTTTTGACTACATTCGTCTTGACCACTTCCGCGGATTTGCGCAGTTTTGGGAGATTCCCGCCACTAGTGAAACCGCCACCAACGGCCGCTGGGTGGATGGTCCCCGAGACGATTTTTTCAACAAGCTGCGCCAGGAACTGGGCAGCCTGCCCTTTTTCGCCGAGGACCTCGGCTACATCACGCCCGATGTTCACGCCCTGCGCGAAAACCACAGAATTCCGGGTATGGCGGTGTTGCAGTTTGGCTTCGGCGATCCCGGTGCGCACCAGTATTTGCCGCACCGCCTCACCCCAGACCGTGTGGTCTACACCGGTACCCACGACAACGACACGACTCTGGGCTGGTGGAACAGCCGCGCCACCGAATACGAGCGGCGTTCCGCCCTGTCCTATCTGGGATGCTGCGAGGATGGGATTAACTGGGCCATGATCCGCGCGGCCCAAGGTTCTGCGGCCAGTCTTTCCGTAGCGCCTTTGCAGGACGTGCTGGGGCTGGGGAGCGAGGCGCGCCTGAATGTCCCCAGCGTGAAGACGGGAAACTTTCGCTGGCGCTTTCAGCCGGGCGGGTTGACTCCGGCCCTGGCGGCGAAGCTGGCATCCCTGGCGGAAGTCACCGACCGGCTGCCGCAGCCCCTTCCGGTTCCACCCGACGAACCATTTGTGGCATGAAGAGGACAAAAAAGCCGGGATCGGGTGATCCCGGCTGCTAGTTGGCTGGTTGCCCGGATAAGCTTGTGTGACGCGAAGATTCCCGCCCGCGCCCGGCGAACTATGCGCTTCTTCTCGGCCGCACCGTCAGATCGCGTACCTGGGTCAGAATGCTCGACATCTGCATCCCGTTCAGTTGCGTGATGAAGGGCAGCATCTCCGCGATGAACGGATCCTGCATCAGTTCGCGGACCTCCTGCTGCCGGTTGCGCTCCCCGCCGCTGAGCAGATCGGGCACGGTGACCTCCAAGGCCTTGGCCAGCCGCTCCAGCGAAGAGAGAGTGGGCGTGGCCTTTTCGTTTTCGATTTTGGATACGTAGGTCCGCGGCACCGACATGCGCGTAGCCAGTTGCCTCTGGCTAAGCCCGTTGCTCAACCGGATCGACCGGATCGCAGTTGCCAGATGCAAGTGGCCATGACTGTGGCCATTCGTCGGCATCAGTTGGGGCGGGGGAGGAGCCGAAACTACTTCCGGCTCGTCCTCGTCTAAGGACCCGTGGCACCGGCGGCACAGATTGTTGGTGGTGCGAAACTGGACCAGCAGGCAACGATCACAACGGACCACTTCCCTGGAATCTACCGGGGCAAGAGTCGTAGCCATTTAGGTTTGGGAGGGGCCAGAGCGGGCTTCCCGAAGGAACCGAAAAACGAACCAAACTAGGTACTTGGTTCCAGACCTGAGGCGTAATCTGCGGGAGAAGCACTGTGGATGTCAAGTAAAATCTGGGTGCAACCGCCAGATGGCGGGGTCGACGCTAAAATCGGCGGGCGAATAGCCGGCGAACGAAGGTGAGGGCCGCACAAATAGTTTGGGCCGCCATTCTGGCCGGTTGCGGCTTTCGCTCGACCGCTGAAAAGCCTGCCGGAGCAGGCGCTTCAGCTGGGTCAGGTAGATTTTTGTAGGACAAGTGAGAAAAATATGAAGGGCAGAGAAGAAGCCTGGTGTTTACTAACTGAGTTCACCCAGTCGGAAAGTTTGCGCAAACACGCGTTGGCGGTCGAGGCCTGCATGCGCGCGTATGCGCGGAAACTGGGCGGAAATCCGGAACTGTGGGGCGTGGTCGGCTTGCTCCACGATTTCGACTACGAGAAGTATCCCAGCCGCGAGGATCATCCCTACAAGGGCAATGAGATTCTGAAAGAACGGGGATGGTCCGACGAAGTATGCCGGGCGATTATGTCGCATGCCCAATATACGGGCGTGAAGCCCGACTCTGACATGGAAAAGGCGCTCTTCGCATGCGACGAACTGGCAGGATTCCTTACCGCATGCGCGCTGGTGAAACCCGGGAAATCGCTGGCCGAGGTCGAAGCCAAGTCGGTGCGAAAAAAAATGAAAGACAAAGCTTTTGCCCGCAGCGTGAATCGTGACGACATCGTCAATGGGGCCGCTGATTTGGGAGTGGACCTGGAAGAACACATCGCGTTCTGCATTGAGGCCATGAAAGGGATCGCGGAGCAGTTGGGGTTGGACGGAAGCGCGGCCAAAGCCTCGTGATGTAGGCGCGGGCGTCGTCCTCGCCCGTGCATTCAATAGGTGCAGGGAAGAAGATACTGCGGATAAGAGACAGTCACATCTTTTCGTTTCTTGCCATCTTGGTCGACAACATCCAGGCGCAGACGTTCTTTCTTGGCCCAGCGATCAGGGACTGACAATTGAAGGTCGTAGAAATGCGCTATTTGATCGTAACCCCGGTGCAGGATAGTGCTTAATTTGGGCCGATCGTCGAGGGCGGCCGCAGAGTCTTCGTCGACGACTGTTCCGCCACTCACCTGGGTCAATTCCGAAAGCAGATTTGTCCCCAATGCCTCCTCCGGAGTGGCAAACGGAGCCTTCGGTTGCAGGATGAACGCGAACAAACGTATCCCCCGAGCCAGCAGCTTGTTTTCAAGGTCGCCCCTGTGAATTTTGCTCGCGTTTTCTCCGCCATCTGAGATGATGTAGATCACGTCTCCCATCTCGGCTGGTTGCAGCAACTTGATTGAATAGTCGATCGAATCCAGGATTGCAGTGCGGCCTTTGCCGTTTTCCATTTTGGCAAGCCTCTCCACGATTTCGCTCGCCGGTTGGTCAAAGCCGATGGTGTCGATGATGTGATCGGAAAACAAGGTCAGCGCAACCCGCGCCGTCGCAGGTCCCGCCACGAGCAGATTTCCAGCGAGAACCCGGGCAAGTTGCCACGTATGCTCTGATTTGTTGATGCTGCCGCTGATGTCGATCAGCAACACGACTCTGTGACCGGCTCCGGCTTGGGCGGACTTGACCGCAAGCAGGCTGTCACCAGCCTTCACATGAAACGATTCGGGAGTTAGGCCCGGAACGATCTTTCCCTGTTGATCTCGCACGTTGACGACGATGGTTGGTGAGAGACAGCGATCAACACTTTGGGTCCATCCCGCCGCTGACACCACCTGGAGAGCGGCTAGCAGTAGAATGCCGTGTCGCATGGCCAACACTCTAGCGCCTTGGCGCGAACTTGATCACGCCCAAACCTTTGTCCACCGACCGGTCGAATACCGTGAGGTAGCCGTTCATCAGAGGAAGACCCAGAATGGACTGCCCGCCAAGTTGGCCACCATCACTGAATAGCGGCGCGGTGGCGTAGCCGCGCTCCGGCGCATTCACTTGCCAGTAGGCGTCCGGCTTGACGGTCAAGCGCACATCTCCGGCGTCACCCTCCAGCACGAAGGTCAAGTCTGGCCAGTCGGCAAGATGCAAGCTGCTCATCGGGAGATAGCCGCTTCGCATGGCATGGACGAATTCCCGGGCTGAACCCTTGGAAAATCGCTCGACCACTGCGGTGAATAGGTTTTTGTCCAGGGTGAGGCTGTTGGTGCCGCTATCCACGATGGCATTGGAAACGAGTTGACTCGCCTTCGTTGGCGGCGGAACACTGATGGGATCACTGGTGCCAACGATGACAGCCTTGAGGTTGGTATTGTAATACTCATCATGCACCACCCGGACGTTCTGGAACGTCGCCGAATACAAGTCGGTGCTCTCCTCACCGCCGCCCATTATCAAGAATCCCTGGTTGAGCGGGTCGGTGGCTGGATTTGCGGTGGCCGCGCTAACCATGGAGCGCTGCGTGTAAAAGGCGAACTTGTTGGCGACAATGCCGGCTTGTTCAAGCTGCGTGAAATAGGGTTCCAGATAGGTGATCTTTCCATCCTGGATTTCGTTGTACTTGTACTTGGGCGGCCAAACCACATCCGGCATTTCAAATGCATTGTTCAGTCGGGTATACGCAAGCCCCAAAATTCCGTCCGACTTTCCGAACATGTTTCGTGACTCAAGATAGGCCACGGCGGTGTTGACTTTCTTGAGTGCGACAGCCTGCGCACCGCTCCCTGCGGCAACGTCGGTGAGCACCACTGCCCCCACCCACGACCCGCTGCCGTATGTGACCTCCTGGGCGATGCGGGTTTTCTGCGCGTCTTTGTCGCTGTCAGGGTCGTAAGATTTGCCATCCAGCGCCAACGTGCTGCTGCCGGTGTCAAGGATTACGTTGGCAGCTTTTCCTTGCGTGCCTACGTTGATCACGCCGGTATAGTCGCCGCCCATGTAGATATTGGTGATGGGGATTCGCACTACTTTGCCTGCCATGATAGTCATCTCCTTCGTCTTGACGCCAAGCACACCACAGGGCCCGCGACCTGACCGTTCAGCGTCAGGCGCCGTTCCCGGGCGATCAGGACCTTCTGCTTGCGAAGCGCAATTGTGTTCACATTCCGGCTACCACGCCCCAACACGCGAAGGCGCTATTGAGGGTGGTGCAATATTGGTAGACGCCGTAGATCGCGCCCGCCACGCCCTTCAGTTTGTCGATGATCTGCGTTGCGGACGTCCCAGCGGGGAAAGGCGG
>Ga0335077_10002133_pt1 | contig 23622 bp, 16 predicted proteins | sample Lox_Sample_31_FD_207151 | JGI IMG/M metagenome (GOLD analysis project Ga0335077, IMG submission 207151) | Soil microbial communities from Loxahatchee National Wildlife Refuge, Florida, United States - Lox_Sample_3.1 | ecosystem: Environmental > Terrestrial > Soil > Wetlands | place: USA...
CGCCAGGTAAATGGCATCCTCCGCCGCCCGCCAGTGGAGCACGTTGCGCGAGAAGCTCAGCATGATGTTGCAGAACGGGAAGAAAGAGAGCAGCACGCTGGCGCTGATGGCAAGCGCGTAGACATGCGCCTCGGTTTCCATCAGGTAGTGGACGGTGGGACGGCAGCGCTCGAACAGGACCCGCCGCTCCGGGGTGAATGAAGGCAGCAAATTACAGGGTAGCGTTACTCCACCCGCAGCGCCTCCATCGGATCCATGCGCGATGCCCGCTGTGCCGGGACGAACCCCGCCAGCACTGCGACCGCGGCCAGCAGCGCCGCCGCCGCCGCGAAAGTCGCCGCGTCGTTCGGCTTCAAGCCGAACAGCAGCTTGGTGGCCGCCTGCCCGGCCCAGAGCGCGAGCCCCGTGCCGGCCGCTAGCCCGAGCGCGAGCAGCAGCAGCGCCTCGCGAAGCACAAGCCTCACCACGCTCCCGCGATCCGCGCCCAGCGCCATGCGGACCCCGATCTCGTTCTGCCGCCGCGCCACCATGTACGCGATCACGCCGTAAAGCCCGACGGCCGCCAGCACTGCCGCCAGGATGCCGAACGCCCCCGCCAGCGCCGCCATTAGGCGGTCCCGCATCAGCGATTCCTCGATCTGTGCGGTCATAATCCGGAATTCCAGCACATACGACGGATTCGCCGCCGCCATCGCCGATTTCACCGACCGGATGACATCCCCAGGCCGTCCCGCCGCGCGGATCACCAAAAGCGCGTCGGTGTCCGGGTTCTCGTCCTGCGCGATCGGGAAGAACGCGATCGGAATGAAGTCCTCCCGCAGCTCGTAATACTTCGTGTTGCTCACCAGGCCGATCACCTGGTACACACGGTCCGGCTGGCCTGCGCTGCCTTCCACCCGGAACGTGTGCCCCACCGGATTTCCGCCGTCGTAAAAGCGCTTCGCAAATACCTCGTTGACGATCGCCACCTTCGGCGCGCCCACCGTGTCGCGTTCGTCGAAATCGCGCCCGGCAATCAGCCGCGTGCCCATCGTCTTCAGGTATCCGGGAGCGAAGCGATTGAAGAACGAGTTCTTCGCCTCCCCAGTGAAGGCGTCCGGCCGCACCGATTCGTTCCACCCCGACCCGCTGATCGGCGTCATCCCCACCTGTGCCACCGATACCACTCCAGGCACCCCGCGCAGCTTGTCCTGGACCTCGCGGAACACCCCCGGGCGCCGCTCCTTGGGATATTTCGCCGGCGCGGTATCGACGTCCAGCGCGATGATCCCTTCGGGCCGGAAGCCGGGCTGCACATCCAGCAGCTTTTGCAGGCTGCGCACGAACAGCAGAGCCCCCACCAGCAGCACCAGCGAGAGGGCTACCTGTGCGGTCACCAGCGCGCGCCGCAGGCCGTAGCGCTCGCGGCCGCCGCTGAGCCCGCGCCCAGCCGCGCGCATCGCCGCCGCCGGCGCGATGCGCGTCGCGCGTACCGCCGGCAAAAGCCCGAACAACAGGCAGGTGCCCGCCGCCACCGCCGCCGTGAATCCGAGCATGCGCAGGTCGGGGGCCAGGCCGACAAACACCGGACTCTGCTCCGTGCTCAGGAAAGAAATCAGGACCCGGCTCAGCGCCTGTGCCAGCCCCACGCCCAGCGCCGTTCCCAGCACCGCCAGCAGCAGGCTCTCGGACAGCAGTTGCCCGATCAGCCGCGCGCGCGACGCGCCCATCGCCTGCCTCACCGCGATCTCGCGCTCGCGCACGCTGGCGCGCGCCATCAGCAGGTTCGCCAGGTTCGCGCAGGCGATGAGCAGCACCAGCCCGGTCGCCGCCAGCAACAGGGAGAGCGGGCTCTCGTATTGCTGCCGCAGGCCGGATACTCCGGTCGCCGCGCTCTCGACAGCCAGTTTATTGGCCAGAAACCGCTTGGCTTGGGCCGGCCGGTACGACGCCGGCAGAACCGCTTCCATGATGCGCGGCGAAACGGATTGGATGTAGGTCGCCGCCCGGCGCTCCGTCCACCCCGGCCGCAGCCGCCCCATCGCCGACAACCACCAGTCGGTCCGCGATTTGGCACGCTTCCGCAGATCCGAGCACAGCGGCACCGCGATATCGAAGCGGTTCCCGACTTCCACTCCGAAGAATTGCGGCGGCATCACGCCGATCACCGTGAACCGGCTGCCGTCCAGCATCAGTGCCCGCCCCAGCGCGTGTTCGTCGCCCGCCATCTCGCGCTGCCAGAACGCGTAGCTTAATACTGCTCCGGGAGTCGGGCATCCCTCCTGATCGTCCTCGGAACTCAGCGCGCGCCCGATCGCCGGCTGCACCCCGAGCACTGCGAAGAAATCGCCGCTCACGTACATCCCTTCCGCGTACCGCGCCTCTCCGCCCTGCGCCAGGTTGAACCGGGTCGCGCTCCAGGCGATGGTTCCGGAGAACGGCTCGTTGAGCCCATGCACCTGGTCCCAGATCGCGGACGTGAAGCGTGCGCTCCGCGTCGACCACGATCCCGAGCGCGACGATCCCTTGGCGAAGTCGAGGGTCACGAGTCGTTGCGGGTCCTTCACCGGCAGGCTCCTCAACCTCACCGCATCTACCAGTTGGAAGATCGCGGTATTGGCGCCAACTCCCAGCGCCAGCGACAGAACCGCGACCCCCGCGAACCCCGGGTTCGACCGCAGTTGCCGGACCCCATAGCGAAGATCTTGCAGGAAGTTGTTTGGCATGGTTCAGCCTCTTGGACGGCTCGGTGGCGGAGATGGTTGGGAAATCCGCACCCGCCCCATGCCCGCACATTCCGTCCCAGAACCGGACACCCCCAAAATCCCGCCTATCCGCCCTTCTTCCTGAAACGTCATATGTTACGCTGGTCGGCGGGTTGGCAGGCGCCGTGCCCTTAAGGCACCGGAAATCTAATAAATGGACATACCTCGTAAGGACGCCAGCCGGAAGCGCTTGATTCGCCGCATCGCGCTGGGAATAGTGGTGCTTACCGCGGTCGTCGGAACATCCTTCGCCCTCAAACGGCTCAAGCCCGCGCCGCCGTCGGTCGATGGCTCGGTCGTCTGGCGCGATACCGTCAAGCGCGGGCCCATCACCCTCGAGCGCCGCGGCCTTGGCACATTGGTGCCCGAACAGACCATGCTCGTCCCGGCCACCACCGATGGGAGGGTGGAACGTATTCTGATCCGGCCCGGCACCGAGGTCAGGGCCAATTCCATCATCATGATCCTGAGCAGTCCGGACCTCGAAACCAGCACCCAGGATGCCGAGTTCGCCGTCAAGGCTGCCGAAGCCGACTACACGAATCTTAAGGTCACCCTCGACAAGCTGAGGCTCGACATGCAGTCCATGCTCGCGCAAGTCGAAGCCGACGCCAACACCGCCAAGCTCCAGGCCGATCGCGATGCCGCCCTCGCCAAAGAGGGCCTCTTCAGCGAAGTGGACGCCAAAATCTCCGCGGTGAAGGCCCAGGAGCTCGCTAATCGCATCAAGATCGAGCAGGAGCGCCTGAAGATCAGCACCTCGCAGGAAGAAGCCCAGTTGGGCGCGCAAAAGGTCAAAATTGAGCAGCTTCGCAGTCAATACAGCCTGAAAAAGAGCCAGCTCGATCAGTTGAAAGTAAAGGCCGGGTTCGACGGCATGCTGCAGCAGCTTCCCACTCCGGTGGAGGAAGGCCAGCGCGTCACCGCCGGCACGCCGCTCGGCAAAATCGCACAGCCCTCCAAGCTCAAAGCGGAGCTGAAGATTGCCGAAACGCAGGCGAAGGACGTGCGGATCGGCCAGCACGCGGTAGTCGATACCCGCAACGGCCTGATCGAGGGCCGTGTCTCGCGCATCGATCCCTCGATCCTGAACGGTACCGTTACGGTAGATGTCGCTCTCATCGTCGGCAAGGAAGGGCTTCCGCCCGGAGCGCGCCCGGACCTGAGCGTGGACGGAACCATCGAGATCGAGCGCCTCAATGACGTCGTGTACGTCAGCCGCCCTGTTTTCGGCCAGGAGGACAGTACCATTTCGCTCTTCAAGCTGGAGTCCGACGGCAAGTACGCCAACAAGGTCAAGGTCGCCTTGGGCAAGAGCTCGGTTAACACGATTGAAATCAAGGACGGCTTGAGGATCGGCGACGTCGTCATCCTCTCGGATATGTCCCAGTACGACAGTTACGATCGAATAAAGTTGAACTAAACACTCGGCTAATGCGTAAAAGGGGTAAATGAAAATGGAGAACGGCTCGCAACCGCTGATTCGACTTGAGAGCGTGAGCAAGGTTTTCGTCACAGATGAGGTGGAAACCCACGCTTTGCAGAGCATCCACTTCGACGTCAAGAAAGGGGAATACCTCTCGATTTCCGGCCCGTCCGGGTGCGGTAAGTCGACCCTGCTCGCCATCCTCGGCCTGCTCGATACCCCGACGGATGGCACTTACTATCTCAATGGTAAGTCTGTAACCGGTCTGAAGCTGAGCGAGCGCGCCCGCATTCGTAACCGGGAAATTGGGTTTATTTTCCAGGCGTTCAACTTGATCGGCGATCTCACCGTCTATGAGAACGTGGAGCTGCCCTTGACCTATCGCGGCATGCCCGGCGCCGAGCGCAAACGCCGCGTCCAGGAGGCCCTCGAGCGTGTGGGCATGAGCCACCGCATGAAGCACTACCCCTCGCAGCTCTCCGGCGGCCAGCAGCAGCGCGTTGCCGTGGCCCGCGCCTTGAGCGGCGATCCCCTGATCCTTCTCGCCGACGAGCCCACTGGAAACCTGGATTCCGCCAACGGCGAGGCGGTCATGAACCTGCTCCGCGAGCTGCACCAGGCCGGCTCGACAATCTGTATGGTCACGCACGATCCGCGATACGCCGAGTTCGCCGACCGCACCGTGCGCCTGTTTGACGGCCGAATTGTTGAGGAGAGTTCCGAAGCGGCCAAGAATTAATCATCTTTTGCCGCGCGAGCGATTAATTCCCGCTGCCCGCGCATGTCCATAGTGAGGAGGGGAGGCTCCATGGCTTCGTTGTTACGGGGATCCTGCACTGTTTTGCTGTCTCTGTCCGCCTGTAGTCTGAATGCGACCGTGATCGGGGCTCCGCGCGCCGAGTTCCGTGCCCGCTACTCGCTGGTCGCCAACGGCCGCGTGGTGATCCAAAACCTGTACGGCGATGTGCAGATTACCGGGTGGGACCGCGACGAGGTCCTCGTCGAAGCCACCAAGCACTCCGCCGATGTCCGTAGCCTCGACGACGCCCGGATCGTCGTCGATACATCCGAAGGCCGCGTCTCCATCCGCACCCAGTACACCGGATCCGATGCCGAGAATCCCGCCGCTGTCGAGTACCGCATCATGGTGCCGCGCAATGCCAGCCTCGAGAACGTCAAACTTGTGAACGGCGGCCTCTCCATCAGCGGCGTCTCGGGCGGCATCAAGGCCTCCGCGGTGAACGGAAATATTCGCGCCGAAAAGCTGGAGGGCGAAACCGATCTCTCCACCGTCAACGGCCAGCTCGAAGCCGATTTCCATCGCGTGAGCCGCTGTCACCCGATCACCCTCACCTCCGTCAACGGCCCCATTCGCGTCTTGCTGCCCTCGGGCGCTTCGGCCACCGTGACCGCTCAGAACCGCAGCGGCGGCATCGACTCCGATTTCGGCCGCTCGTGGCGCGCTCCCACCGGCCACCGCCTGGAAGCGGCGCTCAATGGCGGCGGCGCCGTCATCCGCCTGCACAATATCAACGGCGGAATCTCCATCCACTCCACGTGGGCTCGTAAGGCGAAAAGCCCCGTCTCGTAGCCCTGTGCTGGTCCCAGCCGCCGGTCTGCCGCGTGCTAAGGTGTCTGTAAAATGCACCTTCTCTGGCAGGACCTGCGCTACGGTGTCCGCCTCTTACGGAAGGCTCCTGGGTTTGCCGCCGTCGCACTCGTCGCTCTCGCCTTGGGTATGGGAGCCACCACGGCTATTTTCAGCGTGGTCGATGCCGTGCTGCTGAAACCGCTCCCGTTCCGCGATCCCGAGCGGGTCCTGGTGCTCTGGGAACAGAATCCCACGCTGAACAAGGTCAAACTCTTCGTCGCGCCGGCGAATTTTCTCGCTTGGAAAAGCCAGAGCCGCGCCACCGAATCCATGGCGGCTCTCCAGGACACCACCGTCAATCTCAGCGCCGGGCCCAACGGCTACATCGACCCGGAAGAGCTGCGCTGCGAGCGCGTCTCCGCCTCCCTGTTTCCGATGCTCGGCGTCCAGCCGGTCCTCGGCCGCGCGTTCCGCGAAGACGAGGACCAGCCGGGCCGCGCCTTCTCCGTCCTGCTGAGCCACAGTCTCTGGCAACGGCGCTTCGGCGCCGATCCTTCCATCGCCGGCAAGACCATTCGCCTGCGCGACCAGCCCTACCTCGTCGCCGGCGTCCTGCCGCCCGATTTCGCCGTCCTCGAGCCGAACATCGACGTCTGGATTCCGCTCGGCCTGAACCCCGGCGATCCCCGCGCCGCCAACAGCCGTTTCCTGGTCGTCGTCGCACGCCGCCGGGATTCGCTGGAGAGCGTGCGCGCCGAGTTCGAATCCATCGGCAGCCGCCTGGAGCAGGCCATGCCCGAGCTCAATCGCGGCTGGCGGCCGTCCATCTTTACCATCGAGGGCGAGCTCCTCGGCGACGTCCGCCGCGGGCTCTGGGTCCTGCTCGCTGCCGTGGGCTGTCTCCTCCTCATGGCCTGCGTCAATGTGGCCAATCTGCTCTTGTCGCGCGGTTCGTCGCGCCGCCGCGAGCTCGCTCTGCGGATGTCGCTCGGCGCTGGGCGGATCCGCATCGTCGGTCAGTTGCTCGCCGAGAGCATCCTGCTCTCCCTCGGCGGCGGCGCCCTCGGGCTGCTGCTCGCCGCTGCCGTTGTTCGCGGCCTCGCTCATTCCGGTGCCGGCGGCGTCCCGCGCATGGCCTTCGCCACCATCGATCTCCGCGTGTTCCTCTTCGCCCTCGCCGTGTCGCTCCTCACCGGCGTCCTCTTCGGTGCGCTTCCCGCGTGGACCACCTCGGGCTCGAATCTCGTGGCCGCGCTCAACGAAGGCGGCCGCGGCGGCAGCGCGGGCCGCGCCGGGCGCGCCCTCCGCAACGGGCTGGTCGTTGTCGAGGTGGCTCTCGCTGTCGTCGTGCTCATCGCCGCCGGGCTGCTCATTCGCAGCTTCGTTCGGCTGCGCGCCACGAACCCCGGATTTCAGCCGGCAGGTCTGCTCACCATGCGGGTGCCCCTTGCCGGCACTCGCCACGCAGCGCCCGAGCGCCGCGTGGCCTTCGTCCAGGACCTCACCTCCCGACTGTCCGCCCTGCCCGGCGTCCGCTTGGCCGGCGCCGTCAACGGATTGCCCCTTACCGGCCTCGGCAACGGCGTTCCCTTCGCCGTCGAAGGCCAGCCGGCGCCTCAGCCGTCGCAATGGCCGGTCGCGGTGCTCCGCTCGGTCACCCCCGACTACTTCCGCACACTCGCCATTCCCCTCGTCGCAGGCCGCGCCTTCACGCCCTCCGACGATGCCCAGGCGCCTCCGGTCATCGTCGTCAACCAGACCCTGGCGCGTCGCTTCTGGCCCGCCTCCAACCCCCTCGGCACCCGCCTGACGCTCGACTACCACAAGCCGCGTACCGCGCAGATCGTCGGCATCGTCGGCGACGTCAAGCCCGAGCGCCTCCAATCCGAGGACTGGCCCACCATCTACAACCCTTACCCGCAGGCGCCCGTCGCCAGCATGACGTACGCCCTCCGCTCCGATGGGCCGCCCCTTGCCCTCGCTTCCGCCGCCCGGCGCGAGATTCACGAACTCGATCCCAACCAGCCCGTCGCCGACATCCGCGCCATGGACGACGTGCTCGGCAAGGCCGTCTCGGGGGCGCGCTTCAATACCGCCCTGCTCGCCTTATTTGCTGCTATCGCTTTCGTACTGGCATCCGTCGGAATCTATGGCGTGATCTCTTACGACGTCAACGAACGCATCAACGAAATCGGCATCCGCATGGCGCTGGGCGCTCAACCCGGCGACCTCCTCCGCCTCGTCGTAGGCCAGGGCGCGCGCATGGCCGCCTATGGCATCGCCGCCGGGCTCGTGGCCGCGTTCGCCGTCACGCGCCTCATGTCCAATATGCTGTTCGGCGTCAACCCCGCCGACGCATACACCTTTGCCGGCATCTCGATTCTTCTGGCGGTGGTCGCGCTTGGCGCGAGTTACCTGCCTTCGCGGCGCGCCATGGCGCTCAACCCCGTTACCGCGCTGCGTCATGAATAGGAACCATCATGATCACACTCCGCAACCTCGAAAAATTCTATGAAGGCGGCTACGGCCGCACCTACGTGCTGCGCCGCATCAACGCGGATATCCGCGAAGGCGAGTTCGTCACCATTATGGGCCCCTCGGGCGCGGGTAAGTCTACCCTGCTCAGCATCCTCGGCATGCTGGACGGCGCCTGGACCGGCGAGTTCGAGTTCCTCGGCCACCTCGTCCATCGCATGAAGCCCAAGGAGCGCGTCGAGCTCAACAAAAAGTACATCGGCTTTGTCTTTCAGAGCTACCACCTGATCGACAACCTCACCGTTTACGAGAACCTCGATATCCCGCTCTCCTATCGCAACGTGAAGAGCAGCGAACGCGCCGCCATGGTCTGCGACACCCTCGACCGCTTCCACATCGTGGGCAAGCGCGACCTCTACCCCAGCCAGCTTTCCGGCGGACAGCAGCAGCTCGTGGCTGTTGCCCGCGCCGTCATCGCCAACCCCAAACTGATCCTCGCCGACGAGCCCACCGGCAACCTGCACTCCAGCCAGGGCAAGGAGATCATGGAGCTCTTCAAGAAGCTCAACGACGAAGGCACCACCATCGTCCAGGTGACCCACTCCGAAGCCAACGCCGCCTACGGCCACCGCATCATTCAGCTCGCCGACGGTTGGGTGGTGGGCGGCGGTAGCGATTCAGGCCAGGGCGCGCAGGCGTAAGGCCGCTACTGGCATCCGCATGTTAGACTAAGCTTTACCCCACCCATGAAGTGTCTCGCGCTAATTGTTTTCGTCTGCCTGCGTGCTGCGTTCGCACAGATTCTTCCCCCCGCCCCGGCCGCATCCCCGTCGCTGCCTAAGTTGCCCGAAGACGCCGTCGTCGCCGAGTTCGACGATGGCGTCAAGTTCACCATGGGCGACTTCCTCAGGGTCTATGCGGTCCTTTCGCCCGAGCAGAAACAAGCAGCCCTCCAGGACCGGCGCCAGTTCCTCCAGCAGTATGCGTTTTTTCGCAAGCTCACCAGGATGGCGGAGGCTGCCAGGCTCCACGAACAGAGCCCTCAGAAGGAAGCCATCGAGCAGGCCCGCATGAGTATCCTCTCCCAGGCCGCGATCGCGAATGGCGTCAACCAGATCGTCGTCGAGCCCGGCGAGATCGTCAAGAATTATGAAAGCGACCAGCGCAAATACACGCAGGTCAAGGTCAAGGCGATCTACGTCGCGTTCGGCGACGGCGACGCCGCCGAATCCTCCGGCTCCAAGAAGCCGCTCACCGAAGCCCAGGCCCTCGCAAAAGCCAGGAGGATCCTCGCCGAAGCCCGCTCCGGCGCCGACTTCGTGACGCTGGTGCGGGAGAACTCCGACGACGAAACCTCGCGCGCCAAAGACGGCGATTTCGATACTCTCCGCTACACCGACAACATCCCCGACGCCTTCCGCGAAGCGGTGTTCGCGCTCAAGAAAGGCGAAGTCACCGAGCCGCTCAAACAACCCAACGGGTTTTACCTGCTGCGCGCCGAGGATGTGGGCGCCCGCCCCCTGGCGGAAGTCCGCGACGAGATCTACAACGACCTGCACTCCGCCAAGGCCAGGGCTTGGCTCGACCGCCTGAACATGGATACCTCCGTGAAGATTCTCAATCCGGCGTTTTTCGGAAAGTAGCTCTCGGGCCCTTTTTTCCGGTCTACAATACGATCATTGCCGTGCCGATGACCTGCCCCGCCATAGATGGGCGCCATGCCTGTTTCCGGCTCTCCGTGCGCGCCTCCAGGATCCACCGCTGGGGTGTCTATGCCGAGGAACTCATTCCGCCCAATCGCAAAGTCATCGAATACACCGGCGAAAGGATCAACCGCCGCGAAACCAGCCGCCGAGGGCAGGACGAGCACACCTACCTCTTCACTCTCGATGACTACTGGACCATCGACGGCTCGGTCGGCGGCAGCGGCGCCGAGCTCATCAACCACTCCTGCGACCCCAATCTTCGCAGTTGGAACTTCAAGCGCCATATCCTCTACATGAGCCGGCGCCTCATCTATCCGGGCGAGGAGCTCACCGTCGATTACCGCTTCCCTCCCGGCGTCGAGCGCGTGCCCTGCCGCTGCCGCTCGGAGGTGTGCCGCGGCACCATCAATCTGAGGTCTCTCCGCTCTTAGGTCCCTATGTCCTCACGGCCTGCCAGAATCTCTCTCGCCCTCGCCCTTGCCGCCGGCGCGGCGCTCTCGCAAACGGCCTCCCTTCCCGAACGGCTCGCCACCCACCTCCGCGCCAGGGATCTCGAGGCCGATGTCTCCTTTCTCGCCAGCGACGCCCTGGAAGGCCGCGCCACCCCCTCCCCCGGACTGAACGTCGCGGCGGAGTATATCGCCGCGCAATTCCGCCGCGCCGGTCTCGAGCCCGCCGGCGACGATGCCTACTTCCAGACCGGCACGTTCCTCCACACTACGCCGTCCGTCGAAGGCCTGTCTCTGACTTTCGATTCCGCCGCCGCCGCTCCGGGAACGGTCGCGATTCAGGAGGCGGTGGCTGCGGACATCAAAGACGCCCAGGCGTTCAAGGTCTCGCTCGAAGACCCGTCGTTGATCGAATCGCTCACCGCCGGACAGGTCAAAGGCAAGGTGCTCATCGTCGATGCCGCCCAGGGCGGTCAAGCCTCCTTTCAGGCCCTGCGGCGGTTGCAGGCCGCCGTCGCCGGTCTTGATCCCGCTCTTGTGGTTCTCGTGCGCCGCCCCGGACAACCTTCCGGCCGCGCCACCCGTGTTCCCTTGCGCGACGCAACCGCGCCCCCCGCCACCACGCCCGTGCTTTCCGTCTCCGACCCGGCGATCTTCGAAACCGTCGCCGCCGCCTCGCCCGGCCCCCTCGAAGCCAGGGTCTCCGCCCACATCCCCGCGCCCAAAATCGAAACCGTCAGGCTGCGCAACGTCGCCGGCTTGATTCGCGGGTCGGATCCCATTCTGAAAGGCACAGCCCTGGTGATCTCCGCGCATTACGATCACCTGGGCATCAATCCGAACCTCGAAGGCGACAGGATTTTCAACGGCGCCAACGACGATGCCAGCGGCACCGCCAGCCTGATCGAGCTGGCCGCCGCCTTTTCCGCCCTCGAGCAAAAGCCGAAGCGGACCATCCTGTTCCTGGCGCTGTTCGGCGAGGAGACCGGCGGTCTCGGCGGCCGGTGGTACACCGGCCATCCCATCTTCCCGCTGGCCAAAACCATCGCCGACATCAACCTGGAGCAGCTCGGCCGCACCGACGACAGCGAAGGACCGAAGCCGCTTCAATTCAACCTCACCGGCTTCGACTACACCGACCTCGCTCCCGCCTTCGTCAAGGCAGGCGCGGAAACCGGCATTCAGGTGCTGAAGCACGAGAAGAATAGCGACGCGTTTTTCCGCAGCAGCGACAACGCTACCTTCGCCGACGTTGGCATCCCGTCCACCACCCTCAGCGTTACTTACCTGTTCCCCGACTACCACCGGCCGGGCGACGAATGGCCCAAGCTCGACTACGACAATATGTCCCGGGTCGATCTCGCCATCGCCCTCGGAATCTGGAGCCTGGCCAACAACCCCGAGCCGCCCCAGTGGAATAAGGACAATCCTAAAGCCGCCCGCTACACTCGGTAGAACGCTGCGTTCCGGTACTCTTATCGCACCGTATTAACTTTCGATAGCGCTGCGTCGCACGGTGTCGCCGGGATAAACTCGGGTCAGCAATGATTTCACCGAAACAGTCTCCCCTCACGGAATCGGCCGCACAGCCGCAGGATTCCCGTGAGGCGCTTTCCGAATCTCCTCGCGCCCGGCCCGCCGAATCGCACTTCGAGCTCGTAATCCGCGTCCGGCACGACGAAATGGCTCAGTGGTCGCAGGAACGGCTTGCTGCTTTTTTCGACGCCGTCAGCGTGATCATGGCCGCCAAGTCCCAACCCGCCACTCCGCTGCGCCGTCCGTCCGCCCCTGTCTCCCGCGAGGTCCTCTCAGACGTCATGGATGAGCGGCTGAAACGCATCGAGCAGACCGTCGATACCGTCCGTCGGCACGTCGCCAGTCTCCACGAAAGTATGGCCGAAGATCTGAAGGACTTCGAAGCCACACTCGCCTCCCAGAGCCACGCCCTTCAATCCACTCGCACCGCGATGAACCAGACTGACGACCTCGTCGAGCGCGTGGTGGAGGCCCTGGAGGCCCTGCAAAGCTCGAGCGCCAACGGCGCCCAGGAGCAGATCACCGCCCCCGTCAATTGAGAACCCGCACCCTGTAGTTGGCCGCCGCCGTCGCGGGTCTTAGCAATGAGACCGCTTCATGCGACTCGTTCTCTGGTTCTGCCTTGCCGCTCCGGCGCTCTCCGGAGCCTATTCTGACCTCATCGCCACCTCGGACGGCAGCGCCGTCTATTTTCGAATCCGCACCGGCCCCGCTACCTTGTCCTGGTACGTCGCTCGTGGGGCGGTACTTACCTTCATCCCGGGAGGCGTCGCGGACATCGATGCCTCTGCCGCAATCCTGGCTTCCACTCAAACCTTCGAGCGCTCCTGCGGATTCGCCGGCAGCAGTTGCTGGCTCGCCGATTATTGCCAGGCAACCTTTGACCTCCAGGGCCCAGGCTTCCACTACTCCAATCGCTTCAACACGCTCGCCCGTCTCTCCCGCTCCGGCCAATATGTCTGGATCGATCAGGCCGACTGCAAAGCCCTCGGCCGCACTCCGCCGCCGCAATACAACGGTCTCTACCTGTCCTCCTCCCTCGCTCCCGTCGCCGCCCAGGGCGCGGCCTGCCTCGCCAACGGCCGCCAGGGCCGCCGCGCCGTCACCGATCGCGGCCAGGCCCTCACCCTTGCCGGCGCCCAGCTCCAGTGGCTCGATGCCGGCGGCGTCCATCCCATCCGCAACGTCAACGGCGCATTCGAAGCCGTCGCCGACGCGCAGGGCGCGAATATCGTCTACGTCGAAGCCGCCTTCGGCAAGCTCCACTGGCTCACCGGTCCCGACTGGCTCGCCGCCACCGACCTCGATCTCGGCCTGGACGGCGCCGCGCCTGCACTCACCGACGACGGCGCCCGGCTTCTCTTCCTCGCCGCCGATGGATCGCTTCAGGTATATGACCGCGCAGCCGCCGCGGTCCGCCGCCTCGGATCCGGCCGCTACTCCGCATTCACCCTCGGCGGCCCGTACGTGTTCGCCGTCACGCTCGATGGCCGCCTCGTGCGCCTCGACCTCGCTTCGGGGGCGTCCACCGATTGGCTCGCACCGTTCCCTGAGATCGACTCGGTCGGCGCACCAGTCGTCCCACCCGGCCAGTGCCCCTACGTCTGTTACGGGGAGACTGACTACGGCCGGGTCGTCACTCCCGGCATGGTCGTCACCCTCGACGGCGCGGCGCTCGGCGGAGCGGGCTGGCGTGTCCGCACTGCGGGCATCGAAGTGCCGCTCCATCCCCTCTCCGATACCTCCGCCTGGTTCCAGGTCCCCAACGCCATTCCCACCGGCGGCGATCTGCAACTGCTCGAGATCTCCAACCCTGATTTCCCGATCGCTTATTCCATGAAGATCTCCGCCCAGGACCGCCTCGCCGTCTGCCTCGGCATCGCCCACCAGGATTTCTCCCGCCTGGTCTCGCCGGCCGGCCCCGCGCTCCGCGGCGAAATCGTCCACGTCTTCCTCACCGGTCTGCGCGGTACCGAAGCCGTGCCCGACGGTGTGCCCAATCCCACGGACCATCTTGTCCCAATTGCCAATCCGCCCGCGCTCACCGAGCCCTCCGCTTTCCAGCAGTTGTTCTTCGGTCTCGCTCCCGGTCTGATCGGGCTTCAGCAGCTCGATATCCGCGTCCTTTCGCCCCCAACCACCCAGACCCTCCTGGAATACCCCGCCCTGAACTGCGGCCCTCCTCCCGTCCTGTGACGCTTTCCCCTTGCGCTTCGACAGAAGTTGCTGTATCCTACCTGTAGAAGTGGAAGGGAAGCCGTCCATGTCTCACATCGATCTCCCCCAGGGCACCCTCGACCTCCTCATCCTCCGTACGCTCGCCCTGGAGCCGCAGCACGGTTGGGGCATCTCCGAGCGCGTCCAGCAGATGTCCAGCGACGTTCTCCGCATCCAGCAAGGCTCGCTCTACCCTGCGCTCCACCGCCTGGAACGCCGCAGCTGGATCAAAGCGCGCTGGGGCACCTCCGATAACAACCGCCGCGCCAAGTTCTACGAGCTCACCAAGGCTGGCAGGCGCCGGCTGGCCGATGAGCAGGACTCCTGGCGGAAGCTTACCACCGCCGTCGCCCAGGTGCTCGGCACAGCGTAAGGAGATCGCCGCGTGTTCAGCGACCTGCTCTTCCGCCTCCGCTCTCTCTTCCGCAGCCGCGCGGTTGAAGCCGAGCTCGATGACGAGCTGCGCTTCCATCGCGACCGGCAGCTCGAAAAATACCTGCAATCCGGCCTCGCCCGCGACGAGGCCCTCCGCCGCGTCCGGCTCGAGTTCGGCGGCCTCGACCAGGTCAAGGAAGACTGCCGCGACGCCCGCGGCGTCCGCCCCCTCGAAACCTTCCTCCAGGACCTCCGTTACGCCCTGCGCACGCTCCGCAAATCGCCCGGCTTTACCGCGGTCGCCCTCTTCACGCTCGCCCTCGGCATTGGCGCCAACACCGCCATCTTCTCCGTCGTCTATGGAGTGCTCATCCAACCCCTGCCCTTCCGCGACCCCGCGGGCCTCGTTGTGCTCAATGAGACCACGCCGCGCGTGGGCACGGTCAGCGTATCCTATCCCAATTTCCTCGATTGGCGCGCCCAAAGCCGCACGTTCTCTGCGATGGCCGCCGTCTACGGCCTGCACTTCAACCTCGCCGGCGCCAGCCGGCCGGAGAACATCGGCGCGCTCGCCGTCTCGCCGGATTTCTTCTCCATCACCGGCGTCCGCCCGGTCCTGGGCCGCGTCTTCACCGCGTCCGAAGAAAAGCCCGGCGCCGCGCCGGTGCTGCTCCTCACTCACGCACTGTGGCAATCGCACTTCGGCGGCGACCCCGGCATCCTCGGCCGCGCCGTCACCCTCGATAGTCGCGTCTTCACCGTGGCCGGTGTGCTTCCGCCGGATTTCCGCTGGACGGATCGCATCGATGTCGTCGAGCCCATCGGCGTCTGGGCCACCGGCAATGACGATGCCACGCGGCGCGAGGAGCGCGGCGACATGGTCGTCCTCGGCCGCCTCGCCCCGGGCGCAAACTTCGCTCGCGCACGCTCCGAAATGGAGGCCATCGCGGCGCGCCTGGCCCGCGAATATCCCGCCGCCAACGACCAGTGCGGTGTCACGCTCCAGCTTTTGCGCGACGCCTTTGTGGGCGATATCCGCCCGGCCATCCTGGTTCTGCTCGGAGCCGTCACCTTCGTCCTGTTCGTGGCGTGCGCCAACGTGGCCAATCTGTTCCTCATGCGCGCCGCCGGGCGCACCCGGGAGATAGCGCTCCGCATCGCCATTGGCGCCGGCCGCGGGCGAATCGTCGCCCAGTTGCTCGCCGAGAGTTTCGTCGTCGCCCTCCTCGGCACGCTCGCGGGCCTGGCGCTCGCCGCCGCTGGCATCGCCGGGCTCGCACGCCTCATTCCCATGGATTCGCTCGCCGGCGCCGCCATCGGCCTCAACCCTGCCGTGCTCCTTTTCTCGGCCGCGGTCATGGTCCTTTCGATGTTCCTCTTCGGACTCGCCCCCGCCATTCACTCCTCCCGCGCCGGCCTCTCCGCCGGCTTGAACGACGGCAGCCGCGGGGCCAGCGCCGGCGCGGGGCAGCACCGCTCGCGCGCCGTTCTCGCCGCCGCCGAAGTTTCGCTCGCGCTGGTCCTCCTGGTCGGCGCCGGGCTCATGGTCAAAAGCCTTCACCGCCTGCTCGCCGTCGATCCCGGCTTCCGGCCCGAGCGCGTTCTGAAACTGGAGTTCGCCCTCCGCACTGCCTCCTATGAGAAGGACCCCGCCATCCTCGCCTTCTGGCAGCAACTCCTCGATCGCGTCCGGGTCCTTCCCGGCGTCGAATCCGCCGCCCTCGGCACCGCCATCCCGCTTACCGATAACCACTGGCGCACCGATATCGCCGTGGAGGGGGCCCCCTTGCCCCAGCCCGGCAGCTTCCCGCATCCCGACGTGCACATTGTCAGTCCGGCGTACATCGGCACGCTCCGGCTGCGCCTCTTCGCGGGTCGCGAATTCACCGATGCCGACAACCAAACCGCGCCGCGCGTGGCCCTGATCAACACCATGACCGCCCAGCGCCTCTACCCGGGCGCCGACCCCGTCGGCAAGCGCTTCTGCCTCGGCCGCCCATCACCCAGCCACCCGCCCAAATGGATCACGATCGTCGGCGTGGTCGGAGACACCAGGCTCTACGGCCTCGCCAATCCGTCGCGGATGGAAATCTATTTCCCGCACCGGCAGATTGTGAGCGGCGAGATGAGCCTGCTCGTGAGATCGGCCCTCGACCCGGCCTCCCTCGCTTCGTCTGTCCGCGCCGCCGCCGCCTCCATCGATCGCGACCAGCCCATCTTCGCCGTCGCCACCATGAACCAGGTCGTCGAAGCGTCGGTCTCCACCCGCCGCGTCACCCTGATCCTGCTCGGCCTCTTCGGCGCTCTCGCCCTGGTGCTGGCCGCGATCGGCATCTACGGCGTAATCTCTTATTCCGTCGCTCAGCGCTCCCGGGAAATCGGCATCCGCGTAGCGCTCGGCGCGCAGCGCGCCGACGTCCTGCGCCTGGTGCTCTTCCAGGGTGCGCGCATCGCCGGCGCGGGCATCCTTACCGGCATCGTGGGGTCGCTGGCGCTTACCCGCCTGATGGCCAGGCTCCTGTTCTCGGTGAGCGCCGCCGACCCACCCACCTATGCCGGCGTTGCGGTCGCCCTCGCGGTCGTCGCGCTGCTCGCCTGCTACATACCCGCCCGCCGCACTCTCCGCGTGGACCCCGTAACCGCCCTCCGTCACGAATAATCCAATTGTTTCCTCGCGCGCTCGACCGGAACTTACCGCACAGAGTAATTCCCGAACTGATTGTATAATTTCCTTACTCGCGCGGCTTCAACAGACTAAATCCGGTTCCGGCCCGGCTTAACCGTCCCGGTTCCGAACGGGAGGCAATATGTCCGTTGCTCGAGTTTGGGTGGTCTGTGTCGCATCGTACGCATCTCTCCTCACACTCGTTTCAGGACCTGCGTTCGCTCAATTCCGGGGCGTCATCGAGGGAACCGTCAAAGACGCCGCCGGCGGCGTTATCCCCGGCGCCAAGGTCACGCTGACCAATAACGAGACGCAGCGGCAGCAATCCATGCCCGCCAGTGAGTACGGTTTCTACCACTTCGCGGGCCTGCCGCCCGGGTCTTACAATCTTGAGGCTTCCGCCAGGGGCATGAGCAAAGGCGTAGTTAGTAACATTACTCTCGCCGGAGAGGCCACCCAGGGCGTCGATCTGACTCTGCAAGCCGGTGAGGTCACTGCCAGCGTCACAGTTACCAGCGATGTTATACCGGCAGTGGAAACAGAGACCGCCAACGTATCGGCCAATCTAAGTGCCGAGGCGGTGCGGAACCTGCCGCAGGTCGGCCGCGACCCGTACGAGCTCGTCCGGCTGGCTCCCGGCGTGTTCGGCGATGCGGCCCGCTCCGGCACCGGCGGCTCGGTCGCTTTGCCCAATGCCTCCGGCCCCGGCGGCTCGAACAGCGCCATCTTCCAGACCGAGAATCAGATCCCGATCGTCGCTAACGGGCAGCGCACCTCCCAGAACAATTTCGAGATCGATGGCGTCAGCGTGAACAGCCTGACCTGGGGCGGCGCCGCCGTGGTCACACCCAACCAGGAATCGGTAAAATCCATCCGCGTCGCCTCCAGCGATTACTCCGCCGAAGCCGGCCGGAACTCGGGCGCGCAGATTCAGGTCGTATCGCAGAACGGTACCAACCAGTTCCACGGCAGCGGATTCTTCAAATACAACGATCCGGTCTTCAACGCGTTTAACAAGTTCGGCGGTCCGGGCGCCCCCGACGTGCGCGTGGATCAGCTCCTGCGCCAGTTCGGCGCCAGCGTCGGCGGACCCATCGTCAAAAACAAGTTGTTCTTCTTTTTCTCCTATGAAGGACTGAGGCAGGGCAATACCAGCTTCACAACCGCCTACGTCGAAACTCCGCAATACCGGCAGCAGGTCGTCGCTGCCCGGCCCGGCAGCATCATCGCTCAAATCTTCAATAACCCGGGCATCGCGCCGCGCGTCGCAGCGTACATCCCTGTGGCGTGTCCGGCGGGGTTCGCCGCCGGAACCTGTCAGCCGGTGTCCGGCGGTCTCGATCTCGGCTCGCTTACCGGTGCGCGCGGGCAGTACGTCGATTTCGCCGGCAATCCCGCCGGCGGCGGACTCGATGGCATTCCGGACATCGCATTCGCGCAGCTCGCGCTGCCCGGCCAGACCAACGGCAACCAATACAACGCCCGCGTGGATTTCAACCCGACGTCCGCCGACTCCTTCGCCGTCAGCACCTACATATCCAACCTCGACCAGCTCAGCGCCGATGCCGCCGGCGGCTCCCGGCCATTGGGCGATCTCCCGTTCAAGCCCTTCAACACCGCCGCCACCGCCACTTACAACCGTACCCTCTCGCCGACCCTGCTCAACGAAGCCCGCTTCAACTTCACCCGCTTCGAGGATAACGGCCTGGCGGACGCGGCCAACGTGAATTTCGGCATTCCGCGCCTCGAAGTCGAAGGTCTCGCGCTGCCCGACCGCATCCGCTTCGGCGCTCCTCAAAGCGAGACTACGCCCAGTAAGCTCGCTCAGAACCAGTACGAGTTTCGCGACAGCCTGAGCAAGGTGGCCGGCAATCACGCGCTCAAGTTCGGCGCCGAGCTCCGCTGGGAGCAGGACAACAACAGCCTGGTCGGCGGCGCGCGGCCGCTGTACTCCTTCCAGGGCCTTTTCAACCTGGCCAACGACACGCCCGTCTTCGAGCAGATCAACGCCGACCCCAGCACCGGCGCCCCCGCCGACGCCCAGCGCTACTTCCGCACGCACACCTATGGGCTGTATGCCCAGGACCAGTGGAAGGTGAGGCCCGATCTCACGCTCACCCTCGGCCTTCGCTGGGAGTACTTTTCGCCGATCACCGAGACCCGCAATCGTGTCAGCAACCTCGTCTATGCCTCGCCGGCCACGCTGCTCGGAGCCCGCGTGGAGACATTAGGCCAGCTCGTCCATCGCGACCGCAATAACTTCGCCCCCAGGTTCGGCTTCGCATACAATCCCCGCCGCTGGAGCAAACTGGTGGTTCGCGGCGGATTCGGCGTCTATTACCAGCGCGTGCCGGACGTGCTCTTCGCCAATACCCGCGGAAATCCGCCGTTTTTCGCCCGCTTCGGCCTCTGCTGCGGTAACGTCTCCGCGCCCTTCGACAACGGCCAGATACTCTACGCCCTCGGTGGCAGTAACTCCATCTACAGCTATCCCGTGAATCCCGCATTGGCCATCGGAATCGATCCCGTCACAGGCGCCGTTCTCAACCGGACCGTGGAAGTCTGGGGCGCGCAACAAAACTTTCCGACGGCCTACGCGTACGTCTACTCCTGGAACTTCGAATACAGCTTGCCTGCGCGGATGGTCGCCTCGGCCGGATATCAGGGCAGCACGGATCACCATCTCATCCGCATCGTCAACCAGAATTTCCTGTACCCCAATAACCCGGCATTCGGACCCGTCTACTTCCCGCAGCCGGACGTGAATTCCAACTACAACGCACTCAACCTGGGACTCACCCGCAGCTTCGCGGCCGGCCTGGGAATTCAGGCGAATTACCGCTGGTCGAAGAGCATCGACCAGTTGTCGAACGAAGGCCCCGGAGCCAGTTCCAATCAGACCTGGCCTCAGGATCAAAGCACCGAGCGCGGTCCCTCGGATTTCGACGCGACACACTCCCTGACTGTGGCGGCCCAATACGAGCTCCCCTGGTACAAAAACCGCAAGGATCTCCGCGGAACCCTTCTCGGCGGCTTTCAGATCTCGCCCATTCTCACCTGGCATTCCGGATTTCCGTACACGGTGAAAATCGGCCAGTCCGTAAGTACGCCGGGCGGACCCTCCCTCGGCCCCGTGCGGCCCACCGCCTTCTACGGAAATGCCGTCTACGATAATTCCAACGACGCCCTGATCTCCGGCACCAATTGGCCGGGCGGCGGCGCGCAGTACTTTAACATCGCCGCGGCCGGTCCTCCGGGAATCGGCCGCAACAGCTTTCGCGGCCCTCGCTACTTCGCCACCGACCTCAGCATCGCCAAGCAGTTCAAGCTCCCGTCGCGCTTCCACTTGGGAGAAGCCGCCGTCATCGACGTCCGCGCCAATTTCTACAACCTGTTCAACACGCTGAACCTCACGCCGTTCGGCTTCTTCGACCCCGGCATCTTCGCGGACAGCCCGCAATTCGGCCGTGCGACCCAACCAGGCCTGGCCGGCCGCGTCGTGGAGTTCCAGGGCCGGTTCAGTTTTTAGAGCTGCGCCACTTCGAAAATCAGGCTGACGCTGGCGTGAATTTCGATCGTGCCCGGCTCCACCGGCACGCTCTCCGCGGTCCGTGCGGTCGCCGCCAGTTCCACCTGGCGCCCCGGCGACACGATTACAGGCTGCTCTTCCTCCGCCCCGAGCAGCCGCCCCAGCTTCACTTTCAATCGGTCGGCCAGCGCCTGCGCTCCGGCTCTGGCCTGGTCCGCCGCCTTGCCCAGCGCCTCCGCTCTCGCCTTGCTTTCGTCGCGCAGGGCAAACGTGACGCGGTTCACGTTGTTCGCTCCGCTCCTGGTCGCGGCATCGATCACGCCGGGAAGTAGTTTCAGATTGTCCAGCTCCAGCCGCACGGTATTGTTGGCGGTGTACCCGAGGATCGTCGGCGGCGATCCCTCCTTCGGGTACTGGTAGTTCGGATTGACCGAAAAGTTTACGGTCCTGATGCTCGCCACCGGAACCAGCTTTCGCAGCTCCGCGATGACCGCGTTCGATTGTTTGCTGTTCAACTCGGTCGCGCCCTGCGACGTCGGCGCCTGGCTGATCACTCCCACATCCATCTGCACGCGATCGGGCTGCGCGGAGACCGTCGCCTCGCCGTGAACCCGGATGTGGGGCACCGCGGGTGGGATTGAAAGCTGCTGTGCAACAACCGGCGCTGCCAGCGCCAGGACCGCCGGCCAACGAACCATCCGTCAATGGTAACCCGCCGGTGCGTGTTACGCGGGTGGGAATCGATACGTCCAATACGGCAGGCATGTGGTCGCGCCGCAGATTTCTTTCTTCCGCCGCAGCCCTGGCCGCCGTATCCCCGGCGCGGGCATTTTCTCCTTCCGCCGGCGACGACGCCTTCCTGGAGGACCTCTCGCGCCGCGCCTTCCTGTATTTTTGGGAACAAGCCGACCCGCGAACCGGCCTCACCCTCGACCGCACGCGCAACAGCGGTGAGCGGACCGCCGGCCGCAGCGAGGAGGTCGCCAGCCTCGCCGGCACCGGGTTCACCCTCGCCGCGCTCTCCATCGGCTATTCCCGCGCCTGGCGATCGCCTGCCGAGATCCGCGAGCGCATTCGCTCCACCCTGCGCCATCTCGCCTACGATCAACTGCACGAGCGCGGCTGGTATTACCACTTCGTCGAAAGACACAGCGGCGAGCGCGCCTGGCGATCCGAGTTGTCCACCATCGACACGGCCCTGTTGCTCGCCGGCGCGCTGACCGCGCAGCAATGTCTCGCGGACGATGCCGAGATCGTCCGCATGGCCCAGGAGATCTACGAGCGCGTGGACTTCACCTGGATGCTCGATCGCTCCACCGGCTGCCTCCGCATGGGATGGAAACCGGAGAGCGGGTTCCTGCGCGCCGTCTGGGGTGAGTACCGCGAGAATCTCATCCTCAATCTCCTCGCCATCGCGTCGCCTTCGCACCCGGTTCCCGTGCGCTCCTGGTACGCATTCAGGCGGGACCCGGTGGTCTTCGAGAACTACCGCTTTGTGGGCTCCGGCCCGCTGTTCACCCACCAGTTCTCCCACGCCTGGCTCGACCTCGAGGGCCGCCGCGATGCCCCGCCCTTCGAGCTGGACTATTTCTCCAACTCGGTGGTCGCCACTATGGCCCACCGCGACTTCTGCCTCAGCTTGCGAGGCGCCTTTCCCGGATACTCGGAGAACTTATGGGGAGTTACTCCCTCCGATAGCGATATCGGCTATCTCGGCTGGGGCGGCTTTTCGCGCCGCGATCTCGATGGAACCGTCGTCCCCTGCGCGGCCGGCGGCTCGCTCATGTTCACCCCGGCCCTCTCCCTGGCCGCCCTGCGCGCCATGCACGATCGATTCGCTCCGCTGATCTACGGCCGCTACGGCTTCTCCGACGCCTTCCATCCCGTCTCCCTCTGGGTCAATCCCGACGTAGTCGGCATCGATCTCGGCATCACCCTCCTCAGCGCCGAAAACCTTCGTACTCGTTCGGTCTGGAAATGGTTCGGCAACCAGCCGAACGTGCGCCGCGCCATGGGCCGCATCTTCCAAACCTGAAGTGCGGCGGGTCAATCTCGATTTCCACCCCTCCTTCCGCAAGGCGCTGTTCCGGTCACGAAGTGCTAACCCTGCAACCCCCTATCAGCGGCTCGTGTCATCCGGGATACTTCCGCACGGCGTCACTCGTACCGCAGCGCCTCGATCGGGTCCAGCCGCGACGCCTTGATCGCCGGCAGCAGCCCGGCTACCAGCCCGACGGCCTCCAGCAGCACAGTCGAGGTCGCCACCGCCGCCAGCGAGATCTCCAGATGAATATCCCCGCGTCCGCTCGTGTCCTTGAACAGCGGCCCCAACAGCGGCAGCGTCCCCAGCAGCGTGCTCAGCCCCCACCCTGCCGCCACGCCCAGCGCTCCGCCCAGCGTCACGATCGCCATCGCCTCCAGCAGGAACTGCGTCAGGATGCCCCGCCGCGTCGCGCCGATCGATTTCAGCACCCCGATCTCCCGCGTCCGCTCGCTCACGCTCACCAGCATGATGTTCGCCAGCCCCACGCCGCCGATCGCCAGCGTCAGCGCGCCGATGAACCCGAGCAGCAGCCGCAGCGCGATCCCCATCGTGTCCACCAGCCGCTCGAACTCGCTGAACACGATCACCCGCACCGCGCGCTCGTCGTTCGCAGCGAAATTGTGCATCTTGGCCAGCGTGTCCCGCATCTGCCGGATCGCCTCCTCGCGGAACATCGGGTTCACCGGCGTCCACACGAAAAACGTCGGATACTTGATGTCGCGGAACAGCGACGAAGTCTCGTAAGGCATGAAGACGCTGTCGTTGTCCGGCGTGGTGTAGTTTGCGATCTGCGTCTTCGTCTCGAGCAGCCCCACGACCGTGAAGCGGATTCCGTTGATCGTGATCTCCTCGCCCAAAGGCGATA